>Ga0209739_100096_pt1 | contig 40163 bp, 41 predicted proteins | sample JossMetagenome_2_FD_184729 | JGI IMG/M metagenome (GOLD analysis project Ga0209739, IMG submission 184729) | Hot spring sediment microbial communities from Joseph's Coat, Yellowstone National Park, USA - JC3_ASED (SPAdes) (version 3) | ecosystem: Environmental > Aquatic > Thermal springs > Hot...
TTTAAAACTCGGGTTAAGTAGGGGTTACCCAGTCCCAGCGGGGTAGTCGCCCCACTGGGAGCCAGCCCCGTGGCAAACTGAACCATGATGCCCCAAGAATGGGGGCACAGACCCGACAAAGATGAAAGATGATTAGGGTCACTGGGATGCGGGGAACGGGGCATCACTTAGTATTCTCTCGACTCTATATATTATGCTGAATTTATCCACCTCCTCAAACTGTTCATTAACCCTTATTGAACCAACCCTAATGCTCCTTACACTGGCTAGTTCGGCATTACTCAGTCTCCTGGGTACTGTAACCACTATTTTACCTGCATTGTAGTATATCCTCCTTAAGACCGCCAGTGAAACCAGGAAACCATCCACGTCCTCCAGCCCAACCAGTAGGCCGTTCTCCCAGTTTGGTTGAAGGATTAGGGCTACGCCACCTGGTATGCTTCTTAGTGTAGGCTCCTTAACGCTACTTGAAACCACCATTACCATGTTCTTCAAGGCGTCCACGTATATGGGCTTAACCTTTAGGTAAGTTGAGATTAACCTTGCAAGTCTTTCATCAAGTCTCCTACCGGTTATGGGCATATTAACCACGTTAACCTGGCTTAGGCTTAGTGTCAAGTCCCTTGAAGGTGATAGGTACCTGCCGTAGCCCATATCCCTATGAATCTTCCTATCATTCCTATCCCTAACCCTCATAGACGGTGGGGCATTGAGGACTAGGGTATTCCACTGGCTCAACCCCTTCACCAAACCATCAACCTCATCACCCTTCCTCATGACTATTACGTAACTTGGCTTAACGGCGGTTACAAGGGCCCTCTTATACTCAATCGCCCCCTCGCCCTCAACCCAGCCGTCTGTGTTGACCACTATTAAATCAGCCCCCTCCCTACCCCTAAGGTAATCAACAAGCTTAGTGACAGCATAAACAGCCCTATGCCAGTTACCCTCAAGGTTAGTTGAGCCTATGAAAACCTGCCTAAGTGGAATCATGAAGCTTAGGTGGGTTATTCTACCACTCTTCAGTACTGAGCAGGTTATTGTCGTGGGTGGACCTAGGTCATTTTGACCAGGGTCAGCATCAACCACACCCACCTTTAAACCCATTGATGCAGCCTTATTAACCAGTATGGTGGTTATCGTCGTTTTGCCTGAGTCCATTGCACCCATGACCACTACCACAGAGCCCTTTAGGCTAATGTTAAGTTTACTATCCCACTCATCAATCATCTCCTCACCAACCTTAGGCTTATCGGCAAAGCCACCTGGACCGAGGACTAGTGATAGCTCAGTATCACTGATAGCCTTAGCCACAACCCTCCTAGCCCTAAGTATAGTCACCTTAGCCCCAGTCTCATACTGGGCACCCAGGAGGTATAGCGAACCCCTCAGCACCTCCACCATGGCCGGCCCCTCTATCCTAACATACTCACCATCACTAAGCCTAACCTTATCCACACCCCCTACAATACCCTCCTCCTTAAAAAGACTGTTACAATAGGGTGAGCCCAATGTCGAATTCAACGCTACGTCTACATCATGGTATTATTCTTTAATGGGCCCGTAACCTTAAAAAGGGTTATCGAGGTGTATAGTGGCGATGCCTGAGGAGGAAGAGGGTAACAGGGAGGATATTGAGGAGGAGAATGAGACTGCTAATGAGGAGGTTGCTGAGGGGGAGGAGGAATCCACCACTGAGGGGGGTGGCTCCATTACCCAGGAGGGTGTGGGTGGAGGCGTGGTATACACCTTCACTTTCCCTAAGGGTAAGGATATTAGGTACGTTTTCCTAAGCCTAGCCCAGGTCCTAAATGAGGCCCTGTTTACTATGAGCCCTGATGGGATTAGCCTAAGGGCCGTTGACTCATCCAAGGTATCCCTCGTGATACTTAACATACCATCCACGGCCCTGGAGGAGGTTAACATAACGGACACTGTTAAGGTTGGCATATTGTTCGATACGGTTAAGAAGTTGGCGAGGAGGATTAGGGCTAAGGATAAGGTTGACATCGGTGTTGATAGGGGTAGGAATAGGTTCCTAATGACCATATACTACGGTTCTAAGGGGAAGGAGAGTGGCATGTATAGGAGGTTCTACCTACCCATCGTTGATGTCGCCCAGGAGGACATACCTGAACCTAAGATAGACTACCCGGTCAGGATTAGGATGAGTATGGATGCCTTCAGGGACGCCTTAACCATGGCTGAGGACATAAGTGACGCTGTAACATTCGCAGCTGACCCAGAATCCTTCGTTATTAAGGCGTCTGGGGAGGGCGGGAGGTACTATGAGGTCCAGTACCAAAGCACCGACGAGTCCTTCCAGGAATTCTCAGTGAGCGAGAGGCATGAGGCGTCCTACTCCCTGGACTACATCATAAATATGAACAGTCAGATGGCGCCCATATGCGAGTACGTAACCATCGAGTTCGCCACCAATAAGCCCATTAAGTTAACGTACGAGTTCGCCTCAGGTTCATTAACATACTACGTGGCACCGAGGGCGCTTTAACAGGCTAGTGTTTAAGGGCCGCTTGACTGTACGGATTCCGTGAGGTCCCTAAACAATATACCAACCTCATACAACTTGACTGTATCATAATGCCTCGGCCTACTTATGGTTGCTATGTATATGCCGTAGTCCTCATGCTCACCCTCACCTGGGCCGATTGGCTCACCGTATGGTGAAAATATTATGAAGGATGATAGGCCACTGTTAAGCAGCTGTCCAATGGCATTGTCAATAGCCCTGTAGACACTGCACTTAATCGACCCATTGCTGTGGAGGAACCTGTCTGGTGCGGTTATGGAGGCTATTACAGGTGACTTACCCGCCGACTTAATTATGGTGTTGACGACTCCGTTAACCTCATCATCATAGGGCGTCGTTGCATCAAGCCTAATGCTGTAGGCTCCGTAGGTCGGGTTAACCACAGGTATGTTAACCAGAGTCGCCTTCGTTAACTTAACCAGGAGTGTTGACGATGGGTCACCTGTGGAGGTGGGGTCAGGCTCCATGTTGAGTATGGACCACCATGACTTATCAGGGTACTGGGGCCTCCTATTCTCCAGAACCCCCCTCTCAACCATGTTCATTAACCTGGGTAATACCTCCAAGTCGCATTCCATGAAGTCACCATACCCCATGCCGTTTATGCCAAGTAGCACAGGGTACATTTAAGGTCGCCTAGTCCTCCAGGTATGCCTTAATCCTGTTCTGCAATATCTTCTTAGGTACAACACCAACAACCTGGTCCACGGGTTCACCATCCTTGAATATTATGACTGTTGGTAGGCTCATGACGTAGTACTTGGCGGCTATCTCAGGCTCCTCCTCGGTGTTTAACCTCCCGAAGCCGACATCAGGCATCTCCAGGGCTAGCCTCTTTATTATCGGCTCAAGCATGAAGCATGGGGCGCACCAGGTCGCCCAGAAATCAACCACAGCCACCCTGAAGGTTTTAAGGAAGTCATCGAAATTCTCCTTACTCAACTCCACGACACCACTATACTTCATCTTCTTAGTCAGCTCCCTAGCCTTAGCCTCAAGGAGCCTATCAATCTCAGGATCTCTATCAGCCCCATTACTGACCATAAGCGCCTTGCCCTCAAGGACTAATAAGCCTTTTGTTGCCAAATTCACTAAAACAGCGGGCTTAATGAGCCTAGCCGCCGGTTTGATGGCTTAGTAGATGGTAGGCGTTAACCATGCTCCTCAACGACTCATTAACACCTATCAGTGGGTTCGCCGGATTATACGTGGTGAGGTTATTCAATGCATAATTCACGTAGATCCTTAATTGGCTTAAGTTCAACTCAACGCAACCTGTTTCATTAATTAAGTTAATCAGTGAGGTGACGTTATTTTTAAGCAGTTGGTACGCATCATAGAACCTTGAGGTGCAGCCACCAGCGCAGTTGCCGTACGGCTCACTGTAATTCAAGGCCCTAATAACCTGGGCAACTACCCCCCTTAACTTATTGATTAATACGCCACATTCATCACTAGCTATGTGCCTAGTGTGAAGCATGGCAACTGCACCCAGCATTAATGCTACAGCTACCACCAACACTAGTGTTAAGATTAAGGTTCCACGCATTGCGGTTTCCTTACCTACAAGGTTAATTTAATTTACCGTTCATTACCCACGTGGGTGTTATTAACCTTCCATCTGCCTGTACAGGTATGCCTTCTGCGGGTTGGTTAATTGGAGAAGCGTATTAACAAGCTCCTTAACCCTATTATCCTCCACATCTAAGCCTGCGTACTTGGTTAGTAGTGTTTTGACGTAGTCCAGTAGCCTTGAGTCAACCCTAACGTAGGTATCCACTAGGTCGAGTAGGTATGGGTAACCCGTGTTCGTTGTTTGTGATGACAGGTAACCGACGATGTTGGGTATGCCTAAGCCCCCTAGGTCAAGTACCTCAAGCTTGGTTGCAACCGCGGTTACGGGGGCCTTATAGAAGACTAGCCTCGTGTCTGCCACCTTAGGTATACCCCTTAACCTACCCCCATCACCGTTGAAAACCCTCTTAAGGTTTTCAAGCCCCTCGTTAAACCTCCTCTCAGCCTCATCCTTACTCATCCCCCTCTTAACCTCGCAATCCATGTAGTTCACCTGAATCCACTTGGGCAGTATTTCGCCGTAGTGGCCTAAGTCAATGTACTCGCCCTTATTCAGCAGTAGACTGGCAATCAGCTTATCGTTAACTGAGAGGCAGTGGTTTACGTAAATGGACAGGTACCTTGACCTAACACGCTTAACCACCCCAACTATAGTTGTCCTAGTCCTCTCGGCCAGGTTAAGCATAACCTCCAGGACATCCTCAACCCTCCTCCTCACACCCTCATGGGCGGGTAAGTTGTAGGGGAGTGGATGCACGTATATCTCACCGTCAAGTATTATCATATCCATGCTCCTCCTGCCCTTCAACTTATCCCTCAACAACCTGGCCGCCATCTCCCTCTCCCTGATTTTAGACAACACCTCTATGGACTTGTTCAAATCACTTGAGTCCTCGTACAACACGTCACCTGTAACGTACCTATCAGTCCTCCCACCCACCTGACCCACGTAGCCGTAGGCTACTACGGTTAACACGCCACCCACCAGCTCCAGTGGTGATGGTGGGAAGCTTGAGTCTATGGCATAGGTGAAGTATCTACCCCCACCCACGCTTGGTATTGCGTTAATCCTGTCCGAGACCCTGGCCCTAAGTTCATTAACCTCACCCATCACAGATGTCAAATTTAGCTTACCTGCTATGTCTCTGGCCCCTTCGAAGAGAGCATTAAGTAGTGGTGGATCAACCCATAGGTCTATGGTGAAGTCACCCTCGTCGAACAAGTCACCTCACCTCCCTAATCTTCAGCAGTATCGGTTTCCTTAATGGGTTTAGTAGGCCAGCCACGAAGAACTCCCTAATGCCCAGTTGCGTTAACACAGACTCGTTGACGTCAGCTAGGTCCATGTAGCCACTTAACTCCCTTAAATCACCCTGCGTGGGTAGCCTACTGAAGAAGACTGTGCCCAGGTTGGCTCTTACGTTGGCCGCTATGTCCCTTGCCATCCTCTGGCTGGCCAGTATTAAGCTGAGCCCCCACTTCCTACCCTCCCTTGACGTGGTTTCTATTGGATCCTTGCATATGGTCCAGGAGTCCTCTGGTACGTAATTCTGGGCCTCATCAATAACGAAGACTAGGCCAACGGGTGTGTTAACATCACCGCGCTTAACCATGTCCCAGGCCTCGTTTATAACATCGGCTACTATGGCTTGCTTAACCACAAGGTCCGTATCCTGGCTGAGGTCGATTACGGTTAACCCACGTTCAAGGGAGTTCCTAACTATGTCGCCTGGTTTAACGGAGCGTTTATTCAACTCCTCGAAGAATTCCTCATTAACGAAGTAGTCTATGAATAAGCCAGCCTTATGCACAGTGGCCTCCCTGGCACTCATCCTACTCATGCTCTGCCTCAAGTGCTTAAGGAACTCCTGCTTCCCCCACTTCCCCACCCTCCTATTAACCAGCTCATTCCTATCCCCCTCACCCATGACGTAGGTTAAGACCGCGACCTCAAGGTACTCCCCGTAACTCTGCCAAGGCAACCTAGCCTTGGAGGCTAGTACCGATGCGATTGTTGGTGGGCTTATTGAAATCGCCTTAGACCCAACGGTGTAGTCCTTGTAGTAGGTGGAGTAGTCCACGCCACTGTGGTCAAACACAATTACCTTAAACCCATTCCTCAGTAGTTCATCAATAAGCCCCCTGATTAACCTGGACTTACCAACCCCAGTGGCCCCGAAGACACCTATGTGGTATTGTACGTAGGCTGGGTCCAGTGGAACCTCCCAGCCACTGTACTTGTGTGAACCAATGCCTATCCTGCCACTTAGCTTAATGAAGTTCCCCAGGAATGAGCCATCCTTAATGACGTAAACCTTAGATCCTGGCGTGACCACCTGGGTAACCTCATCTAAGGTACCTTTATGTAGGTTGAGCATACCGTAAAACCTAACCATGGCTGACGTGTAGGGCATAAGAAGTGATGGGTCCATGATCTCGGGCCTATCTATGAAGGGTGTCCTAACCCTGTCCTTAACGATGGGTTCAAGCTTAGTCACCCTCCTTATGGCTCCGAAGAATAATGCGTTATTAATAGCCTCATCCTTAACCACAGCCAGCTGCTCCTCCACGGCGTACTCCTCAGTCTTCTTGTAGAATTGCATTGGGGCGTAGGTCGTCGTGGACCCACTGGTCACTATCCCAACCTCTATGCAGCACCTGCGGAGTAAATTCTCCATAAACCCCCTTTAACCTCCACGTGAGGTGATATAAACCTAATGCGTACACCGTGTTAGTTGCATCGGCTTAAACTTTTACCCTACTCTCTAGGTAACCCTTAAAGGCCTAGCTTATCCATTATGAGGGCCTTGTCTAGGTTTGAAATGTCGTTTATCTTTATGAATAACCCATTGCCGATCTTGGATATCCTCATGAGTAGATCAATGTCACTGTTATCACCCACTGCGATAGTGGATAGGGTAACCCCCATGCGCCTTAGCTTAACAGTCTCCCTAATGCAACTGCTCGCATTCACAGTCCTACCATCGGTGATGCATATAACGTGCTTATTTGGGTAACTGGACCTGGATAGTATCACCCTAGCCTTCTCAAGTGCACTAGCTATGTTAGTACCACCCCCAGGGTAGATGAACCTGGTCATCTCCTCCATCTCACTCACATACACTTTAACCGGGTGAGGCCCCCATAGTATGTCGGCCCTGAAGTTGAAGAGTATCATTGACAACCTGTCGCTAGTCTTAGACAGGTACTTCAGGTACTTCACTATGGCCTCCTTGGCTATCTCCATCTTCGTGTAGACTCCGCTGAACTCCTTCATGCTGCCTGAGGTGTCTAGGCAAAGTACAAGGTCCATTAACTTGACGTCTGCGTACTCCCTAACCACGATATCCCTTGTGCTTAGTGGCTTATTCATGAGCGTCTTCTTAGCCACGTTCATGGAGGTTTTATCCAAGTCTATGCTACTTGCCGAGTCACCAATCCTATACTCCCTAACCCCCGTTATGTACGTTGGGTAATTCGAGTGCTCGGTGAACCTTGAGACCCTAAAGGCACTGCCCATTGATGCCTCACGGGCAACGTTATCAAGTGCCTTAAAGACTCTTGAACCACCCTTACCTTGAATAGGCAGGAGTCCGTAGCTCACTAGGTACTTGCCCAGCTTCCTAAGTACCTTAACCTTCTCCCTGATGTTGGCCATTGGGTTAATGAACATGTTTATTAATTGCGCCAGATTAATGAAGTTCATGGTACCTACACTGCCGTAAAAGACATCGTAAATCACGTTAGCCATCTCGTCACTCGACTCACTACCCGTACCCATCTCCTGATCCACCAGGTTACCAACATTACCCCTATCACCACTTGGGTTAGCCTGAGCCCTACTGCCCACGTTGCCCTTAACAAACCCCTCACTGTTCGAGTCCACATCACTACCCCTCTGCCTGGGCATGTCCTCGAGTAGATATAGGGCGTACCTAAAGGCCTCCTCAAGTATCCTACGCTTATCCACCCCACTGTTAACGTTAACTGACGTGTAGAGGTTCTCCACCCCAACCCTAATTATCCTCTCCTCCACATCATCCCCACTAAGCATTATGTTTGCTATAATATCCCTAAGCGCATACTCGTAACTCCTAACGGAACCCGGGCTTAGGACGTCCTTATGGTTGCTTAGGTATTGGTAAACCCTACTAAGCACCATGGACACGAAACCCTCAATACTGTAATCCTCCACATTAACTAACACCCTGGGTAGCTTATAAACCATTGCTAGGGGTAATAAATGGAGAGCCAAATGTGAGCTACTAGGCAATAGTACTATTAGGATTTAAATGGGTATTAGTATCTGCTGCGAAACCTTAACCTACCTTCATTGGGTTTTTCATTATTATGAACATTGGTGTTCCTACATTATTCTGCAGTTGCTTAGGTATCAGCAGTGGTATTACTTCATTCACATTATTTAGGGCTGAGCCCGTTATGTTTAATGCCTGCTGTGGCGTTAACTTAATCTGGCACCCTGGGTAAGTCTTATTGATTAGGCTATATGAGGCTATTGGGTAATACACTAGGTATGCTTGGTTATTGCTCTCCACGTAGTTGACTAGGTAAATGAAGTTGTTTATGTAGGTGTAGTTTATGGCATTAATCACATCACCAGGCTTAGCTGCACCAATGCACTTCCACTGGAGCCAGAGGGCGACACTATCATTAAAGGCTGCAAGCAGTACAGCAGCGGCCGCTGGGTTGGTGGCATTAGCCTGTAGGTAACTTTGGTAATAGCCTAATGCGTGGGTTGGGAAGTAGATGGCTATGTAGTAAACCTTACCACTGCTTATGAATGGCATAATCTGGCTGAAGTTGTAGACATCGAAGATGGAGCAGTATGGGCAGACTGGGTCAAGGAACTCAATCAACCAGACAGGTGCATTGGGGTTGCCATGGGTTATCACGAAGCTATCATTACCCCTAATCATGCTAAGAATTACGTTAACGGCACCGCTACTTAATGAACCAATACCTTCATTACTCTTTAAGCCACTGATGGGTGAACCACGAACAATATCACTAATGATGGTGGGGACATTAGGGTAGGCTCCAATGACGTAAACATAACCATTACTTGGCAATGACCTACCACCCATTAGCTGTGGTATGCCTGGGATGCTAATCGGGATAATACTTAGTGATGATAAGACAACCACGGCTGCTGCGGCTATTACCGCCACGGCTACTATAATTACTATTCTTTGGTTCATTGGCGTAGCCGTGGTTATTAGACTAATAAATTTTATTCCTGCAGGAATCCCAACCTGCAATTAATTAACAGCTAGTTCAATGACCCTAGCATCACTTACCCTTGGTCTTAACCTGCTTGATGCAATGACCTGAAGCCCCTTACCCCTAGCGTACCTACCCACGGCGGATAATACACTGCCCAACGACTGTTCATCAAGTCCAATGTCGACCCCATCAATAATTATGGTTGAGTCCTCTGGGGCTAGGACTAGTTGAACAATTAGTGGTAGTGTTGATCTGACACCTAACCCGGCATTGTACAACACCCCCCACGACCCCCTAGCCTTAATGAAGCCCATAAGCCTATTGGGCGCTATGAAGCCTGCCGTCAAGTCCTCGACACCTAGTGCGCCCATTTCCCTCAACAGCTCCTTAACCTGCTCCCTGTAGCTAGGCACTGTCAGCATCCTTGATAACTGGTGCACGGTGTACTGGGCATCACCACCAACTGAGTAATCCGGCAGTAGATCAACGGTGGTTTCAAAGGTCCTCTTCCACCAGGCCAGCCTATTCTCACCGATGAAGAAGAACCTATCCCTCAACCCCTGTCTCAGTGAGAAGAGGACGGCCCTAGCAACCTTAACCTCATCAGGAGCCTCACCGCAAGTCTCCAAGGCGTCCTCATGCATCACGTGGTAGGGTGTTATGCATAGGTCCCCTGGCTCAGGCTTAAGGATCAGGTTCCTGCCGCCTAACCTACCGAAGGAGACCAGCAGTTTGTCGTTTAACCAAACCCCCTGCTCAACGTCACCTGTGCTGTGGGTGAAGCTGTAGCTATACGTTATGCTGCCTGAATCGACGTTAACCCCCGTATCCCTTAGGAATTCAACTATATGCTTATCTACACTGAACCTCAGGCTCACGGCAACCCTGTTGCTGGTGTCCATGTTCCTAATTACGTCAACTATGTCGTGAATCATGAGTAACCTACCCTCAATTATGAGCGCATCCTCACCCCTGGACTGCATTATGAGCGAAATAGCCTCAAGCATTGATGACTTGCCACTGGAGGGTGGGCCAACAAGCACGTTCAGTCCATCGCCGAACTCCACGCAGACATCCCTAATAGCCTTAAAGTTGCTGACGCAAGCCTTAGTTATCATCAATGACCTTGATTGGGCTTAGTTTAAAGCATTAACGCAAGCAAGGCCACCTTAACCATGGGTGCGTTAGGCGGCTCTCTTAACCTTGATAATGTTACCCTCGTAGGAGGTTATAACGACCCTATCACCCTCCTTAATGTCCTCAAGGGCTAACGCCTTCCAGTACTCACCCCTCACCTTAACTATACCCACCTGCCCAGCCTTAATATCCTCAGCCGCCACGCCGGTTAACCCAGCCGTTGGGTAGTATAGTATGGTTGAAATTGGCCTAGCCCTAATAGCCCTGGCTATGAGCATCACTATCCACGCTGATAATGCGCCAAGGCCAATTATCTCAATGTACAGTATGATACTGAGTGCGGTTGGGCTATACCTAAGCGCATACTGGGTTGGCGTTGGGGCTGGGATGAGTAGTATTAGGCCCAGTGCTATTAAGGCGGCCCCAATGGCTATTAAGACACCGTGCAGCTTACCACCACTATGCCACTCAAAGGCCATGAATAAGGCGCCCGTGATCATTAAACCCAGGCCTGCGTAGCTTATCGGTAAACCAAGCAGGGCCAGCATTACAAGTAGCACGGCACCTATGCCAGCTAGGTAAATGTGGGCTGTCAGTAAACCAGCTAATATCAGCAGGACGCCTAGTATCGACAGTATGTTTTCAATGACTGGGTTTTGGAGGGTTTCATAAACCTGGTAGTTGAGGGATGGGGTTAGTTGGGTTATGGTTGGGCTTTCAATAATCAACGTGTAGTTAACCCCATTAACGTTAACCGTGGTGCCGTTCATCATCGCCAACAGTTGGTATATGTTATCAGCCACGTAGTTAATCACGTGGTACCTTAAGGCCTCCTGAGGACCAAGGTTAGTGTCATTATACACGCATGACGCTGCGAAGGTGGTGTTCCTACCCCTAAACTCAGCGGCTTCAACGAAGTACTTGGCCACGGCGTTAAGTATCTTAGGCTCGGTTATGAAGATCTCCTGCCCCGTTAACTCATTAATCTCCACCGGTTGGCATGAACCAATCACGGTGCCCGGCGCCATGGCTGCCACTGTGGTTGACAAAAGGACTAATGTACCGCCTGACCATGCGTAAGAACCCGTTGGGTAAACGTAACCAACCGTCACGACATTGGTTGTTTCAAATAGGCTAACTATATTCAGTGCCGCATCCAGTAAACCACCCGGGGTCTTCATGTATATGACCAGTACGCTGTTGGGGGGCAGCTGGTTAATGATACTCCTCAACTCGTCGTAGGTGTTATCAGTTATCTCACCGTTCAATTGAAAGGTATAGACCTGGGTAACCTTTATGACACCTTGAGCATTAGCTACCCTGGGCATCAACGTGACTATAATTAACAGGGCTGTTACCAACACCAGTAAAGGCGTCATCCTCTTCATGCAAATTCACCTGGCGTATAACTATTTTTATTCGTGTTTTTAACTTTATTCAGAGTCGCTTATCCACCTTGACTCGAACCCTGCCCCTCCTGCAACCTACTCCTCAATGCCAGTGCTGCGGCCGTAATGGGCTCTAGGCTGCTTGGAACCACGAGTATTAGGTTATGTTCCTTAGCCACCTCAAGCAATGTGTCAAGTTGCCTTAGGGTTAAGGCCGTTGGGTTCTTTGTGTATGTTTCGGCGGCCTTTAGGTACATTTGAGATGCCTCGTAATCGGCCTGGGCCAGTATGACCTTAGCCCTCCTCATCCTCTCAGCCTCAGCCTGGGCAGCCATAGCCCTGACCAGGGTGTCAGGCAGTTTAACGTCCTTTATGGCGACGCTCGTTATCTTAAGCCCCCACGGCTCCACGTGCTCATCAACAATTGCGGCTATCTTCTTAGCCACCTCCTCCCTCTGGGTTAGTAAAGTATCCAAGTCAACCATGCCCACCACGTCCCTCAACGTGGCGGCTGCTATTGTTGCCGCAGCCGTCCTATACTCCTGCACGGAGAGTACGGTGTTTTTGGCGTCCAGGACCCTCAGGTAGACTGATGCGTCAATGGAAACCTCAACGTTATCCCTAGTTAAGGCCCTTTGAGAAGGCATGTCAATCATTATAGTCCTTAAGTCCACCGTTATCACCCTGTCTATGAACGGTACCACAAACACGATGCCAGGTCCATAGACACCCTTAAACTTACCGAGCCTAAGCTTAACAAGTCTCTGGTACTCTGGGACAACTCTTATGGCTGAGGCAAGTATGGGTATGACTATGATTAACACTATTATCGTTATTACTATGTCCACTATTAGGGAAACGGCGCTCATATGACCTACTTTCCTCACCAGTGCTTTTAAACTTTTAGTGGCCTCTCATAAAGTATATTTATTAAACAACTGCATCAGCCTAATGCCTAAGGACATTGCGGATTTGCTTAGAAGCATTGCAGGCATTAAGAGGAGTAGGGGTGTCATTAGCCGTGAATTAGTGAGGGTACTTGAGGAGGTTTACTCATCAACGAGGGGTAACGTTGTTTACATAAGCAGCAGGGGTGTGGTTAATAAAGTGCAGAGGGTTAGGAGACTGAGTAGTTGTGATAGGGTGCTTATGAGGAATCTACTGAGTAGCACCTTAAGTGAGGTCAACGCTAGGAGGGTTAATGAGTCTAGGGGCATTTACGCAGTCAGCAGAAGAGACCTAGCCTTAATTATCAGTAGGCTTAGGGAGATGACCAATGAGCAGTAACTACGGGAAAATCCATGGTTCTAACTAAGCCGGCTGAACATTTCATCACACCTCAGCCCCAGCCTCCTCCGCACCAATAACCTTAACCCACTGCATACACTTAAGAGTTTCCTAATCAGCCCCATCCATTCACCTCACCGAGGCTTCATGAGTGACGGCGAATGCACATAAGTTTAATGGCTGAATTAAACTTCCTCGTAACTACTACACGTTCCTGGAATTACCTGGGAATGCTGGCAGTGGGGGTAGTCTCACTAGCAAAGCTTTAATTAAGCCTCAACGCCTCTTTGACTGTGCTTACTCAAGCTCATGTTCAGGTAGGCATTGTTGGGAAGCCTAATGTCGGTAAATCAACCTTCTTCGCAGCCTCAACTCTAATAGACGTCAAGATAGCCCCATACCCCTTTACCACCATAGAGCCTAACGTGGGCATCGGCTACGTTACCATACCCTGTGTCTGCAGGGATCTTGGAGTTAAGGATAACCCGAGGAACTCAATATGCATGGATGGGACGAGGTTAATACCGGTGGAGCTCATTGATGTGGCTGGTTTGGTACCAGGGGCTTGGCAGGGTAGGGGTCTTGGGAACCAGTTCCTGGACCACCTTAGGAGGGCCCCAGTCCTAATACACGTGGTGGACGCCTCTGGGGGTACTGATGAGGAGGGGAAGATTGTTAAGCCAGGTACACATGATCCCATGCTTGACGTCAAGTTCCTGGAGAATGAGGTTAACATGTGGATGCTCCAAATCATTAAGAAGGAGTGGGATAAGGTAGTTAGGCAGGTTGAGTACTCCAAGCAGAAGATTGACGACGTTCTGTACAGTATGCTGAGTGGCCTAGGTATAACCAGGGCCATCATTGAGGATGCCTTAAATCAACTATCCCTACTCAACAAGCCACCCCACCTATGGGGTGATGATGCGTTAATGGACTTCGTCAGGTATGTTAGGGCGGTTGGGAAGCCCATGGTTATAGCCGCCAACAAGGCTGATATACCTGAAGCCGAGGACAACATCAAGAGGATGATGAGGGAACTAAAGAATTATAGGGTAATACCCACAAGCGCCGACGCTGAACTAGCCCTCAGGAGGGCCGCCAACAAGGGCTTAATAAGGTACATTCCAGGTAGCCAAGACTTCACCGTAACCAGTAACCTAACCCCCGAGCAGTCTAAGGCCCTTGAGAGGATAAGGGATATTATGAGGAAGTGGGGAGGGACGGGGGTTGTTAAGGCCTTAAACACAGCTGTCTTCGACGTCCTAGGTATGATTGCAGTCTACCCCGTGGCCGATGAGAAGAGACTCACAGATACTGAGGGTAGGGTACTGCCAGACGTCTACCTACTGCCCAGAAACGCCACAGTCCTGGATCTGGCCTCAGCGATACACAGTGACATAGCTAAGAGAGCCATGTTCGCCGTGGATGCGTTAAGCGGTAGGAGGATTGGGCTTAGTGATAGGCTTCAACACAGGTCAGTGATTAGGATTGTCACCTCCAAGTGAAATACTGTAGTCATTGTGACTAGTATTACCGGGAATCAATGAATAAGTAGACCTATCCTTAATGAGGCATGAGTGAATACTGCCGGCTGACCAACGTCAACCCTAGGTAAATTGATGATAAGGTGTATAAAAGTTAAGTTCAATGGGGCATGGGAATATGGGTAAGGTTAACCCGGCGGTGCTTGAGTTCGAGACCATGGTTAAGGATAAGGAATCGTACGTTAAGTTCATTGAGGAGTGGGTTAAGCACTCCTGGAGGTGGGCTAAGGAGAACAAGTACACCACCGTGTTCAAGATCCAGGCGTCGATATTGCGTGCAATTAGGGAATACCTAGACTCCCAGGGATTCGTTGAGGCACTACCACCCATAATAGGCCCAGTCACTGACCCTGGTATTAGGGGTGCTAAACAGGCAACAATAGATTTCTACGGCCACGAGTACAAGGTCATGTCAAGCGCCATACTTTACAAGCAGTATATGGCGGCTGTGCTCGGTAAGGTCTACTTCGTATCCCCCAACATTAGGCTTGAGCCCAATGACAGTGTATTCACCGGTAGGCACCTTGTCGAGTTCTTCCAAGTTGACCTTGAGATCCTCAACGGCACACTTGATGACGCTATGAAGGTTGCGGAGGGTTTATTCACATACGTCGCCAAGTACATTAAGGATGTTCATGGTAAGGATCTGGAGAAGATGGGTAGGAGCCTACCTGACTATAAGCCACCGTTCCTACGATACACCCACGCCGAGGCCGTTGAACTGGTTAACATGCTTGGGTGCAGGAACCCGCAAAACACTGAGATACTTTGGGAGTGTGAGAAGGTACTTTCAGCTTACCACGACACCCCAATCTTCATATACCAGTACCCCAAGGGCTCAAGGGGGTTCTACAATAGGGAGGACCCAGGTAAGCCAGGCTACCTAAGGGACTTCGACATGCTCTACCCCGAGGGCTTCGGTGAGGCCATATCAGGCGGTGAGCGTGAGTACGAGCCTGTTAAAGTGATTGCAAGGATAAGGGAGTCAGGTGAGGACCCGAACAAGTACAGGTGGCTACTGGAGATGCTAAAGGACTTCTACCCACTTAAAACGGCAGGCTTCGGTATTGGCGTTGAGAGGTTCACAAGGTTCATATGCGGCCTTAGAGCTGTCTGGGAGGCCAGGCCATACCCGAAGGTGGCCGGCATAGGCCCAGCACCATAGGTGGGTTTAATGTTAGAGTGGGTGGCGTTAAAGATAGGTGAACTGGCGCTTAGACTTAAGGCAAGCCTAATCACCCTGAGGGGGATTAGGGACTTCATAGATGATTACCCCATAGATGAGATACTGCTGAAGGCCATTAAGGGCGAGGAGGGTGTTTACCCATTCGGCGAACTAGCCTCCTACGGGGCCGCAATGCTGGGTGCGCCAATTAACCGAAGGGGGTACCCAAGGTTCCTAACCATCGATGACTTAATCCTGGTTCCACCAGCCTTCACGCCAAGGAGGCTTGAGAAGATGGCTGAGTTGCTTAGGGAGCCCGTGTTCACCGACGTCAATCTGGAGGTTGATGTGGGTGGTTTAAAGTCATCAATGCCCCTTGTGGTTGCTTCAATGGGTTCAACAGACATAGCTAGCAGGTACAGCATAGCAATAGCCAAGGCGGCCGCCAAGGAGGGGATACCGTTCGGCATAGGTGAGAACGTACACACGGTGAGGGGTTACGATAGGAGGTTGACGAGGGGTCACCCAAGCTTCAAGGAGAGGGTAATGGCATACCTAACGAACATGGACAAGTACGGTGGTGTATTCATTCAGCAGAACGTCGAGGACGCCTATGATGAGCATTGGAATAAGGTGTACAGTGATAAGGACCTTGAACCCTACATAGACGAGGGTAGGGTGGCATTCGAAATCAAGATTGGACAGGGGGCTAAGCCAGGCTTAGGCGGGGTGATTAAGATGAGGAGGGAGGATGCAGTCAAGGTTAGGGAGAAGTACCACTTCCTAGAGGACCCCTTGAAAACGGATAGGAAAACCGTGGAGAGGTACTCCGCACCGGGCACGTATACGGCAGACATTCTGAGGGGTATGATTAGGCTTATGAGGACAAGCTACCCTAGGGTCAAGATATGGGTTAAGGTGGGTCCATTCAGGGATGTACTGGACGTCATAAAGGTGGCCTATGAGGAGGGGGCCAACGCAGTCATTATTGATGGGAAGGAGGGCGGCACAGGGATGGCGCCGTCAATTGCCATGAAGGAGTTGGGTTACCCAACAATAGTCGGGTTGATTAAGATTAGGGAGGCGAGGCTAATGGGTATTGATGATAGGATGAGCCTTATGATAGCTGGGAGGCTATTCAACGGCGCCCACATAGCCAAGTCGAGGGCATTGGGTGCCTCAGCGGTCTACGCAGGTAGGCCATTCGTGGCGGCGGCTATGGTTAAGGGTGAGGCTGGTGTCAGGAACCTCATTAGGGCCACTAAGGTTGAGACCCAGATGATAGTGTCTGCACTGGGCAAATACAACATTAGGGATGTCTCCCAGGAGGACGTGGCTTCACTCAACAAGGACCTGGCCACCGCACTGGGCATACCCTACGTCTACTCTAGGGAGTTTTAACTGCCCATTTAATAACATGGTTATTGGATATTAATAACCGAGGAATGATTTAAAAATTCAACCGCGTCGGCTGCACTATGTGGCTTAGTGATGAATTCCCAAGGGACCTAAGGATCCTCAGGGAGAGGAGGCCATTGGTACACCACTTCATGAACTTCGTAGTCATGAATGATGCAGCCAACGTGACACTGGCCATAGGGGCATCGCCAATTATGGCCCACGCCAGGGAGGAGGTTGAGGAGTTGGCCAGTAAGGCCAATGCATTATACATAAACATAGGCACCTTGGATGAGTACTGGGTTGAGTCCATGATAATCGCCGGTAAGGCCGCCAACAGGAATAATGTGCCTGTCCTCCTCGATCCTGTGGGTGCTGGGGCAACTAGGTATAGGACCGAGACTGTTAAGAGGATACTGAGCGAGGTGGAGGTCTCCGTGGTTAAGGGTAATGGGGGTGAGATGCTCTCCCTAGCAGGCATCACGGGTGGTGTTAAGGGGGTTGATTCAGTGGCCTCAGCTAACCTGGATACCGCAGTTAAGGTTGCTGAGGAGTATGGAGTTACAGCCGTGGTTACTGGCCCATGGGACTACGTCTCCGATGGTAAGAGGGGGGTTGTCGTTAAGAACGGTACACCACTGCTTCAGTACGTGACAGGGTCAGGGTGCATGGTTGGTTCTGTAATAGCCAGCTTCATGACCATTAACAGGGATTTCGTTAAGGCATCGGTGGAGGGGTTAGTTGCCTTCGAGATAGCCGCCGAGAAGGCTGAGGTCAGGAGTAAGGCACCGGGTACCTTCAAGCAGTACCTGATTGATGAACTATACAATTTAACCGGGGATGACTACGTTAAGATGGCTAAGGTTGAGGTGGTTCAGTGAAGCTGCCGAGGGGGATATACGGCATAACGGACGACAGCTACAGAGTCAAGAGCCATGTTGAGGCGGCCAGGGTTTTCCTGGAGGGTGGGGTTAGGATAATTCAGTATAGGCGCAAGGAGGGTAGCATTAGGTTAATGCTTCAGGAGGCCAGGGAGATCAGGAGGCTGTGCAACCAATACGGTGCATTGATGATCGTCGACGACAGAGTCGACGTGGCGGTGCTGGCTGATGCCGATGGGGTTCACGTAGGCCTTGAGGATGCCCCAGTTGATGAGGTTAGAAGGAGGTTTGGTGGGTTGATAATAGGCGCAAGTGCAAGCACCGTTGAGGAGGCCATTGCCGGTGAAAGGGCTGGTGCCGACTACCTTGGGGCAGGTTCCATATTCCCAAGCCCAACCAAACCAGACTACAGGATACTTGGGGTGGAGGGCTTGAGGAGGGTTGTGAAGGCGGTAAGCATACCAGTCTACGCCATAGGTGGCATAACGCTGGAATCAATACCTACAATTAAAGCTACTGGCGCATGGGGGGCTGCGGTTATCTCAGGGATACTTGCAGCAGATGATCCGGTGAAAATGGCTAAAGCCTTTGTGGAGACTTGGGGGAATGCCTAATTTCCCTTAAACCAATACGTAGAATTATCAATATCTAAGTATTATACATAAGGATAAGTATAAATCTTAAAACTAATGCATACAGATACACATCCATGGCAGCTACTACACAGGAAATGAGCAAAAGCGAGATAGCTAGGCGTCAAGCTAACGCCATAGTCAAGTTAGTCATATACATAGTGGCTTACGTGGTTGTCGCAGCGGTGGTACAACTTTTAATAACAAGGTTTATACCTAGTGTTATACCATACCAAGTCTACATAAATGTACTTCTGGCGCTAGCCTTCGGTTATCTGATAGTATCAGCCTTCGCTGATGTGATTTACTGGGCAATGAGGTTCAGGTATGACCACCCAACAGCCAGGGCTATGAGGAATGTGTTCCTCCTGATAGGTATTGGCGCATTAATAGCCGGCATAGCTGGGGCTATTGGAGGAGGTGTAGCTGGTGTGGCGGTTGGCGGCTTCCTCGGCATAGTTATTGGGTTTGCTGTTCAGCAGGTACTTGGCCAAGCCGTGGCTGGATTATTCCTGCTGTTGGCGAGGCCATTCAAAATAGGTGACCACGTTAATCTGCTTGGTGAAGATGGCATTGTGAATGACGTGGCCATATTATTTACAGAGGTTATTAAGAGTGATGGCACTAAGGTTTTAATACCAAACAACTCCATCATAGGTAACAAGATTTACCTGCTACCTAAGCAGCAGCTACAGGGTCAGAAATAATCGAAGCATAAAATTCCGTGAATAAAAATAAGTCTCATTAACTCATTTTTACCTTAAATGACCCACGATACCCCAATTATGGAATGTCTAATTGCATCCAACTGCTCAGCAGTCAGCTTAACACTCCTATTAACCATGGGGTGCCTAACCCTCACCTCAACATCCTTACCCTCACCAAGCATCCTGCCAAGGCCGGTGGCGGATGCCTTAAGGTAGTGTATGCTCCTTGGTAATGCCCCTGGGGCGTAATCCTCTGGGTATATCGGCTTAGCGGTAATTGGCTTGCCGTCTATGATTAAATCAACGGTCCCCTCTATCCCCCTGTACCTGGGTAGTAGGTTCCTTAACTCATCGTAGTTATTGATGTGTATGAAGAGTGTCATCGTTAGTTCATCGGCCTTGGGAACCATTGGGCTGTACGTCCTAATGGCCTCCCTAATCACCTCAACGTCATCCGTGCCCTCCAGGAATACAGTCTCCTCTATCTGAAACCAAACGGTGGCGGCATCCTCAAAGAGTACCGTTACCCTATCATTGACGTTAACATACCTATTCCTCTTGTAGTCGGAAATCAACCTATAAACCTCACTTCTAATACTTGAATACTGCGATGGTGGGTATATTTTTAAGACGTATTCAGATAGTTTACTGGCCATTTTAAACTACACCCATTAAAGCCTACCGAGGGTCTCATCCTCAACTTCGGTTTTCACACCCCTAGCCTTATAGTACTTCTCAAGGGCTTCATTGAACCTATTGGCGTGGAACCTCTCAACCTTAGCAACAGCCTCAAGCCACTCAGCAACCTCAAGGAACCCCTCCTCCCTGGCCACCTTGGCGAAGCCTGGGTACATCTGGGTCCACTCATAGGTTTCACCATATATGGATGCCTTAAGCGCATCCTCAACAGTGTTTATCTCAATCTCGGCCACGGGGTCGACTCCAAGGAACATTAAGTGCCCGAAGGCATGTCCAGTCTCGGCGTTGGCGGTTTTCTCGAAAACCTCAGCTATATCGTTCAACCCCTGTTGCCTAGCCAACCTGGCGTAGTACAGGTACCTCCTGTTCGCCATGGATTCACCCTGGAAGGCGACCTTAAGGTTTTCATAGGTTTTAGTACCCTTTGGGATCCTACTCTTAGTACTCATAGTTAACCCAGCATTAACCTAATTATAAATATTTCGCCCTAGAACCAAATACGAAAACAAAGACTATTAAAACTATTCATGGTACTTAGCGTTGGTTAGATGCCTCTGGTTTAGAAGCGCCTGCGCAGTCACCGTAAACTATTATGTTTAGGTCCTTAACCTTAATACCCCTCTTACTTAACTCATTCTCAATGAAGCCAGTATCCACGTACACATCCGTTATCTCACCGGTATCCTCGCACATAATGTTTATGTGGGGTTGCTTCTTAACCTCGTACCAGGTCTTACCATTAGCCTCAAAGGATCTTAAAATACCAGAATTAACAAACGCCATTAACGTGTTGTACACGGTTGATATACTTATGCTAGGCTCCACCCTCCTAACCTCATTAAGCAGCTGGGTTATGTTGAAGTGTCCACCGTTAAGCAGTACCCTCAGTATAGCCACCCTCTGTGGCGTGACCTTCAATCCCCTACTCCTAAGTAGGCTAGTGGCCTCCTCCTTACTCATGGGTATAGCTACTTCGAAATAGTAATAAATTTTTTCTAACGCCGCATTACTGATGCATCCTATGCATGACTCATGCGCACGTTGACGTTAAGTGAGTTATGTTCTTAAAGCCTCAGGGGAATCCGGTATCCTTAGGTATGGATGTGATGAATGATAGCACCTACGCCTTATTAGTTGGTGTCCAGAGGTTTAGCCTACTCTACGCAACATTATACATACCCCTGGCCTTTAAGGCTGATACTTACCTATGGGTGTCGTTGGGCTACGCCGCATTAGCCGTAGGCGGTTTAATGGGGTACCTACTCGGCTTCAGGAGGTGGTTCTCCATACCAACCATCGTATTGGCAGCGTTGGTATTACTCTACAAGCCGCTGCTGATACCACTACTGGGTTTCCTCGGCATGCTACACTCAATCATAGTACCCAACGCCTACGTAATGTTCGGTAACAGTGGTGTCGCAAAGTCATACACGGCCTCATCAATAGCCTACCTACTCTCCGGGTTAGCCATCTACTTCACTAAGGAGCCTGTACCATTATTAGCAACCCTACTGCTAATACTCCTACCGGCAATTAGGCGTAGCGTTAGGGAGTCAATAGGGTACATGTATTCATTCATGGTTAACCTAGACTTCCTGTGGGTAATCCCATACACGGTTTCAACATTCATAGTTGGTGGGTTATACACAGTATACCTATCCACCATGCCCAACTTTAATGGGTACGAGAAGGTTATCCTGGCTCTATCGGCGGGTTTAATGGGCGTGTTGAGGTGGGTTTCAGACAGGTTTGTTGATGAGGTACTTTGGATTAGTGTTGCCTTAACTGGGGTCATGTTCATACTTTACTCATTTTACCCAGGCGTGGTAACCGCGTTACTGTTCATAGTACCTTACTCACTAGTCTACCCACTGGTCACCATGTCTGCCGGTAAGGGCAGTAGAGACCCCATGACGAGTATCAACGCCGCCTTCGCAGGTACATCAACCGGGGAGTCCATAATGCCGACGCTATTCCACTACAACAGGTACTTGGTCATAGCCCTTTCAGCGTCCTTAATAATACTACCCCTGGCTGCGCGTTATGGTAATAGGAGGTTGGGGTTAAGCCGCATTGCCGTTAGGTGACCTCAAGGACATCGACTCCCTGTATTGCACTGTAAGTCGCACTGTAATCACCAGGGGTACCTGTACTAAGCCACGACCTCGGGTTAACCTCCACCGCAAGCACCTTGGCGTTGTCATTCACGGCTAGTTTAATGGCGTCGGTGAATTCGACAATAAACCTACCATCATCCTCCATTTTCCTCAATGCATCATACAATACACTGTACCTAAACATGTAAACCGCCGTTAACGCCAGGTCAGATTTAGGTTCCCTGGGCTTCTCGGCAATATCAATAACCCTGTAAACGCCATCACCAACCTTCGTGAAGCCTTGCAGTACGCCGTATCTACTTGGATTACTAACCCTCCTGACGAAGACTATTCCATCGGCGTCATGCTCGTTTACGAGTTTAATGGCATTCGTTAGGATTGAGCTTTCATTGATGAGGAGGCCATCATCCGCGTGCACTATGACCCACTCAACACCGTTAAGGCACCCCAGCCCCCTGTACACAGCGTCGCCAAAGCCCCTGGGTTCGGGTTGGGTTGTGAAGTCAATGTTGAAGGTTCCCCAAAGGGCCTTAGTGTACCTCACAATGCCCTCATCATCAACCCTCCTGGTTATGCATATCCTGCTGCAGCCAACCCTGGTTAAGGCTGTTATTATTAAGTCCAGCATGGGCCTTATGTGAGGTTCCCCATTAACCTTAACCACTACTGGGAGGAGCGCCTTCGGGAAGACCAAGGTCCACGGCCCATTCCTAGAGCCTAAACCAGCTGCCGTAACCACGGCGCCAATGTTCATTGAAACCTTAACTTAACCGTTAATATAAGCCGCACTCACCTGAGGTGAGTTACCTGGCATCTACCTGTATGGATTAACCACATATTGGGTTGAATACCTACCTAAGCGACGTCATTGAATAGCTTCACTCATCTCGAATGCCTAGCCCCTTTAACCAACTCGTCAACGTAAATGTTTAATGCGGCAAAAACCACGGTTAATACCGATATCACTGTGGCCGCCGCCAGTATGGGGTTCATGCCTGCACCGTAGTGGTACCCATTGGCTATTAGCCATATGAACCAGGCTAGGAAGCCTACCATTGCGCCGGCGTAAGCTACATTAAAGTACTTCGTCACGGTAATGAGAACCTTAAGGTAATCCATACTCAAATTCATAACCCTCGGTCTTTTAAACATTACCGGTGCCACATTGGCTGCATTTACTTTTGCCGAGAATTAAGGCAAGCTAGGGTTTAAAACATGGCTGCAGACCGCTTTATTATATCTGCATTCACTCCTTATTAATGGTAGTGGCTTCAATGAACTTAACTAAGCCACTATATAAGTGATAAGGGATAGGGAAATTGATAACCCTTAAAGAGGGGTATCATTTGAAACTCAAATTGCAACTGAATCCCACGCTTTAGAGGTAAGATAGGGTCATTGGTATAGTTGCCTTGCGGATTCTTGAATCTGCCTAAGCAGTCTCTCCCAGCCGCCGTAAATGGTCCAGCCACCATCAACTGTTATTAAAGCACCAGTCACGTATGATGACAGTTCAGAGGCGAGGAAAGCTGCAACGTAGGCCACCTCCCTGGCATCACCGTACCTACCCATCGGTACCCTACCCTCAATATCCTGCCTGGTGTACTCACCCCTAGCTATGTTAACCTCCTGGGCCGAGGACCATATGTAACCTGGGGCTATTGCATTAACCCTAATGCCCAACGGAGCCCACTCAACCGCAAGCACCCTGGTTAAGCCCACTAACCCAGCCTTAGCCGCTGCGTAGGCTGCCCGCTTGGGTAGCGCCACTATTGGCCCAACCATGGAGGCTATGTTTATTATCGACCCCTTAATCCTCTTATCAACCATGACCCTCGCCACCAGTTGGGACATGTAGAAGGCACTGAATAGGTCTATTCTAAGAGTCCTCTCCCAGTCATCAACACTTAGGTTCAGGCTATCCCTAATCATGTTTATCCCAGCGTTGTTAACAAGAACATCAACCCTACTAAACCTATCAACAGTTGTCTTCACAATGTTTTCGCAGTCCTCATACCTACTAACATCCCCAACAACCCCAGTGACCTCCCCCTCACTGACCTCCTCGTTAAGTCTCTTAACAGTGTCCTGAACCTCATTGGCGTTCCTGGCGTTGATAACCACCCTTGAACCCATCTCCTTAAACACCCTAGCTATCTCATACCCAATACCCCTGGTTGACCCGGTTACTATCACCACCTTACCCTTTAAATCTGGGAAGGCAGCCTTATACTGGCTTGGGCTACCCATAGGTCCACCCCATTAACTGGCTAAATAAGCATTACATAGGACCTAGTCTGACCCCTTCCCCGCCCTTAAGGGCGAGGGTTCCTTGGGGTCTTGGAGGTTACCCCCCTTGATGGGGGCTACTAAATGCTCTAGCAAAGCAGGGGTTAATAAATCCATTGCCGAATCCCCACATAGTGGGGCAACCCCCACCCTAAAGGGCGAGGTTTGCCCACTTATTATCACCACTATGGGGAGTTAAACCAATTTATGGTTAATTCCCTTACATTAATCCACTGAGTGCTGATCGATCTTGGTTGAGTCAATGTGTGAAGCCCCATGTATGAATAATGCTTAAATACGCCGTTAGGTTGATTCAGGTTGATGAAACCCTACACATTAACAATAGTGGTTGCTGTGGCATTACTGGTTGTGATAGCGGTCTTAACCTACATGTACGTCACCGCTAGGGTTAGTTTAAACTACGTGAATGATAGGTACATTAGCCTCCTCAACTCCGTAACTGAACTTCAACTGATTAGGAATGTACATGGTTCATTGCCTGTCATTAACGTCTCCGCCGTCTACGCCACCATGGATGGTTATGCCATTGTCCTCACGATTAGTAACCCTGAGAACTACACCCAATACCTCTACTATGTTGACGTAACCTCACTCCCCTATTCACTACGCACTTACTACGTAGGCAACGTGGCGATTCCACCCCTAAGTAGGATCACATACCCCATCTTCGTCTACGTTAATAGTTCAGCCTTAACCGTAAGCACCATATACAACTTTAACCAGGTGGCCGGTGGATCAGAGTCCACTAGGATAACCGCCATTGGGCCAGTCTACTACTCGCTAAGCACCCTACCAGGCTCAACCATGACCCTAAGCTACTCGCTGATTAACGGTTCAACAATCACGTATCCATACGTCATAATGAACTTCACAGTCCTTAACAACACAATATACGCCAGTGCCGTCACCAGTGACTCCTGGCCCTCTGAGGTGCTACTCTCCTACCTATCACCAAGGCCCTTCACGATAACTGGCTACAAGCTCATCGCACCCAACGGCACAGTGATGCTCTCCTGCACATCCACATCAGCATCCACCTACCCCAATGGCACCATTGTTAGCTACATACCAACACCCGTAGGCCAAGTCTACCTACCACTGTATAATGCATCTGCAGTAACTACAATACATTACTGGCTGGGTAGCTACTGGGATACCTTTACCTACAACGTTACGTCAACATGCCTAGGGTCGTTCATACTATTCTCGAAGCCATCAATACACTATGAACTTCAAGTAAACTACTCAATAAACGGCGAGGAGAAAACCTTAACAATCCCAGTAACCTTCTACACAACGTCAATACTAGCCTGGAGCTAAGCAGTCTCCCTTAACGACAACAGTCAAGTCTCACCATTCATGGCGGTGGATTTATAAATCAGCCTTTAAGGTATTTAGTAACCCCCATAATAGACAGGATAACAACCAAGAGACCCCAAAGTGAGAAAAACAGCCTTTACAGGGTGGGGATCATCAATAACTCAAATTCATTCTAACATCTGGTAAGTGACTTAACAACACTATCGATGGCTGGTAACTGGCGGGCCCGCCGGGATTTGAACCCGGGTCCTACGGCTCCGGAGGCCGCCGCTCTAATCCAGGCTGAGCTACGGGCCCATTACCCTAACCCACCTATTAGTGTATTTTAGCGTTCCCGTACCTTAATTAATTAATACCCTATGCTTTTCTTTTAATCATTAGCTATGGTGTAGTCTACGCCTGTTAGCCTAGCGGCCTCATCCAAGATCCTTAACTCACTCCTTGTTGCTAAGGTAATGGCCTTACCCCTATTATTTAACCTAGCCGTCCTACCAATCCTATGTATGTACGTTTCAGGGTCCCTTGGGGCATCGAAGTTCACAATCAGGTTAACGTCAATGATATCAAGGCCCCTTGAGGCTAGATCAGTGGAGACTAGGGCGGCATCCCTCATCCCCCTAAACCTAGCCAGTGTCCTCTCCCTTACCTCCTGCCTTAAACCACCGTGAAGTAACATTACCCTTAACCCATCGTTGCGCAGTTGAGTATACAGCCTATACGCCCTCTCCCTAGTGTTTGCGAATAATATTGACTTACTGCCCATTACCATTCCTCTGGCTAACGCATACTTACTTCTCCATGAGCCATCTGTTATGTAGACCAGTTGCTCAACCATGGGCAATTCATACTGGTAGACACCCATGCGTATTATGAATGGGTTCACTAGGATTTTATTAATGACATCCCTAACACTCATGGGTAATGTAGCAGTTGCTGCATGGGTCTGCCTCCTATCACCGGCTAGGCTAGATATGGTGTTGATATCATTGATGAACCCCATGTCAAGCATCCTATCAACCTCATCAATTATAAGGTACTTGACGTTACCAAGATCCACCACCGACCTATTGGCCAAGTCAAGTAGCCTACCTGGGGTAGCCACCACCAATGATGCATCCCTAAGCGCCTTAACCTGCTCAGCGTAGCCAACACCACCGTACACCACGGCACCTGTGAAGCCTATGTACTTGTTGAAGGACTTGAATTGCGAAGTTATCTGAAGTGCAAGTTCACGGGTGGGGGAGACTATCAGCGTCTCCGTTAATCCACCCCTCATCATGTTCATGGTTGGGAGTATGTATGCTGCGGTCTTACCGCTTCCAGTCCTAGCCTGCATTGCTACGTTAAAGCCATCAAGAATCTTAGGTATGGCACTCCTCTGCACGTCAGTGGGTTCACTGTAGCCGCAGTCCTTGATTGCCTGCCTTAATTCATCCCTAAGTAGGTTGAAAACCATGATCTCCAGGCCCCTTAACCTAGACACTAATAAAACGGTGCCTTTAGATGCTCAAGGGCAAAAGATGATAATTGTTTACTAATATAAATAAATTTAATATAAATATTACCGAGATCATTTACTAATATTAGTAAAATAATCATACCACTACCATAGCGTAATGCTTAAAAATAAGCTGCTGGTGTATAATAGCAGAGGGTTAAATCCCGGTTAATGTGTAAAAACATGGGTTTTTCCCTTCCCCTCACACATATATTGCCGTAATACTTATAAACCAGGTAAGGCGTAACCACCGGGATAGGTGGGATTGTGGCGGAAACAGACTAGGCATAGGGGGGTACGTGTTTAAATGCCCAAGGTGTGGTTACGAGACCGAGCCAAGCCCAATCAACTTCACCTGCCCAAGATGCGGCTCACTAATGGAGGCCGTGCTAGCTGAGTTGCCAAGGGATGTTAGGTTCAGGTACAGGAGAAGACTAGGGGTTTGGTCCTACGTGCAACTCCTCCCTGGGCCAAGGGTAAGGGTAACGCTCAATGAGGGTGGGACACCGTTGATTAAGGTTGGTAAGGGCCTTTACGGTAAGTTTGAGGGGCTCAACCCAACGGGCTCCTTTAAGGACAGGGGGATGGCCGTGGGGGTTAGTTTAGCCAGGTCAATGGGTGTGCGCAGCGTCGTGGTGGCCTCCACTGGTAACACCGCGGCCTCAGCCTCGGCTTATGGGGCTAGGGCTGGCTTAAGGCCAATAGTACTGCTGCCCAATGGTAAGGTGGCTAGGGGTAAGTTAATACAGTCCATTGTGCATGGCGCAAGTATAATGGGTGTTGAGGGTTACTTCGACGATGCATTAACTGAGGCCCTTGAAATGTTCAAGTCTGGTAAGGCATACTCCCTTAATTCAATCAACGTTTGGAGGCTTGAGGGGCAGAAGAGCATAGCCTACGAGATCTATGAGGAGGTTAAGGTACCCGACAACGTAATAGTGCCGGTGGGTAATGCCGGCAACATATATGCTATATGGAAGGGTTTCTGGGAGTTAATGCAGGCTGGTTTAATAGACAAGCTACCTAGGATGATAGGGGTTCAGGCGGAGGGGGCTGCGCCGCTCTACGAGACGTGGCGGAGGGGGGTTGATTCGTTAATAGAGGTTAATGCACCAAGGACCATAGCCTCAGCTATAAGGATTGGTAAACCCGTTAACTGGCTTAAGGCCATTAAAGCTGTTAAAACCACCCACGGCCTAATAGTGACCGTCAGTGATGGCGATATAATGAGGGCCAGGGATAGGTTAGCCAGGCGTGGCGTCTTTGTTGAACCAGCCAGCGCATCAACATACGCCGCATACCTAAAGCTACTCAGGGAGGGTGTGGTGGATAGTGATGAATTAACCATACTGGTGTTGACCGGGCACGGCCTAAAGGACCCAGACTCAGTTAAAGGTTAAGCATTAATTACCGAGGGCTTGTGAGAGCAGGTTAAACTGTTGCGGTATTCAGGCTTTATATTGAGTAAGTAATTAGGTTTGATATGCCTTACCCGCCAACGTACCCTTAGCCTTCTCAAGCATCTCCCTCACTATCCCCACCAAGACCTCCACTTCCTCCCTCCTATACTTAGTCTCATGAAACCCCCATACATGCAACTCGTAGCCAGTCTCCCAACCCCTAAGCACCCATTCACCCAATGTCTTTGACAACTTTATTGATGCTGAGGATAACTCATAGGTGTACCATCTGCCCTCCCTCAGAGCCTTCTTATACTCCTCGAGACCATGCACCTCAGCCAATGCCTTAACCACCTCCTCAGCCACCTTATACGCCTAACTGCCTGCTTATACAATCCTACAATCTTCCCCACATTAAGACCCTCCTGCTTGAAGGATGACAATCCACCATTCCTTACCAAACCCCATGCAATACCATGCCCCCAGGAATTAACATCGACAGCTAGGATATACCCACTGGGTTGGTATGGCTCAACCACACGCTCAGCAATCAATGCCAAGTATGGTTCATTATTCTTGAGGCCAACCCTCGCAAACTTAATGTCGCCGCCCTCTTTAACCCTCTCAATGATCCACTTGGGCATTGGGAGTTCAACAACATAACCACGCTCATTCCCACAAACCTGGCGTATCCTGATAATGCTACTCCTGAAGTCTAGAACCACTGGTGCGTTCCTATCACCCTTCACTGAACCGTCTGGGTAAACCCTAAACGTCTTCAACGGAACCCAAGCCCTAGCAAACCACCTCTTAGGCTCAGCACCGAAAACTAGGCTCTTCATGTTCTTGAAGTCATAGAGCTGGTACTGTATCGTCTTGGGTAGGTCTGGCACCCAGGCCTCATACCCTCTATAGGCTAGGTTTGTTAAAGCCATTAAACGCCTAATATAGGCAGTATCACACTTATCCTTAGGCAGTTTAATGAGTATTGCCCTATGAGCCTTCATTCTCAATCACCACTGCTATTCCACCAACCTCCCTACCAATGTATTTGGCGAGCTCCCTACCACCCTCATCAATGTACACGTCTATTCTGACGTAGGTCTTCCCCCCAATCCTCTTCCCAACAATAACCCTCCCCCTGAAGTAAACAGCCTCAGGCATAATCAACAATAGGAGGCGGAATTAATAAGCATTTCGCAGAATTTAATTTAAAAATAGGCGAAAAGCTTATAAGAAGGCACCGAGGAAGGAGCGGGGTCAGACCCAGCCCCGTGGACACTGACCAATGATGCCCCCAAGGATGGGGGCAAAGTCCCGACAAGAGATGAGCAGTGATTAAGGACACAGAGATGCGGGGAACGGGGCAAACAACTCACTCGGAATCTCCATACCTCATTACGCTTAAAACTAACTACTGCCTTATTTTTAAAGCATATCTGCACAACCGTATGATTTCATATACTTCATACCTCTTTCCTGGCCCTTTAACATTTGACCTCGCATTGTTAGATTAGGAATTAATTGTTGCATTGTGAAAAGCTTATTAAGATCCTGGCCATTAGTAGTATGCCCCGCCCGGTAAACCCGCCCCCTTAAGCTAACCCCACCCACCCAGGGTGGGGTCATCATTAACTTGCCGTGAGTTATTGATTTATAGGCTAATACCCGTTAACCCAACGTGTGGGTGTAGTTAACCTAGTGCTCACCGCACCGTTTAACGTGGATTGCAGAGAGGGGGTTGATTACGCGGTGTTCCTAATACCCCAGTTCATAGGTGACTTGATGAGTGGAGGTAGGTGCGTTAGGGCGATTATACTGCCTAGGGGGCAGGCTAGGTGGCTACGTAATTACATTGACTTGGTTTCATTCCTGCGTAGAAGTGGTGTGAGGTTAATTGTACCCATCGACGAGATTAACGATGTTGATGATGCGTTGAGGCGTAGGTTAATCATAATCCCGCACATAGATGACTCCAGGTTGATCAACAGGATCAGTGAACTGGACTCAGCGTCAATATACGCCAACGTGACTGCCGACTTCAATGAACCACCTAGGCTCAGGGAATTGTTCATACACCTAACGCCACCTAAGCTTAGGAGGGGGTTTAACGTGGTTTATGGCCTACCAATTGTCGAAGCTGACCAGGTATATCTAGTACACTACCCATGACTAGGCATGATACGTCGATTGACCCCGCAATAGGCGGGGTAACCGTCGAGACCCCCAGGGTGAAAACCGCCCCTCAAGGTGGGGAGGGGGTCATTTGAATTCCACCCAGGGTTCATGAAGCTTTAATTGAATGACGGATAATAGCATACCCAGCCTAGGCGGGGTCACAGTGCTGAGTGTTGATAAAAGTTTATAAACATAGAGGGGCATCGCAAGGGAAGAGTTGGCTATGAGCAGCGTGAGCAAGAAGAGTGCGCAGGGTCAGCAGGCCACGGCTGTTAGGTTCTACAGGAGGCAGTACCCTGAGGTTGGTGAACTTGTGGTTGGGACGGTTAAGAGGATTGAGGAGCATGGGGCCTACATAACCCTGGACGAGTACGGTGGGGTGGAGGCATACGTACCCATTAATGAGATTCTCCAGTCCTGGTTCAGGAACATTAAGGACTACTTGAAGGTGGGTTCTAAGGCCGTGTTCAAGGTTATGAGGGTTGACCCAAGGAGGGGGTTAATAGACCTATCACTGAGGAGGGTTAGGGACGAGGAGAAGGAGAGGAAGTTTAATGAGTGGAAGAGGAACCTGAGGGCCATTAAGCTCCTTGAGATGGTTGCCCAGAGGATGGGTACTGATGTGAATAGGCTAATGGAGGAGGTCGGCTGGGGTATAATGGAGTACTACGGGGACCTATACTCAGTGTTCGAGGAGGCGGCTAAGGGTAACGTTGACCCACTGGTTAAGCTCGGGGTTAGGAGGGAGTTAATAGATGAAATCGCTAAGATCGCCAAGGAGAGGATTGAATTACCCAAGGTAACCATAGTGGGGGTGGTGAGGATAATAAACCTCAAGCCAAATGGGGTAGAGTACATTAGGAAGATACTTGAGGAGGCGGTAAACGAGGCCGGGAAGTTAGGCGTCACTGCCAGGATATACACAATAGGTCCACCAAGATACAGGATTGAGGTAACAGGTGACGACCCTAAGCGGGTTGAGGATGCCTTCGGGAGGCTAAGCAGCCTCATAATCAATGAGGCTAAGGCAAACGGAGGTGAAGCCTCTGTTTCAAGGAGCCAGTGAGTGTTAACCATGGTTAGGTCCGTGATGATGAAGTGTCTCAGGTGCGGCAGGTACACCCTGAGGAAGGATAAGTGCCCTTACTGCGGGGGCCCATTAACAAGCCCACACCCACCCAGGTACTCCCCGGACGATAAGATGTGGAGGTATAGGCTCATGCTTAAGGTTGCCTCAGGTCAATTAGAGATTAATGAGGAGACCAGGAGGAGGGTTCTTGAGTCGCTTGGCTCTGGAAAAGCTTAAAATAGGCGGTTAAAGAACCGGTTAGCATGAAGATACCCAGGGTAATTAAGACCTATTGCCCAAGGTGCAGGACGTACACGGAGCACACAGTGACCCAGTACACGTCAGGTAAGAGGAGGACGCTGTCGGAGGGGCAGAGGAGGTATGATAGGAAACTCCTCGGCTACGGATCAACCAGGAAGCCTAGGCAGAAGACGTTCTACAAGGTCACCAAGAAGGTGACGCTTAAGCTAACCTGCAGGCAATGCGGCTACGTAACCCACAGGACCATTGGCAGGCTTAGGAAGGTTGAACTAGTGGAAACCCGTTAAGTGCCCACTATGTCACAGCAGAGACTTGCAGTACTGAGGTGGTACAGCTCACTGAGGCTCTACTTCCTGCTATCCGTAATACTAATCCAGGTTGGTTCATACATGCTCGGCTACTCACTAATACTGCCGAGGAGTTACCTAACCATGCTCAGCAGTGGGGCTGAGAAGGCCGCATCAATGCCCTTCCTGGATAGGTTAATAAGCGGCCTGGTGGGTTTAGCCATAGCCTACATACCCTACGTGGGCATTGGCTGGATGTCCTACAACCTAATTAATGTAGGTGAGATAGGACTCATAAGCCCACTACAGTCCATAGTCCAACTATTCTACCTAGTAATACTCACAGCCTTCCCGATAGTAGACGGGACGCTGATAACAACAGTAGTAGCGGTTAGCAGGATTAATAAGGTTCAGCTACCCAGTGGGTTCCTCAGGACCGCGTTAACCCAGTACGCAGTCTCCATAGGAATCTCACTAATATTATTCATAATATTAATCTCACTTTAACTACACCCAGGCGTAAACCTATTTAACCAAGCTGAAGCAAAAAGTGAGCATGGCCACCAAGCCTGACTTGAATATTATAATCGTGGTTCTTGATAGCCTCAGGCAAGATCACGTTGGCTTCTATAGGTCTATTCAAGGCATTTCAAGCATCTTCGATGGTGTTAAGCCCCCTGAGACCCCTAACCTTGACCAAATAAACGGCAAGTCTCATTGTTTGTGGTGTTTGTTGTTTCTTTGTTTGTTTAAAGTTTTGGTCTATTGGTCAGTATGTTTGTTTCTGATTATGTTTTAATTCCTCCTTTGCTTAGCTTTTCCTGGTGTCTGGGTTGGTGCCTCCGGGAGGGGGGTTTCTTGCCTTGGATGAGTCGGTGGGTCGATCACCCACCCTTTTCACTAACCCAGGCACTCTTTCTTCCTCTCCTCCTAAATCGAAGGGTAGGAGTGGGAAATCAAGGAATGAGTACATGCGTACAGTTAGGTTAAGGTTGCTACTGAATGGTGCTCAGGAGAGGAAGCTGAGGAAGCTGGCTGATGCTACTGCTAAGCTGTGGAATGAACTGAACTACGCTAGGCTAGTGCAATTTAGGACAAGTGGCAAGGTTGATTTCAAAGGAACGGGGCATGAGTTCTACTACAAGTACAATGTGGTGCTTAGTGTGAATGCTGGAGTTGTTATTCAACTGAATAACCAGGTTTGGATGTCCTTCTTCAAATTGCTTAAGCTGCATAGGCAGGGTAAGTTACCTAAATTCATGGGCAAACCCTCACCACCAAGCTTCTGGAAGGATAGGTTACTAGGTAAGAGGAGGTTAATCATTTTGGTTAGGAATGATAGGTACTACATTGAGCCAGTTAATGGTGGGGAGGGCTACCTAGTCCTAAAGGACTGGCACTTGAGGATTAGGTATGCTGGTAGGGTTAAGTGGAGTGGTAAACAAGGTACACTCGTAATTAAGCTTGAGGATAATAGGTGGTTCGCATATGTGCCAATTGAGGTTGGTGGGAAACCAGCGAAGAGTAACCCTAAAGGTTACGTGAAGGGGATTTACGATAGGGTGCAGATCGAGAATCCTAAGGGCAGTAATAAGGCTTTCATAGACATTGGCTTGAATAACTTGTTTGCCGTGGTTTTTAATCATACCGATACGGCAATACTCATAAAGGGCTCAACAATTAAGGCTGAGTACTACTGGTGGAAGAGGGAGGTTAAGACTTATCAAGCCGTTAGGGATTGGTTGAGGAATCACGGATTTGAATCTTGGCGTAAGTACCATGCATTCTACCTACACGCAATCTACAAGAGGAGGGAGAGATTAAGACACTACTATAGGACAGCAATCAGATTCCTGGCGAGGACACTTCACGAAATGGGAGCCAACGAGGTGTTTGTTGGCTACCCGTATCTAGTCAGCCAGGATGATGGTAATGAGTATAATGTGAACATTTGGTGGTTTAATAAGATCATTAATTGGCTTAAGGATGTATTGCAAGAGTATGGGATTAAGTTGCACGTGGTTAATGAGTATGGGACTAGTAAACAATGCTCAATATGCAATGCAAACCATGAAAACGGAAGAATCAAGAGAGGACTATACATATGCCCAGTTATGGGCATAGGAATCAATGCTGACTTAAACGCAGCGAGGAATATCGCAAAAAGAGCAGGCTACGAAACACTAATGCCAAAGAAGATATTAAGCTTCATCATCACCACCAACGGTGTGAAACCATTAACCCCCAAAGAGGGGGAAACAACCAAGACCCCCAAGATTAACCCTACCTCCCCGAGGTAGGGAGGGGGTCATAGGTGCATTAGGGATGGTGAGTGGAGTCTAGTATATAGGCCCGATGGGAGGCATGAACTATATAACATTAAAAAGGATTCAAAGGAGAGGATCAACCTAATCAATGAGTACCCAGATAAGGCCGAGGAGTTGCTTAACGCACTGGTGTTATGGTTCATGAACAGGAGGACACCAATAAGGCAGATACAGGCAAGGTATGAGCTAGGGGGAACAGGAAAGGCTTAAGCATAATCACCATAAATCCACATATTACCCTACGATCTTCCCCACCGCATTCCTCATACGGCGATACTCATCAACTGTGAGGAGTATGACTACGGTTATTTCCTAATGCCCACGATATTCGATAACGTGATCCCAGACATGAGGATAGCCGGAGAGGAGATCTTTGGCCCAGTACTGGCTGTAATGACCTATAGGACCCTTGACGAAGCCATAGATTATAGTTAATTCCACTGAGTATGGCCTAATAGCCGGCATAGTAACTAAGGGTATAAGGATATTAGTGAGGCCGTGAGATTCGCTAAAGGAGTTAAGGTGGGTGTGGTTAAGGTAAATAAACCAACCATAGGCCTAGAGCCCTGGGTACCTTACGGTGGCGTTAAGGATTCAGGCAACGATGCGTATAAGGAGATGGGGACTATTGAATTCTTCACCAGGGTAAAGGCTATATGTAGGATACTGAGGCAGCATACGATGAGTATACCTCATACCTAGCCACACTTAAAACAATGTGAGTGCTAATGGTGAATGCTTATAAAGCATAGTATACAATAATGGCGCTGACATGGATAGGGATCAGTTACTCAATGCATTATCCATGATGGGGTTAACTAATAGGGAGGCCGAGGTCTTCCTTACCATACTTGAGAGGGGTGAGGCCAGTGTTAAGGATGTACTTGAGTCTGTTGATATACATCAACCTCAGTTGTACGACATCTTAATAAGCCTATTGAGGAGGGGTTTTATTAAGGTGTCCAGTGGTAGGCCCAAGTTATATAGTGCCTACAGCCTCCCCACGATAATAGATACCTACATTTCAACGTTAACATCAGTGAAGGAGTTAATTAAGGGTGCTAAACGGAGGCACCATGAGGGTCAGCGGATATACGTGACCTACGGCATTGATGGCATAAATAATGGTATAGTTGAGGTACTTAATAATGCAGAGGTGGAGGTTTACGGAGAGATTCCAGTATGGTCACTTAAAAGGAATCTAAGGTCCTTCATAGAGACCTTGAGAAGGGATGTTAGGCTATATCTAATAGTATACCCAAGCCTAGAGGGGGTTGACTTAAGCACATTGAAGGACCATGGGGATCAGGTTTGGATTAAGGTGAATAGGCTTGGTGACTTCCTTCTACTAGCTGCCGACCTAAGCATCGGCATTTATGCAAGTAGAAGGAGTACGATGAGGAGAAGTGATGCTTACGGCTACGTATTATATGACACCGATATGCTGGCAAGGCTCATGACCATATTCACCTCAACATGGCGTGAGTCTGAGGATGCACTTTACATTAATCCTGAGGAGGGTAAATATCCACGTAGATTTTTAAGCATGTTCTTTGCAATATTGACCATACAAACGTTACTAAGCAGAGGCCATAATCCAGTGGTGGTTGTTAAAGGTACATACCTTAAGAATGGGGAGCCGGTTGAGCTGAGGGGGAGGGTCTCAAATATAAATATGTATAATAGGGTCTCAAACATAGTTTTAAATACTGGTAATGCGCAATACAGTATTGGTGGTTATGATGCTGAATTTGAAGACATTGAAGCCAGGGAGATTGTAATAGAAAGCCTTAATTAGAATTGTAATTACTAATGTAGAACTAAGTCAATAATGATTACAAAAATTTAAATGGTGAACATTGGTTAATATTGATTGCTAACATACCTTTAGCCATGTTTACTGACGTGCATAACTATGCAGGTTTTAAACTATAAAAGTATAGTATATTCGAATAAAACTTTTAAAGCACCGGCAACTGCAGTTATCCTATGTATGGTGTAAATGGGAGGTGGGTCTGGCTACTACTAAGTGCCATTGTGGTTGCAGCCATCGTGTTATCTGTAAATTACGCATATGCCCAACAATCTTACCCAACGTACACGCTTTACTACGCAGCTCCTTGGTATTATGTTGTTGTTCCGCCTTGGCCTGCGCCCTGGTATAATCTATTCTCATCACTAAGCCTTTGGCCAATTTGGTGGGCAAGTGACTATGCCCCATTGGCCCTATGGAATCCTACTACTAATGAGTTTTGGCCTGTTTTAGCCGAGAATTGGACTGTTATACCTCAGAATAAGACTTTTATAATTTACCTTAGGAAGGGCTTGTACTGGTTTAATGGCTCGGCCACGATACCGTTCACCGCTTGGGATGTTTATGCATACTTCTACATCGAGGCCAAGGCCTTTGATGGTTTTTACCCGTTCATAAGTCCTCAAAATGCTGATAAGGACATTATAGTTCTTGATAACTACACTATTGAGTTTCACTTTGATGCGTGGTCGCCGACTGAGTGGATATGGATTTTAATAACCAGGCCTGCAACTCCATGGCCAGTTTGGGAGAAGGTTGTTAATGAACTCAAAACCATGAATGCCTCACAGGCATACACCTTTGGTCAGAAGAATATCACTGAAATGGTTGTTCCCTACTGGAGCCTTGGCCCATATTATGCAGAGCGTGTAAGTCCACAGACCATTACCGTTAAGCTGGTTCCACCTTGGCTATTAGCTAAGTGGAATGAAATATTCCCATTTCACACCTGGCAATATTACCCAGAGTTGAATGCATATACGGCTCTCTCTGCTGGTACAACGCAGTTACTTACGTTAATGGCTACGCACAGTAACTTCTTTGTACTTGGTTGGACAGCCCCGCCTGCAACATACCAGGTTGCCATTAAGAATGGTTACGTGTTTAACCCAATACCAGACATCTCAACCATGGGCTTCTCTCTCCCGCTCTACTACCCGTGGAATATTCCTCAAGTTAGGCAAGCTATTGCATATGTCATAAATAGGACTGAGGCAACACTGGCATGGGGACCACCTCCATACGCATACTACCCAGTTTGGGTACTTGCACCAATACCTGCCCCTAATGTGGTTCCAGGCCTATACTCAACAATACCCGAGGACATTAGGAGCATAATAGTCAACTACACTGTTAACTGGACTTATGCTTCTCAATTGCTTGAGTCGGCTGGCTTATATTACAAGAATGGTCAGTGGTACCTGCCCAATGGGACGCCACTAACGTTAACGCTATACACAGATGGGCGTACTGACTGGTTAACTATAAGCTCTGCGATTGCTGCTCAGTTGGGTAAATTCGGTATACCAACTAAGCTCATATCAGTTGAGGCTGCTACCTACTACACCGAGGAGACTTCATGCAAACTACCGGACTCTGTGGGCTTCGTGTATGCTGGGCTCAATAAGGGTGGTTATGATACATTCTGGGTATACTTAACAGCAGCGCAGTGGAATGGACCAGCGCTCTTCCCAGGTGGTTGGTGTGCACCAGGTACTGTCACTCCCTTCGCATTCCCGATTGTTCAGAATAACCAGATTACTGGTTGGTATTGCCAGCCGGTTACGACTAATCTACCCATACCTAACAATACGATTGTTTGGTGCGTGAACTCAACATTCGGCTACATAAACCTAACAAACTGGGAGAATGCCATAGCTGCTGTTGAGCCTGGTTCAGCTGAATACGGTGAGTTAGTTAAGGTGTTCTACTCATGGTTCGAGTACTGGGTACCCGCGATACAAATCGGGATTGAGGCCATTGCCCAGGGTGCAGTCCCCAAGTACGTCGACATGGGGTGGTTGATGAAATGCATACCATTTAATGTAAGCAAGTACACCAAGGCAGCCTACACGCTAGAGTACCCGCATGGCATGTCAGGTGCATCATTCGACATCATAGACCTAGTATTCCTAGGTGGCTTCGCACCTCAGGGTGTTGTTCCTCCTTTGGCTGAGGCTATTGTTAATGGTAGTCTTTGGACTAGGTATCCTCGGTATGCTGCTTTCATTGGTTTGCCAACGCCTGATCCTGAGTTGCAGGCTTGTGTGGCTTCATACTTCCACACAACATACACACCAGTAACAACAACCACGACCACTACAACTACCACCACTACGACTACGACGGCAACTACTGCCGTCTCAACGGTGACCACCACAATCACAACCACAGTAACCACAACGGCAGTCTCAACAACAACAGCAGTAACAACAATAACAGTAACAAAACCAGTAATAAGCACAACACTAATAGCAGGAATAGTAGTCATAGTCATCGTAATAGCAGCAGTAGCAACAATAATAGCAATGAGAAGAAGGTAAATGATTATGTAATCATCTAAACTTTAAATAAATCAAAAAATAATTCATACTTTTTTGAATCCTCTTTAACTAAGTTAATCTCCCATAGATGAGTAGAAGAGTTTATGCCGAGATTGTAACTAGGTTTCCAGGCTTATAAATCCCTCTGAGTTAGCTTAACCAATGACTAACGATGATAGTGGTAAGTTAAGTAAGCCGGTTATGTTGAGTAGCCCGAGGACTGGTGAGCCTAGGGGTTTTATTTGCTGTGAGTGGTGGTGCGTGGGTTATTGGCTTAGTAATGGGTCGCTGAATCAGTGTGTCGGCTCCAGCCCCCAGGGACGTGGCTTGGGTTTGTTCAGTAGCTTCGCTAGGTCATCTGTCCTACCTAGGAGTAGGCTTGTTAAGCTTGCCTGGCCCATTGTCATTAGGTTTGCTAAGGGGATGAGGCACGTTGACCCATCTCAACTCCCCGAGCCCCCAAGGGCTAAGCTGGTTAAGGTGAACAGTGATGCGCTTGTGGTTGGGGGTGGGTTGGCTGGTTTAGCCACAGCTATGGAGTTAAGTAAGCTCGGGTTGAAGATAGCCTTAGTAGACGGTAACGGTGAACTTGGCGGCAGGTTGATTCACGTTGAGGGTGAACTGGGCGTTAAGGTTTCAGACTACGCCAGTAAGGTTAAGGATGAGTTAGGTGACCAAGCATTAAGCGGCGTCGTCTTTGATGGTTTCCTGGAAGATGCGGCAGTGGGCCATTCGTTGGATGGGTCCAGGCTGTTTCAATTCAACTATAGGGTGATTGTAGTGGCCACTGGGGTTAGGGAGGTTCCACTGGTCTTCCCAGGAAACTACAAGG
>Ga0209739_100102_pt1 | contig 39308 bp, 48 predicted proteins | sample JossMetagenome_2_FD_184729 | JGI IMG/M metagenome (GOLD analysis project Ga0209739, IMG submission 184729) | Hot spring sediment microbial communities from Joseph's Coat, Yellowstone National Park, USA - JC3_ASED (SPAdes) (version 3) | ecosystem: Environmental > Aquatic > Thermal springs > Hot...
ATGGAGGTTTATCGACGACCCTTTAGACAAGGTGAGGTATAGCGAGAAACCTCAATATTGGTGATTTTGATTCAATTTCTACAAATACGAAATTAAATTATTACCCTAGGTCCTCCATCAACCCACACAACCTTCGTGTCGACGCCGTAGATTTCCTTAATTATTGATGGCCCCAGTGTCGAGGGTGAGAGGCTGTAGGCTACTACTTTGCCGTCCTTCATAAACGCCAACCTATCTGAGTACTTAAGTGCCAGGTTTACGTCGTGGAGAGACATAAGTATTGATATGCCCCTCTCCCTGGCGATCTTCCGTAATGTCTCAAGCACTAAAACCTGGTGCTTCAAATCCAGGTTCGTCACGGGTTCATCGAAGAGTAAAACCCTCGGCTCCTGCGCCAATGCCCTCGCGATCTGCGCTAGTTGATATTGACCACCGCTTAACTCATGAACGTACCTATTGCTCAGGTGTAAGATCCCGAGTTCCTCAAGGACTTCGTAGGCCACCTCATAATCCCTCCTACCTGGCCTAAGCCCCATGTGGGGCAACCTACCGAGTAGGACTACGTCCAGGGCCTTGATGACGTATGGCCTCTCCGGCATCTGCGGGACGTATGCTATTAACTTAGCCCATTCCCTATGACTCATCGTCGTGGACGCCTTACCATCAATACATACGCAGGGGCGTGGATCTGATAATCGATAATGGCGAGGTTACGGCATTAATGGGCCCCATAGGCGCTGGTAAGTCCACGTTGCCTGCACCTTCGGGTTGTAACTGCTTCTTACGTCTAGGTCCTGGAGCGCGGCTACCTTTGCCTCCGTTATTGTTACTAGGGCCCTAGCCATGGCGCCTGCCGTCAACTTCGCGTTGGTCAGTAGTATTATGTTTATTGTGCCCTTCCTATTATAGCACGTGAATTTTCCGGCCTCCTCAACGCATTGCGCCTCATCAAGCCCTGCTCTCATCGCGTTTGTCTTGACGCCAGCGGTCACGAAGGACGTGATCCAGAGCCCTGAGTACTCCATGGTTTTAACGACTACGTTATCCATGTCAACGCCGGTGCCTAGGCAGGCGCCATCCTCGGGACGGAGCCCTAACTCTTTTAGTAACTCCCTGAGGTAGGCCTCCCTATTGCCCGGCTCATGGAGCCACTTCCATAATTGAGGCAGTGCGTAATTATTGCATGTGAAGGATATCTCCCTGAAACCATCCATTGTACTTAATGCTTGGGTTCTCCCTGGTAACTCAATTACTAGCGTCTTCACGGTGAGTCCTCGATATTCCTGATAATATATACGCACCAAAATTCCATCTCTTGACCAAATCACCTTAGTTTTATTTGCATGTTGATGTGGGATGCTTGGCATTTATGATAGGATGCAAATCCTACTTATAAAGATAATCCTTTTATAACTCAAGCCGAAGTGTCTCTTAATGGGTGGTGCGGCGTCGCTTATCCTGGATGCAGCGATTTACGTTGCCTTGTTCCTAGCCTCATCCATGGCGGGTTTGTTTCTGGCGTGCTTGTTGAATGAGTATGGGCTTTTGAGGAGAGCTGGGCCTGCGGTTAAGGCTTTACTGAGGCCCGTGGGCCTCCCTGACTTCGTGTTCCCTGCCGTTGCCTCAGCCATGGTTAATGCCTATAGGGCTGAGCACATGATTATCTATGACTACTACTCCAGGGGCTTACTAAGTGAGGATGCCGTGGTTTTTACGTACTGGCTAGCGGGTACCTCAGGGCTGTGGGTGCATTGCTGCACGTGGGGCCCATAGTCCTCGCCGCACTTGGTCCCATAGGGTTGATCTACTTAGCACTGCTCTATATTAAATACGTGCTCAACACCGTGATTGGCCTGGTATATGGTAGGGTTAGGGGTATCCGCATAGTTAACGCTCAGGTTGAGTCGTCCCTTATGAGTAATCATGGGTCGGGCAATCGCCTTAAGCTATGTTCTACGCAGAGCTTGAGAGTGACGTTGAGGGTCCTGCCCAGGTTCCTCATTGTCATCATTGCCGTCCTACTCCTTGAGTACCTCGGGGTATTTGCGGCACTTGGGCATTATTTAATCGTGAATGCCGGGGCCCTGTCCTACTTTTTAAGCCCTGCCTCGATTACTGTATTGAGCACGGCCATTGCCTCGCCATCAGCCTCCTACTTCGTGGCCGCTTCGCTTTTTGGGCATGGGCAGTTAAGCCTTAAGTTCTTATTGATTGCGTTGCTTCTGGGTAGTACAATTAATGGTTTAACGATAGGCCTAATGCGGCACTCGCTTCCATTCTACCTATCGATTTACCCGCCTAAGCTTGCTGTTAAGATTGTGGTAGCCCAAGCCCTCGCAGACGCCGCATCCCTGACGGTGATAATAACCCTACTAATGGTTTTTAATGCATAGCCTTCATCAAACCCCTCGCCGGCCTCAACTCCCTCCTAAATGGGTCGAGCACTAAGCCGAATATCTCCAGGGTGACGATGCCGAGCAGGTTCTCATCCTCACTCTCACCGAGAACCACGGGCGTGTGTCTCTCGCCATAGCCCGGCAATTCGAGTAAGGTCTCAGAGATCGCCTCTTAATCACGGTACCTTTCCATCGTGTTTGACCATGCCATCTACATAAACGAGACCCATAATCACCCATAATACATGCTTTGAATTAATAAAATTTTTAATGAGTGATTACTTTAAGGGAATTTTAACATACGGCATAATACCTGCTCAAATACCCTATGAAGTGAGGGCTAGGGCATTAAGCCTGGCTAAGCAGTTGGCTGAGACATTGAACTACGTGGGGGTACTGGCGGTTGAGTTCTTCGTAACCAGTGATGGTGATTTGTTGATAAACGAATTTGCACCCAGGGTTCACAATACGGGCCACTGGACACTGCTTGGGGCTACCACAAGCCAGTTTGAAAACCACGTGAGGGTCATACTAGATTACCCACTTGGTGATACGGAGTTACTGAGACCCTCGGCCATTGCTAACATACTCAGTAAACCGTGGGATGAGGACATGGTGAATAAGATACTGTCAATACCCGGCACCAAGATTTGGTGGTACAATAAGGCTGAGGTGAGGCCCAGGAGGAAGATGGGGCACGTTAACATAATGCAGATTCAATAGACGAGATAAGGAAGAGGGTCTTTGAGGTAATGAACATAATATACGGTGAAGAGACTGAGAAAATACTAAAATCGCCATGGCCCAAGCCAGACATGTAAAATAGCCATGCCCCACTATGAAATACTCAATTATAGGGCATCTAACCGGTCTCAGTTATGGAATAAACCATCCACCTAGGGGATTTTGAGCCTTTCATTAACGCCATCAAACAGGGCCTCCTCTTTACCTAATAATAGGCGCAATCGACGTAAGCCTAATCCCTGGCATTACGATAGCTTGAGCATTTCAGTTTCTAGAATTTCTGAGAACAAATGTAAAGCACCTCATAATTTCCCCCTTTAAAAATACCTCATGAATTGATTAAATCCCTTATTTTAACATAGCTAGTTAAGTGGTGTTAGGTAATTTTGTTTAGTGCTCACTTTATAAACAGGATGAGTATCCTGTATAAAATAAGCACCAATTTAGGAACCATCTATAAACATGCCGGAGGTAAGGCACCTGGGATGGCAGTGAGTCCAGACCTAGCCCCCACGGGCACTGAGCCGTGATGCCCAAGAATAAGGGCAAGACTACTAGCTACGCTTAAGCAGTCCTCATAGCATCTACGTGATTTAGCGATGCTAACCGGTTCAAAATACACGCTTTAACGCATGAAATGCATTATTAAGGGTTCCCTATACCTATCAGATGTTGTTGAGAATAGCCGTTAGGCTTTACGAATTTTCACTAAATAGGAATTGATTTTTAAATTCAGGTAGCTGAAATGCACTGTTACTTCACAACTGCCCTGCGGCTAACCTATAAACTGGGTCACTTATGGCGTATTCGCCACCTTTCTCCTCGATTACACCAAGTCTGATTAATGTGCCTAATAGTTGCGACACAGTGGCTGGGTTTATACTTCTCCCCTCGTGATCCTCAAGCCTGTACCTAATAACCCTCCACGGTGCTGGTCCCTGAGCTAGGGTCCTCAGGATGATGATGTACCTACTGCTCCTCAACGCAGATATGAGGCTTCTCAACTCCTCAAGGGCTAGTGATGAGGCTGCCCTCAGTATTTCATCGAAGTCCCTCATGTTGTTCACGGAGTATGAGTAGCCGAAGTAGGTTAACCAACCTATTATGCCATCAAAGGCGTCCACAGCCCTTCTCATTAAATCCCTGGGGCAGTTAACCCTAACCTCACTAAACCCTCTCTCAAGGAAGTCCAGGGCTTCATCTGGGCTAAGCCTCCTAGTCCTCACCTCCAGGTAAGCCCTACCAAATAAGGGTGACCTTGGGTTGTTTAAGCCCAGGAAGTCGTACAGCAAGCTGAATTGTGAACCAGAGACCAGGAGCTTTACGTTAGGCAGGTTATCGTATATGTAAGCGAATAGCCTATCAAACCTCAGCCAATTCACCCTCCTCAACTCCTGAGCCTCATCAAAGGCCACTATGATTGGCTCACCGATTTCATTAAGCCTAACGAATAAGTCACCGATGCTTAATTTCCCCTTACCCCTGAACCTAACCCTAATGCCGGGTGGGTTTAGGGAAACCTCAATACCATTAAGCCCCCTAAGAGCGTCACGCACCTTACCGGGCATGGAAGTCCTCTTAAATATAAAGTCGTTTAGGGATTTCGCAATTAAGTTCACTAAGTCACCGTAATTGGCATAGATGCTTAACCTAACGTCAATGTAAAGGTAATGGATGCCTGACTCATTAAGGGCAACTCTCATTAACGAGGTCTTCCCGGTCCTCCTTAGGCCAGTTATAGCAATTAACCTACCACTACCCCTTAAGGCATTGGTTAGGTTCGTTAGTTCATAGTTGAAGTTGAATAAATCCTCCCTCCTTGACTTAGGCTCTAAGCTAAATAACATTTAGAGTACCCTAATTATTTTGGGTACTCTAAATGTTAATAAACCTTTGCGTCTCCTAGGCGGTTAAACAGTATGGCTAGGGGTTGCGTGCCTGGTGAGTTAATTGGCAGGGTTATTAACCTGTTTGGGGATGCACATGCAATATACGTGTACGGTGGTTCCCTTGACTGTAGTGGTGGTGACGTGGACGTGGCGGTGTTTATGAATAACCCACCAGTTGAGCTACCGAACCTGAGTGGTGTTGACCTGCAGGTCTTTAAGAAGCCACGAAACACATTGTTCTTCGCCTACGTTGTTGAGACTGGGTTACTGGTCCACGGTAAGCCGCTTCACATTGATGTTAATGAGGCCGTGAGGAATGAGGTGGGTAAGATTGGGGAGAGGGTCTTAACCTTCAGGAACAGTGATGACGAGGTCATGGTTTGTAAGTCGCTTAAGGAGTTAATGTTCCTACTGGCGGCGTTAAGGTGTGGCTTAGATGGTTCAAGCAACTGGTACAGGATGGGCCACTGCCTCATGAGCATGGGCATTGAGACGCCGCTTGAGTTTAAGCACTGCCTAAGCCCACTAAGCCTAGGCACATTGAGGACCATTGACGAGCCTGTGCTTAACAGGGTTATCAATGAGTTAACGCAACTCACGAATAGGCTGAGACTTGAGGTGTAGGGCCTTAGATTTGTTTCCTATAGGAAACAGATTTATGAGGAAGCTGTTTCCTATACTTACCGTGGGGTTTGAGGGTTTGCTTAGGGAGGTCATTGAGGAGTGGTTTGCCTTCAACATACCCACGGTCCTGCCCAGGGACATTAACTACACCCTACCTGAGGATTCAGCCCTAGCCCTAGTTGGCCCTAGGAGGGCTGGTAAGACATACTTCATGTACTGGATAGCGCGGGACCTGGTAAACAGGGGTTGGCCGCATAGGAGTATAGTGTACCTGGACTTTGAGGATGTTAGGTTAATGGGCATTAGGCCCTCGGACTTTGGTTCATTCATTAAGGTTATTAATGAGGAGGCTAAGGCTTGGAACGGCAAAGTGGTACTACTACTTGACGAGGTTCAGAACATACATGAGTGGGGTCGTTGGGTTAGGACACTTCTCAACAGGGGTAGGTATCTAGTTGTTGTTTCAGGCTCCTCGTCTAGGCTTAGGGCCAGTGAAGTCTCCACGGAGCTTAGGGGTAGGTACATTGAGAGGTTGGTTCTACCCTTCTCCTTTAGGGAGTTCCTTAGGGTTAGGGGTTTTCAAACCGATTACCTAAGGGTGCCTGAAAGGCATGGAGAATTGCTAAGCCACTTAAGGGACTACGTGCTCAATGGTGCATTACCAGAGGTGGTGCTTAAGCCTGAACTAGCCGGTGAATTGGTTAAGGCTTATAGGCAGACCATAGTTTACAGGGATATAATCGACAGGTACCGTATCAGGGATGCATCATTCTTCGAGACATTCCTTGAGCTAGTTGAGGATAGCTTCGGCAAATACGTGTCGATAACGAGGCTAAGTAACTACTTCAAGAGTCTCGGCGTTAGGAAGAGTAAGAGGACCCTAGCCAATTACCTAAGGTACCTCGAGGAATCATACTACGCAATACTCGTTAGGCGATTTGGGTTTTCCAGGAAGGCCAGCATCCAACAGCCTAGGAAAGTTTTCCCAATAGATACAGCCTACTTCAGGAGGAAGTCAATGGGGAGTATGATGGAATGTGCTGTTGCGGTTGAATTGATGAGGAGGGGGTTAGCCTACTCATACTTTAAGAACGGCGATTACGAGGTTGACTTCGTTGTTGAGACTGAGCCTAGGGAGTTGATTCAAGTAACCTATGCCTCAGCCATGGATGAGGTTGATAGGAGGGAGTTGAGGGCCTTACTGAAGGCTAGGCAGGCGCTGGGTAGCGGTAAACTTAGGATCATAAGCTGGGACCTTGAGGATGAAGTGGAGGTTGAGGGCCTCAGGGTCACCATAACCCCACTGTGGATGTGGTTGATGAATCCCAGTACATAGTTTAATTAGACTCATGCATATGTTTAAAAATATTCTTCGATTGTGTAGACCTAAAGTTAATCTGATGGTGTTTCTTTAAATTCGAAGAGGTTTAGCGGTGGGCATGGTCTTAGCCATATCCTTAAATCTCATACGCATTAATACTAGTAGGATTGAATGGAGTAAAAATAATGTTAGGCGGCTCCTATACTTAAGTGGTTAAACTTTGCCTTTAGATATATTATCAGAATAAAGACCTAAGGACTTAACACCAATGCACTATAATATATAATTAGTTTCACATAGCATATCAATCCCTCATTAATCGTGGGTATGTTGTTGGTAACTGCCTATCCCTCGTTGAAGCGCTCATCCAGTACCCAAATCCTTATAATCTACTACTCCGTGGGTGGTTCAATAGCTAAAGTCATTGTGGACTGTACGGGGCTGGCCATGCAGTCTCTATCAATAATAGCGGCATTAATAGGAGCATATAGGTTGTTAACAAGGTTAGCAATATTTACCTCTATACCTGCATGCTGCCCATAATTTCCCTATACCTTCTATTAAACCACCTATCGACGTAACGCCTGATTAGTGGGTAAAGTGGCCTAATGAGTGAACCGGCCATGCGGTAAGTGAAGCCTGGTGCAACATCACCGTTAAAGTTTGGGTCATCTATCTTCTCAGCAATCCTCCTAGCCACGTAGGTTGGATCCATCACCGGCCCCATGGGACCCTCCCTAGCCCTTAAAGCCGTTGGGCTGACTATGGTGTTGTTGTGGAAGTTCGTCTTCATGTAGCCTGGGTAAACGCCAATTACCCTAATGCCAAGTGGCTTAAGCTCAATCCTTAGTGCATCAGTTATGTTAGCCAAGGCGGCCTTGGTTGAAGTGTAGATTCCAAACCAAGGTACTGGTATGTGAGCTGCAAGGCTAGTTACATTAACCACGCAACCCCTCTTCCTGGCTAAATCACCCAGGAAACCCTTAATGAGAAGTATTGGGGCAATGTAATTTAAGTTCACTACCCTTACAATATCCGTCTCATTAAGCTCACTCAACGGCCCATAAATACCCATGCCTGCGTTATTGACAAGCACATTGACCTTAACCCCAAGGTTCTTCACCTTACCCACTAGTTCACTTACCTTGCCCACGTCAGATAGGTCTTGGTCAATGGCCCAGGCATCCACATTATACCTACCCTTCAATTCACCGGCCAGTTCCTCTAGGGTCTCTCTCCTCCTACCCACGAGAACTAGGTCATAGCCCCTAACTGCTAATTCCCTGGCCAATCCCCTACCAAGGCCTGAGGATGCGCCAGTAACCAAGGCAACTCTACCCATCGCAGATTCGGCTAAGTAGAGGGGAAAGGAAATTTAAACATTAAGCATGGTTACTTAACATAGGTTAATAAGATGCCTACAAGCAATTTCATCATTAATAAAAGATGCTCACATGCGCTAAGATTAGTGTTACTCATCCCTCTCTTAATCACCAAGTTTCCGTGAAAATTCAAGTTGCCAAGGAATGGGTAATCAAATTTAAATGTAGCCAACAACTCCGGGGATCATGATTTCCTTCAAGAGTTAAATGTTAAATTAATGTTAAATTAGAACTTGAATTAATGCTTAAATAAGAAGGATGCTAAGTCCCTGCTATGTACGTGGGTAATGTAAGTAATGTTCCTCAGCAGGACGTGTCAAGTCTACTTAAGGGGGCTAGGGGCTTTTACGTGCAGTGGCTGGTGACTAGGGATAATGGTTCATTTAAATACGCCGTTAGGAGGTTTGTGGTTAAGCCCAACGGCTACATGCCCCTTCACAACCACAAGTATACCGAGGCCGTGGTTATACTCAAGGGTAAGCTTAGGGTTAAGGGTGATGGCGTCACCTATGAGCTTGGACCTGGGGACTTCTTCTTCACAGGCCCCTATGAGCCACACTCCATTGAGAACATTGGTAATGAGGATGCGGAGTTCATATGTGTGATATCGTATGAGGATGACATGACCCTGAAGCCCCTTGAATAAACCTAGTCCACCGTGACTATGCCTAATTCCCTGGCATACTCGTAAGCCCTCCTCATCTCCCCCTCAGTAACCCTCCTATTCAATTCCCTGTACCTACTTAGCCTTGGGACTAGGTAGTCTGGGTGATACTGATCCATCACATTTACTATGGCCCTTGGGCAATTGTGCGCTATCCACCTTAGTACTGGCCTGGTGCAGCACTCAACATGCCCAGGCAGGACCAGGTGCCTTATTATAATGTCCTCGTCCCTATCACAAATCATCTTTAGATTCCTCGACATAACCTCAACGTACCTAGGTGCTACTGAGTACCTTAATGCGCATTGGTCATTGCCATACTTGAAGTCCGGTAGCCAAATGTCTATTAGGTGAATGATAAGTCTCATGCCTTCAGGGGTTAGGTATAGGTTACTGTTCCAAAGTTGAGGTACATTGATGCCCTTTTCGGCCAGTATCCTCAGGGATGGTATTATCACGTGTAGGTTTGGGGTTGGTTCACCTCCAACCCAGTTGATGTTTCTGGCCTCGGAGGCCCTAAGCTCAATTTGCATTGAGGCCAAGTCGGCTTCATCAACCTCAATACCGTTCTCCGGCCTCTGTGAAATATCCCAATTCTGGCAGTAGACGCACCTTAGGTTACACCCTGTGAAGAATATTGTTCCGCTGGGCACTAGTGGTGCTTCTTCACCTATGTGTATGAAGTATGATGCAACTCTAGACCTTTGACTAAGCATGCAGGCTCCCTTACCCCTAGTTCTATCTATGCCACACCTCCTCTCACATAAGTTGCAGTTCCTAATGATCCTACTGACAAGCTCGATCTTAACATCTAAGAATGATGACTTGGGTAAACTGGACTTAATAATGCCTAGCCTTGGCTTAACCCTCTGCTCATCCCAGGCCTTATCAAACTCCTCACCCACCTTATCGTGGAGTCTCCACAACTCCTCAGTGCTCATCGACCTGTAGTCCTCATTAACCTCAAGCCTGGCTGCTATGTGGAATTTAGCGGGGGCTTGGTCACTCATGACTGCATAGTACCAGCTCAGCCTATTCCTAATCAAAGGATTATTAAAGGCCGTTACGGCATCCGGCCTATACAGGCGCCATATGCCTATATTCAGCCTATTCATGGTACCTCTAGGCCATATAAACTGGGAGGCCCTTAATTACCCTTGCTGCTAATCCTCACCTCATTGCTTCATTAACAAGCCATGCCTTCGGTGAATTAGGCATGGTTATTGTTATAAAGCCCCGTCAACTATTAACCTATGCCTAGGGATTTGTCGGAGGTTTTCGTGGATTACGCCATAAACATTAAGTTCGATGACCTACCCATTAACGTAGTCAATGAGGTTAAGAGGAGGGTGCTTGATAGCCTCGGCGTAGCCCTTGCCTCGTACACTGCTGAGCCAGTTAAGTACGCTAGGTCAGCTGCATTGGGCTTCAAGGGCTCCGTACCCATAATAGGCTCCAGTCAATCAACCACCGTTGATTGGGCCGCCTTCATAGACACACTCATGGTTAGGTACCTCGACTTCAACGATACCTACCTATCCAGGGAGCCCCTACACCCCTCCGACATGGTGGGTACCGCCTTAGCTGTGGGTTCATACTCTGGGTCAGGTGGTAGGGACTTGGTGACGGCTTTAGCCATTGGCTATGAGGTTGGGGTTAGGTTGTGTGACTCAGCTTCACTTAGGGCTCACGGGTGGGATCACGTTAACTACACGGGCATTGGGCACCTCCTGGTTACAGGTAAGTTAATGAGGGTTGGTAGGGAACAGTTCATAAACGCCATGGCCATACACACAACCTCCCACCTATCAACCAGGCAGAGTAGGGTTGGTGAATTATCCCACTGGAAGGCGGCAACCACGGCTAATCAAGCCAGGAACGCGGTCTTCTCAGTAATAGCTGCGGCGCATGGTTTAACAGGGCCTGATAAGCCCATGGAGGGGGAGATGGGGTTCATTAGGCAGCTCCTTGGTGGGGAGTTTGACTACAGCCCCATTAGGGACCTTGAGAATCTGGCTAAGCCCTCGGCGATACTGAGGACCTACATTAAGCCCTACCCTGTTGAGTACCATGCTCAATCCGCCGTGGAGGCGGCGTTGAGGGTTAGGGGCGAGTTAGGGTTAACCGACCCTGAGGAGGCGGAGTCGGTGAGTATTAGGACTTTTAAAGCTGCTTACGACATTATTGTTAAGGATCCTGAGAAGTGGGATCCAAGGACCAAGGAGACCGCTGACCACAGCCTAATGTGGGCAGTCGCAACGGCCCTAGTTAACGGTGACCTGTGGTTAAACCACTATGAGCCAGGTAGGATTAGGGATCCAAGAGTCCTAGGCCTAATAAAGAGGACTAGGGTTGAGGTTGACCCAGAGTTGGATAAGCTCTACCCCCAGGCAACACCAACGGTGGTTACGGTTAAGCTTAGAGGTGGTAGGGAAGCTGAGACTAGGGTCGATTACCCAAAGGGCCACCCCATGAACCCCATGAGTGATGGTGAGGTTGAGGATAAATTCAAGAGGTTAACCACCGGTCTTCTCACTAAGAGACAGCAGGATGAAGTGGTTAAAATGGTTTGGAGCCTTGAGGAGCTTAAGGATGTGAACACGCTCATTAAGGCACTCCTCATATGAGGATGCATTTTTAGCCGCAGTGGTTGAGTCTTTAAACTATATTCCTAAAAGCTCAAGCTATGGTGAGTAAGGATACCTACATTGCGGTGCTGGCCGGCATGGGAGGATTCTCAGACGGCTTCGCACTACTGCTAGGTGGCTCGGCGCTACTATCCCTAAGCCACTACTTCAGGCTAACGGCGGGTGCCGAAGGTTTGATAATATCGGCCCCCTTCCTGGGCTCGATAATAGGTGCAGTGGCCTTCGGTAGGTTAGCTGACTTACTGGGTAGGAGGGTAATATTCCTAAACGTACTTCTCTTCTTCCTCCTAGGCTCAATGATCAGTGCCCTAGCCCCCTCAATACTAGTGCTAATAGCAGGTAGGCTAATGGTGGGGATGGGTATAGGCGGTGACATACCGTCAGGACTAGCCTTAGTGGCTGAGCTATCAGATAGTAGAAAGAGGGGTGGTTTATTGGCCATCCAAAGTATACTGTGGGGGCTTGGGGGAGCATCCGCGGCCCTAGTGGCCCTACCTCTACTCTCCCTCGGTAACATAGCGTGGAGGCCATTATTTGGCTTGGGCGCCATACCACCCCTGATTACCCTTGTGTTGAGGAGGGAGATCAGCGAGAGTTGGGTTTGGAAGGTTAAGAGGAGTGAGGTAGAGGTTAGGATTAGGAATAGGGGTAGGTATGCATTAATGTTAGCCTTCACGTCAGCGTCCCTCTTCGCCTGGACCTTCATACTGGCTATATTCGCTAATTATACGCCGTCAATAATGGTATCAACCATGGGGTTGAGTAAAGCCTACGCCCTTTTAATCGGTGGCGCCCAGTGGCTTGGCTTCGTGGCCGGTGGATTAATGGTTTTAAGGTACTGTGATAGAATTGGTAGGAGGATATTGCTAATACCAGCGACGGTGGGTGAGGCCGCCCTGCTCTATGCCTCAATCTTCCTATTAAGGAATCCATTATGGATCTCGCTAACACTGGTGGTATTATGGATCCTAGGTGGCGTGGGTTACGTGGTGAATAGCGTATACTCCGCTGAGCTATTTCCAACACTACTCAGGGGTACGTCAAGTGGAGTTGCATTCTCAATGGGTAGGTTAGGCGGCTACGTAAGCACGTTAATACTGCCGATGCTTCTTCTTTCAATAAGGTTGGCTGGGGTCTTTGCGCTACTGGCGGTTTTAATGACCCCACTGGCCTTAACATGCCCATTAATTGCGCCGCGCAGTGAGGGTAAGGGTATTGATGAGCTGGAGCGTGAGTACTATTGACTACCCTTAACGTACCTAAGCATGCTTCCCTGCTCCCTAAGCTTACTTACTATTGCCTTAACCCTATTCAACAGTAATGCCAGGTCCTTCTCATCGTACTTCCTGCACTCCTTCTCGTAAACCTCATCGTCAGGGTGCCTTTCGTTGCTTAGGGCCTCCTCAATAGTTCCCTTAGCCACGACCTCATAAACCCTAGCCTCAACCTTACCCTCAGTCTGCCTAACCACACGCCCAACCCTCTGTATCATTTGCCTAGGTGAGCCAGTTCCAGAAACCACTATGGCCACGTCCGCATCAGGGACGTCGATTCCCTCATCCAGTACTGTGGTGGTTACGAGGACCTTAATGTTGCCTAGTCTAAACCTCTCAAATATCTCATCCCTATTGCTGGTCTTGGACGTTATCAAAGCCACCTTAGCCCCAAGCTCCCTCTTAAGCTCCTCGTAAATCTCCTCAGCTTGCTCAATGTACTGGGTGAAGACTATGACCTTACTGCCCAGTGACTCCTCAAGCTTAGCCAGTTGAACAGCCACGGGTACCTTAGCCTTAGCCTGGGCTGCCGTGTTCCTGAGCATTATTGCGTTATCCTCCCCAATCGACCTATACTCCTTAAGCTCCTCCTCGCTAAGCTTCACGTAAACCCTGAAGTGCCTAATGGGTACCACAAGGCCTGCATGGACCATGTCCAGGTAAGTGACCTTATGCACAATGCCACCGCTGGTTAAGTAAATCAACTCCTCGTTACCGTCCTTCCTGGTTGGTGTGGCTGATAGGGCTAGCCTGTAGGGTGCGGTTAACTTAAAGGCCACGTTCTTAAAGGTCTCCGCTGGTATATGATGGCACTCGTCGAATATAGCCAGGTCGAACCTATCCCTAATCTCGTTTATTTTCTTAACTGCCGAGTTGTATATGGCCACGGTGACGTCCTTAACATCATCAAAGCCCCCACCTAGCCTACCAGCCTCAACACCAAGCATCCTTCTAATCCTCTCATACCACTGGTTCATCAACTCCTCGGTGACTACTAGAACTATTGTTGGGGCTTTGACGATGGCCATGGCCTTTAGGGCTATGTAAGTCTTCCCACCACCAGTGGGTATTACCACAGTCCCCCTGTAGCCATTCTTGACCCAGGCATCTAATGCGTGCCTTTGGAAGTCGAGGAGGGTGACGTCATCCTTAGGGACCTTAATCTGCCTAGGCCTCCACTCAACCTCCTTAACCACGTAGCCCAGTTTCCTGAGCAGTGAGGCGATGGTCTGTTTCTCGAAGACTGGGAACCTAATTACCCACTTATCTCCCTCTCTGTAGACATCACCTCTACCTATGACCGGTATCTCGTACCTATTTATGTTGCCCTCCCTATCAACCGTGTTGTAGGGTACTCTAATTTCCCTAAGGCTACTCATAAGCCCCTTAGCGAGGAAGTTCAGGGTTACCTTACCATTCCCCAGTATGGCCAGTCTCCACTCAATGCGCCTCCCATAGGTCTCCTTCAGTGAATAGTCGCTTAGCAGTATCCTCCTAGCCTCCTCAGCGGCGGCTTCATCCTTAACCCCAAGTTTCTCAAGGGCGTTAGCTATGAGCTTACCCACGTACTCTTCGAAGGAATCAGCCTCAACGTAACCACCCTCCATTATCAACCTAACCACGCATGGTAGGTTAACCCTGTTCCCCATTGAGCATTGCCTAAACTCCTCGGGGACCTTTGGGACCTTGACCGAGGCCTTGAGTAGTGGTTGAATGAGGGTTTCATACTCCCTTGCGCTTAACCTGAGCAGTTCCCTTAACCTCTCAAGGTCACTTACCTTGCTTAGCCTGCCAACCCAGGTGGTGTTACTGCTATCCCACCTGAACCCCATCCTCTTCAACTCGTCCTTAACCTTAACCACCGTGCCCCAGCTCCACTGCCTCTTAATCAAAACGCCATTGACGTCTACCTTAAACTCCACCACTGGGTAACCATTGCCTAAGCCTAAGTTATAAACCTATGGCTAAACTCGCCCAGTATTAGTGCGCTATGCCTCGTAGGCCCTCCTCAACTCGTCCCAGGGTATCTTCCTGCCGCACTTGGGGCAGTACTCCCAGTCCTCGTTGAGCAGCGCACCGCAGTATGGGCACCTATACTCCCTCGGCTTCTCAACCTCTGCCTCGGTGCGTTTAACCTCCTCAACCTTAACCTGGGCTTCAAAGTACTTACTTACGTACTTCTCCCAAATCCCCCTCGGATCTCTGGCGTATATCCTAAGCCTACGGTACGGTATGGTGCTGGTTGGCTTCTTAAGCGTTATCTCAACGAACCTCCTCCTCTCGTCCACCGTGACGCTGTCCGCGTCAAGGGGTGCCTTTAGTACGTAGAGGTCGTCGAAAATGATGGCGTCCTTGTAGAAGGCAATACCCTTGGTGGGTATGTATGGTATGTTCTGCATCATTGACGTGCTTTGGCTTAGGTAGGGTAAGCCTGTGTACTTAGCCACCACGTAGAACACGGCGAACCATATGCCGAACATTATTAGGTAGGTTATGAAGTACCTGAGGAACTCGAGCGTAGATTGGGCCATTGATGGGTAATTACCTAGGAGTATTGATATTGCGGCTGATATCCTGTTGAAGAGGGCTGAGTAAACCACTAGGACTGCTATGAGCAAGGCTAGCATTATCCCCAGGTTCAGGAACATCTTCTTGCTTAGGGCTGAGTACTCCCTGGGTAGTTCATAGTCCCTCTCCATGGCCTTCCTAATATCCTCACCGGTTAACCTACTCAAAGCCTGCCTCCTCCTGTACTGCTCACTCTCACTCCTATTCTTGGAATAGGACTTATAGCCCATGAATATGGATGCGCCGAATATGATTATGAAGTAGGCTATGAAGAGGCCTATGGATATCCAGTAATTCCTAATGACCTGGCCCCAGGCGAAGATGGCTGCGAAGGCAACTGGGGTAACTACCCAAAGCAGGTACATCATTGGCTTTGACATTGTGGTGTATGACATGGTTAAGCATCTATATGGTTCGCCTCGTTTTAAACTTTTCCACAAATTATTAATCCCTTAAGCCAGGTGTTAACCTAACCACAACCCTGTGCAGCGCCTTAACCTCATCCGGGAAGTCGCTTAGGCTTACCCCACCATTCTCAACGGCTTCATTAACCCATGGGCAATCCTTCGAAACAACCACCTCCCCAGTCCTTGGGTTGTAGAGCAGTGGGTACATTTTACAAGCCAGCGGCTTAATCGGGTGTATCGTGCATAGTTTACTTTCCCTATCGTAAAATGGGCAATAACCCAATATAACCCACCTATACATTGTGACCCCATTAACCTTAACTTCCTTAAACGTTAACTCAACTCCCCTCTCCCTGGCAAGTCTCCTAAGCCTCCTAGCCTCATCGCTGAATACGAGTGGACCCTGCTCCTCACGCTCAAAGAAGCAACAGTTGTCGCAGTGGAGACATGTGAATTTAGCCACAAGTACCCCCAAACAGGCCCTTAATAAGCAGTTCAGGCCCATTGAGATAGGAGAGGTATTTCTAGGGATTTGCGAGAAGAATTTTAATAACACCTAAGTTAACTGAACTAGGTGGTGAAGGATTTGTTAACCATTAGTAAGGATAGGTACATAGGGGCCGTGGACCTACCCATAAGGATATTCAACACGGCCACTAAAACCGTTGAGCAGTTCAGGTTGATGAAGGCTGGGGTGGCTAGGGGCTATGTATGCGGCCTAACACCGTATGATGAGGCCCACGTTGGTCATGCAAGGGTGGCTGTGTTCTTCGACCTATTTAGGAGGTACCTAGAGTACCTTGGGGTCAACGTTAGGCTTGTCACCAACTTCACAGACATTGATGATAAGATCATTGAGGTTGCTAGGAGGGAGTACGGTAATGACTTGGTTAGCCGCTGGTATGAGGTGCCGTCGAGGTACATTAAGAAGTACCTGGACTACATGGATGCGTTGTACGTGAAGAGGGCCTACGCATACCCCAAGGTGACCGAGAACGTGCAGGACATGGTCAAGTGGATTGATGAACTTGTTAAAAGGGGTGACGCCTACGTTGTGGATGGGTCTGTCTACTTCGACATAACTAAGGTGCCCAACTACGGCGAATTCTCAGGACAAAAGATAGATGAGTTAATGGCCGGGGCCAGGGTTGAGCCGGAGCCCGGTAAGAGGAATCCACTGGACTTCGCCCTGTGGAAGTCCTGGAAGCCGGGTGAACCCTGGTGGGATAGCCCATGGGGGCCTGGTAGGCCTGGTTGGCACCTGGAGTGCGTGGTGATGTCATCCAAATACCTCGGTGTACCCTTCGACTTCCATGGAGGAGGCCAGGACTTGGTATTCCCACACCACGAGAATGAGGTAGCCATAGCCAAGGTTTACTATGGGCTTAGGTTATTCGCCAGGTACTGGATACACGTGGGGTTGGTTAATGTTAAAGGTGAGAAGATGAGTAAGTCGCTGGGTAACATAATACCTATAGGGGATGTGCTTAGTAAATATGACCCAGAGGCCGTTAGGCTCTACTTCCTTAACACCCACTACAGAAAACCCATTGACTTCAACTTCAGTAGCATTGAGGCCATGGAGAACGTGCTCAGGGGTATTTACGCAAGCCATGACTACCTACTCCAACTCATGGATGAGGCCCCAGAGAGGGGTTCAGGTGATGATGAGGTTGTTAATGAGGCCTTCAGGTTCATGGTTAACTTCGAGAATGCACTGAATGACGACTTAAACACCCCAGCCGCAATATCGGAGTTGGTTAACCTAAGCAACTACATAAACTCCAGGGTCGTTTACCAACCTGAGAGGGTTTCAAAGTACTCAATATCACAGTTGCTGAACGTGCTATCCTACATGGGGCAGGTCCTCGGGGTTCTTAACAAGGTCACGGTTAACCCAACGTTGGTGAGCATAATAAACACCATGATCAGGGTTAGGCAGGGTTTGAGGGAGAGGAAGCTTTACGACGCCGCTGACTTAATCAGGGATGAATTGGGTAAGTTGGGTATTGTGCTGGGTGATTACGGTGGCAGGACGTATTGGTTCGTAGATAGGAGGAGGATTAAACTACCTTAACCACCCTGAACCCTCTCAAAGACCAGTAGGTCATCTGAGAATTTCACAACACCCCTCCTCTGAAGCTCCCAAAGCACATCAACAACCATGGGCCTCAACCTGGCCTCATCATCCTCACTCAACTTAACCCCCCTACCATACTCCTCCATAACCTTATTAACGAATTCAATGGTCCTAACCTTATCCCCAGGTTTAAGTCTACTCAACTCCTCACCCACAATCCTACTAATGGTCTCAAACTCACCGCTGGACACGACCCTGAGGGGGATTGCTGCTTAATAATCCATTCTGCATTAGGAACCTAGAGGCCGTAGGTGGGAAGCAATTTAAATTGGTATTACTAGAAGTGGTTTGTGCATTACTACGCTGAGGTGCATCCAAGGGTTAGTGGGAATTTAAGCCTAGTGAGGAGCCTTGAGGGTTACGACGGCTTCAACATACCAGACTCACCTTTCGGAAACCCCGCGCCATTGCCATTGGTGGCCGCATGCCTAATCAGGAGGGTTTACGATGAGAAGAGGATTATAGTTAACCAGAGGCTACTTGACATAAATGAACTTCACTTGGTCTCAATAGCCCAGGGTGCCCTCCTGATTAGCGCTGACGTAGCCTTAACCAGGGGTGATAAGCCGAGGGTTGGTAGGGATGTAGGTTACCTAGCCTCCGAGGAGGCCCTGGGGCTTCTGAGGAGGAGTGTGAGGGGTATTAGGGTTGGGTTAATGCTGAGCATGAGGTATGGTAGGGGGCTCATTGAGGAGAGGATGAGGGTTGGAGCTGATTTTTACCTAGTCCTAAGGTTAAGTAGGCCGGATGAGTTAAAGGGTCTTGAGGTAGGTAAGCTAATACCCTACATCATAGTTGAGACTGAGAACAACGTGGACATCATCAGGAAGATTAATCAACCCCACTTCAAGGAGGATGAATTGAAGGGCCTATTCACCGAGTTGAGGGATCTTGGCGTTGAGGGTGTTTTATTATCAACACCGGGGGATCATAAGGCCTTAATTGGGTTAACCAGGTACTTCGTTTAACTTCACCTAATGGGCATGTTCCTATCCCTCCACGTGGCCACATTCTCAAGCACAATCATGGTCTCCGACTTAACGACATCTGGGTGGGTTGGCAGGTACTTTATTAGGAAGTTTGAGAGTTGCCTAAGGTCTCTGGCCCAAACCTTAAGTACAATGTCGTATTGCCCAGTCACCACCTGTGCCTCCTCAACCCACGGGAGGTCCCTCTCATTATCTGAATCGTATATTATCCTCTCGGCCAGGGCAACTTGACTAGGCTTAGTAGCGCCAGGTACCCTCCTAACGGTTAGTAGGACGTATGCCTGTATGTTGTAACCCATTTGGGCTGGGTCTATGATAGCCTTGTAGCCCAGTATGGCTTTACTCGACTCAAGCCTAGCCAGCCTACTCATTATCGTTGTCCTAGGCTTATTAAGCACCTCTGCCAGCCTTGAGACAGTAATTCTCCCATTCCTCTGTAGGTAATCCAGTATTCTGGCATCCAACTCATCCATCATTAGCTAGCCTAGGTTGGGAGATTAATTAACGTTATTGCTTCACATAGACGACCAGTGGTCATCCTGCCCCCTCAACCTTAGCCGAACCGCGTATGAACTGGATGGGATTCTTGACACCGCAACCCAGGTTTGTTGGGCATAGGCCTAGGCTATTCAATTCCTGGCATGAAGGTGGTATGTAGAACTTCTTACCACCCCTAAGCCCAGCCAGGTGCTCCACCTGGTACCTGGCTATCTTCTCGTTATAATCAGCGGCATGCTTGAAGGGTTCAAGGGCTTCCTCAACGCACTCCTCCCTCTCCTTACCCTCAGCTACGCATTTATGAAGGAGGTAGGTGGCTAGGGTGAACCTGGCCATGTGGCTTGGGTTACCACCAGCCTTAAGCTCGTTTAGGACAGCGGTCACGCAGGGTGGGTCACCCCTCGGCGCCACCCTAACGCTTGGCCTGTGCCTAACCTGAGGTGATGCCCCCTCAATGGCCTTTAACCTATCCCTAACCGAGTTTATGAGCGGGGTGAATAGGTCTATGTTAGCATTAAACCTATTAATCATGGCCATTACCCTGTTTTCAACGGCCTCCTCAAGCACCCTGTAGGCATCGTGTTGAGTTAGCAGCACGTACCCGTGTATAATTGGCCTAGTGCCTAACACCCAATTTGGGTCATTCCTGGGGCTGTTCCTTAGGTAATCCCAAATGGGCATTGCGTAGAGGAAGGGCTTAAGCATCAGCACCTGACCCTGAACACCCCCAACCCTCCTAGCCACCGTTGAGGCTAATTCACCGACGCCTATTACCCTCAACCCAAGTTCATTGAACAGACCCTTAATGCACTCAAGACTCACCCTACTGACCCTGCTAATGGACTCCACACCCCTTGAAAATACCTTACTCTCTGAGTCGGCTATCCTCCTCCAAACCCTCCTATCCATTGACGCGGCCAGCGCATAGGCAATGTACCTAACCATGGGTGCATCCTCAGCGTTGAGACTGAGTTTAGCCCCCTCCCCCTCCTTAATGAGGGTGTTAAGCATGTTTAATGCCCCCTCAACAATCCCCCTAAACCCCTCACCAGCTAGGTCACTGACCTTAACATTAGCCTTCTCAATAATCCTCCTGCCAATACCGGTAAAGGGGTATTGCCCAATCAACCTAACCAACTCGCCACATTGGGCTACGCTCACTAAGCTGGAGGAGCGGAATCCCTTTAATAGCTAAGTGGTAATTAACTTAAAGTATTACCCAACTCACCCATTGAAGGCTCCATGTCGGTGAAGGTAATAGACCAGTTATAATCTACGCCATTAAAGGATATCTCAATACACATAATGGCTAGCTAACATTTTAAGGTAAAGGCATAGTTAAGTAGAGCTGAACTAGCCAGGGAGGGTAAAACCTTTAACGCCTTATTAAGTAACCCAACCCAGCTAATAAGGTTGTTTCCCTGGGCAACTGCAATAAAACCTTATAAATTAAGTGGAGGACACATTTCCTCAATGAGGAGAACTATCCTCATTATCGCCATAATCGTAATTGCAGTAATAGCAGTCACATTTGCAGTAATGTACTTAGTAACTCCGAAGCCCAATGTGGTAATCATGGCTAAACCATACAGTGAATTTAAAATATGTGTTAGAACCCCATCTGGTCTAACAACAATAGTAGTGTCTCCACGCGCTATACTCGAGGAAGGACCGTTAACCGGCGATGTTAAAGTTAGTTACTCCTGGCGTACATACTATGTAAAGACCTTATTACCTAATGGCACGGTTATCACAATAATGGTTAAACTACAATTGGTTAAGCTCCAGGTCGACGGCTCCAATACCTATGTGCCGCCAGGCTTCTTACTGCCACTTAATGCTAGTATTTCCTCTGATAATATATTTAGTACTCCCTGCCTTGGTTATGAATTTTCAACCTGGAATCTCCTTGGCTTTTTGTCCGCGAATGAGTATTACAACGTTACCATAGTTAAGGGCATGAATGCCTTAACCCAGGTCATAGACTTAGTCAAATTGTCAGGCATCAATGAAAGCACTTATGACTTGGCTTGGTTATTTATAAAAACATATGAGACTGAACCTAAGTCTAGTACATTTATCCCCCGTGGTATGTACCGCATACTACTAATCCCACTACCTACGTTAGGCAAGCCCACGGTCATTACTAAGGTAGTCACTATATTTTATAATTTCACAATGCCGAGCAAATTCACAGTAACCTATATTGCCGGCTCTAAGATTAATCCCAACTTTGTTAGGGAGTATCTCGAGAATTATCTTGGCAGTATTGGTTGGTATAATGTAAGTTCCGTGATGAATAATAGTAATGTTAAACTCGTGTTTATGAACTACACTTGGGTCATTTATGTAAACAACGGGACAATGATTAAATGTATCTTCGAATCTCCTGCATTACTAATCAGAGTTAATGTACTGGTCAATGGTTCAAGGGGTGCTACATGGATGCCCCTTGCCATATCACCAACAAGCCCTGTATTAATTGAGGGAAATAGTTATGTGGATAGTATCGAAAGTACAATGAAGAAGTTAAATATGGGCAAGTACGTAGCTACGTTGATCGGCCCAATTGAACCACTTAATGGAACAACATGGCCTTATCAGTACAATGTCGCCATAATTTATAACGTAAATTCCCTGTGTGGTTTAACAGTTCAAAAGATATTTCAGAGAAATCCACCAGTCGTGTTTTATATGCTCAAGAAGAACGCCACATTACTTCCACCATCTTAAATCAAATATAATTAAACCCTTTAATTTGGCTTTACGTGATCATTAAGGCCCATCCTTAGGTTCAACCTGAGTTCACTTAACACGTTACCACCCTTATTCATGTAGTCCCTGAACTCAGACTCGATGATGGATTGGGAGTACCTATTAGTCCTAACGTCCTTAACGTGCGCTAAAACTGGTACATCCACCTTATCGACATCACGCCTACCAATCACTGCATGTATTGCTTAATTATAGACACGCATCAAGCATATACTTCACGGTATTGAATACGAGACTTAGGGTTGCAATTGCCATTGAACAAAGGTTCTACCCAATGATATCCAGGTTAATTCCAGCCTTCACTGTTGTGATTGAAAAGGGCGACACCACAGGAGTTAGGATTGTGGCCCACACGTACCCTTCACTATACGATATGGGCGTTGCGAGAAGGTATGCTTGGGAAATCCTCAACACCATCACCCAGGGACTTCACGTTAAGCCCGTTGAAGTTATGGATGTTGACTATATGAATTCACCTAAGTCATCCTCATTGGGTTGGTCAGGTACGGCTACGCCTCTTATCGAACTTGCAACCCTAAAAGTTGAATTAAGACCTTACCTCTCCCATTAGCTTCTCAACGAGCTTTAAAACCTTTCTTGCGTTACTTAATGCGTACTCAGCATCCACCCTGGTGTAAAGTTCCTCAGGCGGTACGCCACTTTCCTCATCACCATACATGGCTAGTTCCCTCTTCTTCCTGAGGCTCCTCGATATGGATATTAATTCGTCTATATGTTCCTGAAACCATGCCGGAAATTTACCCTGTTCCCGCCTTAACACTGGCCCTACGTCATGCCACTTCGGTGGTTCAATGCCCACTATCCTTAATGCAGCCTTGAGGTTAGTTCAACTGCCTCCTGGCATTGCCTAACAACGTACGGGTAATTACCATTGGTTAAGGCTTCCTCAGCATGCCTAACCCTCTCCATGGCCTGCCTCAGATATGACCTAGCCATGTCGAGGTTATTCAATTTCAATCACCTCACCAAATTTATAATCACCCTTAAGCACCCAATACCAGGACTTATCGTTAACCCAAACCCTCCTGGCGCCCAACTCCTTAAGCCTATTAATCAACCTGGTCAATACACCCTCGAAGAAGCCATCCTTATCGTAAATTACCACAGCGTCCTCAGTCATGTCTAGGTAGATTGGTGAGAACCTGGTAGCCTCAGCTTTAGTTTTAATTACTGGTGATAGGGCTATGGCATAGCCTGAATCCATTAATACATCGAGAAGTGGCTGGATTAGGTCCTCAGTCCTCTCAAACAACCTAATCCTCTTGAAGATACCCTTGGGTAAGTTCTCAAAGACGATGAGTAGGTCGAGGTCACTATCCCTCCTGGCGTAACCCCTAGCCACACTACCGTAAACCACGAGGGAGACTAGGTTATCGCCGTAGAGGCTTAGTAAAGCATCCAGTAGCCTAGACACCACCACCCTATAGGGCTCAGCCAGGTGCTCCACCCCCCTCTTAAACACATGCAGATAACCTGGGTGATTTTATAAACCCTTAACTAACCATCCATAATAGCCATGGGCTAAGTCGTGTATGCGGATCACCAGTATTGCAGTGACATTAAATGATGTACCTCTAAAGGTACACGACTTAATGTTTAAAAATAGTGACGCTATGTAGCATGGTAGCTATGCATGGGTCTTCACATGGGGTAAAGGTCCTACTACCAGTGGGCTTTGATGATGTGGTTAATGCCCTACGTAACTACAAGCATGCATCCAATGTCTACTTCACGGTACTGGGTACTTCACCTAGAGTCGCAGTCTTTATAGGTGGCAAATTCTTTTTTAGGACCCTCGGTTTCATAACCGTGGTTACGGTGGTTATTGATAATGGAAGTTACACAGAGGTTAAGATAGTGACCCATACGAATGAATTTGCCTTTAGGGGTGGTGACTTCGGTGCGTCAAAGTCATACGCATTTGGGGTTCTTAAAGCCATAACCAAGGGCCTTGGCGTTAGCCCCAGTAATGTTCTTAGCATTGACTACATGGATTCATCAAAGTCCACCCTACTGGGCTAATTACGAGCAAGTCCTTAAATCCCCTCCCCAAGCCCTAGATAACATCTCCCTAACCCTATCGAAGTGCTGCCGGTGTATCCTGAAAGTGTAGGCTTCGCCATCATGCCTAATAACAATTGTGACAAATCCTGAACCCTCATCGTACTCATAACACGCCTCACTCAACGCCAAATACCTGGGTATAAAAACGGAGTCCCCATTCCTATTCACGATTCTAACCCCATCATTGGTGAACTCGAAATGGTGGGAATAGAAGTATGGATTCCTTGCGAACCTCCTCCTAAGCCAGAACCAAAGGTAAAGCACAACGGCCTCAATAAGCACCGCAACGCCAAATAGCATTCAGTTGTTAAATTGCGCGAGGGTTAGTTCTATGTACCCTGCAACCGATAGGATGGCTACATCAACAAACCTAACCCACAATGGTATGGCTTTAGAGCCCCTCCTGCTGAATTTAGCCATACACAGCCAGTCTCACCGGCCTGGTTTAAAGTCTTTATTAGATGACTATATTAGATGACTATTAATTCTAATGGGGCGTAAATTTAATATTCAATGATGAGCGTTGAGCGTAATGGCTGTTGTTAAGGATGTTAAGCAGGCTATTAGGGATAGGGTTTGGAGGCTCCTTGAGGAGAGGGGCGTGGCAGCATTTCCAAGACCCACTTATGGGAGAATACCGAATTTCATAGGCTCAGAAAGGGCCTGCGAGCTCGCTGTCTCATTGCCCGAGTTCCGTAGGGCCCGTGTCGTCAAGGTTAACCCTGATTCGCCACAGAGGAGGTGCAGGGAGCTAGTTCTCGAGACCGGCAAGTTGCTCATAATGCCAACGCCGAGGATTAAGGAGGGCTTCCTAATGCTCGACCCAGATAAAATATTGAGGAGTCATTACAGGGAAGCCTCGACAATAAGTGGAGCCTTTAGGTTTGGGACCCCCCATAAAGCCCTGGGACTCACCCACAATCGACCTGGTCATAATCGGGTCTGTAGCCGTCAACCCAAGGACTGGGGCCAGGTTGGGTAAGAGCCATGGTTATGCGGAAATAGAGTGGGGTATAATGAGGATGCTTGGTAAGGTCGGTGAGGAAACGCCAGTGGTCACCACAGTCCATGAACTGCAGCTTGTTAATGATGAAATACCCAGGGAGCCCTTTGACTTACCTGTTGACATAGTGGTAACACCCACTAGGGTGATTCGAGTTAGTAGGGTTAACCCAAAGCCATTGGGCATTTACTGGGAGTACGTCACTGAGGACATGGTTAGGGAAATACCGATCTTAGCCGAGTTAAGGGTAATGCGCAGCAAGGGCCAATAATGGTCATAATGATAAAATGCTAATTAATACATTTGATATAGAGATGATATAGAGAATTTTAAGGGCATGAGGCACCTGGTTCTTAGGCCTAAGCTAGTGATGATTACCCTAATGCCCTCAGGTGGTTGACTATAATTTATTTTAGTTGGACCCACTGGTGCTTGGTATGGGCTATCTCTACGGTGTTATGGTTACTGGACTTAACTTCACTAAGGCACTAGCCGGATTACCCGTGGTCCCGGTTAAGCAAGGTAACCATCACATTACCCTGCTTTACATTGGTGATAGGAAGCCCAGTGGTGGTGTTGGTGATAAGTTGAGGCGTGTTGTTGAGGGCTTTCAGTGTTTCAGGGTTGAATTAGGTCAACCTTTACTGTTACCTAGCCTAGTTAAGCCTAGGGTGTTGGCTATTGAGATTAATGATCACGGGTTATTGGCCAGGTTAAGGGCATTGATAATTAATGCGCTTAGGGATTCTGGAGTTAACATTGCTGATAGGTACCTGGGTGATTTTAAGCCGCATTTGACGGTAGCCTACGTGAGGGTTAAGGTTGACCCCCAGTATTTAATTACACTACTCAGTTACGTTGATTTAAGCACATTGCCGGTTAGGGCAATCCCCGTGGATAGGGTGTCGTTAGTAAGGGCGTGGGGGGATAACTACACTGAGCTGGTTACGTATAGGCTGAGTTGTAGCTAGGAGGGTTGCTATGTTGATGTGGCGCTTAGCCTAATTAACCTACCGTGGGGTGCGTATATTAACCAGTTCCTCAACCCATACCTCTTGCTTAATTCGTCGATAAGTCCGTTAAAAAATGTTAACTCAATCGGCTTATCGAGGTATAGGGAGATGTGTACGCTGGTGCCGCTCCCCCTATTCAACGTAACCTTAACGAACCTTATGCCTATTACACCCTTCGACTTAACGTAATCCTTAACGGCCTTTTTAACGTCGGCTTGGTTAATCATTGGTTTTTATTAGCTGTGGTGGTGCTATTAACTATTGTGGTGTCTTTAACGTTAACCGCAGACCCCCGTCCTGCAGGCTGGGTCATCAGTCTCCCCAATCTCCTCAAGCTTATTCTCCTCAATATCCCTATTCAGGTTAATGGCCTTAACCGTGACCTTAATAGCCTTGGCTTCACCCTTAGGCTTAGCCACACCACCCTCAACACCCGTGTAGATGACTTGAACCGACTTACTCTTATCCCTATACACCGTTATACCGAAGGCCCCCAGGGCCCAGGCTAGGCGATAGGCGCCGTCCACATCATCCCTGGTTGCGTTACTGGGCATGTTAATCGTCTTACTGACCCCACTGTCGCTCCACTTGGCGAAGGTTGCCTGCATGTAGACGTGCCACCTCCAGTGTATCTCATTGGCCGTTTTAAGCAGCCTATGCATGGGGTGGCTACTGGGCATCATACCAGTCTCAAGGATCTTGGACGTCGTCTCCTCATCAAGGGCATTGGCCTCCTTGAGCTTCCTTAGGGCTGTGTAGTTGTACTCAATGAGCCTACCTATGCTTAGGTTGCGCACGTAGGCTATGGCGAATATTGGCTCAATACTTGAGTTAACCCCAGCTATTAGGCTCCTTGAACCCTCGGGGGCTATGCTTATCAAGGCCCCATTCCTAATACCCACCGTTGATGCATCCCTGGCCAACTCATCATCAGTGGCCTTTAACTTAATCAGGTGTTCATCGACACCCTTGACTAGGTCACCCAGTTCGCCGTAGCCGAACTTAAGAACATTCACGTACTCCTCAACATCGCTTGAAACACCCCTAACCTCCAGCATCTTTGACATCCTCTCATCATGGGCCCTCCAGGGTAGGAAACCACCTCTCCACTTGCTGGATGGCCAAAGTGGGAATGGTCCCTTCTCCCTGGCCAACTCTATACTAGCCCTAACCGCAACCCTTGTCACGAAGCCCATTAATGCATCAGCCAAGGCAACAGCCTTAGGTGAGTCGTAGGGTATGTTCAAGGCAACCAGCACGTCAGCCCACCCATTTACGCCTAGGCCGATCCTCCTACTGGCCTTGTTAGCCCTATCCAAGTACTCATGGGGGTGCTGGTTGGCGTCTATCACGTCATCGAGGAACCTGACGGCCGTGAATATGTCACTGGCTAACTCACCCCAATCCACCCCATTACCCTTAATGTACCTGATTAGGTTGATACTACCCAGGTTGCAGGATTCGAATGGGTATAGGGCGACCTCACCGCAGGGGTTTGTTCCATTTATCACCCTGTACTTGCCATAAATCGAGTCGTTTATGAACTCAATCTTGGCGTTGGCCACGTCCTTATTCCAAAGCCCTGGGTCACCACTGTCCCAGGCGGACTCAACAATCCTCCTCCACAGCTCACCTGCATTAACTCTCCTCCAAAGCTTAACCTCACCCTTCTCAGCCCTGTTAACGCAGTCCTCGTAGCACTTCACGAATTCACTACCCCAGGTCTCGTAGAGGCACCTGCATTCCCTTGGGTTGAGTAGGTAGACGTCCTCGTTGTTAAGGACCTTCTGCATGAAGTAGTCGTCTATAGTTACGCTTATGTTGAAGTTCTGGAGTTGAACATCCTTAAGCTGACCAGACTTGGATGAGATGAACTTATCTATGTCCGGGTGCCACCAGAAGAGCATACCCATTTGGGCACCCCTCCTCTTACCACCCTGCTTAATCACGTCAACTATTGTGTCGAAGAGCCTCATGAATGATAATGGGCCTGAGGCCACGCCGCTGGTTGACTTAACCACATCTCCCTCAGGCCTTAATTGGCCAAACTGGTAACCAACCCCGGCACCTGCCTGGAAGAGTAATGCAGCCAGCTTGGCGGCATCCATTATTCCGAAGAAGCAGTTTGGATCATCCCTATTGCTGTCCTTGCTTAAACAGTCATCCACCGGTATCACGAAGCATGCTGATAATTCACCCAGCTTAGTCAGTGAGTTGAACATAGTCGGTGAGTTTGGTAGGAACTTGAGTTGGCTGGTTATATCGTAGAACCTCCTAACCCACTCCATTGGGTCATTGCCGTACTTAACCTCGCTATAGGCTACGCCCATGGCTATCCTCAACCACATGTACTGGGGTGCCTCGAAGAATGAGCCATCGAGCCTCTTAAGTAGATAGCGGCTCATCAGAGTCCTAACTCCGTTGTAGGTCAACATCAAGTCCCTTGATGGGTCTATTAATGAGGCTAATTCGCCAATGCGCCCCTCATATACCTTAACCGCCTCAGGGTTCCACAGGCCCTGTCTTAACCCCTGGTTGAACCAATCAGCAAAACCCCTCCTATAGGCCTCTGTTAAGCTTACTGAGCCTTCATTAATAGCCTTAACCATGTCCTTGCCCCAAACCTGCTTATAGACGCTGAAGAGTAGGTAATTCCTAGCTGCGTCATGCCACCTAAAGTCCTCGCTAACCAGGTTCAGCATCACCAATTGGGCTATGTCGGATATTTCACTGGAGTAAACCTCCCCCTTACCCTTAACCTGGGCAATAACCTCCTGGAGCACGTACTCCGGGTCTGGGGCGCCTGCAAGCCTTAGACTGTTGAGTAGCTTATCCGGGTTAAACCCCTCCCTCAAGCCGCCTCTCTTAATGACCATCGTCATGGCTCCCTCTTTTACTACCTTCACTTTCTGTTCCATATTACGGTAACACCCTAATAAACCCTTCCCAGTTCAATAATAAGAGGGGCTCAGTTAAATTATCCACCAGTGAACAGCTGGCTTCAACCGTATTACCTACTGTTCCCATTGCTATGTATCTGTTGACAATTGTTTTATATGTTCCGATAGGTGACTTAAAGTTTTCCCCAACTCCCCATGCAGAGACCGAGTTCATTAGTAGGATAATTATCCTACTTTTAAATACCCCACCACTAAATTAAAAACAAACAAACAGTCTCTACATGGTGTCCACTGGCCTTACTGATAAGGTCAGGGTTAGGGAGCTTTACGAGAGGATGGGGGTTGGTTACCTTGAGCTTTACCTTAGGGAGAGTGTTGAGGGTTACCTAAGCATTGTTGATGGTGTTAGTGTTAGGGGTGTTAGGGTTATTGACATTGGGTGTGGCTTGGGTGTTGGGGCTGGGTTGCTCTCCGGTTTAGCAAGCCAGTACGTTTGCGTGGATTTCGCATGCAGAATCCTTCAATACCCAGCTAGGCTACCTAATGTCGATGTCCTATGCTCCGACGGCTCCATGCTGCCTGTTAGAGACTCAGCATTCAAGGTGGCTATACTGCTCAACGTCGTTAATGCCGATACAGACGGCCCACAGCTGATTGATGAAGCCCGTAGGGTTAGTGAACTTGTGCTTGCCAAGTCACCTAGGGGTGTTGACAATGAGTTGATAATTAGACGACTTGGGGGTGTTAATGCTTTTAAGCAATACTGGGCGGCTTAACCGTGGTTGACGTATTAAGTGAGCTTCATGAGAGGTACGGGGAGTTGATTAATAGGGCCCTTGAGAGGTACCTTACCATTGGGGTTGACCCATCCTTTAAGGAGGCTGTGGTTTACCAAGTCTCAACAGGTGGTAAGAGGATTAGGCCACTCATGGTCATTGAGGCCTCCCTGGCCTGTGGGGGTAACGTCGACTCCTCCTTACCCTATGCAGCTATAGTTGAGTTGATACACAACTACTCGCTCATATACGATGATATAATTGACGAGGCCGATTTAAGGAGGAACATGCCCACTGTTAGGAAGAGGTACGGTGACTACGCGGCTATATTAATAGGCATATGGTACAGGGAGGCTATTGAGGAGGCTATACTTGAAACAAAGGACCCGAGGGTGGTGGCTAAGGTAGTTGCAGATACCATAAAGGCCATTGACGAGGGGGAGAGACTGGACATATTGATGGAGTATTCAGGTAGGAGGGATCCCTACTTCATTGAGAACAGACTTGTTAGGGAGATTAAGCCAGGTCTAAGGGAACTCTACGTGAAGATGATATCCCTTAAGACGGCTGCACTCTTCAAAACATCCATGTGGCTTGGGGGATTTTCAGGCAACTGCAGTGGTGAGCAGCTGGAGGCGTTAGGCAACTTTGGGTATAATGTGGGTGTGGCCTTCCAGGTAATAGACGATGTACTTGACATATTCGGCGACCTGAGGAAGTTCGGTAAGGAGATCGGTAAGGATATTAAGGAACATAAGGTGGGTAACATAGTAATACTACTCTCACTCCTTGAAAGCAGCAACGCTGGTAAGCTACTCAGCATCCTCTCTAAGCCAAGGCCAACCCAGGAGGATGTTAAGGAGGCGGTGGAGGTTATATCATCAACAAGGGCTAGGGATGAGGCCATTAAGATGGCTAACGAGTACATGAACAAGGCATTAGGTGAACTGGGTAAAATCCCAAGTAATGAACACACCAGGAAGCTTGAGGAGTTGGCTAAATTCATAGTATACAGGGAGTATTAAATATAAAAGAAAAAGATTTTAGGTTTTAATAAATAATATTATTTATTAAATTAATGGTGACCTTTACCGCTACCGCCATTACCATTATTACTGCCTCCACCCTGGCCCTTACCATGGGTTGGCTTGGAGTGTTCACCACCCTTACCATGCCTATGGAGTGCCTTATACTCCTCAGCCCACTTCCTAGCCTCCTCATGAACCTGCTTAGCTAAGTTGTGAATAGACTCCTTAACACTACTAAGAACCTTCAATGCGCCAGTGTAGTTACCAGCCTTAATTAACTCCCCAGCCAGCTTAACCTGGTTGATTAAGCCCTTCAACTCATTAACCAGGGTTTGGTTACCTGTCTCATTAGCAATCCTGAGGGCAATTGCCAAAGTCCTATTAAGTACCCTCAACTCAGCCTCAGCCTTGGCGAGCTCGGTCACGTTCAGGTGCCTCTCCCTGGCGTAACTCCTAATCACCGTGCTCCACGCCCTCTGCTCAAGGTGAATAGCCTCAATGGCCTCCTTGAGCGCGGTGAAGCATAGGCCCTTGCTTAACGATTCATTAGCCTCCCTGGTTAGGTTAAGTGCTTCGTTTAAGGTTTCATTAACTACCTTAAGCTCACCCGTGAGGTTGGCTACTTGCACAACTTTCTGGTAGAAGAATAGGCTAAGCTCCACGTGAACACTAGCTGCAGTACAGGTGGCGTTCTGAGCCATTGAGGCATTGGCAGCAGTGAACGGTGCTGCGGTAGTGTTAGTTGTTATAGTAGTTGTATTGGTAACTGTAGTAGTGGTGTTTGTAACTCCAGTGGCCAGTGGGTGTATTGGTATGGCTCCCAACACCGCAGCAAGCCCTATGGCTAGGGCCAGTATGGCTACGTTGACTGGGTTCATGAGTTAACCTTACCTAGCCAGGATTTAAAGGATCATGTTCCGGAACCTCGGTTCCACGACTTGAAACGGCTTGACTCCAGGGCTGAAACTAGGTGAAATCAAACCCTGTTTTTCTCGGTATGTTTAAATTTGCGTCTGAGGTCTAGTTCTGGTGAGTACTGATTACATTGTTTTCAGGAGTGTTGGGGAGTTCACCAGGTTCGTTGAGAGCATGGTTAAGGGGCTAACTGAGGCTGAGTCGGTCATTAAGGGGGCAGTGTCTAGGGGGGACTTCATCAATGCGATTGATGTTGAATCCATGGTTAACGTTGCCTTAGATCCCAGGGACTTACTTAACATTATACGTGAAGCTAAGGACTCATACCAAAGGATCCTTAGGTCAATACCCGGTGAGCTTAAGGATGCTGAACTGGTCGTGGTCCTAGAGATCATGGGTAATAAGCCCGTTAAGGCATATATAATACCTTTGAGTTTAAGGCAAGCCGCTGAGACTGGGTCTAGTAGGCCTGCCTCTGTCTCTTAGATGGCTGAATCATGTATATGGGTATCTTAAGCTCACTTCCATAGAAGTAGACCAGCAGTATTCTCGATATAGCCCTTAGCCCAAGCATCAGGACCGTTGGCTTAACACCCAGCTCCCTGGCCGCTGAACTCCAGGTCCTTGACTGGAAGACCTTGGCTATGATGCCTTTTTCAATAATCTCAGGTAGCCTTGAACCACCCCTGCTGATCACCATGAAGTACGCCTTGAAGAGTTCCATCAAGGCATCAACCGTGTTCTCATACGTCATTGGGCCCCAGGCATAGGCCACAAGCCTATTGAATTGGCCACCCGTTAAACCTGGTTCATGACCCCTCTCAACGGGTTCCTCGCCCATAAGTAGCATTAGGGCTACGTCAGGCTCCAGGTTAACGTAGGGCCCGCTCAGACTGTTAACTAGCCTAATCCTGAACTCCCTGTTGGCATAGCTCACAACCTTCCTGGCCATCTCACTTATGGGTTTAACCATTAGCACGCTGTATTCTCCACTTACCGGGTTCCTTTCCGGGCTTATGTGTATTGGTAAGTAACCATTCTTAACCCAGAACCTTAGTAGTTGAGGGTTAACGCCGAAGCCAACCCCAACCCAATCTAGCCCCCTGGCCCTTGCCTCATCCTCAAGCATCCTGAGAGCCACTGAACCCAGGCCCCTATCCTGCAGCTCTGGGTGTGTTGCTATCCTAACAATCCTCCAACCTCTCAACTTGGCGAATTCAGGCATCTTCCAGTACTTAACCATCCTGTCGGGTATTATGTTACCTGGCGGCTTAAAGCCAAGCACCATGTTATTCACCATCTCCTCATCTAAACCACCCTCCTCAGCCAGCTCAATGGAGACCACAACCTTACCGTTCTCCAAGGTAAGGGCCCTAACCGTGTGGTGGGGTGCATCCATCATCATGCCCAGGTCGTCCGGTTCATTCCTGTAGTGGGCCTGGACGTATATGCCGAAGAACTGTCTCAGGGTCTCCTCATCCTTGAGGAAAAGTTCCTCAATGTTAGGTACAACGTACTTAACCTTTCCCTCGCTGACCAGTTTAACGTCGTTCTCATCCACGTGGGCTGGTTCAGCGTCTAGGAGGAAGGCGTTGAATAGCCACCTCTCGATTGGGTCACCCCTCGCGTACCTTATAGGCTCCTCCATCTCGTACTCAAGGACCTTAACCCCCCTCCTACTCTTAAGGTACTTGAGGAACCTCACGCTGAAGCCCCTGCCAGCACCCTCATAGCCGTGTATCGTAGTTGAGTAAACAACCCTATTGAACCTGCCGTGTATGCCGTATAACACGGGGAGGGGCATCATGGCCGCCTCATCGACTAGGACTATGTCAATTGGCCTCTGGAGGGATAGGAGTGGGTAGGGCCTGTAGTAATCTATGTAAATACCCCTAGCCGATAACCCAGTAACCCTACCCCCAGACTCAGAGACCTCAACATCGTAGTCAAGGCTCTCAAGGCCCCTCCTGGCGAACTCCATGAGTGTCTCCACGTTGTCGGGGCTCTCCGCCGTAACCACTATCCTAGCCACGCCACGCCTCCTCCTTAACCTATGCCCTATTAGGGCTGCGGCAAGCCCCACAGCCGCCGACTTACCCCTACCCCTGTCGGCTATCACCACGGCGTTAACCTTACCCCTTTCGTTTATCATACCCTCAATCATCGATATCACGTTAACCTGGTCCTGGGTCTTGGCCAGCCTATAGACCTCAATGGCCTTACCCTTAACGTCAGGTAACTTAACCTGACCCTGGGCATGCTCAAAGGCGTTGACGGGTTGGGGTGGTTTAATGAAGGTGGAGTCATCAACATTGTATATCGCTATCCCCTCGCTCTTCATGAGGCTATCCCAGAACCTAACCTTAAGGTACTGCCTAACCTCCTCCGGCTTATGTGGTGGTGTTATTAGCTTAGTTTGGAATTTCGTTATTACCCTGAGCCACTTATCCATGGGCGGTATCATGACTACGTAAATCCCCCCACCCCTAACCACGCTACCCACCCTACCCACGTCATTGGGCTTCAGGTCGTTGAATAGGTCGATAACTGCGTAGTCTAGGGTTTGGCCTAGGAGCAGTTTAGTGTCCTTGAATGGCGTTGGCTTAAACTTAACATTACTCATGCTATCGGTGAAGAACCTTAACCTCTCCCTGGCATCGCCATACTCAGGCTGGTATAGGTATATGCCGTTGCCCATGTTTGTTACGCCTAGGAAGAACCTAACCACCTCGGCCGCGGATTTGGCAACAGTCTCGTTACTGGACCCAACCAGCACAACCATCCTCCTGTGGTTAGCCTTAACACCACTCCTAATGAAATCCTCAAGAACCTTAACCCACTCAACCACTACCAGCCCCCTTAGCGTTGAGCTTTAAACTTTCATGCAGATTATCCATGGTTAAGCCTTCGGCATTATACACCAATGGGTGGAAGCGACTTAAAGTTTAAGCCACTATTAAGTACCTTTTTTAAGAAATAGTTTATTAAAGCCTACGCACATTTAGCATAGGTGCCTGAGGTGGATAGTTGCGGAGGCGACCCAAGGCCAGCTAAGCGGCTCCCCCTATTCACGGATTGCAGGGAGGTTGACGGTGAGGTAGCGTGCCCTGGTGATAGTGGCTACAGCACCATTCCGGTCTTCGGCAAGACTACTAGGCTTAGGAAGGACTCCCCGGCAATAATGCTGATGGGTTGCCTAGACGAGCTCGTCAATCTGGCTAACGGCATAAGGCTGAGCATGAGCCGGGTCTCCGACATAGCCGCCATGGTCATGGCGCTGTCCATGCAGTTGAACGCCTACCTAGTCCAGGGCACCCAGGAGAGGCTCAGTAAGGTTAGGATCGTGGAGACTCTGCTTGAAACTAGGATAAGCGAGCTTTGCTCATCCTACAGCGGCGACGTGGGTTGGGTGGTGGCTGACACACCAGAGGCCCAAGTCATGGATGGGGTTAGGGTTAAACTTAGGGAGTGTGGTAGGGTAGCATCATCAATGCTTGATAAGTACCCTCAGGTGGACAACATAATAAAGGTCCTCAACCACGCTGATAAGTTAATAGCCCAATCCCTCTACTGCCTAGGTGGCAAGGTATATAGGACTATTGACGATGTGACCGGTGCCTTGCTCTCCAAGGCACTAGGCAATAACGCTTAAAACAAGGCCCCCTTTGAGGCTTGTTAATGCAACAGTCCAGTAGGGAGTGCGTGGCCGATTACGTAATAATTGACGTGTGCAGTAATGGCGAGGACTCTGTTAAGAAGATCCTCGGCTCAGCGGTATCAAACGCTAGGAGGGGGCCTGGTAGGGTTTTTCAAATAGCCATACTGTGCCCCCAGGTAAACTACACCAAGTACCTCCTCAACGCCAACGAGGTCGTGGCAAACAACATGGATGTCAGGATTGAGCTCTACGAGGCCTCATCCGGCGATGGGGCCCTAAAGGTTCTCAGGTACCTGGCCGGTAGGTGCAGGCCAAGGCAGATAATAAAGGTCGTTAACCTTGACTTAGGGGAATTTGAAGGGCTCACCCAGCCGCATAGCTAAGGCTATTCCCTTAAGGTTAACCTAGCATCATTAACCCTAATCCTTCAATCTCCCTAAGCATCTTCATTAAGTAACTAGCTAATGCAGTTATTGGTTTCACGCCGTTTATTGTTAAGATGAAGCTTGGTGTTTTCCTTGGTACTAGTGTTTTATAGCAGACTCTTTTTGCAATATTCCTTACTGCGTTTAAATCCACCAACCCATCCAAGGCAAGGAAAACCACAAACAAGACTTGACCGTTGTCAGGAGAAGTAGGCGATACTGTACTTTGCTATTCGATAAGTGGTTACTGAGCCTTGCAATTAACCTTTTTTCTACCAGTTAAACCCACATTGCAGTTATGTGGTATGTAGCGCGATTTTTACCTTGAGTTTGTTTTGTAATTCTTTATCCTGGAGGAACATTCTTCTAAAGATTGCTATGGGGATGTCTGGGGCGATTAATTTATCACCTATTATGTCTGGGTTTTGGCTTTCCACCACACGCCGATCCTGATGGAGAATGTAGATGTTGAAGTACATGCCTAACCTGGCAAGAGCCGTATCGATGTGTTTTATGCCTGTGGGCCTTATATAATAACGTATGTAGATAGTGGTTCTCTGCGAGTCCACCGGGGCGAAGAATGCAAGGATCCTCATGTTTTCCGAAATGTGGTTCTGCCACAGGTTGGGGTAAATGAACTCAAGATAAACGCCGGCTTCCCGAGGGTCGACGTCCAGCTTCAACCTAGGCTTCTGCCCCAAATCTTTCTCAGCAACGGCGTACCATACGAATGTGAGGTCGTCGATTTGCTTCACAGCAACGCCGTTTATCAACGTTCTACTGCCCCTCCCTATGGTATTGTGGTGCACAAAGGGCAGATGAAATACATCGAGCTGATTCTCCACTGCCCGTGGAAAAGAGATGTTCCACGTTTCCCAATACTCCGCATAGGCCTCGAAATCCTTAAGATCGTCGAAGAACCTGGGCGGCGCCTCCGGCTGCCCCGGACCGTACCACATCCAAACTATGCCATGTTGTTCGTAGAGCACATAGCTCTTAGCCCTAAGATAGCTGGGGGGCCTCTGGCTCCTTCCCATCGCTGGGACGTGCACCGCCCTACCCGCACCGTCGAACTCAAAACCGTGGTAGGGGCATTGAATCAATCCATTAACAACCTTACCCTGCGATAGCAGCGCTTGCCTATGCGGGCAATAGTTCCTCAGCGCCATTATTTTCCCATCACCATCCCTCCAAAATACCATATCTTCCCCCATCCTATGAACCCTGTAGGGCCTACCCCTCTTCACCTCCCTGGAGGAGAGGATAGCAATCCACATGGAGAATCCTGCAATTTGTTTGTCTTTTATTTCTTATTGTTTAGCTAATGATTCTAACGCACTATTTCATTAAGATGAAGTAAAAGGAAATAATGAAGTATGAGTACGGGCATCGTGAAAGTGAAAAGACGCTGGAGGTCAAAGAGTTTAAATTGCGGAGAACTATGGGTATTGTTCCTTAGCATTAAAATTTAAAAGCATAATTTTAACCTTAAGTAATGTTATAGGTGTGATGTGGCGGTCGGTTACTGAGTATTGATGATAATCGCATGGGCTGATAACGGGATAAGTCTCGTTGCTTGTAGTGTTGTTTTTGTTGATTTGAAGTTTTGGTCTATTGGTTTGGTGTTTTGTTTCTGGTTACATTTAATTCCCCCTTGTTTGCTTTCCCTTACGTCTAGGTTAGTGCCCCGTTTGGTGTTTTGGGTTTTCAGGAATGAGCCGGTGCGGTGATTATTCACGTGTTCATTACTAACTCAGGCACGCAATCCTCTTCTCCCAAGTTAAACAATGTACGTACGGTTAGGCTTAGGCTACTGCCTAATGGTGCCCAGGAACGTAAATTACGAAGAATCTCCGAAGCCGCTGCTAAGCATGGTGGGTGCGGGTTAGGTTTAATAATTCGAACTTAATATTACTGGTATGGACCTGGATTACGGTGGGTTAGGTCGTCAGATTGATTCTATGATTAGGCTAAGTGTATTGAGGAACCTAGAGGACCTGGAGAGTAGCGTTGAGGGTGTGGTTGAGATTATCGCTGAGGCTTTGAATGTCGAGAGGCCTAGGGTTATTGCCACGGTTAATGAGGTTAATGAGTGCGGTAGGTTTGACGCAGGCTTATGCTCAACGGTGATGGGTCTCTATGTGGTCAACAACCCAACCATAATAATTAATTATAGGGCCAACTTAACCACGCTACTCCACCTACTGGCCCACCACCTTCAGGCGTTGGAGGTTGGGAGGAATAGGTATGTTCAGGTTAGGGATGCTGAGGAGCTTAGGTTGCCCTGGGATGTAAGGCCCCTTGAGGTTAACGCCACGGTTAGGTCAATACGCCTAGCCAAGGGTATACCGCAGAGGGTCTTTAAGGTTTGGAATGAGGAGGTTAGGCCTGTTAGTAAGAGGATTGAGGAGGCTGTTAACAGGGTTAGGGCCCTCATGGTTCATTTAAGCAAGGGGGTTGAGTCGGCCATGGCTAATAACTGGACTTACTAGCGTTTCTCAGCTAGTGTTTATTGGTGTTTGTTAAGCTAAGTACATAAATGGACCTCACCCTGGATTACCCAGGAGATGCTTGGCGAGCAGTAACATGCAGATGAAAGGGTGGACTACAGCTTAGATCTCGATTCAAGACACATACATTCTAAACTAGAGGTAGGTTTGCAGCTGCTGCACATCACCACCTCAACAAGGGATAGGTTAATGGCCTTGAGGATTAGGTTGATTAAGATGAGGAGTGCCGCTAGGCTTATCAGCGTTCATAAACAATGGCCACTAGGTCCTGGCGTCTTAAACAACAGCACCCTTAGTCTAAGGGACTAATGTCGTTTTCCATGTTTTTCAGCAAACACCCGTTTCAGTCAATTTAAGGCCATACCCTAAAAGGCTTTTATATTTTGTTAAAAAAATGAGATTTGGCATCCGCCTTACGCTAACGCCAAGTCCCTGAAGTCATACGGTGGGTTTATTCCCTTAGACTTATAGTAGTCGTATTTCTTGCCTAGGAACTCCTCTAGAATTGGGCATCCCTCGTACCTACCCTCCCTCGGGCACTTGGGGTTGTCGCTATCCATTATTAGGCAGGTACCTGTCTTGAAGTCGTAATGCGGGCACTTCTTATAGTAGCGTTGAATGGATGCCACTATCCTGCTTATCCACTTCTGCCTAGGGTCATTACCTATGCTCCTCC
>Ga0209739_100107_pt1 | contig 38037 bp, 36 predicted proteins | sample JossMetagenome_2_FD_184729 | JGI IMG/M metagenome (GOLD analysis project Ga0209739, IMG submission 184729) | Hot spring sediment microbial communities from Joseph's Coat, Yellowstone National Park, USA - JC3_ASED (SPAdes) (version 3) | ecosystem: Environmental > Aquatic > Thermal springs > Hot...
TGGAGTTGGGAGTTGAATTTGTTTGGTTGTTTCATGGTAGCTTCCCCTCCTTTTTAGTGATTTTAGGTCGGTATTTCTTGGGGAAGCTACCATACCCTTCCTGTCCTCTCAAGTCTTTACACAATTAATGAGACACTACCGGTTTTCTGACCCTTTTCACAATTTTTATAGGAATTTCAGGACTACTATGGTTATACAATCAGAAAGTCAGTCGTAACTATACTAAACGGTTAGAACAAGCATACTTAAACCTTCTTGCAGTAGAGGAAATAAGAAGCGACCATATTCGCTGGAAGGTTAACCTACTAACAAACTTCATCAATGAAGATTTTGCTGAAATTAAGCCTGACGAAAGTTTGGAAAAGCTCGCTCGGTTTAAAACCTTCAACTCCTATCAAATCTCCCCAGCCCTCTGGAACCAGCTTGAAGCCTACTTTAAGGAAATGAACGAGCAAGTCATGAACATTAAAAAATCTCGTTCACTCGAAGAGGCTCATCAAGCCTTCAACAAGTTTCAAGAGGCTTCCAAAAAGTTCCTCTGGGACGGTTTAGAAAAAATCCTTGAAGAATACTTTGGTTTTTTGGAAAAGGAGAAAGAAAGGCTAAAGAGAGAACAAATGATTCTTGTAGGGGTATATATCTTAGCCATCATTACAATATTATTAGTTCTTTTCTTTGGTATAGCCTTTATTAGCAAAAGAATAGGCCAAGAGATGTCTAAAGTAATTCAGGTAAGCAGAGAAATAGCCCGAGGCAATCTACGTTTAAGTTTGGTTCAGCATAGAGAGGACGAGGTGGGGATTATCTTTAGAGCAATGGACGAAATTAGAAGCTCGATCAACGAATTAATCTTGCATTCTCAGCAAATAGGAAAAAAAATGGAGCCCATCATTAGAGCCTTTACTGAACTTAGCTCCGAGGTAAAGGATAAAAGTATAAGCACTGAAAAGATAATTAATGAAGTTTCAGAAGAGCTTTCCCACATCGTTTCAAACATAGAAGACCAAGCCAACCTTCTTTCTCAGTTAAAACTTGCAATGGAAGAGATTAGCAAAACGGTAATGAAAACCACGGATTCTGTAAAGGTCTCGATGGATAAGGCTCTTTATGCTCAAGAGATGATCAAAGACCTTGAAAACGCTTCAAAAGAAATAGAAAAGATCGTGGAATTTATACGCTCTCTTGCAGAGCAAACAAACCTCCTTGCCCTCAATGCAAGCATTGAAGCCGCAAGAGCAGGAGAAGCCGGGAAAGGCTTTGCCGTTGTCGCAAATGAAGTAAAGGAATTAGCGAGACAAACAGACTCTGCAGGAGTCGAGGTCACAAACAAGATTAAAGACCTTCAAGAGCTTCATCGAAAGATCATCTCTGCCGTATCAGACATCGCTAAAACCTTTGAAGAGGTTCGCGACCTTGCCAACATCACGGCAAGTGCTATCGAAGAGCAATCCATTGCGGTAAAAGACATTGAACATCAGGGGCAATTAATCAAAGAAAAATCTATAGAAATAAACGAAAAGACTAAACAGATCTATCTGTCCTTTAAACCCCTTGAAGAAGCCATAAACAAAAATCTTGGTCTTATCTCTCATTTAGATGAATTTATAAAAGAGCTTATGGACTCCCTTGCTCATTACCAAACCTATAAAATAGACAGAAGACATTTTACACGGATCAATTTTTATGAAAATATAAAGTTTGAAATCGCTGGAAAAGAATTTGCTGGGACCTTAAAGGATTTTTCCGTAGGAGGTCTCTACCTTTTTTCAACCTATAAGCCAAGGACAGGTGAAAAAATTAGGCTTGCCCTCATAGTTGATAAAGAACCCATTACCCTTGAGGGTGAGGTCATTAGGGTTGATGACCAAGGTTTTGCTGTAAAATACACTTACATAGATGATGCCAATCTCTCCCGGTTAAGAAAAATTTTCAAAATATACTTGCCAGCCAACAAAGTAGAAAAGGAGTTAAAGGAATTTTTAAACGGGATTTACCGAAAAGTTTAGGACTTTAATTTTAAACCCTTTACACCTTAGCAAGCTTAGCCACAAAAAAACCAACAGCTCTTGTCTTGTGGCTATAAAACCTTTTAGTCTTAACCATGTCGGGATGGAAGGGCTTACCTTGCCATTCTGTTAGCCCAGGTTCAAAAGGCAGAGGTGCTTCAAAATCAAGAAGCCTCGCTTGCCTTTTTCGCAGGAGATAATCAACTACCGCTTCGTTCTCCTCTGGGTTTATGGTGCAGGTAGAGTAAACCATGATGCCACCTGGTTTTAACAGGTCAAATGCCCGAACGATAAGCCCTTTTTGAATTGCGGGAAGGTTTGCCCTGCCTGAGCCCTTCTGATAGAGCAACTCCCCTTCAAGCCCTATGCGATATCTTCCTTCTCCAGAGCAGGGGGCATCAACCAAGACCTTATCAAACTCCATTCCCAAGGGAAACTCCTCTCCCCGGTATCTCGTCAAAATAGCGCAGGCTACTCCCAGTCTTTTCAAGTTTGCTGAAAGAGCCGTTAGTCTGTCTAGCCTTTTGTCGTTGGCGATGATATAAGCCCTATCGTTAGTGAGCATGCTCATTAAAGCGGTCTTTCCGCCTGGGGCTGCGCAGAGGTCAAGTATCAACTCTCCCGGCTTTGGGTCAAGGGCGATCACTGGAAGAGCACTTGAAAGGGTCATAGAATGGATAAGCCCAAGGCTATACTCAAGAACACCCCCAAGAGAAACCTCCTCGTTGTTCACAATGTAGTAAAAACCGGGAACCGCTGATACTGGCTCAGCCACAATACCCTTTTCCTTTAACTTTTCTAAAAGAACCGGGACCTCATCTTGGCTTAACTTTAGATTGTTTATCCTAAAATACTGTTGATGTGGTGTTCGAAGATGTTCGATAAACTCGTCAAAGTCTGGTATAATTTCTTGATAGCGAGAAAAGTATTCTAAATAGTTAAACAACTAACTTTTACCCTCCCTTTTTAAGCTTCCGTTAAGCAGTAGCTCGCTTAAGTGGGTGTGGTCCTCGGCGATTAGGTCGGCAAGCTTTAGATGCTCCTCAGGAAGGGTAGTTTTGATGGCAACGCAAAAGAGCCCTGCCGATTTAGCTGACTTAATCCCAGCTGGCGCATTTTCGACGACAAGAGAATCACCTTTATCGGCTTGAAGTGTAGTTAAAGCGGTAAGATAAGGGTCAGGATGGGGCTTTCTTCTTGACACCTTATCCCCTGTCACGATGACATCAAAAAACTTTTCTAAGCTTTTAGGAAAGACCTTTTCTAAGATCTCGGCGTGAGAGCTTGTAACCAAAGCAAGCCTCCTTCCATCCTTTTTCAAGCTTTCTAAAAGGTCTGGCACTTGAGGATAAGGCTTGACAAGCTTAGCGTATTTTTCTAAAAAGATCCTCTTCTGGAGCCTAAAGGTAGACTCAAAGAATTCCTTCGTCGGATTGACCCCTCGTGAGGTAAAAAGAGTTCTTGCAGTGTCAAGCTCTATCGCCCCTTCATGAAGATAAATTTCTTCCTCGCTAAAGGATAGCCCTAATTGCGAAAAGGCTTCAATCCAAGCCCTGGCATGATACTTCATCGAGTCGAGTATCACGCCGTCTAAGTCAAAAAAGATGTGTCTTTTCATGGTCTAATCTTTTCCCAGAAGGCTTCTTCAGTAATACCCTCCATCCTTATTAGCTTTTTCCTTTCTCTATTTCCTTTCACAATCTTAAGATTTTCCTTGGGCAGATTTAGCATTTTTGCCAAAAAGGAAAGAAGCCTCTCGTTAGCCTCGTTATTCTCAGGTTTTGCTCGAATTTCTACTTCTAAGGATTTAGGGACGCAAACCTTGATAACTCTATCCTCTTTTCCGTTTGGTTTTACCTTCACCTTAACGAGCATATTTTTAAGGATTTACCGAGGTTAATATAGATTAAACCTTATGTAAAGCAAAAGCTCACGAATAAGATAGATTAAAAATATTACCGCAACAGGGCTAAGGTCAAGCCCATATATGGGGGGAATAACCCGTCTTGCTAGCCTTAGCACAGGCTCGGTTGTCCGGTAAAGAAACCGAACCACAGGATGATAAGGATTGGGGTTAACCCAGGAGATGATAGCTCGAGCAATAATGAGCCAGACATAAAGGGATAGCAGGAGGTCTATCGTCTGGATCAAAGCTCGAAGAAGCGCGTTTAGCATGCCTTCCCAAAGGGGCAGATTGGGTATCTACATTCTGGACAGTTGTAGCAAAAGCCACCGTGTCCAAGCCTTGCAATGTCTTCCCGAGTAATCCTTTCGCCAACAAGAACCCGGGGTAGGATAAGGTCAAGGACGGTGATTTTGAAAAACATTGCACAAGCAGGTATCCCAAGGATCACCCTATCTCCCAGGCTTGCGTAAAGGAACATGTTCCCGGGAAGAACTGGAGTTCCGTAAACATAATGGTCGGGATTTAAGTCTTGAATGGCTAAGCGAGTAACATCGTCTGGGTCAACAGACATTCCACCAGTAACAAGCACCACCTCCGCTCCTCGCTTGAATAGGTCCTCAATGGAAGCTCTGATAAATTCCCTATCGTCTGGGGCAAAAAGCGGACCAAGGACGTTTAATCCAAAGCTTTGTAGCTTCGGTATTAACCTTGGGGCAAAGGCATCCTCTATTCTGCCGTAGAAAACCTCGTTCCCAGTGATAACAAGACCTGCGGAGTTGACCTTTCTTGGCACAACCCTTAAAACCCCTTGTGTATACTCGGAGCAAATCCTTTCTACTTCCCTAACCAGAGACTCTTTTACCACAAGGGGGATTGCTCTTCCCCCTGCAAGCTGGTCTCCTTTTTTTACCCAGAGGTTGTTGTGCTTTGTGGATAAGCTTATCTCCCCAAGCATGTTAATACGAAAAACCGCCTCGGTTTCCACCTTGAAAAGGCCATTTCTTTCTGCCTTAAAGATTACTTTTCCCTCGCGAATTTCTGGAGAAAAGGTTACCCCTTCTCCACAGCAAGCTTTGGCAAGCCTAAGAGCAACCTCATCCTCATGAAGCTCATCCGGCTCAAGCTCAAGAATGTAAATGTGGTCTTTCCCGCAGGCTTTAAGGATTGGGATATCCTCTTCTCGGATGATATGACCTTTCTTAAAGCGAGCCCCCTTAAACTGCCCGGGGACGATCATGGTTACATCGTGGGGCAAAACATGTCCAATAGCCTCCTCAACAGGGATCAACTTAGCCCTCACCCTTTCTTGCCTCCTTCCTTTCGTAGGCTTCAATTATCCTTTGCACGATGGGATGCCTAACCACATCTTGCTTAGTAAAGTAGACAAAGGCAATTCCTTCGATCCCTTCGAGTATCTCCATCGCCTCAAGCAAACCTGACTTCTTTGGGTCAGGAAGGTCAATCTGGGTCACATCTCCTGTGATGACCGCTCTTGAGCCTTGTCCGATTCTTGTTAAGAACATCTTCATCTGCTCAGTAGTAGTATTCTGAGCTTCATCCAAAATTATGAAGGCGTCGTTCAAGGTTCTACCCCGCATGAAGGCAAGGGGGGCAACTTCAATTACACCTCTTTGGAAGAGCTTTGTTACCCGGTCAAAGGATAGCATGTCGTAGAGGGCGTCATAAAGAGGACGAAGATAGGGGTTTACCTTTTCAACGAGGTCTCCTGGCAAAAAGCCAAGCTTTTCCCCAGCTTCAACCGCAGGTCTTACAAGGATGATCCTACTTACCTCTCCCTTAAGAAGAAAAGATACAGCCATGGCTACCGCAAGATAGGTCTTACCGGTTCCTGCTGGACCAATACCAAAAACAATATCAGCCTGCCTTATGGCATCAATGTATTTTTTCTGAGTGGGGCTCTTGGGAGCAATGATCTTTTTTCCAGGGGTGACAAGTATAGTATCAAGAAAGATGTCCTTTAGATTAACATTTGGGTTTTCAAGGAGAGTTCTTCCTGCGTATTCTACGTCCGAAGGATAAAGATTATAACCAGCCTTGATAAGCCCATAAAGTTCGGTTAACGCCTTGTCAGCAAGCTCAACATCATAAGGCGCACCCGTCATGATCACTTGATTTCCTCGAAGCGTGAGCTCAACATGAAAGAGCTTTTCTAAAATTTTAAAATTTATCCCCCTCTCCCCGTAAAGGTTCCTAAGAAGGGGATAATCCTCAAAAATAAGCTCTCTTACCTCAACCTCTTCTACAGCCCCTCTTGCCATCTCTTTACTCATCACCCCTTATTTTTTGTTTGAGTATAATATTAGATTACCTAAATAAAAATTCAAGTAAAAGTAAGAAAATCTTATGCCATTTGCAAAACACCTCAGTGTCATTTAACCCCCTACCGTTTTTGTCCATCCTGAGCCTCCTTTTTTGTCTCCCCGTGCGCAAGCAAGGGGCCCTCGGCGCTTACGCACCTTGGGATGACACGGTGGAAAATGTCCTCTCGAGCCTACTTTTTTCTCACCCCGAAGCGTCAGTCGAAGGTTTTCTTCCACCTTGGGACACCATCCCGAAGGATGCGAGGGATTACCTCACTACCTCTCGGCAGGACAAGAAAAGGAGGCTTGGCAGGACAATGTAGAGGGGACCTTTATGAACAGCCCCTCTCGTTGCTTGACAAAAGAAAAATTTAAGCTTAAAATTAAAGTTAAATAAAAATCTGGGGCCGTAGCTCAGAGGGAGAGCGCGTGAATGGCATTCACGAGGTCGTGGGTTCAAGTCCCACCGGCTCCACCATCTAAGACTTTATGCCTCAAGATAAGATAATCAACTTAGAAAAACGGCAAAACCTCGGAGAAAGGCAGGCTTTAAACCCCGTCGAAGAAACCATCCTTCGCACCACAAAAGAGATCGTCATCAAGTTCATTGAAATGGGACGCTGCTCCCCGGCAACCTTCGAAGAAGTCTTTACTTTGGTCCATCGGGTAGTAAAAAAGACCTTAGAGCAGGGCTAAAGTTTTGCTTAAAATTTTAGCCGTTCATGGAAGCCCCCGCATAGGCGGAAACTCAGAGCTACTTCTTTCTGCCTTTATTGAGGGTGCCTCATTAAAAGGGGCAAGCGTGGAAAAAATCTCCCTCTATCAGCTTAAATTTTCACCCTGCATTGAGTGCGGAGGCTGTGACGAAACAGGAGAGTGCGTCTTAAACGATGACCTAACCCCTATCTACGAAAAAATCCTTTCTTCTGATGTGATAGTCTGCGCAACCCCCATATTTTTCTACTCCCATCCGGCGATGCTACAAGCCTTTTTTGAACGCTTCCAAGCCCTCTGGTCCCGAAAATACCGCTTAAATGAGCCTCATCCCTTCGGGAAAACACCCAAAGGCTTACTTCTTGGGGTTGGAGCTACAAAGGGTATGAAGCTTTTTGAGGGGCTTGTCAGATCCTTTAAGTACGTGATGGATGCCTGCTGGGGTGTTTATGTAGGGGGCTTATTCTTCCGTGGTGTTGACGAAAAAGGAGCAATCCTTAAATTTCCGGAATACTTAGAAAAGGTGAGGGAGCTTGGAGTTGCCGTTGCCACCCTTCCTGAAGAAGAATGGCCAGTTGATAGAAGCACAAGCCCATAAATCTTATAGTTTTCCATACTTTTTGAACAACTTCGTATAGCCTCGGGCTCTTTCTTCAGGGTCATTGCTTGTCCAAAGGTCGCTTACTACCGCGATAAGGTCTGCTCCATGTTTTAAAAGGATTTCTGCTTTTTCAAGGGTTATGCCACCGATTGCACAGATGGGTATGTTTAGCTCTTTTTTAGCTTGTTCCAAAATTTCAAAAGGGGCTAAGGAAGCTTCTGGTTTGGTTGGAGAGGGGAAAAAGCTTCCAAAGGCTACATAGCTTGCACCAAGGCTTTGAGCCCTTTTTGCGCGCTCAAGGTCAGCATAGCAGGAAACACCAACCACCGCATCCTTTGGTAAAAGTTGTCGCACAAGGGCTATGTCTTCATCGTCCTTCCCCACATGGACCCCGTCTGCAGAAACCTCCTTAGCCAACCTCACCCTATCGTTAACAATAAAAAGGGCTGAATAGGCATGGCAAAGTTCTCTTAGTTTTTCAGCAATCGGGATGAGCTTTTCATCTGGGTTAGTCTTATCCCTTAGCTGAACGACTCTTGCCCCTCCCTTTAAAACCTTCTCAACTAACTGAAAGATCTTTCCCTCTTCATAAGGGGTCAACCTTTCATCGGTTATGACATAAAGACCAGCAAGCTTCATAACTGGGTCTTCTTTTTCTTAAGCTTTTCAAGGATTCGAGGATTGATGGAAAAGGAATGGTCCTTTGTTGGGAAGGCTCTTTCTTTTACTTCTTTTTTGTAGGCTTCAAGGGCTGATTTGAGAAGCTCAAAACCGTTGATGTAAGATTTTACAAACTTTGGGCGAAAGCCTGGCAAAAGTCCAACCACATCATGGAAGACAAGGATCTGACCGTCGGTGAATGGACCAGCTCCTATCCCGATTGTAGGAATACTTAGGTTTTCAGTGATTAACTTGGCAAGGTCAGAGGGGATGCACTCAAGGACGATGGCAAAGCAACCTGCCCTCTCAAGAGCCTTTGCCGAAGAAAGAAGATACTTTGCGGTTTTTAAATCCCTTCCTTGAGCCTTAAGCCCCCCAAGTTCTAAGCTCCTCTGAGGTGTTACTCCAATATGCCCAAGAATAGGTATCCCAAAAGATACCAGGCGTTTGATAAGCGGGACGACTTCACGTCCGCCTTCGATTTTAACGCCGTGGCATTTACCTTCTTTGACAAACCTTCCTGCGTTCTCGATAGCCTGCTCGACCGAAGTCTGGTAGCTAAGAAAGGGCATGTCGCCAATTCTTAATGTGTTGGGAGCACCTCGAGCTACCGCCTTGCAAAAAAGGAGCATCTCTTCCATGGTGATGGAATAGGTGTCCTCCTCTCCGAGCATAACCATGTTAGCAGAATCACCGATGAGGATAAAGTCAACGCCAGCGCTTTCAGCAAGCCTTGCCGAAACATAATCGTAAGCTGTAATCCCGCAGATGACTTCTTTTCCTTTTTTAGCTATCAGAGTTTGGGGGCTTAATTTAAAAAGGGACATGGAGTTGCCTATTCGGAAGGGCTAAGCCTTGCTCTAAGATGTAGCGTTTGCCAAGCTCAGTGAGCACTCGTCCTCTCCTTGTGCGAGAGACAAGCCCAAGTCTGATGAGCGGAGGCTCAAAGATGGTCTCAAGCTCCGAAGGAGAGATCTGAGATGCTAAGGCTAAACTTTCAAGTCCAGCTGGACCGCCGTTAAAGTGATAATAAAGGGTTAATAGATAACGTCGGTCTTCAGGGGATAGCCCCCATTCATCTATATCAAGAAGCCTTAAAAATTCTCGAACTGTGTCAGCGGTTATCAACTTTTTTAAGTTCTGATTTGTGCCGTTAAGATAATTGTCCAACCTTCTGAGTAAGTTTAGAGCCTGCCTTGGGATACCCTTTCCAGCTTTTGCTAAAAGGAGCGATGCTTGCCGATCAAGGTTTAAACCAAGTTCCTTTCCTGCTCGTTCGATTATCTCCGCAAGCTCAGCCTCGTCGTAGAAATCAAGCTTAAAAACAAGTTGAAAACGGTCAAGCAAAGGTGGTAGACAAAGGTTAGGCTTGTTTGTAGCTCCAATGAGGGTGAACTTGGGGAGCTTTAAGCGAATAGTCTTTGAGGCAGAGCCCTTGCCAATGACGATGTCAAGGGCAAAATCTTCCATGGCGGTGTAGAGGATCTCTTGACAGACCTTGGGGATTCTGTGGACTTCGTCGATGAAGAGGATGTCGCCATCCCGAAGACTTGTCAAAAGGCTAGCAATGATGCCCGGTTTGTCAAGGACTGGTCCTGAGGTTTGTTTTATATTCCGTCTAAGCTCAAAGGCTATGATTCGAGATAAGGTTGTTTTTCCAAGCCCAGGTGCCCCGATAAATAGAGTGTGAGGAAAGGCATCCCTCCGCTGTTTAACCGCCTTTATGTAGATAGAAAGCTCTTCTACGACTCGCTTTTGTCCAATAAACTCTTTAAGGCTTGTTGGCCGAAGGTTCTGCATTTAGTATTTATTATAAAACAACTTGAAGAGAGGGAAAGAAGGATTTATAATTGAAATGTGCCTATATACGAGTTTAGTTGTGAAGTTTGTGGTCACTTCTTTGAAAGCCTTATAAAGGCTGGAGAAGATTTTCCAGCCTGCCCTCAGTGTGGCTCAAAGCAGGTGCTGAAGGTGCCTTCAATCTTTTCCTTTAGAGATGCTTCTTCTGCGAGGGCAGCAAGGGAGAAGGCAATCCTTAAAAGGGCAAGGGATTATCTCATCGACGGAAAGTATAAGGATGCCCAAAGGTTCTTAGAGAAGGCTAAAGAATTCTTACCTACAGATAGGATAAAGAGATTATCCGATGCTCTAAGTGAACGCAAACCAACCCCAGGATACTTTGTCTCAAAGCCTGAAGTAGTAATTACTAAGAAGAAGGGGAGCTAAGCATGGACTGGCAGGACGACTTTTCAAGTTTAATAACCTTTAGCACCTTCATCCTTTCCTTAAACACCGCAGCTCTTGTTCACCTTGGAGAATTGCCAGACCCTTTAACTAAGGAAAAGAAGGTTGACCTTGTTTTGGCAAAGCAGGTGATAGACACGCTGGAGATGCTCCGCGAAAAGACAAAAGGTAACCTTACCCCTGAAGAAGAGGAATTGATCAAAAGCATTCTCTTTGATTTGAAACTCCGTTTTGTTAAGCTCTGTCCTTAGGCTTTTTAAACATTTCATGAATTCAGAGATTTTGCTTTCTCCAGCCAAAATCAATCTCACCCTTCAAGTTCTTAAAAAACGCGAGGACGGCTATCATGAAATCTACACCATCTACCAAAAGATTACTCTCTTTGATGAGCTTGAGGTTAAGCCTCAATCGAGCTTTGAGCTTGAGTTTATAGCAGAGGAATACATCCCTTTAGAAAAAAACTTGATCTTCCGGGCCTACAAGCTCTTCTCCGAGGCTTATGGAATAAAGGATGGTTTTAAAGTGAGGGTGATAAAGCGAATTCCCATGGGAGCAGGGCTTGGGGGTGGAAGCAGCAACGCCGGAACCTTTCTTAAGTTCTTAGGGCAAAGGTTTGGCATACCCAAGAAGGAACTCCTTTCCCTTGGGAAAAAACTTGGTGCCGATGTTCCCTTTTTTATCGAGGATTATTTCTCAGCCTGCGGTTTCGGCATAGGAGAGGTCCTAAAGCCCTATCCTAATTTTCAAGCCTTCTATCTCCTTTATTATCCAGGTTTTAAGATTGAGACTGCCTGGGCTTACCAGGCTTTAAACTTTAAAGGTGAGAAAAAGGCTTATCTCTACAGCGAAAACCTACCTCCTTGGAAAGACCCAAAGGGGCCAATAAACGATTTTAAAGATTTAGTGTATTCTAAGTATCCTCAATTTCAGGACATCGAAAAAAGTTTTGAAATTGTTATCTCGAAGGTTTTACGCGAAGGTTCCCCTTCATCTCTTTATCCGAAGACTTTTCCCGAGGGTTTCCTCGCTTCGCTCGGGATGACAGAAAGAGCCGGGATGACAGATATAGCTGGGATGGTAGATAGAGTCGGGCTAAAAGATAGAGCTGAAATGAACGGGGAAACTGGGATAAAAAGGAGAATAGGTTTAAGCGGAACGGGGTCAACCCTTTTTGCAGTCTTTGAGGATGAGGAATCTGCCTCTAAAGCTTATGACCTACTAAACAATTTTTTAAAGGGTGGTAAAATTTATCTTGCTTGCAATTTAAAAGGGTAAACTTTGTATTTTGCCTTTGTCATCCTAAGCGTAGCGAGGGGCTCATAGATTTTGGTTTTAAAAAGGAGGAGGGAGAATGTTTTTAAACCATATGAAGCTCATCTCTGGGACGGCAAACCCTGAGCTCGCCCAGAAGATAAGCGAATATTTAGCTACTCCTCTAGTGCAAACAAAGATAACTCGTTTTAGCGATGGGGAGATCTTTGTAGAGATCAAGGAAAATGTGCGCGGGGCAGATGTTTTTATCATTCAGCCTACTTGCCCACCGGTTAATGAAAACTTAGTGGAGCTACTCATCATGATCGATGCGGCAAGGAGAGCTTCAGCAAGAAGGATTACCGCGGTCATTCCCTACTACGGATATGCAAGGCAAGATAGAAAAACCGCTCCCAGGACCCCGATCACCGCAAAGCTCGTAGCTAATGTCATCGTCGTGGCTGGGGCAAGGCGAGTCTTAACTATGGACCTACACGCTGGGCAGATCCAAGGTTTCTTTGACATTCCCGTTGACCATCTTTACGCCATGCCCGTTTTCTTGGAATATCTAAAGGATAAATTCCGCGGAGAAGAGATAGTTATTGTCTCACCAGATGCCGGGGGTGTTGAGAGGGCAAGGGAATATGCTAAAAGGCTAAACGCCACCATGGCTATCGTTGACAAAAGAAGACCAAGACCAAACGAAAGCGAGGTCATGAACATTATCGGAGATGTAAAAGATAAAATTGCGATAATCATTGACGACATGATCGATACTGCAGGAACAATCTGTAAAGCGGCTTCAGTCATCATGGATAGAGGCGCAAGGGAGGTTTACGCTGTTGCCACTCATCCTGTTCTTTCAGGACCAGCGGTTGAAAGGCTTGCTCAATCCCCGATTAAAGAGGTGGTTGTTAGCGATACCATCCCGCTAAGGGAAGAGGCTCAAAGGCTTGATAAAATAAAAGTGCTCTCTGTCTCTAAACTTTTAGGGGAGGCTATAAGAAGGATCCATACAGACGATTCCATTAGCTCTCTCTTTATATAACATCACTTTTAAACATCACTTTTAAGGGGGGAAAGAGATGAAACAGGTAGTGCTTCCGGCTCAAAAAAGAGAGAAAGTTGGGAAAGAGATTAGCAAAAAGCTCCGTAAACAGGGAAAAATCCCAGCTATAATTTATGGACCTGGGATAGACCCACTTCCTATCGCTGTAAACTTTAATGAATTCGAAAAGGTTTATAACCGTTATAAAGGAGAAACGGTGCTTTATCTTCTTGAAGTTTCTAATGGGGAGACACAAAAGTATCAATGCATCCTTAAAGAATTTCAGAGAGACCCTGTTACGGACAGGTTTATTCATCTTGATTTCTATGCCGTCTCAGCGGAAAATGTTCTTGAAATAGAGGTTCCGATTGAGTTTGTTGGAAGACCTGTTGGTCTTACAAAAGGCGGAATCCTTGAAGTATTCTTGCACGAGCTTACCGTAGAATGCTTGCCTACTGCTATCCCAGACAAGATCGTTGTAGATATAAGCCATCTTGACCTTGGAGATAGCCTGCATGTTAGAGATATCAAGGTTCCGGAGGGAGTAAAGATTAAGGACCGTCCGGAGGAGACAGTCTGCACCGTGGTTACTGAAGAGGAAGAAAAAGCTGAAGGTGCTGAAGAAACTACAACCACCGAATAGATGCCCATTAGATGTGGGTTTTTTGTGGGCTTGGCAATCCTGGAAAAAAATACGAAAGGACAAGGCATAACTTTGGTTTTATGGTAGTGTCTGCCTTTGCGGAAAGACATCGCTTACAGTTTAAGTATGATGAGCTCTATCCTGCTGAAGTTGCAAGTCTAAACAGGACCTGCCTCCTCTTTAAACCCATGACCTATATGAACCTCTCAGGGATTGCGGTTAAAAAGCTTTTGAAAAAAGAAAAGATAAAGCCTGAAGAGCTTTTGGTTATCTACGATGATATGGACTTACCCCTTGGCAGGCTTAAGCTACTTCCTAAGGGTGGAGCTGGTGGGCATAACGGAGTAAAGTCAATAATCTCAGAGCTTGGAGTCAATACCTTCCCGAGGCTAAGGCTCGGCATTGGTCGGCCACCCGAAGGGGTGGACCCAAAAGACTATGTGCTTTCGCCTTTTACTCGTGATGAAGCTTCAATCGTCGAAAAGGTGATAGAGATAGCTACCCAAGCCTTGGAAGACCTTCTGCAAGAAGACCTGCTAAAGGTTATGACTAAATACAACTCTCTAAAAATTTAAAAGGAATAAAAATTGGACGAAAAACAAAAGAGTTATCAAAATTTTAAACTTTCCTTGAAAGAGCAGCTACTAAGGATAGAAGAAATTTTATACCTTTTAATTTCTCTTGGTTTGTTAATTGTCTTTGGTCTAATCCTTGTTGATGGTTTCTTTGTTCTTATCTCCTTGTTTGATGTGAAAGATATTACTTATAGTGTGGTTAAGTTTCTAGATAAAATACTTGTCGCTTTGATCGTCGTTGAGCTTTTTTATACGGTTATGGTTGCTATCGTTGAAGAGAGCGCTATTAAGTGTGTTGAGCCATTTTTGCTCGTTGGTGTAACTGCTTTAGTCAGAAGATTCCTTGTGTTAACCTTTGAAATAGCTCATCCAGTTGTGTATTCTGCCGAAAGAATGACCTTTTATCTTATTGAGATGGGTTTGATAGGCTTTTTAGTTATAGTCTTTGTGATCGCTATCTACTTATTTCGTAAAACAAGGAGAGGGTAGATGCATCCGCAGGGTATACTGGTCCTTGATTTCGGTTCCCAAACAACTCAGCTCATTGCAAGAAGGGTTAGAGAAAACAATGTCTACAGCGAGATTAAGCCCTGTTTCATCAGCCTGGAAGACCTAAAAGCCTTTAATCCAAAGGGCATAATCCTTTCTGGTGGACCAGCAAGCGTCTACGATGAAGGGGCACCCCTTTTACCAAAGGAAGTCTTTGAGCTTGGCGTTCCTATCCTGGGTATCTGCTACGGAGCTCAGCTCATGGCTTATCTCCTTGGGGGTGAGGTTGAACGGAGCGAAAAAAGGGAATTCGGTCCAGCAGAGCTTTTTATCCTTCGTGAAAGCCCAATCTTTAAAGGCTTAAGCAAAGAGAAGCCTTATCGCGTATGGATGAGCCATAGCGACCGGATTATCAAGCTTCCCCCAGGTTTTATCGGTCTTGCCAGAACTGAGCATTCCCCCTACGCCGTGATAGCTCACGAAAACAAGCCTTTCTTCGGTGTGCAATTTCATCCTGAAGTTGTCCATACAGAGGTCGGAGAAGAGATAATTCGGAACTTTCTCTTTGAGGTTTGCGGATGCACCCCAAACTGGACCATGCCTTCCTTTATTGAAACCACGGTTGCCGAGATAAAAAATCTTGTGGGCAAAGATGAAAGGGTAATCTGTGCCCTTTCAGGTGGTATCGATTCAACCGTCACAGCCATCCTTGTGCATAAGGCAATCGGAGATAGGCTTATACCTGTTTTTGTAAACAACGGTCTTTTGCGCAAAGGCGAGGTCGAGGAAGTAAGGTCTTTAATGGAAAGCTTAGGGATTAAGCTTGAGTATGTGGACGCAAGCAAGCTTTTCTTAGAAAGACTAAAGGGGGTTACTGACCCTGAGAAAAAAAGAAAGATCATAGGCGAAACCTTCATTGAGGTTTTTGAAAACAAAGCAAAGGAGTTTGAAAATGTAAAGTATCTTGCTCAGGGCACCCTTTATCCAGATGTCATAGAAAGCGTTTCCTTTCGTGGACCTTCTGCGGTGATAAAGAGCCATCATAATGTGGGCGGGCTTCCGGAGAAGATGAACCTTAAGTTGATTGAGCCCTTGAGGGAGCTTTTTAAGGATGAGGTAAGGAAGATAGCCGAGCTTCTTGGTCTGCCAAAGCATATCGTCTGGCGACAACCCTTTCCTGGTCCGGGCTTAGCTATAAGGATCCTTGGGGAAGTAACGGAAGAGCGCCTACAAATCCTCCGTGAGGCTGATGCCATCGTCCAACAGGAGATGTTAGCAACCGGTTGGTATTACAAGGTATGGCAGAGCTTTGCAGTTCTCCTTCCAGTAAAGACGGTAGGAGTAATGGGAGATCATCGGACCTACGAGTATGTAGTAGCCTTAAGGGTAGTAGAAAGCCAGGATGCCATGACCGCAGACTGGGTTCGCCTTCCCTATGACCTTTTAGCCAGGCTCTCAAACAAAATAATCAACGAAGTAAAAGGCGTAAACCGAGTAGTTTACGACATTTCCTCCAAACCCCCTGCAACCATTGAATGGGAATAAAGGAAGCTTTTTCCTTCGCAAAATCATCCATGTAGCCTTTTCCTTGTTTCTACTTTGCGGAACCTATTATCTTGAAAAAAGGACTTTTCTCCTTCTTCTTTTTGTTTGTTTCTTAGGAGAAAGCCTCTGGGAATTTATAAGACTAAAAAAGCCTGATAGTTTACCAAAATTTTTACGCGTTAAATCCTTGCTTAAGGAAAGGGAGGCGAAAACTTTCACGGATGCTTGGTATTTTATTTTAGGGATGTTGATAGCAAGCATTTTTCTTTGGGAAGCTTGGCTACAAGCACTAATTCTTATAGTTGGAATTTCCGATACAATTGCCTATTTCGTAGGAAAAGCTTTAGATGGACCAAAGATATTCCATGGAAAAACATTATACGGTTCATTAGGCTTTTTTATTTCTACAGTGTTAATACTCTACGCTTTTGGTTTATCAAAAGTAGCTGGTGTGGTTTATCTTTTTCTCCTTGCAGCCCTTCTTACTCTTTCTGAAGCCCTTTTTAAAAGGGATAATCTGTCTATTCCGATTGTGTATGTTTTACTCTTGACAATTATCTTAAATCAATTAAAGGTTTTTTAAAAAACTTTAAAAAGGAAAGAGCCCTATGTTTATGAATTTTGTTGGCTTTGCTGATGTCCTTTCTTCTTGGGAAAAGCTTTTAGAGGGCAACAAAAGGTTTATTTCCGGAAATTTGGCTAAAAAGGACTTTAGTTTAGAAAAAAGGAAAGAGCTTCTTAAAGGGCAAAAGCCATATGCGGTGGTTGTTGGATGCTCTGATTCTCGCGTCCCTCCAGAGATAATTTTTGACCAAGGGTTGGGTGACATTTTTGTGATTAGGGTTGCTGGTAATGTCCTTGACCCTGTCTCTCTTGGAAGCATAGAATATGCGGTAGAACATTTGAAGACCCCTCTAATTGTGATCCTTGGTCATACTCGTTGTGGTGCAGTCCAAGCAACCATCCATTCTCATGGCAAAGCAGAGGGTAATCTTAAGGCAATTGTAGAAAAAATAATGCCTGCTGTAGCTAATGCTAAAAAAGTAGCTAAGTCTGAAGAAGATTTGCTCAACAAAGCTATTGAAGAAAATGTTAAATTACAGAAAGAATTTATGCTAAAGAATAGTAAAATAATAAATAAATATGTAAGAGCAAACAAAGTTCAAATTGTCATGGCTATTTACGATTTGGAAACCGGAGAGGTTAAAATTATCAAATAACAAAGACATAAAATGTTAGGTCAACCGGGGATGCTCTTAAATAAAAACGATCGTATGGGCGACCGTTCAGACGTCCAATGTTTTACTTTGTAATGGGCGAGCAGCCGCTCGCCCCTACACATCCTTTCCTCCGGCAAGGGATCTTCTCATGGTGTTGCTCTAAACGGATTGAATTATCCCTTGCAGACGGGAGCTGACCACCTTTAATAGACCTATTTACATACAAATTTTGGTGTATAATCTATTTAGGGTCGATAAACGAGTAGGCTCAAAAACAAAAATCTTTACGATTTCTCTCAAAACGGAATGGTTAAAAGAGCAGAATTTGTAAAAAGCGTTTTTAACCTTTCTGACCTTCCCCCTCCGAAGTATCCTGAAGTTGCCATTCTGGGAAGGTCTAACGCTGGTAAATCTTCTTTAATCAACGCCCTTTTCAACCAACGAAATTTGGCTAAAGTATCTTCAACCCCAGGTTTTACCAAGGCTCTCAACTTTTTTCTTGTGGACAGGAAATTCTACCTTGTTGACCTTCCAGGCTATGGATACGCCAAGGTTTCAAAGGAGATGAGGTTAAAATGGAAAGATCTTATAGAGGGATACCTAAGAAGCATAAGAGACTTTCGCCTTCTAATACTTATATTTGACATAAGACGAACACCTGACGAGCTTGACCTATCCCTAATAGAATTTGTAAAGTCTTTGAAAAAGCCTTATCACATCGTGCTGAACAAAATCGACCTTCTCGAAAAAAGGGAGGTTAAGGAGAGGACAGAGGTTTACAAAGAGCTTTTTAATCTTACAGATGAGAAAATATCCCTAACTTCCTGCAAGGAAAAAATAGGGATAGCCTCCATAAAAATGAAAATCCAGTCAGTTATTTGAAGAGAAAATCCTCATTTTGAGAAATTTTTCTGTAGAAATTTTCTTCAAAAAATGCAATATTGCTCAATTTTTCACATCAAATTTTAAAACTTTGACCTACTTGTAATATTTGAATTTAATATTATTCATGTAAAAATTATTCATGTAAAAAACAGAGGGAGGTGAAGCATGAAGGAAGAGCGGGCAGAGTTTAAACAGGTCCTACCCGTGGCCATCGTTTCTTGGTCGGGTGCTCTTCTTGAGTGGGTGGATTTTTACACCTATGCTATTCTCGCTAAAGTTTTAGCTAAAGTCTACTTTCCAAGCAGCGACCCTTTAGCAAGCTTGCTCGCTTCATTTGCCGCCTTGGCAATCGGTTTTCTCTTCCGTCCTCTTGGGGCTTTGATGTTTGGTAAGATCGGAGACCAGTTTGGTCGTAAAGTCTCTTTCTTCACAGCAATCACCATGATGATGGTCGGCACCTTGGGTATAGCCTTTTTACCAGGTTATGCCGCTTGGGGTGTCTTAGCCTCAATTCTTCTTTTTGTCTGCAGAATCGTTCAGGGTTTAGCCCTGGGAGGGGGATTTGGTGCGGCGATTACCTACCTCGGTGAGTTTACCCCCGACCATAGAAGAGGTCTCATAACTGGATTTCTGTTCACGACCGCAGCCCTCGGTATGGCTTTAGCTGGAAACATCGTGTCTATCCTTCAAGGATACTTCGGTAAAGAAGCGTTTGAAGCTTATGGTTGGAGATGGGCGTTCATCATAGCGGGAGTTCTTGTTTTTGTGGTTGCTACCATCATCCACCTGCTATACAAAGAAACACCCGTCTTTACTACCCTAAAACAGATCCGTAGGGTTACAAGTTCTCCAATCAAAGACCTTTTTACTAACAAACACTACCTTTGGCTATTTATCCTTGCTTGGATCGGCGTTATCGGTGCCCACGGTCCAATTTGGTACACCAACCAGCTTTATGTGTCTTACTATATGCAAAACTTTGGAATGTCAGCCGGAGATGCAAGTAAGATCCTCGCCTATGCCACATATTTAGCTATGTGGATGTACCCCTTCTTTGGGTGGGTTTCTGATAAGGTAGGAAGAAGACCTATCCTTCTCCTTGGTATCTATGGTAATGCCTTAACATTCCCCATCGTGTTTTATGTGATGAAGAACTATCTTAACCCCCCTGATACTTCTATGCTTCTTTTCTTGACCGCAATTTTAACCTACTTTAACGGTATTGGATACAGCGGTGCCATGTCAGCCTTCTTGCTTGAGCTCTTTCCCGCAAGGATCCGCACAACCGCAATAGGTTTCACCTACAACATGGGCTACGGAGTTACCGGCGGCTTAACCCCATTTATGATTACGCTCCTCCAGAAGTTCACCGGAGATGTTTACATAGCCATCATAATTTGGTCAACCTGCGTCCCAATGGTCATGGGATTGCTCTATGTCTTTAAAGGATGGGAGACAAAGGGGGAGAGGCTGTGGGAGGAGCTTTCTGCTGGAAAGTTTGCCCAAAAAGCTATGCTTGTCTCCCCTAATGAGCCTCTTGGTGAGGTGATGAAGAGGATGCAGATTGAGGGTCAGAGGATGGCTGTAGTCGCAGAAAACGGTAAATACAGGGGTATGGTTGAGGAAAGGATCATCCTCAAAGCCTTGGCAAACGGAAAGAGTATTTCTACCCCGGTGAAAGAGGTCATGGCTCAAGTGGACGCTGTTCTTCCTTCGGCAAGGATCATCGATGCTATGGCGCTCCTTCAGGATTATGGGCTCAAGGGCATTGCGGTTGCCGATGAACCAGGCAATGTGATAGGTGTGATCGACCCGAGGTATGTCTTCAACGAGGTTGCCCTCTTGACCGCAGGGCTTAAGAAAGGGTTTACCGAAAAGGTTAAAGTAGAAGAGTTTATGCACAGCCCAATTACAGTTACCGATAAAACTAAAGTGGCGGATACATTAAAGACGATGGTTGAAAAGAACATCGGGTTTTTACCAGTTATCAGCGCAGAAACTGGGAAGCTTGTAGGAGTTATATCTGAGAAGGACCTCTTGGCTGTGCTTTGCTGCGAACCTCAGAACGCCGAAAAGCCAGTCTCTGACTTCATGATTAAAGATGTCATTACTGTCACGCCAGAGTCTACGCTCAAAGAAACCCTCGAAAAGTTTATCGACCACAAGATTAGGCACTTACCAGTGGTAAGAGACTCAAGGGTTGTAGGAGTTGTTTCTGTGAAAGATGTTCTAAAGCTTGTGTAATGAAGGTATAACAAATAGTGTTTGCCGTCCCGGTCTAAAGCTCCGGGCGGCATTTTTTATTTTCATTTCAAAAAACTATGCCAAAAAAGGCTTTTCATTTAGGCAATTGGTGTTAAAGTTTTCAAAACTAAACTTATCTTAAGGGGGTAAGTTATGAAGGTCTATTACGACCAGGACGCAGACTTGACGATACTTAAGGACAAGGTGATAGCGGTATTAGGATACGGTAGCCAGGGGCATGCCCATGCCCTTAACCTCAGAGATTCTGGTCTAAATGTTATCGTTGGTTTGAGACCGGGTAGCCCAAGCTGGGAAAGGGCAAAGGCTGACGGCTTTGAGCCAATGCTCCCAAGAGAAGCCTGCGCAAAGGCTGACCTAATCATGGTCTTAGTGCCAGACCAAACTCAGCCTGCCCTATACAAAGAGTGCATAGAACCGGAGTTAAAACCCGGCAAGATGCTCCTTTTTGCCCACGGCTTTAACATCCACTTTGGACAGATTGTTCCACCCCCAGAGGTTGATGTTGCTCTCGTTGCCCCAAAGGGACCTGGGCATCTTGTTCGGAGAGAATTTGTTCGAGGAGCAGGAGTTCCTTGTCTTGTAGCCATTCATCAGGACTATACCCAGACCGCTATGGCTAAAGCCTTAGCCTATGCAAAGGGTATCGGTGGAACAAGGGCTGGAGTGATCGAGACTACCTTCAAAGAAGAAACAGAAACCGACCTCTTTGGAGAGCAGGTAGTGCTTTGCGGCGGGGTTACAGCCCTTATGAAGGCAGCCTTTGAGACCTTGGTTGAGGCTGGATATCAGCCTGAGGTAGCCTACTTTGAATGCGTGCACGAGCTAAAGCTCATCGTTGACCTTATCTATGAGGGTGGTTTTTCCTTCATGCGCTACTCCATAAGCGACACCGCTGAATACGGAGACCTAACCCGTGGTCCAAGGATCATCAACGATCAGGTAAGACAGGAGATGAAAAAGATCTTAGAAGAGATCCAGAGCGGACAGTTTGCCAGAGAATGGATCTTAGAAAATCAGGCTAACAGACCGGTGCTAAACGCCCTAAGAAAAAGGGAGGCAGCCCACCCCATTGAAGAGGTGGGTAAACGGCTAAGGAGCATGATGCCTTGGCTGAAGAAGCAGGGCTAAGAATGAAGCCTTTTTAGAGCTTTTTCAAAGGCAAGGATGGTGCGATCAAGCACCTCCTTGCCATGAGCTAAAGACACAAACCAGGCTTCAAACTGAGAAGGCGGAAGATAGACTCCCTCTTTCACCATCTCTTGCCAAAACCTTGCAAACTTCTCCGTGTCTGAGGTTTGAGCTGAGGCAAAGTCTACCACCTCTTTATCCGTGAAGAAGAGGGTTAGCATCGAGCCAAGGCGATGGAGCCTATAAGGTAAAGCTAACCTTTCAAGGACTTCTCTTAGCCCCTTTTCAAGATAGCTTGAAAGCTCCTCTAAAAGCTCATAGGTTCCGGGCTTAGAGAGCTCTTTTAACACCGCGAGACCAGAGGCTACGGCTATAGGGTTTCCGGCAAGGGTCCCAGCTTGATAGACCGGACCATCAGGGGCTATAAGCCTCATGATCTCCCGCTTTCCGCCATAAGCACCTATGGGCAACCCACCACCGATTATCTTGCCAAGGGTGGTAAGGTCAGGCTCTACATTGAAATAGGCTTGAGCTCCCCCTAAGGAAAGCCTAAAGCCGGTTATCACCTCGTCAAAGATGAGAAGAGCTCCATACTTTTTGGTAATTTCTCTTAAAAATTCAAGAAAGCCTGGCTTTGGGTAGATAACCCCCATGTTTGCAGGAACTGGCTCAACAATAACGCAGGCAATCTCTTCCCCTTCTTTCTTGAAAACCTCTTCTACAGCTTGAAAATCGTTGAAGGGCAGGCTTATGGTTAAGCCTGCAAGCTCATCTGGAACGCCTGGGCTTGCTGGGATACCAAAGGTAGCAAGACCAGAGCCAGCCCTAACAAGAAAACTATCCGCATGTCCATGGTAGCATCCGTCAAACTTAACGATCTTTTTCCTTCCTGTGTAGGCTCGAGCAAGTCGGACTGCGCTCATCGTTGCCTCTGTCCCCGAGGTAACAAGCCGAACAACCTCAACAGAGGGCACAACCCTTGTGATAAACTCTGCTATCTCTACCTCAAGCCAGGTTGGCGCTCCAAAGCTTGTGCCTCGCTTGCTTGCAAAATAAACATTTGCTATGACCTCAGGGTGGGCATGCCCCAGGATGATTGCCCCCCAGCTGCAAACATAATCAATGTATCTATCTCCGTCAGAAGAAATGAGGTATGGACCATCTCCCCTTTCAAAAAAGATGGGCGTTGCTTTTACCGCTTTGCAAGCTCGGACTGGGCTGTTTACTCCACCTGGCATAAGCTTTATGGCCTTCTCATAGTAGAGCTTTGACTTAATCATGAGGTCCTCCTTTTTCATGGGCTAAGGCTTTGCTTTTAGCTTAAGATACTCAAGCTGGCACAACTTTTCAAGAAGAAGGATAAGATTTACCGCCTCTTCTAAGGAGCTTCCTCCGGCAACAACTCCGTGGTTTCTTAGAACTACGATTTGATAGTTCACAAGAAGGTTCCCAGCAAACTCCCAAAGGCTCTCTGAGCCAGGCTCAAAGTAGGGTAAGACCGAAAGCTTACTCAAGAGAAGCTTAGCCTCAGGATGAGAAAAGCTTCTAAAATCAAAACGCAAAGCATCTAAAGTGAGAAGATAGGGAGGATGAGCATGCGCGATAGCCCTTAAGTTTGGATTCTTTAAGTAGGCTTTGTAATGAAGCCCCCATTCCGAAGAGGGGTTTCCTACGAGAGGCTCCCCCTTCCAATCGATGAAGGCAATATCCTTTTTTGTCATAAGAGTCTTAAGCTTTCCTTTAGGGCTTATGTAGAATCCCCTTTCATGCCGAATGGAGAGATTTCCCTCCGGTCCTGCGTTTAAGCCGGATGCGCAAAGGAGGTTGCTAAAAAAACATATTTCTTCCCTTGCATCTCTAAAAGCCCTTTTCATAGCTCTACACCCTCACTTGCTTAACCAAGTCTATGTTTTCTAAAGCCCATTCCACGGTTCTTTTTAAGCCTTCCCTAAGGTCAACCTTTGGCTCCCAGCCGAGAAGCTTCTTTGCCTTACCGACCTCAGCCCAAGTCACCTTCATGTCAGCCTTATGAAAGGGAAGATAAACCCGCTTTGCTCTCTTTCCGAGATATTCTTCAAGGATGTCCAAAACTTCGTTTATGGAGATGGGGTTTTTTCCTCCGCCAAGGTTTATAATCTCATAACCTAAGGGTTTTAGACTAAGGATCGTCCCGTATGCTATGTCGTCGATGTAAGTAAAATCCCTGGCTTGGGTCCCGTCACCGTAAATTTCAATGGGCTTGTCTTCAAGCATCCACTTGATGAAGCGGAAGATGCTCATGTCCGGTCTTCCTGCAGGACCATAGACCGTGAAGTAGCGTAAAACGGTGATATCAAGGTCGTATAGATGATGGTAGGTGTAGGCAAGGAGCTCGCTTGCCTTTTTGGTTGCCGCATAAGGCGAAAGAGGCTTATCAACCTTTAGCTCCTCGTGATAAGGCGGAGTTTGCCCGGCGTAAACCGAGGAGGTGCTCGCCAAAACCATCTTTTTTATCCCAAATTCTTTCATCAGATGGAGAAGGTTTAAGGTGCCGTTTATGTTTGCCGAAACATACGCCCAAGGGTTCTCAACGCTTGCCCTCACTCCTGCCCTTGCGGCAAGATGGATAACAGCTAAAAAAGTAAAGCTTTCGAAAAGTTGTCTTAAGGCTTCTAAGTTAGCAAGGTCTAGCTGATAGAATTTAAAGTTTGAGTAAGCCTTAAGACGCTTAAGCCTCCATTCTTTGAGCAATGGGTCGTAGACATTATTTAGCTCATCAACACCAACGACAGCATAGTTTTCTTTAAGCAAGAACTCAGCAACCCTCCAGCCGATAAACCCGGCACACCCAGTGACTAAATAGGTCATTATATCCTCCATTGCTTTAATTTTTCGCAAAGCTGAAAGCTAAGATAAACTGATGGTCCCATGGCGTTTTGAATAAATATAAGCCTTGCCTGCCCAAGAAAGTCTTGCAGGTTTGTGCAAAAGAAGTTCCTACAAAAAAGAGGAGGCATGGGTAGCTTGCAGCCTCGCTTCCCTAAGAAGAGGCATCTTTTAGGCAAAGAATTTTCTAAGTCAAGGCTTTTCTTCTGCCTCTCAAGCAGGGCAAGATTTAAGAAAAACTCTTCTTTGCTAAGCTTCCATTCTAAGCCCTCGCCACAGCAAACAACTCCCCGCCTTGCACATTCAGCACAGTAGGCAAAGGAACCCGTAGTTTCAAAGGCTCTGTTTGCTTGCGCTAAGGCACTTTCCAGTTCAGCTAAGCCTCTAAGCATTTCCTCATTAGTTTGAAGTTTAAGCCTTATCCTTTCTTCGTATTCCTTTTTTAGGCTTAAAAAGTAAAAGAGGCTATCCATAGAAGGTTTTAAGGGCAAGGTTCATTCTCTCTTGGTAGAGGGTTCCCTTTTGCTTCATAAAAAATGGTTCCGGTAAGGACTTTGGGATAGAAGTAGGTTGACTTGTGGGGCATAAGCCTTCCGCTTGACACAACATCCCTCAAAACCTGGGGTGAAACCCTTGGAAATAGCACAAAAAAACCTTTCTTGTCCTTCATAGTTTTTATTCTTTCTATAGAGTTGCTAAAAAACTCAACCTTACCTTTGGCTTTGAGCTCCTCTTCGGTTTGCCCAAAAACTCTTTCAAAGAGTTTTAAAAAATTAAAAAGTGGAAGCCTTGAGAGAATAGGTTCATTCCTTTCAATCTCAGACATCACCTCTTTTTTAATCTGAAAGACCATCCCTTGTCCCTGGTAAAATAAAAAAAAGACGGAGTTTTTTTCGGCCAACTCTTCAAGAAAAGCCTCTACTTCCTCTATTTTAAAGCTTCTAAGCTCCTCAGCATACTCTTTTAATCTATTAAGCACACTTTCCTCAAGAGGGAAGATATAGTGTCTGTGCGTAGGGAGCATAAACAAGCTTTCCTCCTCAAAGGGAGTAAGATAAAAAGGCACATACTGAAAATCGTAGCTCCCTTTAGCCCTAAAGAGCCTTTCCATGTGGTCTTTATAGGCTAAAGCGGTTTGATACCGGTGGTGCCCGTCTGCGATGTAAATCGGTCTACCCTTAAGATGCTCCCTAAGAAAACAAATAAAATCTCGGTTGATGATTCGATAGAGGCAATGTCTTTCTTCGTTGAAATAAACCTCAAACACCAATTCTTTTTCTTCGGGAAGGATTAAAGTTCTAAGTCCTTGGTCCTCATACAGCCCAAAAACCTGGCTAAAGTAGCACTGAGTTGTCTTAAGCAAGGCAAGCCTTTCTTCCTTAACAAAGGAAAATGTCCTCTCATGGGGAAGAATTTGCTTATCTTCAAAGGAGTGGAGCTTAACAAGCAGGATAAAACCCCTTCTTTTTAAGAGGTTTTCTGAGAACTTAAACTCAAGGTCATAGTAGTAGACGGCTGGTTTTGCATCCTTGATGAGGATACCCTTTTTTTTCCATTCTTCAAGCAAAAGCTTTGCTTTCTCTGGGTTTTCGGCAAGTTCTAAATGAAAGGCATTGTAGGGGCTAAGGCTTTTGTAGTAGGAGATTTCTTCTTGGGAGACGATGTCATACTGAGGAGCAACGACTTTTTCTAGCGGAACCTTTTTTAAGTCGTAGTAAAGACCACAGATGGGCTCACAGTCCGGCAACTTTACTCCTTTTTGTGCTTATTTACAATTTTTATATTAGGTGAACTGCTCTGGTTCAATAGTTATTCAACATTAAAGTTAAAATTTAACTAAGAAATTTACTTCACTTTTTTAAGAGGTTCAAGAGAGTATAGGGCATTATTAATTATTTATGCTATAATAGGTTGAATGGTTAAAAGGATACTTCAGGGACTTCTGATAACCGCTTTTATCATCCTCTTATCCTTTCTTTATCTTGCCTATCATTACTTTCCTAAGGATGTTTGGGAGGTTCTGCTTGCCCTTGACAGAAAATCCCTTTTTTTAGCCTTCCTTTTTCTGCTTCTTTTTCATACCTTTGATATGCTTCGGGTGATCGTTATCGCCCGTTCTATAGGTCTTTACTACCCTATCCACTATGGATATCTTGTCTCCTTGGTTAACACCTTTGGAGCAACCGTAACTCCTGCCCATCTTGGGGGCGAGTTTTTACCCCTCTACACCCTTACCAGAAAAGGAGGCGAGGTCTACAAAATCGCAACTGTAGTCACTCTAAAGGGCCTCTCAGGATTGCTTTTTTATCTGCTCTTTCTCCCCTTTACCTTGAAGGCTCTTTTCTCATCTCCCAAGCTTGCAAAGGAGCTTTTAGCCATAGTTTTAGCCATATTCTTCCTAAGCTTAATTCTTTACTTTGCCTATCTTTTTTTGAAAGAACGCCGAGGGATAGTTAAGAGAGAAAAAGAATTTATTTCTTCCTTTAAAAGGTCTTTTAAACGGTATATGGCTACTTGCCGAAGGTTCTATCGGGAGCATAAGGTGGTTTTCTTGCTTTCGGTGCTTTTAAGCATTGCTCTTTATCTTTCCTTTTTAGCCATAGGTGCTTCCTTGCTAAAAGCCTTTAACCCTTCAGTTTCTATCGTCGAGGTTTTTATTCATCAGCTACCGCTACTCTATGCCATCTTTATTAGCCCAACTCCCGGTGGAAGCGGGGTAGGGGAGTTTGGAGCGATCCCTGTGTTCTCTCAATATCTTCCGGAAGAATATCTTGGGCTATTTATCATCCTTTGGAGGGGCTTAAGCCAATATCTAAGCGCCTTTATCGGAGGCATCATCTTTCTTGTATTTCTGTCGAGAGATGTGGCAAAGTATAATCAACGCCGTTAATCCCTACTTTTATATCGTAATCTTTCGGAATTTGCTCTATGATTTTGGAGTTTTTAAACCCAAAAAAGTCCCCGTGCCCGTTGTCTCGGTTGGGAATCTATCCTGTGGTGGCACGGGCAAAACCTCGGTCGTCCGTTTTTTAGCGGATAAGCTATCTCAGGATACTTCTCTGTTAATACTCTCCCGAGGCTATCGCAGAAAGAGTAAAGGCTTTAAGTGGGTTTTGAAGGAGGGTAGGCTTTTAGGAGATGTTTACGAGGCTGGAGATGAACCCTATCTTTTGGCAAGGCTCTTTGAAGGAAACCCGAGGGTTAGCGTTGCCGTTTGCGAGAAAAGGTATGAAGGCGCGCTGCAAGCCCTTAAAGAGGTCGAACTAAACCTTATCATCCTTGATGATGGATTTCAACATCGGGCGCTTTATCGAGATTTGGACCTTGTTCTCATCAAAAGAAAAGACCTTTCTGACAGGCTTTTGCCCTTTGGTAGGTTAAGGGAACCGAAAAGCTCGTTAAAGAGAGCTCAGGCTTTGATTTTAGCCTATCAGGAGATTTGTCCTTTTGAATTTTCTTTTGAAAATAAGCCTGTTTTCAAGATGTATAGAAAAAACTTCCGTCTTCTTAACCACGAGCTAAAACCCTTTGAGGCTTATAACACCATAGAGTTTATCGCCTTTTCAGCCCTTGGAGATAACGAGCAATTTTTTACCACCCTTGAAGGGCTTGGGATAAAGCTTAAGGAAAAGCTAAGCTTCCCAGACCATTGGGATTATAAGGGATTTACCCCGAGGGAAGATGAGTTTTATCTAACGACGCTTAAGGATTTTGTCAAGGTTAGACCTTTGCCCAACATCTTTGTTGTTGACTTTGAGGTTGATGTCCCTGGGCTTGAAGAATTTGTGAAGGATGTTATCTTTAGAAAAGCTTGCTCTGGATGCGGGTAATCCCATCGGGAGCTTAAAAATAAAAGAAAGGAGGTTTTTTAGGCTATGCCTTTAGACCCTGAGGTTAAAAGTAAGATCATCGAAGAATTTAGAAGGCATCCTTCGGATACGGGTTCACCTGAAGTGCAGATTGCCCTTTTGACGGCAAGGATCAAACAGCTTGAGGAGCATCTTAAGGTTCACCGGAAAGATTTTCATTCCCGCCGTGGGCTTATGAAGCTTATCGGGCAGAGAAGGGCTCTCCTAAATTATTTAAAAAGGACGGATTTCCTTCGCTACCAGAGCTTGATAAACAAGCTTGGGCTTAAGAAGTAAGGCTCTTGTCAAACTCGGATAGCTGTATAAAATTTAACATGTGCCCCTGTAGCTCAGTAGGATAGAGCGTGAGATTCCTAATCTCAAGGTCGCAGGTTCGAGTCCTGCCAGGGGCGCATCTTTCAACATGCCAAACATCAAAGAAATCTTAGAAAAACTTAATCCTGCTCAAAGGGAAGCGGTTGAAAGCATAGAAGGTCCTGTTCTTGTCATAGCTGGAGCTGGCTCAGGCAAAACCAGGACCTTAACGACAAGGCTTGCCTATCTTGTGAGCCAAGGCATTCCTGCTGAAAAGATCCTTCTTTTGACCTTTACTCGAAAGGCGGCTAGAGAAATGATTACCCGCGCTGAAGCCCTGGTTGGAAATTCCTGCGGTAAGGTTCAGGGTGGAACCTTTCATTCTTTGTGCCATTACATGCTAAGGCAGTATGGTTATCTCCTCGGGTTCAGTCCAAACTTTACTGTCCTTGACCGAGGAGATTCCGAAGACCTTCTAAACCTTTTAAAGAATAGTTTAGGTTTTCCTGGTGCAAAAAGGCATGCCCCAAAGAAGGAAACCTTAGCAACCATCTTAAGCAAGATTAAAAATCAAGGCAAAACCTTAGAAGAAATTATCACTACCGAGTATCCAAACTTTGTAGACCTTATTCCTCAGATTGAGAGGCTTTTTAAAGAATACGAGCTTTACAAAAGAGAGCATCAACTGATGGACTACGACGACCTTTTGATAAACTGGCTTACCATCCTTAAGGAGTATCCTCAGGTAAGGGAAGAGGTTGGGAGAAGGTATAACTACATCATGGTTGATGAGTATCAGGATACAAACCTTCTTCAGGGAGAGATCGTGTTTTACATGGCTTCTTTCCATCGTAATGTTATGGCTGTTGGGGATGATTCTCAAAGCATCTATGGCTTCCGTGGGGCAAACTATAGGAACATTTTTGATTTTCCTAAGTATTTCCCAGAAGCTCGAATTATCAAGCTTGAGCAGAATTACCGAAGCACCCAGCCAATCTTAGACCTTGCAAACGCCGTTATAGAACGCTCAAAGATCAAGTATACTAAGGTCCTTTTCTCTGAAAAAAAAGAAGGACCTAAGCCTATCCTATTTCGAGCAAAAGATGACCACGCTGGAAGCGAGTTTGTGGCGGATGAGATCTTAAGGCTTACGAACGAGGAAGGCGTCCCCCTATCGCAGATAGCTGTCCTCATGAGGGCAGCCTTTCATTCTTACGACCTTGAGCTTGAGCTAACGAAAAGGGGTATCCCTTTTGTAAAGTATGGTGGGTTAAGGCTCCTTGAATCTGCCCATATCAAAGATGTAGTATCCATCTTGCGTATTTTGGTCAACCCTTACGATTTTCTTTCCTGGAACCGAGTGCTATTGCTTCTTGAAGGAGTGGGTCCAAGGTCTGCTGAAAGGATCGTAAACCTTCTAAAGACCTCTGACCTTGAAAGTGCAATCTTTAACATAAAAAGGCAGTTTTCTCAGCCTGAGCTTCAAAAACTTCTCAATCTCTTTCGAGAGTTAATGGGAAAGAGGTTACCTCCTCTTGAAACCCTCTCCCAGGTGCTTTCATTCTATAAACCCATCTTTGAAAGAGCTTACTTTGAAGATGCTCACCGGAGGGAGCGAGACCTTGAAAGCTTGATAGCCCTCGCCGAAAAATACGAAACCCTTGAGGAGTTTTTGACCGACCTTGTGCTTGAGCCCATCTATTCAAGCGAGGTTGAAGGAGAAAGAAAGGAAGAAATTCTCACCCTTTCAACCATCCATTCAGCTAAAGGTCTTGAATGGCACACCGTCTTTGTCCTCTCGGTGATCGAGGGAAGGTTTCCCTCTTCTTACAGTCTCCTAAACCCGGAGGAGCTCGAGGAGGAAAGGCGTTTGTTTTATGTTGCTGTAACCCGGGCTAAAGAAAGGCTTTATTTAATAGCCCCCTTAACCGTCTATGTCCCAGGTGAAGGAAGGGCCTTTGCCAGGCTTTCAAGGTTTTTGCAAGAGGTGCCAAAAGGGCTCTATGTGGAGTATGGTAAACAAGAGGAACCCATAGCTAAGGCTCAGAAAGAAGAAAAGGGGACCTCGATTAATATGCCCTTTAAAGTAGGCGACCTTGTTCGCCATCCAAGGTTTGGTGAGGGTGAAGTCATGAAGGTTGTCGACCAAGAAAAAGTTATGGTAAACTTTGTGGGAAAGGGTCCGACGCTTCTTCATCTAAAATACGCAACCTTGGAGCGTTTAAGCCCTTAAAAAGGGGCTTAAATGACTGAAAAATTAAGCTTTTCTCTTAAGTTGCGGGAGCGGCTATCAGGAAAAAACCTAAGTTTAAACTCCTTTTCCAAACTTCCTACGAACATTTTAGACTTGGTGAAATTAGGGAGGCTAAAACCCCTTTTGGTTTATCAAAGGAATATCTATCCGGTTCAAATTTCAATCCTTGACAATCATACCTTCAGTCTAAACAAGGAAGGCTTACCAAGCCTTCAACCCCTTGAGGTGTTTTTGCTAGTTATCCCTCAAGGAGATGTTCGTTACATCTTTCAAGCAAGGCTTAGCAAAGAAGAAGGTCAAAACTATATAGTTACCATTCTTGATCCACGGAGCGAACCAAGGCTTTCAATTCCAAAACCTATTCCTTCTTTCCTTTCTTTTATACCACCTTCTTATGTAAATAAACTTTTACAAAATGAGCATTATTACTTGATGAGGGAGATAAACTTTTCTTCGGAAGTAGATTTTATATCCAAGAAAGAGATTTATATCTACGATTTGGTGCTCGATGAAAAGTCGATGATAGACGAGGAGTTTAAAAAGCATGTGCAGAGGGTCTTCCTAACCGGGATTTTAAAAGACCTCTCTCGTTCTGGAGTTTGTGTTACCACTAAAGGGCGGATTAACATCGCGGAAGATACTTTAATCTTTTACCTTCGCTTTGAAGTGCCAACTAAGGAAAGGTTTATGAAGTTTGCTCTGTTTAGTTTATTAAGAGATATTTCCTATCATGAAGACAACACCAGCCTACACTTTAGCCTTCTAGCAAGCCTTAAGCCCGAGGCATGGGCTCTTATTGAAGGTGAATTAAAGGCGACCTATCAGGCTCAAGGCTAAATCAAGGGGTTCTTTTTTGAAGAATAGTTGTATCTTGACCAAACCCTTCTGGGCTTCAACCCTACCAACCTTAATGCCCTCTACATTTTTTAGGGCAGACCGAAGCCGAGGAACAAGCTCCGCGTTCTTAAAGATTAAAAAGAGGTTTGCACCCTTCTCCTCTACCTGAAGGATTTCATGCCTTCTCATGAGAAGCTTAAGATGATAGATTTTGAGAAGATTTTCTGCCTCCTTTGGCATCCTCCCATACTTATCCTCAAGCAGGTTCTTGAATTCAAAAAGGTCTTCCTCGGTTTTGCATAAGACGAGCTCCCGATAGAGGCTAAGCCTTTCCTCTGGGTCTGGGACATAACTCTGAGGGATGTAGGCTTGCACTCTAAAGTTTACCTCAGGCTCCCAGTCCTCGATCCTTTCACCTTTTAGGGCTCTTATCGTGTTTTCAAGGAGCTCAAGGTAGAGCTCATAGCCTACGGCGTTTATATGTCCTGACTGATTAAGCCCAAGGAGCTCTCCTGCTCCACGGATCTTAAGGTCGCTCATCGCAAGCCTAAAACCTGAGCCAAGCTCTGTATGCTGCATAAGGGCTCGAAGCCTCTTTCGTGCCTCCTCGGTTAGGCTATTTAGGTCAGGAACAAGAAGATAGGCATAGGCTTGGACATCAGCCCTTCCAACCCTTCCCCTTAGCTGATAAAGGTCAGCAAGACCGAACATGTCAGCACGGTTGATGATAATGGTGTTTGCGGTTGGAATGTCAACCCCACTCCCAATGATGGGCGTGCAGACAAGGACATCTACCTCCTTTTTTAAAAATTTATAAAGATTTTTTTCTAAAACCTCTTCGGGCATCTGTCCATGGATAACCTCAACGCGAGCCGAAGGAACAAGCTCTTTTATAAAATGGGCAAGGGAGGCTAACCCCTTGATCCTTGGATTAACAAAATAGACCTGCCCCCCTCGGCTAAGCTCAGCCTCTATCGCCGATTTTATAATCTCTCTATCAAACCTTGCAATATAGGTAGTAATGGTCTTTCTGCCCTGGGGAGGGGTCTCGATTACTGAGAGGTCAAAGATGCCAAGAAGGCTTAGCTGTAAGCTTCTTGGTATGGGCGTTGCCGAAAGGATGAGCACCTTCGTTGACTTCTTTAACTGCTTTAGCCTTTCCTTTTGCTTCACCCCGAAGCGGTGCTCTTCATCGATTATGAGCAACCCAAGGTCCTTAAACTGGACATCTGAAGATAAAAGCCTGTGCGTGCCGATGACCACCTGGACCTTTCCTTTAGCTAAGCCCTCCAAGGTTTCTTTAATTTCCTTTGGGCTCCTTAGCCGGGAAAGAATGCCCACTTCAATCCCAAAGGGGCTTAGCCTTTCTTTAAAGGTTTGATAATGTTGTTCCGCAAGGATGGTTGTCGGAACAAGCACGGCAACCTGTTTCCCGTTGTAAGCGGTAATAAAAGCTGCCCTTAGAGCTACCTCGGTCTTTCCAAAGCCTACATCCCCAACGACAAGCCTTTCCATTAGCTTGTCTTGACAGAGGTCAGAGAGGACATCCTCGATCGCGCTTGCCTGGTCTGGCGTTTCCTCATAGGGGAAAGCGTTTACAAACTGCTGATAGGCAAGGGCTGGAAAGCTTAAAGAATAGCCGGGCATGGCTTTTCGTTCTGCGTAGATGGTAAGGATCTCTTGAACCACCTCAGTAAGGCGCTTTTCTACCTCCCTTCTTCGTTTAAGGAAGGTTTGCTTCCCGAGTTTATCAAGCCTTGGCTCCTTATCTGAGACGCCTACATAAGGATAGAGCTCATCAAGCCTTGCCGGTGGAAGGTAGAGCTTATCACCATCCGCATACTCAATCTCCAAAAAGTCTCCTTCCATTCCGTTTACTGCTAAAGTCTTTAGCCCAAGATACCGTCCGATGCCATAGGTTCGATGAACGACAAAGTCTCCGGGCTTTAGGTCCTCAAACCTTCTAAACCTTCCCTTGGGCTTTGCCTGAGGGGTTTTAGCGGAGCGCTTTCCAAAAAGTTCAAACTCAGAGGTAACGCAGATTGCCTCTTGAGGAAAGATAAAGCCTCTTCGCAGGTCGCCTGAAACAAAGTTCAATCTTTCTAAGTTATAGGCTCCACGGCTTTCAAGCCCAGCTTGAATAACCTCTTTGGCGTGGGATGAGGCAACGAATAGATAGACGCTATAATCTTCCTCAAGGAGCTCAAGAAGGGCGGAGAACCCTTCTTCAATCCTGTCAGAAGGGGGTCTTTCTTTTTTTAGCAAAATGTCTTTTACTTCTTTTATTTCAAAGGTGAGGGATGGCTCGTTGGCGTAGGATGCTTCTCTGGCGATGATGTTTTCAGCTCTTTCAAGGGTTGCGAAGAGTTCTTGTGGAGGAATGTAGAGTAAGGATTCCTCAAAGATGAGCCGTCCTCTTTCCTTTGCCCGATGGGCTAACGCTGAGGTCTTATCCCAGAATTCATAGGCTTTTTCTTTAAGGGTTTCTGGCTCATACAAAAGAAAAAGGGGCTTTTCTTCAGAGTTTTCGAAGAGGGCTTTGAGGTTTGGAAAGAAAAGGGGGAGGAGAAAATCCTCGTTTTCAAGGACCTTCCGATGTTCAACCTGCGATAGAAGCTCGCTTAAACGCTCAGGGTTTATCTTATCCTTAAAGCTTAAGACCCTTTCATAGAGATGTTGAGTTTCTTTCGGGAAGAAGGCTTCCCTTGCGGGCAGAATGATAAGCTCCTCTAGAGGTTTTATGCTCTTTTGGGTTTGGCAATCAAAAAGCCTTAAGCTTATGACTTCGTCGCCAAAGAATTCGACCCTTGCAGGATGGTCATACTGGGGGGAGAAGATGTCGACCACCATTCCCTTTACGCTAAAGCTACCCTTTTCCTCAACTACTCCCACCCTCTCGTATCCAAGGTTGACAAGCCCTTGAACTAAGACCTCCCTGGGAATTTCCTCTCCAGGTATGAGGTAGATGTATTCGCTTCGCAAGACCTCTCGGGGTATGGTTTTTCTCATCAAAGCTTGGATGGTTGTAGCAATAACCTTAAGGGTAGGGAGCTCCCAGAGGACTTTTAACCTTTCATACTGTGCTGAAGTTATGGCAATGCTTTCGGAAAAGGGAAGGACGGAGGTTAAAGGAAAGTAAGCTGACTTTTGCTTGGAAAAAAAGGAAAAAACATTCAAAAAATCAAAACAATCCCTTTCTTCTGGGAAAAGGGCAAAGATTTTATGGTTTTCTATTAGCTTTTCGTTTTTAGCAAAGAAGTAGCCAACAAAAGAGGGGTTTATTCTCTGAAGCGATTTTTTTATCATGTCTCTCAAGATGCGGTAAATTATCTTTTCTTTTTAGCTTGTCAAGGTGCTTGAAAAGAACCTCTCAGCTTTGCACCTTGGAAGGACTAAAAAGAGGAGCCTCCGAGCGAACAAGGGCCACATCCATAGGTTGCTGAAGAAAAACTTTAAGAAAAAAACGGAGGTTACTTTATTAACCCATCCAAAACAATCTTTAACAAAAAGCCTATTATGGTAACAAGGTTTATGATAACGACTAAAAAGAGCTTGTCTAATCGTCTGTTTATATCCCTTGCAAGCTCATCAATCCTTTTATTCGTTTCATCAATCCTTATGTTCATCTCATCAATCCGTTTATTTGTCTCATCAATTCTTTTGTGAAGAAAGGATATTTCAGATTTGATTTCTCTTATTTCAGAATGAAGAAGGTCAAGTTCACGGAAGATAATAGAAAATGGGTCAATACGATAGACTACTTCTTCCCTGTTTGGCTCTGATTGAGGGTTCATATATATATAATTAAAAATACGGAGATTTTTTATGATTGTCAAGGGAGTGTGGGAGAAACAGCCTAAATTTGCGACTTGATTTTTTTTAAAACATATAATAAATATGAAAGACTGAGAAGTAATGGGTAGCGTTGTCAAGGAGGAGCCAAAATAGCTAAGAGGGTCGAATATACCTAAAAATCATAAAGGGGGTGGGTATGTTTAACTCGTTAAGGAGAAGCTTCTTAGGGCTTGCCTTCTCACTTATTGTTCTCTTAGGCTTAGCCTTTATTGTGATGAGCTATAATATCAAGCAAAACCTTGGGTTTGGAGTTAGCGTTGACTATGCAGGAAGGCTAAGGTTTAACTCCCAGCTTTACGCAAAGCTTGCAGGCTACTACTACCTCAGCCGTTGTCAAGAGGGTGAAGCTCCGCTAAGCGAGGAGGAAACTAAACAGCGTATAAATGACCTTAAGAATAATGTAGCTAAAGCCATCTCAGTTCTCAAGGAAGGTAAAGAAGGGGCTAAGCCAGTCTCAAGCGTATCATCGGAGGCTGTTTCTTTGCTAAACGAGATAGAAGCTCATTATAATAAGGCTTTTAGCCTCTTTGAGAGGCTTCAAACCTGCGACCCAAAGGCTTTGAAAGAGATCCTCGAAGAGACATCCTTAGCCTTGGAGGGGGCAAAGAAGCTTACCCCTTATTTAGCAAACACAGCAAAGAAGAGCCTTATTCATCTAATGATTATAAGCGGGATTCTCTTTGTTGCTATCGCGGTTATTGTCTGCGCACTTTGCTTTACGATTTATCGTAGGGTTCATGGAGACTTAGAAACCGCTGAGAGGGTCATCAAGGACTATGAAATGGGAGCCTTTGACCAGGAGGTCCCAAGGTTTAGGCTCTCAGATTTTAATTCCATTAAAAGAAGCCTCATTGGTCTTCGGAATACCTTTACTCAGCTTCTCTCTGAGCTTCGTGTCCAAGCTAATGTGACAGAGGGTGTATCTCAAAACCTAAAGACAGAGGTGGAAGAGCTTCCAGCGATTAGCGCTCAGATCGAGAGCCTTGTTGCCAAATCCTCTTCCATTGCGAGCTCTGTTTCTGACCTTTTAGCCTTGATTGAGAGGTCAACCGAGGAGCTAAAGACCGCTATCACCGAGATTTCAAAGAACACGCAAGGAACAGCTGAGAGGGCTGTCCTTGTTAAAGGAACGGCGGATGAAATGGCAGAAAAGGTAAAGGAGCTCTTGGATAAGACTTCTGAGATAAGGAATATAACAGAAATTATTAGAAACATTGCTGAGCAGACGAATTTGCTTGCCCTTAACGCCTCGATTGAAGCGGCAAGAGCCGGTGAAGCAGGAAAGGGCTTTGCGGTTGTGGCAAACGAGGTTAAAGAGCTTGCAAGAAGGACCTCTGAGGCTACGAACGAGATAGATAACCTTATTGTGAAGCTCATCTCTCAGGTTGAGGTGGTGGCTGAATCTTCCCGTAGGACGAAAGACATGGTCGATGAAGTTGAACAGTCAACAAACCTCATCGCCTCTGCCGTTGAGGAGCAGACGATCGTCACAAACGACATCGTCTCCAATGTAAGCCAGACTAAAGAGAAGACTTTTGAGTTGGCAAGGGAGGTAGAAGATTTGACCTCTGTTGTCAAAAAACTTTCAAACATAAGCTCAAATTTTAAGTATGTGGCGGAGGTCATAGGAGCGATCGCAGGCACAGGAAAGATTACAGCCGAAGATATCTTTAAGGTGAGCGCTGCTGAGATAACGGATGAAGACTTGAAGGGCTTATCTACAGGGGCGCTTGTTAACCTTGCCATCATGGGACATGTTAACTGGAAGGTAAACTTCTTGAGGGATTGTTTGCAGGGTATTTCCCCAAGGGTAGTAAGAGACCATACAAAGTGTATACTTGGAAGGAGCGAAGCCATACTTAGGGAGAGGGCAAGTCAGCTCGGCGCAAGAAGGGTAATCGAGGCTTTGGATGAGCTTTCCCCAGTGCATGAGAAGCTTCATAAGCTTCCGGAAAGGCTTGAAAGAGAGGTTAATCTAAAGGACAGGGAAGATATCCTAAGATTTATCGACGAAGAGGTCCTACCGGTGTTCAATACCACTATAAGGTATCTAAAGAGAATAAAAGAAGAATGCAAGGAGCTTGGCTGTTAATTTAAGATTTTGCCCCTGGGGATTTTCTCCTCAGGGGTTTGTATTACTTTCATAAGAATCGTAAAATCAATGTAAAATCAAAGGAAATAGTTCATATAATTTCTCTGGCATAGAATTTGCAATAATAAGCCCTGACTGTATTGTAAATGAATAAACGGGAGGGGTTGTTGAATTCTTAAAGCAGGCAGGTGCTGAGGGACCCCTTGCTTCCGCTCGGGGTGACAAAAAGGGCTCGGGGTGACAAAAAAGGGGCAGGAGAAGGAAACAACTTGATAATGTATGCAGTCATAAGTAATATAAAATTTAAAAAAAGTTTATTAAAAATTTCATGAAAGGAGGGGCTTATGAAGCTTGACCCAACGAAGATGAAGGATTACGAGATCGCTTATGAGGCTGAAAAGTGGATGAAGACGGTCTATCAGCTTGGGGAAGAGATGGGCTTAACCAAGGAGGAGCTTCTCCCCTATGGG
>Ga0209739_100108_pt1 | contig 37911 bp, 39 predicted proteins | sample JossMetagenome_2_FD_184729 | JGI IMG/M metagenome (GOLD analysis project Ga0209739, IMG submission 184729) | Hot spring sediment microbial communities from Joseph's Coat, Yellowstone National Park, USA - JC3_ASED (SPAdes) (version 3) | ecosystem: Environmental > Aquatic > Thermal springs > Hot...
GTGGGGGACGTGGACGAGGTCATAAAGATATGCCAGTCCCACGACAGGGTCAGGCCGGCAGTTGACTGGGCCCACCTCCACGCCAGGGCCGAGGGGGCGGCCATAAACAGCGTTGACGAGGTCATAAAGATAATTGAGAAGATAGAGAAGGAGCTTGGCTCGTGGGCAGTCAGGCCCTTGCACACTCACTTCTCAAAGATAGAGTACGGCAAGGGGGGCGAGAGGGAGCACCACACCCTGGCTGAGGAGGGCTTCGGGCCGGACTGGGAGATCGTGTGCAAGGCCTACGTTGAGACCGGCATAGACGGCGTCATAATCAGCGAGAGCCCCGTACTTGAGCAGGACGCCCTTGTCATGAAGAGGGTATGTGAGAAGTACCTCTAGGGCCCTTAAGGTCATGAGGCATCCCCATCACCCCTTACCTGCAGAGCTCGGGAGCAGAGTAACGGCTAGTGACGCAAGGGCAGAACTAATGACCTTCCTCCGTTGTGGCGCTGGCCTCGGCTCCGGCCTTAACGCCCAGAGGGGCTACATCAGTGATTACCTTGACCCTCTCGACAAGGGCCAGGGCCTCCGGCACCAGGAGGTGCCTTATCCTGTAGACTGCGTCAAGCGGTATGTATAGGCCTCCCGAGTCCTCGTAGCCGCAGACCTCGCACTTAAACGAGTATGATATCTCTAGGAGCCTGTTGCCGTCCCTGTCCACGGGCCCCTTAAGCTCATAGTTATAGAATCCAGGGGCGCCGCAGGCCGGGCACAGCGCTGGCCTCCTTATGCTCCTTGACTCCACTGGGGCCCCCTTGATGTCTGGCCCAATTAGGTAATAAGGGGCGCGGGCCTGCCTGGAACCCGTTTATTACCTTGGCCTCCCTGATCCCTGTTAGCGCAGGCCGCTGACGGGTGCTAGGGCCCGTGGAGCCAGGGGGCATACGCAGGAGCCCCGAGGAGAGGGAGAGGATAAGGAGGGAGGCCGAGGAGGCCTCATACGAGCTGGGCAAGGGGCTGCCAGAGTCCCTGCTGAGGCTGAGGAGGCTACTTCGCCACGCGGTCAAGGCCTCCATAGCTTCTAACAGGAGGCTCATGGTGGTGCTGAGCAGCGACGACCCTGTGAAGGTGGGTGTGGCCACGGCCAGCGTGCTGATAACCTACGAGTCCCTGGTAAGGAAGCTCAAGGGGAAGGGGCAGATAAGGGTCCTCTACGCATTCAACGAAAGCTACGAGGGCTCCCAGCTGAGGAAGGAGCTTGTCAAGAGGTCAGTCAAGGAGAGGTGCAACGTGACGAAGCTCACCATAACCAAGGCCGAGGACGCAAGGAGGTACCTGGGCACCACGTTCCAGGGCCTCGTGCTTGACCTCGTGGACGACCTCAAGCCCAACAGGGTCGGCATACTGACGGGCATAGTTGAGGGGGGCGGCGTCATAGTCCTCCAGGTCCCATCCTGGGACCCCTGGGACACGAGGGTGACGGAGTTCAAGAGGAACCTGCTCGTCCCCGGCTACTCGGAGCCAAGACACGTCTTCATAACCTGGTTCAAGAGGAAGCTACTCGAGCACAACAGGAACGTCTTCATAGTCGACCTGGACAAGGACGAGATAATAAGCGGGGAGCCCATAAGGCCCTCCCCGCCCAAGGAGAGAAGGGTCGAGGTACCGAAGGACGCGAAGTTCCCTGAGGAGGTCTACAGGCTGGCGCTGACCCAGGACCAGGTCAACGCCATAAGGGCCGCGGAGTGGCTGATAGAGCCCCCTGAGGAGGACGGCAAGAAGCTCCTTGTGATAACGGCTGACAGAGGCAGGGGGAAGAGCTGCGCCGCCGGCATAGCCATGGTTGGCCTCATAAGCGCCTGGCTCGGGTCGCCCAGGAGAAGGAATGTCAAGGTGGTAGTCACCTCGCCCGACCTAGAGAACACCCAGAGCCTTATGGAGCTCGCCGGCAGGGCCTTTGAGGCCCTGAAGATGGAGGTCAGCGTTGAGAAGAAGGGCGAGAAGGTAATAGGCTTCGGGGGGAAGGGCTTCAGGGTCAAGTACGTCAGGCCGTCCGAGGTGCCCGAGCAGGAGGCCGACCTCGTGGTAATTGACGAGGCCAGCGGCCTGCCCGTGCCGCTCCTCCACAGGATCTGGAGGGCCCACAGGAGGATCCTGGTGGCCTCAACCGTACACGGCTACGAAGGCGCCGGGAGGGGGTTCAGCGTCAGGTTCCTCGGGGAGGTCAGGAGGGACCCTAGGACCGAGCTGAGGACCTACGAGATGGAGGAGCCCATAAGGTACTCAGAGGACGACCCAATAGAGGCGTGGCTGTTCGACGTCCTCCTCCTGGACGCTGAGCCAGCCAGGCTTGAGGAGCAGGACCTCGTTGACATAAGGGAGGGGAGGCTAAGCTACGTCGTCACGGCGCCCGAGGAGCTGTTCTCTGAGAGGGGCGAGGGGCTCCTCAGGCAGATATTCGGCATATACGTTCAGGCCCACTACAGGAACGAGCCTGACGACCTAGCCCTCATGGCCGATGCGCCCCACTACTCGATAAGGGCCGTGGCCACGAGCTCGGGCAAGGTGGTCTCGGCCGCGCTCCTTGCCGAGGAGGGGGGCCTTAGCCCTGAGCTCAGCGCTTCCCTCCTCAACCAGGACAAGACCAAGGGCAACATAATACCTGACCGCGTCATAAAGCACCTCAGGGTTCCCGCCTTCGGCACGCTCAGGGGGTGGAGGGTGGTAAGGATAGCGACCCACCCCGAGGTCCAGGACAAGGGGATAGGCTCGAGGCTCCTCTCGTACGTGTTCGAGGAGGCCGTCAGGAAGGGCTACGACTGGGTGGGGAGCGGCTTCGGCGTCAGCGACAGGCTGGTGAGGTTCTGGGTCAGGAACGGCTTCTCCGTCATCCACGTAAGCCCCGACAGGAACCCGGTCAGCGGGGAGTTCACCGTGCTCTTCCTGAGGCCCATAAGCGAGGAGGCCAGGAAGGTCACAACGCTCGCCTCAAGGGAGCTCAAGGAGAAGCTCCTGGGGAGCCTCCAGGACACCTACAGGGAGATGGAGCCTGAGATAGCGATAGCCCTCCTCAAGGCGGCCGGCCCGCTGACCACAGAGGTGAGGCCCCTCAGCAGGCTTAAGCTCGAGAGGCTCTGGGCCTACCTCTACGGCACCATGACCTATGAGACGACTAATGACGTGATAAGGGACCTGGCCCTTCAGTACTGGGCCAGGGCGCCGCTTGACTCGGGCCTACTAAGCGAAGATGAGGAGAAAGCAACCGTGCTGAAGGCCCTCCAGGGTAGGACCTGGAGCGAGGTAGCCAGGGAACTGGGGGTCGGCTTTGAGGACGCGCTCCTGAAGGTTAAGACGGCCATGAGGAAGCTCGCCGAGAGGTACTATGACGTTAAGGAGACGCCCTCGGCCGGCCTGACCCTTAATGAGCTTACGACCAGCTGACGGCCAAGCTAAACGAAGAAAAGGGCGAGCCGCCTGGACCAGCCTGAAGGACATTGAGGGCAGAGGCCTTAGCGGCTATCGCGGTCCTGGCCCTGACGCTCCTCTCGACCCTGGCCCTTGCGGCCTCTCCCCCGAGCCTGGCGTCGAGTACTGTCGCCTACCTGCCCTACCCGCAGGGCCTGCAGTACCTGCCGCCCTACGATATCCTGGTGTCGCCCCTGCCGCCATAAGGTATCCTGCTGCTCTTCTGGGGATTCTCGGGCAGCAACCTGACCATGTTCAACATAAGCAACAGGGACTACAGGATCATAGCCCACTTCGGCCCCAACATTGTGCCTTACCTGTCGCCCAGCGCCCCTATACTGTGCCTCTCCAACCTTAGCAACAGTACGGGGATCGTCTACGTGGCTGAGGTCTCGCCAGACGGCTCCATATCTGAGGAGCTCCTCATCAATGGCAGCTACTTCTGCACCGGCCTGGCAGAGGCTGACGGCGTCATCGTGGCCTCCCTCCTGAACGTTACCATGACCGGCGGCAGGGTAGTCGTGGCCAGGCAGGTCGGCAGGTCGCTTGAAGTGATAAAGTCTGTGAGCCTCCCGCCTGGGGATAGGTTCGTCGACCCCTCCCCCTCGCCGAGCGGCCTCCTCTATGGAGCCTACCTGAAGCTCCTCTCCACCACCAACACGTCGTACATCTACGCCATATACCCTGCCTACGTGAACCTCTCCTCAGGGTCGCTGACCGTTCTTAACCGGTTCAACACGACCCTCACGATGCCCCCACCACTCGTTGGGTGGTACCTGGTTCTTGGCTCCTCCATGGTGTCGAGCTCCCTGATCATCCATGGGGGCGTCTACGGGTCTGTCAACATTAACCGACCGTACACAACCTCCACGGCCCAGCCAGTCCTTGTATACTTTAACACCTCGACCTACCGCCTCCTCAACGTCTCTGATCTCATGCCACCCGCGAGCGCGGTCTTCGGGGCCTACTGGTCGCCCTGGGGCATCCTCATCTCTGACGCGAAGGTGGCCTGGGGCCGCGCCGGCATCTTGTGTTTTCCCTACCTCTTCCTTAACTCCTGGGGAGGGCCCTGGGGAGGGGCCCTCATCAATGAGACCGGGCTGGCCCCAGGGCAGCTGGTCCTGGGAGGCCTTGAGGTTAAGGGCTCCTATTACCTGGTCGCCGTCAACATGACTGGGCGGAGGGTCGCTATAATAGAGGTCTATGAGAAGGGCCTGAGCTGGGCTTACGTGATCGCCCCCATAGTAATTATTGCTATTGCCGCAACGTTGCTGGCAGTCCTCCTGCGCAGGCGCTAGGAGTCAGAGTCCCCTATAACGTATACGTACAGGGTCCTCTGCCAGCCGCTCCTATCACCCACAACCCTTACCGGCCTCCAGCCGGGTATCTGGAAGTCGAGCGTTACGACCCTGGTCCCAGGCCTCAGCTCCTGCTTCAGCTTCGGCTTGAGGGCCTCGTTGACGCTGGTTAGGAGGTACATGTAGACAACTGTCGCCTCCTTTATGGGCACCCTGAAGAAGTCGCCGTGCACTATCTCCACCCTGCCCTCGAGGCCCTCCTTCCTGACCCTCTCGGTGGCCTCCTTGACTAGCTCGTCCCTCAGCTCTATGCCAACGGCCTTCTTTATAGGGTACCTCTTGGCGGCCTCTATGACTATCCTGCCGTCCCCGCAGCCGAGGTCGTAGAGCACGTCGCCCTCCTTGAGGTCCAGGGCCTCAAAGACTATGTCCAGGACCTCAGGCCTAGTCGGCACGTATGGAACCGCTGGCCCTCCGAACGCCAACGCTATCCACCCCAGTTCCTCCTCTATGCTTCCTTGATCCTCCGTCCCTGGGCCCCCTTATTACGCGTTAGTTCCCAATGTGAGTTAAGAGGCTTTCGAATTAAGGTGCTTTTACGGAACGGGTTAGGCAGGCTCCGGCCGTCCTTGACTACAAGGCCCTAATATGTCCAGGGGACCTGGGCCTGACGCTAGCAGCCCCGTATCGTCGTGTACCCCCTGTTGTAGTAGATCAGGGGGCACCTGACCTGAGGCGCCTCGCCCTCTATGACCTCGCCGACTATTATGGAGTGGTTCCCTCCGTCGTACACAGCCCACCTCCTGGCTACCAGGTAAGGCCTGGGGATGGACAACATGGGCCCGTACTTCCCCTCAACGTAGTTGACCCTCCTCAGCTTCTCCAGCGGGTCCCCTGGCTCCGCCATCACGCGCGACACCCACTCGTCCTCGCTTGAGAGCAGCGTCACTATGAAGTGCTGGGCCTCCATGAGGACCTGGTGGCTCCTGCTCGACTTGTCTATGCAGACAAGTATGAGGGGAGGGTTGAGGCTGAGGCTTGTCATGCTGCTTACCGTCAGGGCCGCGTAGCCTCCCCCTGGGCCCCTTGCAGTGACAACGTAGACCTGCTGGGCCGCGCCCCTCATGAAGGCCTTTATCAGCTCAGCCGCTGAGGCCAAGGCTCACCGCTGACAGTGTGGCGGGAGAGGAAAATTAGCTTCCCTCCACGTCTTCAGCTCCTCCCTCAGGCCCCTGGGCTCCCTCCTCTTCCTCCTCGGCCCCCTTGGACCTCAGCTGGGCCCTGTAGACCTCGTAGGCTGTCTCCATGGCGTACTTGAGGGCCGCCTTGGCCTTTAGGACCTCGAGGGTCGTGAAGAGGCCGTCGAACTTCACCTCAGCGACCGTGCCGTCAGGCCTCTCCCTTATAACCAGCTTGACGCCCTCCCCTGCGTCAGACTTGGCCTGGTACGCCCTTATCTCGGCCTCAACAGTCTGAAGGTACTCCCTGACCTCCCTCGGGAGGGCCATGGGCACCTCGGGCACGGCCCTCACGTAGCTCTCACCCCTCAGCACCCTGGCCACCCTCCTCCTGCCCACCTTGACGTCCTCAGCCCTCTCGGTGGGGCTCAGCTTACCTGCGTCCTCGATGTACTCCAGCAGGGCCTTGAGGGTCCTCAGCTCCTCCTCAAGCTCCTGGACCCTCTTCCTCAGGAAGGCCTCGAGGTCCTCCTTGCTAACGGCCTTCTCACTCTGCTGGCTCAAGCCCTCCCCCACGCTATCATTCAAGTCAAAGCCCCTATGTTAGGGAACGGTAGGTAATACTAGATGAACGCTAAGAAGGCCTTAACCTCGTAGGGGTCCTTGCTGACGTATCCGCCATTTCTCAGGATAACTAGGGGCTCACCTCAATGACCTGCGCCCCCCTGACCCCTGAGCCAAGGGCCCTGACCCAGCCTGACCTTGACCTCAGGGCCTCGAGAACAGCCTCGACTGAGCCTGGGCTGGGCAGCGCGATTATCGACCCTCCCCAGCCGGCCCCCGTAAGCTTAGAGCCCAGGGCGCCGGCCCTCCTGGCGGCGTAGACGAGCTCCTCGAGCTCAGGGGTCGAGACGCCTATGGCGGAGAGGAGGCCATGGTTTATGTTCATGAGGGCCCCCACGTCCTCGAGCTGATTGCCCCTTATGGCCGACCAGGCCAGGTCTATCAGCTGCTCTACGAGGCCCAGCAGGGAGCCCCTGAGGGGACCGACCCTGTCAAGGAACCTCAGCACGTTGAGCACTGGGGCCGCCGTGCTCCTCCTCAGGCCGGAGTCCGCCACCACCAGGGGCACGCTGAGCCCTCCCTCTAGCCTCTCCAGGACGCCCTGTCCCCTCCTGAAGACTATGGTGCCGCCGTAGACCACCGTGGCGGGGTCAACGCCGCTTGGGTTCCCGTGGGCCACCCTCTCGCCCTCCATGGTCACCTCGAAGAGCTCCTCAGGGCCTATGTCCTGGCCCGCCAGGGCCGTGAGTGCGGCCGCGGTGGCCGCTGAGACGGAGGCGCTCGAGCCAAGTCCAGCCGATGGAGGTATGCCACTCTCTATGATGAGCCTGGCCGGAGGTACGTCATAGCCCCTTGAGCGCAGCGCCCTTATCGTTGATAGCAGGGGCTCAAGCTCCCTTGAGCTGCACCTCAGCTCAGGGCCCGTGACGCACTTCAGGCCAAGGGAGGCCGACTCGAGCTCGAGCGGCCACGAGGCCTTCTCGGCCGCCGTAACGGATGTAAATAGGTCAAGCGCTGTGGCTATGGCCCTTGAGCCGTTGACCACGAAATGCTCGCCGAACAGTATCACCTTGGCTGGCGCTCTGGCCCTCGAGTACCTCATGGACCTCCTGGCGGAATCTTCTTGTTGACCTTTATTACGCTTGTGTTTTACTCGTGGCGTAGCTTTTCCTTTTTAATTACTTCTAATTCCGCCACGGGCACCCCTCTTAAGGGTCTTTACCCTTAGTCACAGGGCTCGTGTCTTAGGACGACCTACCTTAGGGCTTTAAGGTCAGCACGTGACGTTATGAGGAAGCGAGAGGCCCAGCGTTCAGACCCCTCATCATTAATGATGAGGCTGAAGGACCCCGCCCGGGCCTCCAGTTAAGACCTGACAGTCATACCTCAGGGCGAGCTGATTCTGTACGGTAAAGGGAGGGCGCTACAAGCAAGACGTCAGTTGACATGTAGTTGGCTACAGCCTCTTATACAGGGCTTCATTAACGATTAAATACCACGTTATGGGAATCCTACAATAGTGGGAATAAGGCTTGGAGGAGTTTTATTCCTTCAAGAGGATCAAGGCCCTCGCCGAGAGGGCCTCCGAGGACCCCGCGGGCTTCTGGGCCCAGCAGGCCAACCTGATATCGTGGTTCAGGTACCCTGAGAAGGCGCTTGAGGGGAACCCGCCTTACGAGAGGTGGTTCGTAGGCGGCCTGACGAACGTCGCCTACAACGCCGCCGACAGACACCTCGAGGGGTTCCCCAACAAGGTGGCCTTCTACTGGACCAATGAGTCCCTTGAAGTGAAGGCCTTCACCTTCAGGGACCTGTACCTCGAGGTCAACAGGGCCGCCCACGTCCTCAGGGAGCTCGGCGTTAAGCACGGCGACGTTGTCTCAATGATGATGCCCAGCATACCCGAGGCCGTCTACTTCGGCCTGGCCGTCCACAGGCTCGGCGCGGTGCTGGCCGTTCACTACACGGGCCTCAGCGACGACGTCTTGGCCTTCAGGCTCCAGGATTCTGGCTCCAAGGTCATGGTAGTGGCGTCCAAGGGCTTCAGGGCCGGCCAGGAGGTCAGGATAAAGGACATGGTTGACAGGGTCCTGGAGCGGTACCAGACGCCTGTTGAGAAGGTGCTCGTGGTGAGCAGGGGCTTCTCGGACTTCAACCTCAAGGGCGGCAGGGACCTGGTCTATGAGGACATAGCGCCCAAGGGCAAGGTCTACGTCCCCCCTGAGCCCGTTGAGGCCAACGAGGTGGGCACCATATACTACACCAGCGGCACCACCGGGAGGCCTAAGGGGATAACCCAGACCCAGGGAGGCTACGTGGTGGCCCTCAACTGGACCTTCAAGGCCCTCTTCAACCTGGGACCTAACGACGTCTGGTGGACTATATCTGAGCTCGGCTGGCCTGTCTGGCCCATGGCTAACCTCTACACGGCCCCCGTCTCAGGCGTCACGGCCGTGCTCTTTGAGGGCTACGTGGGCGCCAAGCCTGACCTGTTCGCGAGGGTCATCGAGAGGTTCGGCGTGACCCACGTGTGGTCATCGACGACGACCCTCTACACCCTCAAGGGCCTCGGCTCAGAGTCAGTCAGGGGGGCAGACACGTCAAGCCTCAGGGTCATACTTAACACGGGCGAGCCGCTTAACGTGGGCGCCTGGCAGTGGTTCAGGGAGAACCTGCCCGACGTCACCATAGCTGACGCCTACTGGATGACGGAGCACCTAAGCCCTATAGCAGGGACCCCTTACGGCATGGGCGAGATACCCTTCAGGCCCGGCTCGGCCGGGATAGCCTTCTCCCCGACCCAGGTCTTCATACTTGACGACGAGGGCAGGCCCCTGCCCCCAGGCCAGAAGGGCTACATAGCGCTCAAGCCGCTCAGCCCAGCCCTGGGGAAGATGTGGAACGACCCCAACCTTGAGAGGTACATTAAGACTTACTGGAGCAGGTTCTCAGGCTACTTCTACACGGGGGACTACGGCTACATGGACGAGGACGGCTACCTCTACGTCCTCGGCAGGGCCGACGACGTCCTGGCCGCCGGGGGCCAGAGGGTAGGGACCATGGAGGTCGAGAGCACCATAGGCACCCACCCAGCCGTGGCCGAGGTGGCGGCCGCTGGCATGCCCCTGCCAGGCGGGAAGGGCGAGGCTCTGCTTGCCTTCGTCGTTCTGAGGCCGGGCTACCAGCCCTCTGACCAGCTGGCCAACGACATAAAGGCGTACGCCAGGAACGCCGGCTTCATCGTGGACAGGGTAGTCTTCGTGAGGAAGCTGCCCAAGACAAAGAGCGGCAAGATCTTGAGGAGGCTCCTCAGGGCCGTCCTCAGGCAGGAGCCGCTAGGGGACTTATCAACGCTTGACGACCCGGCCGCCTTCGAGGAGACGAGGAAGCTCATAGAGCAGGTAAGGGATGAGTTCAAGAGGGCCATGCAGGGGACGTAAGTTACTTAACGACCAGGGCAGGTATCGCTTCGGGCTTCAAGTGTAAAGGGGCTATCTGAGGAGGCCCTTCAGCGAGGCTTTTGAGCAAACCTAAGCCTCCCTTCCTCTTCTCTTTACCTTTCGTTTCATCTCTGCCTTAACAGGTCCTTCAGCGCCTCGCGCCCCCTATTCATGAGGCCAAGTCGTGTGATTGCCTTCGCCTTGCTTTAAAGCGACTTCAACGAGTATATCGTAAGATCCCCGTTCTAGCTCTAGGCTTGTCATGTGAAGGTGACGCGTCTACGAGGCTAGAGACCTGAGGAGCACTATTATGCCCGTGTGCCCTATCATCCTCACGCTTGGCCTAAGGGCGTCAGCCCTTGCCTCCCACTCCCTCTTTATGACCTCGCTGACCTCCTGCACTACGAAGCCGCCGAGGCGGGACACTGCGTCGAGCAGCTTTATGACCTGGTTCGCTGTCGGCACGAAGACCACGAGAGGTGCCGATGGCTTCAAGGCCTTCCTAACCGAGGGCAGGGCCTCCCAGGGGTCAGGCATGTCAAGGAAGGCGGCGTTCAGGTCCCTCTCCTCAACGCCGTCCCTCACGTCCCCCTTCTTTATCTTGACGCACCCCTCAAGGCCGGCGGCCTTGACGTTTGCGAAGGCCACCTCTATCATGTCGTCCCTCACCTCGTAGGTGAACACAGAGCCTCCAGGGCACACGTGGGCGGCAATCCATATCGTGAGGAAGCCGCTTCCTGCGCCTGCCTCAAGCACCCTCATGCCCGGCGTTAGGCCCGCCAAGGACGTCATGTAGCCGGCGTCCTTCGGGTAGACCACCTGGCTCCTCCTGGGGTAGACGTGCATTATCATGTCATAGAGAGTCGGCCTCAGCAAATAGGCAATACCCCTCTCAAGCTCGAGCCTTGAGCCCCAGGCCGCGCCCACGAGCTGGGAGCCCCTGAAGGCCCCGGCGAAGGTGGAGTATGAGGCCTTCTCCCTGGCCCTGAAGACGTAAGTCTTCCTCCTCTCCCTGCCCTCAACCAGCAGCAGCACCCAGTCGCCCTCAGCTATCGACATGGCCTGCCCCAGCTAAGCCTTTTGAAGTTCTAAGCTTTTTCTGAGCGCCGGCGCTGGCTTGGCCTACGCAGGCTTTGAGGTGGAGGGGGCTGAGAGAGTTCACGAAGAGCTGCTGAAGCTAGTCAGGGACATGGTCAAGCCTATTGACGTCAATGAAAGCAGGAGGGAGCTGGAGGAGGTCCTCAGGAGCCTGTCCAAGTGGTCCCCGAGGGAGCTCAGGCTTGGGTCAGAGCTGCCCAAGATTGAGGTCAGGCTGAGCAGGGCCTCAGCGCTGATAATAGTGCTGCCCCCCAGGCACGTGCTCAAGGCCGTCGAGGCCTCCAAGGACGTTGGACACTGCCTTGAGTGGGCAGAGGGAGCGGGCAAGTACCCGGTCCTCGTCTACTACTCCAGGAGGGGACAGATGACGACAACCGCCTACTTATACCTGGGGAACGTAATGGAGGACAACAACGTTGGTGTGCTCTTCGTCAACGGGCCGCCGGGCGAGGTGGCGGAGGTCCTGGAGGTCCTGGAGAGCAAGGGCGAGTACATGCCCCCTGAGAACGAGGCTGTCGAGTTCAGGTTCTGACCAGCTCCTCGGGCAGGGGCCTGGCGGCGAGGATCCTTACCCCGTTATTGACGAGGACCCACTCCACCTCCACCGGCGACCCTATAGCCTCCTCGGCCCTGAGCGAGAGCCTGGCCACCTCAAGAGCTGCCTCGTCGCTTATTGACTGGGCTCCAGGGTCCCTGACCTCGACCTCCTCGAGGCCGCTGGGGCCTACTGCCAGCGCCCTGGGCTTGGGCAGGACCCTCACCTCCTCCACCCTTAGGCCATCAGGGCTCAGCAGGAAGTTGTCATGAGGCGAGCCTCGGGTCAGGAGGGCCAAGTGGAGGCCTAGCACTGACTGCACCACCACGGCCCTCCTCCGGGTGACGGGGTCCAGCGTGTAGGCCAGCCCTGAGGCCGTGGCCCTGGGGACCTCTTGGACCACGGCCGACAGAGGCTTGGCGCCGTGGGCGGCGGCCCACGACTCGACCTCGGCGGCCCAGCCCTCAAGCCGACCCCTGAGGCACCTCGTGAATAGGAAAGAGGCCATGAGGGAGAGGAGGTTACCAGCCCCTAGGCTTGGCCTGACCAGAGCGCAGCCAAGGCCCAGGTCATCAGTGCTGCACCTAGGAGGCCATGACAGGGCCCTGTAGTCTACTGGGTGAAGCCCTGCCTCCCTTAGCCTGGAGAGCCACCTAAGCTCGTCGCCGCCCCGCTCCGCGTCCTCAAGGGGGACGCAGCTCATGAAAGCAGCCTCTCAAGGACCTGCCTGGCCTCGCCCAGCGGGACAGTCACCCTCTCGCCCTTACTCTGAGAGTAGAAGGTGACGGTGTTAGCCGACTCCTCCTGCGGGCCCACGAAGGCCAGCACCGGGACGCCCCACCTGGAGGCCTTCCTCCTCTGGACGTCCTGTCCTGACCTCATCAGGTCAACCCTGACGCTGAAGCCCCAGGACCTGAGCTGGTCAGCCACCCTCCAGGCGTACCTGAAGCTCTCAGGCGTCACGTTGACCACCACGACCTGCGTGTACGTCCTCTTGGAGGTGCTGAAGAGGCCCACCTCGACACCGGCGTCTATGAGCCTGTCAAGCCCTATGCTGGCCCCTGTTGCCGGGACCTGCCTCTTAGCCAAGAGGCCTATCAGGTTGTCGTACCTGCCTCCACCAGCCACGCTCCCTATGGCAGGCCTGTCCAGCACGACCTCGAGTATGGGCCCCGTGTAGTAGTCGAGGCCCCTGACCAAGGCCATGTCGAACACGAGGGCCGATGGCCTCTTCACCAGGTCAACGACCTGGGCCAGGTGTTCAATTCCCTCCACAGCCCTCTTGTTTGAGCCGTGTTCCATTCTGAGCCTCTCTAGCACGTCCCTGGGCTCCCCCCTGAAGGAGAGGAGCTCCATGACCCTTGAGGCCGCAGGGGCCCCGAGGAGGCGCTCCAGCTCAGCCCTCACGCCCTCAGGGCCCACCTTGTCAAGCCTGTCAATGGCCCTGTAGACGGGCAGCGGGTCGCTGAGCCCCAGCTCCTCCTCGAAGAGGCCGGCCAGCACCCTCCTGTCATTTATCATCACCCTGAAGCCTCCCGACACGCCTATGGCCTCCATGGCGTCGACTATCACGTTAATGACCTCCGCGTCGGCCTCCGGGTAAGGGCTCCCAACTATGTCAACGTCCGCCTGGTAGAACTCCCTGTACCTCCCCCTCTGGGGCTCCTCGTGCCTCCAGACTGGGGCTATCTGGTACCTCTTGAAGGGCAGCGGCATCTCAGGGTGAGAGGCGACGTACCTTGCCAGGGGCACCGTCAGGTCGTACCTGAGGGCGTACTCCCTGTCGCTCCAGGGGTCCTTGAACCTCCAGATGAGCCTCTGCTCCGCCTCCTCGCCGTACTTGCCCGCCAGCACCTCCCAGTGCTCCACGGCAGGCGTCTCAAGGGGGTCGAAGCCGTACCTTCTGTAGACGGCCTCGAGCCTTGATATTATCTCCTTCCTGAGTATAGCGAGCTCAGGCGGCACGTCCCTGAAGCCGCGGGGAGGCCTGAGCTCCAACCCTGCTCCTCGGCCTGCCTGCCCCAGGAGGTAATAGGCTTAGGCCTCCTCTACAAGCTCCACGAGCCTGCCCGGCACTGAGGCTGAGACGTAGCAGGGCCTTGGCCTGAGCCCCTCGTGAACATAAGCGACGAGGTCCTCAAGGCTCCCCTCACCCCCTACCGCCTCCCAGAGGGGCCTGTGGTCAACAGGCCTCAGCAGGTCCCTCAGGGACGAGGCGAGGGCCTCAACGTCGGCGTGCCCCTCCTTGTCCGCGTAGCAGAGACACGCCCTCACGGTCACGTCATGGCCGTGCAGACCGTAGCCCATGGACTCGAGCCTCATGGCCACGCTCACTGTCTCCTCCGCGCACACCCTCCACGGCAACGCCTCATCACCTTGACTAGCGAGACCGCTATCGACGCTATCGCCAGGGCCAGGGAGGCTATCACCAAGGGGGGCAAGGCCCTCTTGTCTAGGCTGGCGAGGACTAGCATAAAACCCTGCAGCCCCACATTAGTGACGGTGACTAATCGCGGCCTGCGTTGATTCACCCGAGGACTTCATAAGGAGACATAACGTCAACGCGAGAATAGTTGACTTCGGGGAGAGCGTGGAGACCGTCGACGCTGCCTCAAGGGTCACGGGCACACCTCCATCAGACATAGTCAAGACCCTCCTGCTGATAGTTGACGGCAGGCCCATGGCGGTCCTGCTGCCCGGCGACAGAAAGCTCGACTACAGGAAGCTCTCAGCCCTCATGAAGGCAAGCAAGATAAGGATGGCCTCACCTGACGAGATAGCTGAGCTCACTGGCCTCATGCCAGGAGGGGTAACACCTCTCTCGGAGTGCATAAGGGGGCTCAAGGTCATAATGGACTCATCCATAGCCTCAAAGGAGAGCGTCTGGGTGGGGGGAGGGACGCCGACAAGCCTGGCCCAGGTGTCTGTTAAGGACCTAATAAGGACCCTGAGGCCGACCCTGACGGAGGTGTCGCAGTGAGGCTGAGGGCGACCCCGGCCGAGCTGGCCCTCCTGCTCACCATGTCCTCCTTTGGCCTGGCCGCCTCAGCCCTGGTGCTGTACGAGTTCTACACCCTTCACAGGCTCCCCCCGCTCTGCCAGTACCACCCTAACTCCGGCGGGATTCAGCTCAACTGCTACGCCGTCCTCACGAGCCCGTACTCGAGGGTAGGCCCCTTCTCGCTCGACGCCCTGGCGGCCGCGTGGTTTATCGCTAACATCTGCCTCTCGCTTATCGTCTGCCTGGCGCCCCTGACGGCTGCCAGGTTGGCGCTGAGGGCCCTCTTCGCGTGGAGGTTCATGGGCATCGCTGTGGTTCCCTACCTGGTCTACGTTGAGCTCGCAGTGATAAGGGCCATATGCCTGTACTGCACCGTTATGCATGCCGCCATAGTCGTCGACTTCATTGTTATAAGTTACGTTCTCTTCTCCAGGAGGTCAAGGCTGAGAGCCGTCATAATGGGGCCTAGGTGAAGGAGGTCACCCGATCGACCCATCCTCATAGGCCCTTGCCTCAGCCTATGTCGGCTAGATCATCCCTTATGTAGTGGACCTCTGCGGGCCTTTTAGGTTTCTCGTCGGCTAGGAGGCGAGGGAACTCACAGGCCCCTTAACGAGAGGCCGTCAGCAGCCCTGGTTGCCGTTCCTCTCCCAGGGCACCACTAGGAGGGGCTCGTCCTGAACATAGGTCTTGCCCAGCTTCAGCGACATCTCTGCCTTAGCTAGCTCATAGCCGAGGTAGGCCGCGTGCTCAGGGTCTAGGCCAAACCTCCTCACGGCCGCCCTGGCCACGCTCAGGGCGTGTCTGCCTACCAAGGCGCCCTGAGGGGAGCCGTCCCTGAAGAAGGTGACCACGACTCTCCCCCTCTCATGGTCGGCGTTGATCACCAGGTACTGGTCCGCCGAGACCTTGGGCTCTACGTACCCTACCTCCTCCGCCTCGGCGGCCTGGACTGCTCTCGGCGGCCTGACGCCCTGCTTCACCACGAGGAGCCTGCTGAACATCCCCCTCTCGGTGGACCTGAGCTGCCAGGCAGTCTCAGCCAGCCTCAGGGCCTCCCTGGCCTCAGCCGTTGACCTGTATGACTTGTACGTCTCCTCAACCACCAGGTAGGCCGAGGCCCTCAGCTCAACAGCCATAAGGGAGAGCAGCGCGTGGACCCCGAGCGTGTCGGCCTCCACTTCCTCCGTTACGTCAGCTGCCGAGAACAGGATGGGTGACCTGAGTTTCGAGGAGGCCTCAAGGTACCTGGAGAGGCTCCTCGCCATGCCGAGCGGCGGCACCTCGACAATGGGGTCGAGGATCAGCCTTGAGCCCGAGAGCCTACCCTCAGCCTCAGATAGCTCGTTAATGTCGCCTGAGGAAGCCACCACGACCTTTCCACTGAGCAAGTCCCTGGCCCTGAGGGCCATGGCCGCGGTCATTACAACGCCCTCGGCCCCTGCCTCCAGGGCCCTCTCAGCGAACTCCTCATTAGGCGCCTCGGCCAGGACAGGCCTCCCAGCCCTGAGCGCCTCCCTCACCCTTGAGGCTACCTCCTCAGGACGCCAGGAGGGGTCGGCGCCTACTATCACTACGTCAGCACCGTCCCCTGACAGCCTGGCGGCCGTCTCGGCAACCCTGCTCGAAGGCACGGAGGGGTCGATCTCAGACATAATGACGAGCGGAGGGCCCCTGCGCGCCACGGGCCTGTCGCCGACCCTGAAGGCCTCCTCGTAGCTCAGGCTCGGCATAAGGGAGCCCAGGACCTCATCTGCGCTCTTAACGGCGTCGAGCTGGGCGCCCCTGGCGACCTGGGCCAGGGTGGCCGGGAGCTCGCCAAGGGACTTAGGCCCCTTGTACGTGGGCCTCTCCACAACCTTGGCCACCTCGCCGGCGTCCCCGCTCACGGTGCCTGGCAGTATGATCATATCAACGGAGGAGAGGGCCTTGGCCAGAGCAGGCCTCGACCTTATGATTGACGCTATGGCCCTGGTCGAGAGCAGTGATATGACCGGGACTGGGAGCGCTACAACCATGGCCTCCACGTCCTTGACGCCGCTGACCGTCTCCCTGACCAGCGGCTCAGCTGTCCTGCTGGTGACTATGCCGACCCGCATCTTCTCCCCTCTGGATACGGTATCCAGCTATTAAAGCCTACGTCCTGTCCGGCCGCGAGATGCGCACAGACCCTTTAATATTCCCGACCTGCCCAAGAGGAAGGGGAACCTTGAAGGCAAACCTGCTTCAGGCCTTTGGACCTGACCACCTCAGGTTCACCGACGTGCCTGACCCCTCGCCCGGCCCAGGCGAGGTAATGATAAGGGTCATAGCCTCAGGCGTCAACCCTGTCGACTACTACACGGTCACGGGCATGAGAAACGTTAGCCCCATGCCCCACATACCTGGCGTCGAGGTGGCTGGGGAGGTCGTTAAGGTAGGCCAGGGGGTTCAGGGAGTGGAGCCCGGCGACAGGGTCGTAATCTACCCGAGGCTCTTCGACGGCACCTGCGACCTCTGCCTCGCAGGCCACGAACACCTCTGTCGCAACGGCGGCCTCTACGGCGTCTCCAGCAACGGGGGCTGGGCAGAGTACGCCATAGCTAGGGCTACCAACGTGTTCAGGCTGCCCGACTCCGTTGACTGGGACCTGGCAGCCTCGATCCCCGTCGCAGCCCTCACCCCCTTCCACGCGCTCCTCGAGGCCGGCGTGGTCCCGGGCGACACCGTAGTCGTCATAGGGGCTAGCGGCAACACCGGCCAGTTCGCGGTGCAATTCGCCAAGCTCATGGGGGCCAGGGTGCTTGCCGTCACGAGCAAGGGGTGGCTTAAGGAGCTCGGGGCTGACGAGGTGGCCCCACTTGAGCAGAGCCTTGAGGCCCTTAAGAGGATGACCGGCGGCAACAGGCTGGCAGACGTCGTCATTGACTCCATAGGGAAGAGGACCATCACGACAAGCCTCAGGCTCCTCGACAGGAGGGGGAAGCTCGTGACCTTTGGGGCCCTGACCGGGGAGGCGGGCCTCGAGTCAATCAGCGACATCTACTCGAGGGAGCTCAGGATCATAGGCGTCACGGGAGGCACGAGGAGGGAGATGGCAAGGCTCTTGGAGCTCGCCTCGAGGGGGCTACTTAAGGTCAGGGTGTGGAAGAGGCTCAAGCTCTCCGAGGCCAGGAAGGCCCTTGGCCTCCTCTTCTCAAGGGAGAGGGACGGCAGGATAGTCCTGAGGGCCTGAAGGTGAAGGCCTTGATTGAGACCGTCCTGGCCAGGTCCTCTAAGCCGGTCCTCACGGTCCCCTCGACAAGCACTGTCAGGGAGGCAGCCGAGTTCATGGCCTCCGCGGGCGTGAGGAGGCTAGCTGTAACTGAAGAAGGGAGGGTCATAGGAATCTTCAGCGCCTACCACCTGGTCAGGATCCTTGCGACCGGGGCTGACCCCTCCTCCCTCAGGGTCTCCGAGGCAGGCCTCGAGGTGCCTGCCTTCCTTGAGCCCACGGCGACGCTCCTCGAGGCGGCCAAGGTCATGGCGTCAAACAACGTGACCTCTGTCATCGTGGGCTCCGAGACGAACCCCCTCGGCATACTGACGACCCATGACGTTGTGGCCGCCCTGGCCATGTCGGCCCTCGGCAGCAGGCCCCTCAGCGGGGCCCTGGTCAAGTCCTACCCCTACGTTGACCTCGGGGCAACGCTCCTCGAGGCCGCCCAGGCCATGATCTCGAAGGGCACGAGCGGGGTGCTAGTCCTCGACGGCGACCTCCTCATCGGCGTCCTGACCGTGAGGGAGGTGGTGGCGAGGTACGCGAGAGAGGGGCAGGAAGGACTCATGACAAGGGTCTCAGACCTGCCCGTGCCTTCAGGCGCCTACATAGATGAGGGGGCCACGGTCTCGGAGGCCGCAAGGGTGATGGAGGAGGAGGGCGTTGATGTGGCCCCCGTGCTCTGCGGGGGCAGGGTCTGCGGGGCCATTGACGACATAACCCTGACCAGGTGGCTGGCTTCCTCCTAGCCGCCGCCCGTCTCGGGCAGTATCACTACGACGCTCCCGGGGCTCACAGGCGTGTTGGGCTCTGCCCCCTTGCCGTCGACAAGGAGGACGTAGTCCGACCTCCTAAGCTTCCTTATGACCGGCGCTATGTCCTCAACCCTGGCCTCCCCCTCAACGTCAACCTCTGCCTCTGAGGCGCCTGCCAGGTCAGCTATGTAGCCCAGGAACTTCACCTTGACCTTGCCCACTGGGCCTCCCCGGACCAGAGAGCCCGTGGAATTTTTCTCACTTTTTACTTATGGTGGCTTTATTGCCAACGCTGTTAAGCCCCTGGATCCTTCAACCGGGGGAGGCGCCTTGAGGAGGTACGCCGAGCTCTCGTCAGGGCAGTTCAGGGAGCTGGCCGACAGGGCTGTCTTCATCGTGCCCGTAGGCAGCGTTGAGCAACACTGCGAGGGACCCCTGGGCACCGACCTCATGATAGCTGAGGCCGTCTCGGAGGCGGCCTGCGAGCACCTAGAGCGCTCGGGGACCCCATGCGTCCTCATGCCAGCGATTCCCTATGGCCTCTCCGCCGAGTGGCAGGGGGCCCCTGGGACCATATCGGTGCCCCTCCAGCACCTAGTTGGCCTAGTACAGGGGATAGCCAGGTCCCTTGTGGAGGGCGGGGCCAGGGCTGTGGCCTTCGTGAACGGCCACTACGGGAACTCGCCAGCCATTCAGGCCGCCCTCAGGGACATCATGCCGTCCCTGCCTGAGGGCGTCAGGCTTGTGCTCGTTGACTACTGGGAGGCCCTGGACATTGACGTGGGGCACGCCAGCGAGGCCGAGAGGGAGGTGCTCAGGGCCCTCGGGTACCCATGCGTAAGCTTTGGGGAGTGCGAGAGGGCATTGCCCTCGCCCAGGGGGGCCAGGGTCTTCTCAAGGCCCTCCCCAGGTCCCCAGAGGCTCAACGCCAGGGCTGGACAGGGGCTGACGAGGGAGCTCATAGGGGCCGCCGTGGCCGGCGCCATAATGAGGGCCCTGGAGGAGTCGTCGAGGTCAAGGGTTCTCCCTTAATGCTTTTTAAGGTCACGTTATTGCGGCGTGGTAGGACCACCATGCTGACAAGGGAGCAGAAGCTGGTGATGCTCTCGACAACCCTTGACATGTTCCTAGAGGGGGTGTTTGTCACTCTCTCGCCAATCTCGGTCCAGTGGCCCTTCGTGCCGGGCTGGGCTGTCCCACTGCTCTTCATCATGATGCCGATAGGCACCATCATAGGCAACTCCACCTTTGGGAGGCTGACGGACCTGCGGGGGAGGAAGCTGACGTACTTGAGCATGCTGGCCGTCTACGCCGTTGGCTCAGCCCTTGTGATCCTTTCGTCCAACGTATACGAGTTGCTGGCCGGGCTGCTCATAGTGTACTCCGCCATAGGAGGCGAGGTTCCTGTAGTGCTGAGCTACTTAGTCGAGAGCGCCCCCGTCAACATAAAGGAGAGGGTGGTAGTTCTGATAACCAACGTTGGAAACGTAGGCGCGGTCGTGGCCGCCGCCTTAGCCCTAATGACGAGCGGCGTGTCGGTCAACGCTGAGAGGCTGGCCCTAGGAGTCCTCATAGGGCTGGCCATATCAGTCCTGGTCATAACCAGGTCGCTCGTGCCCGAGTCCAGGCCCTGGGCCTCCCTGCCGAGGGAGAGGAGGGGAAGGGTCAGCCTGAACTACGAGAGCGCCAGATTCGCCCTGGCCTCGCTCACCCTCATGGCCATATCCTCGGTGCTCACCTTTGGCCTGTTGGCCCTCAGCATAGGGCCTGAGGAGTTCCCAAGTGTCTCCAACGAGATACTCCTGGTGTACTTCATAGGCGAGGTCCTAGGCGGCTTCCTAGCCGCCTACCTTGTCACCTACGTGGGCAGCAAAGGCTTCACCCTGGCCAGCTACCTAGGAGGGCTCGTGACCACCGTGGCCGCGGTCTTAGTCCTCAGGCTCGGGCCTGTGCCGTTCTTAGCGCTCCTGCTGGCTAACGGCGTCTTCACCGAGACCGTGTGGGCCTCAAGGAACGTCCTGGAGTCCCTCGCGTTTCCAACGAACTTCAGGGGGACCGGTGTCTCGCTGGTCAGGATAGCCGCCTACGTCCTGCTGGCCGCCAGCTACCTGGTCACCGCCTCCATGACGCCCGTTGGGTATCTGACGTTCGCGGCAGCCACGTGGGCCCTGGGAGTAGGGGCCTCGCTGGCCTGGTACATTAGGGGGCCTGAGCTGGTAGGCGCACCGCTTGTCAACCTGCCTGAAGAGTTTAAAGTCAGGCCGCCGAGGAAGCGCTGGGGTCAGCGTGGCAACGATACTGGTTAAGGACGTCGTCAAGTTCTACGGCTCAACCCCGGCCCTGAGGGGCCTCTCCTTCGAGGTGCCTGAGGGGGGAAGGTACGCCCTCCTGGGCCCCAACGGGGCCGGCAAGACAACGACGCTGAGGCTCCTGGCAGGCCTGCTAAAGCCCGACGCTGGCGTCGTGAGGGTCCTTGGGAAGGACCCCGTGGAGGACTACGATGTCAAGAGGTACATAGGCTACCTGCCTGAGGACGCGACCCCCTACCTGGCCCTGACGGTGAGGGAGAACCTGGAGTACATAGCTGCCCTGAGGGGCCTTGATGACCCGAGGGACAGGGCCGAGAAGGTCATGGACCTCCTGGGGCTTAGGAAGTATGAGAGGTACAGGGTCTCAGCGCTCTCAAGGGGTAACGTACAGAGGTTGGCAATAGCCCTGGCCATCATACACGAGCCCAAGGTCCTCCTCCTCGACGAGCCCCTCAACTACCTCGACATACCGACCCAGGAGGAGGTGGTCTCAGTGCTCTCGAAGATGGACGCGACCTTCCTGGTCTCGACGCATATAATGAGCGTGGCCGGGAGGCTGACCAGCAACATAGTCATGATATCCAACGGGAGGCTGATATGGCAGGGGACCTTTGAGGACCTGAGGAGGATGGCCCACGAGGAGGAGCCCATAGAGAGCGTGGTGGCTAGGATGATGAGAAGTGTCGGCCCTTAGGCTGATAAGGTTCATGATCAAGACGAGGCTCTCAGGAGGCGCCCTAGCGCTCCTGCTGTTCATGGCAGTAGTCATGCTGGTGACTGGCCTCTCTATGACGTTTTCTAAGGCCCGCTCGCCACCTACATCGGGTTTCACCGAGTTCCTCAGAGGTTACATGACCCTCATGTTGGCCATACTGATGCTGACCTCGGTCCCAGCGGGGGGCCCAGATGCTAGCGCTGAAGTCCGACAGGGACTACCTCTTCACGCTGCCCGTGAGGCCCAGGGACCTGGGGGGCTTCATGGCGTTCTTCCTTGTCGTAGCCTTTGCGCCCATGTACTCAGCGATCTTCACAGCCACGGCCCTGCCAACGGCCTCCGTGGGCCTCGAGAGGCCCTGGCTCGCCTTCACCTCGCTTGAGCCGGGCAGCTACATGAGGTCGAGCGGGCTCATAACGTTCGCCCAGTCCTTAATCCTCAACGTCCCCCTGGCCTTATCATACGCTGTCCTGGGGCTCATCGGGGTGCCTGGGTGCCTCGCGGTCGTGCCGCTGCTCCTCATAATGGTGCCCTCCGTGGCCCTCATCTCTCACTTCCTCACGGCCTACTTCGTCCTGACGCCACAGATCAAGTTCGAGGGCCTCGCCACGACCCGCGTGAGCGGCAAGCAGGTCTTTGTGTTCCTGCTGCTCATGTCAGTGATGTTCAGCACGTTCACTGTTCCCCTCTTGTCAGCGTCTGGCATCGGGGGGCCTATGCTAAGCCTATACGTCTCCATAGCCTTCTTAGCGGCCACCCTGCCCCTCATGCTTACGAGAGACCCGTGGAAGAAGGCTGCCCTCAACCTGGTGGAGGGCGGCTACTCCTAGGCGCCCGTAAATAAGCCTCCTGGGCTTCGCTCATAGGGGACCCTTGGACGCCGCGGGAAGGCTGAGGCTGGTGTGGTTCGTCGTAAGGACTAGGCTGAGCAGGGGGCTTGTGGCGTTAACCCTCGTCATGGTCGCCTACGGCCTGGTCAGCGCTGCCTACCTCTACACGGGCCGTGTGACCCTTCCCCTGGCTGACGTCAGGGCCTACAGGGTCATGGCCATAGTATATTCCGCCGTCCTCCTATTCCTCTCTTCAATGCAGGGCGGGATGGCAGTCCTCAAGTCAGACAGGGACTACCTCTTCACGCTGCCCGTGAGCAGGTCTGAGCTGGCGTTCTCCCTCTACGTAGGTCAGCTCATGCTCGGCGGCCTCCTGACTGTCGCGTGGCTCGGCTGGTACCTGCCCTTCGTTGAGGTGCCCCCAGGCTACGCGGCCTTCGACCTGGTCCTCTTCGTCCTGCTCATGACGTCACTCTCGGCCTCAGTTGCCGAGTTGCCCGCCAAGAGGAGGGCGCTGGCGGCCTCAGCCATAGCGCTCTGGGCGGCCTCAGGCGTCTGGAACCCCGTGAGCCCGTCTAGCTTCTTCTCCGCCCACTTCCTCGCTGGCACCCTGACGCTGGCGGCCCTCTCTGTTGGGCTCACGTCATACACGCTGAGGAGGCTGGGCAGGGCCCCGCTCATAGTGGGCTCCCAGGCCTCGCAGCCCTCACCTTCTGAGGGGCCTGTCCTGTCCTTCCAGGGCGCCAGGGGCCCAGCGGCCCTGCTGAGGATGAAGCTTAACTCGATCACCCTGAGCGGCAGGGTCGGCGGCTTCAGCGCAGGGGGCTCAAGGTACTTCAGCAGGAGGGTGAGCCTGCTGAAGTTCATGGGCTACATGGCGGTCGCCTCGCTCTCCCTGCTGGCCGCCGCTCTGGCCCTCTACGTCCTGGGGCTCCTGCCCACCGGCTACCAGGCAGTCAGGGACGCTAGGTCAGGAGGGGCCACGGCCTTCTGGCTCCTCTACATCCCAGCTGTTATAGCTGAGGTCCTCTTCATAGGCTTCAGCTCCTCTGACGTCATCAACGAGAGGCCCTGGCTCGCCTTCACCTCCCTAAGCCCAGGGAGGTACCTGAGGCTGAGCGCCCTGAGCTGGGCGTTAGTGACCCTGGCCTCGCTTGTCCCGTTCTCCATAGTGTACCTGGCCATATGGCTTCTCGGCGTCTGGCCGGCCATAGGCCTGCTGCCCCAGCTCCTCATAACGACCCCCGCGCTGTCGGTGCTTGCCTACTTCGCCTCGGCCAGCCTGGTCATGATGCCCCAGCTCAGGTACGAGGGCTTCACCCCTGGACAGGCAGGCACTAGGGGCCTCGTGCTGGCCATTATAGTCATGGTGCCAGTCATAATGCTCTCCTACTCCCTGAACTCGTTCAGCTTCAGCCTCTACTCATCCCTGGCGTCATTAGCTCTAGTCTCGCCCCTCCTGGCCCTGGACAGGCCCTGGGCCTCGGCCTCTAGGACGCTTGTTGAGAGGGGATACGTGTGACGGCCTGCTGGCCCCCTCCGTCGCCATTAACGCCCTGAAGGGCTGCCCCAGGGCTGAGGGCCTCAGGCGCCTTGCCCTTTGACCTCAGGTACTCCATCACCTTGTCGTGAAGGAAGGCCAGTATCTTCCTCTTGTCCTCCATCAGCACCACGTCGCTGTAGCCCTTTACGAAGGTGTTGTGGGCGAACGGCGACGGGTACGGGAGCGGGCCCCTGACTAAGACCTTGACCTCGCCCCTGGCTATCCACTCCAGCACCTTCTTGGCGCTCTCTATGTCCATGTAGTCCTCGAGTATCTCCCTGAAGGTCTCCTTGACGACAGGGCTCTCCGGCATGAGCTCAAGCATGACATCAAGGAGCCTCTGGGCGCTCAGCTGCATCCTCTCAGGGCTCCTCTCGTGCCCCCTGTACCTCCTGAGTATCATGAAGCTCCTCTGGGCCACGTGCCTGAACCTCCTCCTCATCATCTCAGTCCTGGCTATTGCCCTCTCGAGGATGCTCCTCAGGCTCCTGCTGTTAACCGTTGAGAGCAGGCCCCTTATGAGGTTCTCGTCGGGCGCCCTGCCCTCGTAGGTCAGCATGAAGGCATTGTCAGTGACCGAGACCTTGACCGGGACCCCAAGGGTGTCGGCCAGGACGCTGGCGAACGCCCTTGAGAGGGCGTCGTTCGTCCTCCTCCCAAAGAGCGTGTGGAAGACTATGTTCCACTCCCCCTCATCGTCCTGGAAGTACTCGATCAGCACCGTCCTCCTGCCAGGCACGATGCCCACGTACGCAAGCTGCTCCCAGAGGTACTGAATCACCTCCTCGGCGGCGTGGGGCTCAAGCCTGTACTCCTCTATCAGAAGCCTTCGGGCCTCGTCAACCCTTCCCTCCTCTATGAGCCTCCCTATGGTCTCCCTGAACTCGCCCACAAGGAGGGCGCTGTCGAAGGCCAGGGGCAGCATCTCGCTGAACCAGCTCGGCACTGTCGGCCTCTCGTGCTCGGCGGGCTCAACGAACGCCTTCATGCCGTCCGCCTTGAGGAACCTGTAGGTCTTGCCGCCCAGGACAAATATGTCGCCGGGCTCCAGTATCTCCACGAACTCCTCCTCAAGCGACCCTATGTTCTTACCCCTCGATATCACCTTGACCTTGGCCTCATCAGGTATAGTGCCGGCGTTGAGCTGGTAGATCATCCTGGCGCCCCTCTTCCTCCCGAACTCGCCGAGCTCCTCGTCAAGCCTTATCTTAGAGTAGACGCCCTCGCCCTCCAGCCCCTCGTCCCCTCCGAGGAACCTGAGCACCGACATGTAGTCGTCCCAGCTGAGGCCGTGGAAGGGGTAGGCCCTCCTTATCACCCTGTAGGCCTCGTCTATCCTCCACCTCCTCTCAATTGACATGCCGATTATGTGCTGGGCCAGCACGTCAAGCGGGCCCCTAGGTATGTGAACCTTGTCTATCTTCCTGTCCATGGCCGCCCTGGCCAGCACCGTGCACTCAACAAGGTCATCCCTGTCCACAACGACTAGGACCCCCCTGCTCACCTGGGTTATGTGATGTCCTGACCTGCCCACCCTCTGGAGGAGCCTGCTCACGCTCTTGGGACTGCTCAGGAGGACCACAAGGTCTATGTACCCTATGTCTACGCCGAGCTCAAGGCTTGTGCTCGAGACGACAAGCCTCAGTAGGCCCCTCTTCAGCTTCTCCTCAACGTCAAGCCTCACGTCCCTCGAGAGGCTGCTGTGGTGGGCCTCTATCTCGTCCATATCGATATAGCCCCTTGAGCTCATGAGCTTCTTAAGCCTGAACACAACCCTCTCCGTGGCGCTTCTCGTGTTAGTGAAGACAAGGGTCGTCCTGGCGGTCTTCGACAGGTCGGCTATGGTGTTGTAGATCTCCTCGTTTATCTTGTCGGGGTCCCCATGTATGAGGTCCACCTTGGGCGTGACCACCCTTACGTCGAAGGGCTTGGCAAACCTGGCGTCAACTATCTCGACGGGCCTCGGCCTCCCCTCATCGTCGTAGCCCCCGAGGAAAAGGGCCACGTCCTCGAGCGGCGCTATGGTCGCCGAGAGGCCTATCCTCTGCAGCCCAGGCTGGCCGGCCTCCCTGACCAGCTCCTCAAGCCTCTCAAGCGTCAGGGCGAGGTGGGAGCCCCTCTTGCTTGAGGCCAGCTCGTGTATCTCGTCAACTATGACCCACCTGGCCGTCGACAGTCTCTCCCTGAACCTCGGGGCCACGAGGCTTATGGCCAGGCTCTCAGGGGTCGTTATCAGTATGTGGGGCGGCCTCCTGAGCATCCTCTGCTTCTCGTTAGGCGAGGTGTCGCTGGTCCTCGTGGCAACCCTTATCTCCGGCAGGTCGTAGCCCATTGACTTGGCCTTCTCCGTTATCTCCCTCAGCGGGGCCAGGAGGTTCCTGTACATGTCGTTGTCAAGAGCTCTGAGGGGGCTCACGTAGACCGCGTATATCTTGTCCTCGAGGGTCCCCCTCTCGCCCATTGCGAAGAGCTCGTCAAGTATGGCCAGGAAGGCCGCCAGCGTCTTGCCCGTGCCCGTGGGGCTCGAGATGAGCACGCTCTTCCCTGCCTTTATCAGGGGTATGGCCCCAAGCTGGGGCTCTGTGAAGGAGCCGTACCTCTCCCTGAACCAGGCCGCCACGTACGGCCTCAGCAGCGCATATACCTGCTCGTCCTGTGACGCGCCCATCAGCCTCTGGCACCTGTTGCGGGGACCTCTTTTTAGGAGTCATGGTCCCCTCTGGCTGAAAACGCTTTTAAGGAGAAGTAAGTACGCTCAGCCCTCCTGTTGCTGGGAGGAGGCCAGGGCAACCCTCCTAAGTATGTCGTAAAGCTTATCCGGGTTCCTTGTGTAGAGCCTCAGCTTGGTCACGGTCCTCCTCCCGTCCCTCACGAGCTCCACGAACCTCCTGTTCTTGTCCAAGTTGAGCCTCACGTCAGGAGGTAGAGGGAACCTCACACCCTTGGTAGTCATGAGGCCCTTTATGACCACCCCCTTGTCTGTGACTATGTAGGAGGTGGGTATGTTGAGGGCTGGGAGCTTCTTGACCCTGCTCAGGGCCCACATCATTATGCCCTGGTTTATTACGAAGTAGCCCTCGAAGTAGGCCAGGAAGGCCAGGAAGAGGGCAAGCCTGGCCTCCCAGAGCGGCAGCGACTTGAGGGCGGAAGAGCCGTAGAGCTTCAGCGCTATGAGGGATGCGAGGTCAGGTATGTACTTCCACAGCGCGAAGAAGTACGCCAGGCCTATCAGGACGCCAAAGGTTGTGTAAAGGGAGAACTTTGTCTGCTCCTGCAGGTCAAGGTATATCAGCTGGTCCCTCGTCTGTATGGCCCTCGTGTTGTCCTCATGGAAGAGCCTCTTGCCTGAGAGTATCTCGGGCACGTAGCTGCCCTTCTCGTTCAGGTTGCTGCTGGTCATAATGCTCTGGACTATCATGCTTATGGCTATGAAGACGAACACCAGGAGGAAGAGGTAGATGTTAACCCCAATTATGGCCGCCAGCACGCTGTAAATCAGTATGTAGAGCTGGTTGAGGGCTACAAGCCTGCTCATCTTCTCGATGTAAGACATCCCTGCGGCCCTCCTCCCTTGGCCTAAGCCCTATTTAAAGGTCAGGGACTTTAAGGTCTCGCTGAGGGACATGTACATCAGGGCCTCGCTGGCCCTCGTCGGCGAGGGGCTTGAGCCTAGGCAGGGCGTCTGCATAGGCGTCTCAGCTGACGGCCTGGTGGAGTCCATAGAGGGCTGGGGCTCGTGCCCCGCTGACTCCCTTGGGGGATCGTGGGCTGTAGCGCTGCCCCAGCCTGCGAACGCCCACGTTCACAGCGCTGACGGCGCCTTCCCCGAGTTCGGGCCTGAGCTTGGGCTCCATGACCTCGTCGCCCCTCCTGAGGGCCTTAAGTACAGGCTCCTGGGCTCCCTGGGGCACGCCGAGACCGTCGCCTCAATAGCGAGGACCTACTGGGCCGCGTACGCGCGCGGCGTGGGCCTCCTGGCGGACTTCAGGGAGGGAGGAGGCGCTGGCTGCGCTGAGGCCCAGCTCGCCAGGGCCTCCCTGCCTAAGGACATGGATGTCCTGGTGCTTGGGACGCCCGGCCCTGGCTTCCCTGAGGGATGCTCGGGCCTCGGGCTTTCAAGCCCCCTCGACTACCCGCCAAGCCTCGTCTCCGAGCTCGCCGCGAGGCATAGGCCTTCCCTGACTCACGTGGCGGAGGACCCCGTTAACAGAGCCATGGAGGACCTAGAGATAGCTATAGCTGCCAGGTTCACGGCCGTCGTCCACGGGACCTACCTCTCGAGGGGGGACCTCGAGGCCCTCGCTGAAGCCGGCGTAGGGCTCGTGATGTGCCCCAGGAGCAACATGTGGCACTCCCTCAGGCCGCCGCCTGTCGCTGAGGCCCTCACGGCTGGCGTGAGGCTGGGGCTGGGGACTGATAACGCCGCCTGGTCTGAGCCTGACCCCTGGGGTGAGGCTGAGGCGGCGCTCCTCATAGCGAGGCAGCAGGGCCTTCGGGACGCCCCAGGGAAAGTCCTTGAGGCTCTCCTGATAGGCGGCTACAGGGCCCTGGGCCTGAGCCCGAGGCCTATTGAGGAGGGGCTGAGGGCCCACCTCCTCCTGGTCAACGGGCGCGACTCTGGTATACTCTCGGCCCTAGACCTGAGGTCAGCGATAGTAAAAAGGGCCAAGGGGTGGCTAGTCGCTAGGGTTGACGGTCCCAGCTACGTTGACCTCAGCTCTTACCGAGCCCCGCGTCTATGAGCCTCTTCAGGTTCATGGTGTCCAACACGTTACCCGTTATCTTGAGCTGGCCCGCCAGGAAGGCCTTCATGGCGTCGAGCTGGCCACTCATTATCTTCTCAAAAACGTCAGCTGAGGCCGACAGGGTCGCTATCGGGTTCGGGTGTTTGCCCTGGACCACGTTGACCCTGCCGCCCTTTATCTCGACGTAGAAGTCCCCGAGGCTGGCCACGGAGAACTGATAGACTTTGTCCCAGCCCTTGATCTCCGGCAGGACCTCTGACGCCTTGGCGTAGAGCTGCTCAAGAGTCCTCCTCACGTCCTCGAAGGTCACCAAGGCACTCGCCACGAATTACCTGTAACGTAAGGGGAATTAACTACTGAGGAGGGGGCCGACAATAATGACTCCTTCATGGACAGATAATATAGTCCCCTAATACATCCCCCCTTTAAAAGGGTGACCCGATAGCCCATCCTGACAGGATATGACGAGCCTCCATAAGGGTTACCCCTTCCTTAGCCTGGGAGGTGCGACGCCTTGAGGAACGTGGCTGTGGTAGGTTACGGCCACTCCAGGTTCGGCGTAAGGAATGACGTCAATATGGCCGAGCTGGCCTATGAGGCCATCAGGGAGGCGCTGGAGACGGCCAACCTTGAGCCAAAGGACATAGAGCACGTAGTAGTTGCTAACGCAGGGGGCTGGAGCAGTGAGCCCCTGCCGGCAGTAGTAGTTGCCGAGTACGCTGGCCTCACGGGCAAGCCCCTGCACAGGGTTGAGGCCGCCTGCGCCTCAGGCAGCGCTGCGGTCGCGACCGCCTACATGGCCGTCGCCTCAGGCCAGGCTGACATAGCCCTGGCCGTAGGAGTTGAGAAGATGAACGAGAGCCCCACGCCAACGGTTGTTGAGTTCATAGGCAGGGCCGGGAACTACTTCTGGGAGTTCCAGAACTTCGGCCTCACGTTCCCCGGCTACTACGCCCTCTACGCCACGGCCTACATGGCCAGGTACGGGGCCACTGAGGAGGACCTCTGCCAGGTCGCTATCAAGAACCACTACTACGCCAGCATGAACCCCAGGGCCCAGTTCCCAAGGAAGATAGACCTTGAGACGTGTATGAAGAGCCGCTACATAGCCTGGCCCGTAAAGCTCTACGACTCGTCCCCGATAACTGACGGGGCCGCCGCGGTCGTCCTCGCCAGCGAGGAGGTGGCCAAGAAGCTCACCGACTCCCCCGTCTGGATACATGCCATGGGCTCGTCCTCCGGGACTGCCAACCTCTCCAAGAGGGAGGACTTCACGGGGCTTAAGGCGGCCCAGCTGGCCGCCCAGATGGCGTACAGGAAGGCGGGCCTTGAGGCCGAGAACACCGCCAGGTACTTCGACGTGGCCGAGGTCCACGACTGCTTCACGATAGCCGAGGTCATGGCATATGAGGATCTAGGCTTCGTCAAGAGAGGCGAGGGCTACAAGCTTGTCAGGGAGGGCCAGACGTACATAGGCGGCCTGATACCGGTCAACCTGAGCGGGGGGCTGAAGGCTAAGGGTCACCCGATAGCGGCGACAGGCGTAAGCATGATAGTTGAGCTGACCAAGCAGCTCCTCAACAAGGTAGAGCCAGGGAGGCAGGCCCCGATAAAGAAGGGCATGGCACTGGCCCACAACGTCGGCGGGACAGGCCACTACGCCTACGTCACCATACTTGGCCTTGAGAGGCCGAGGGGGAGGTGATGGACGTGAGCGCTAGAACCCAGAAGGAGGAGGCGGACCTCTACCTTAAGCAGCTTGAGGACTTCGCCAACGCCATGAAGGGGAGCGTGGGCGTCCCAGTAATAATAGACCCCAAGACTAACATAGCCATGTGGTTCGACCAGAGGGAGCTGAGGCTGAGGTTCCTGGTAAGCGTTGAGAAGACTAGGAAGTTCTTTGAGGGCCTCAGCGGGGGCAAGGTCTACGCCACCAGGTGTAAGCAGACGGGCGAGGTGTTCTTCCCGCCCCAGGTGGACTGCCCTGGCGTCAAGGACGGCGAGGTCGAGTGGGTCGAGCTGCCGAAGGAGGGGGTACTGATAACCTACACCGTGATATACACCAAGCCCTACACCTTCAGCCACTACCAGGACTACACCGTGGGCATAGCGAGGCTCAGCAACGGGGTCCAGGTGCTGGCGTGGGTCAGGGAGAAGGACCCGAAGAAGCTCAAGGTGGGCATGAAGGTCAGGCTTGAAGTAGTAAGGAGGGAACCTGAGGGCTACCTCACTTACGAGCTGGTCCCTGCCGAGGGCTCCTGAGGAGGCCTATCCGCGATAGCTCCCTCTAAGTCTTTTCTTCTCTCCGCCAGGAACTTCTCGATCTCCTCAAGCGGAGGTATCTCGTTTGCGCCCAGCATGGTGACCTTAAGTGCTGCAACCGCCTGGGCATATATGAGGGCGTCCTTCAGCCTGTCCCCGCGCGAGAGCCTCAGCAGCAGAGCCGCCGCGAAGGCGTCGCCGCTGCCCGTCGAGTCCCTAACTACGTCAACCCTGAAGGCCGGCATGTAGCCCGTGAAGTCATCGCTGAGCGCGTAGAGCCCCCTGGGGCCCATCTTAACTATGACTGTGGTAGGGCCTACCTTCTGTATCTCGGCTGCGCAGGCCACTGGGTCCCTGACGCCCGTCAGGTTAGCGCACTCCCTGCTATTGAGCTCAACTATGTCAGTGAACTTCACGAGCCCCCTTAGGGCCTTGAGCCCGGCCATGCTGAGCCTCCTGCCCGGGTCCCACGAGACCAGGGCGTCAAGCTCCTTGGCCCTGACCGCGGCCCTGATCGAGGTGTCAGGCCTGAGGCTGGCTATGTGAATGAACTTAGCCCTCCCCACGACCTTTTCATCTATCTCGTCAGGCTCCAGCCTCTCGGCGCACCCCTTGAAGCCGTAGAGTATCAGGTTGCCCTCCCTGTCTATCATGAGCACCGAGAAGCCCGTCGAGCCAAACCCTATCCTCAGGCCGGATATGTCGACCCTGTGCCTGAGGAGCTCCTCTACTATCTCTCTCCCAAAGTGGTCAAGCCCCACCTTCGTTATTATGCCGGACCTGCCCCCGAGCTTTGAGACTATCAGCGCAACGTTGACGGCTGAGCCCCCAGGGCCTGTGCTCTGCTCAAGTATCTCGGCCTCCTCGTCAGGGGCGGCGAACTTGTTAACTGTAAACCTTAGGTCTATGAGCGAGTGCCCGACAGCCACTACGTCCAGGTCCTTCTGCCTCTCCATGCGTTGTCCCTGCTCTCACGTGAGGCCGAACTTCTTAGCCGCTTCCTCAGGGCTCAGGCCCTCGTGGACTACCTCTATCACGGCCCTCGCCATGGCCTTTATGTCCTTAGCCCTGAAGACGTTTCTCCCCACGGCCACGCCGCTGCCGCCCGCGGCCATGACGTCACTTACGTCCTTAAGGAAGTCGACGGGCCTCTCCCTCACGGCTCCCCCGCTCATGACGACCGGTATCCCCTGCGCCATCTCTACCACCTTGGCGAAGGTCTCCCTGGAGCCCGTGTAGTAGGTCTTTATCAGGTCAGCGCCGACCTCAACCGCTGCCCTGGTCCCATACATGACTATCTCGGGGTCATACCGGTTCTTTATGCTCTTCCCCCTCGGGTAGGCCAGCTGGAGGGCGGGCAGGCCGTAGGCCTCCGCCGCCTCCTTTATCGAGAGCCAGGTCTCAACCATCTGGTCCTCGTGCTCGCTCCCCCAGTAGACCGTGGCGGCCACGGCGTCCGCCCCAAGGGCAACAGCGTCCTCAACGGTTGCCAGCCTGCTCTGAAGGTGCACGGTCTCCTCAGGCCTCATCTCGGTCTTGCCCGTCAGCTTGACTATGAGGGCCACCCTGTTGGCCCATATTTCATGGGTCAGCCTCGCCATGCCGGGCAGCAGCATTATCGCGTCTACGCCAGCCTCCACGACCTGCTGTATTATGTTCCTGGCGACCAGCCTGTCCTCAGGGAGGAAGTCCCTGGGGCCGTGCTCAAGGCCGTGGTCGAAGGCGAATATCACCGCCTTCCCGTCCCTGAGTATCCTGCCCAGCCTTACCCTGACGCCAACAGTTGAGTAGCCGACTCCCGGGTGCGCCATAGCCTATCCCCCCAACTGGTGAGCAAGACAGTTATAAGAGTCTACACAGATGATACGGGGGTCTGAATGGGCTGCAGCTCGCTCGCTGTTGCCATAACGGGGGCCAGCGGCGTGAGGTACGGGGTCAGGCTGGTCAGGGCCTCAGCAGAGCTGGGCCTGAGGCTTACAGGGGTCATAGTAACTAGGTCGGCTGACCTCGTGGCCCAGGCCGAGGAGGGGATGGCCGAGGGGGGTCTGGCCAAGGAGCTATCGTCATATGCGCCTGTTTACAGAGAGGATGACTTCACGTCGCCCCTCGCGAGCTCGAGCAGCTCCCCTGACTGCATGGCGATAGTCCCGGCCAGCATGAAGACTGTCGCCATGTTGGCGGCAGGCCTTGAGCTTAACCTAGTCGCCAGGGCGGCCCTGGCCGTCCTGAGGCTCAGGAGACCCCTTGTCGTGGCCTTCAGGGAGACGCCCCTAGGGGTCGCCGAGCTCAGGAACCTCCTGGCCCTGGCCAGGATGGGCGCCATAGTGATGCCTTTAGCGCCTGGCTTCTATCACTCGCCCCGCACTATAGACGACATGGTGGACTTCATGGTCGGCAAGATCCTTGACGCCCTGGGAGTTAAACATGACCTCTACCGCAGATGGACGGGACCTAAAACTCCTCCAACCTCTTCCCCTTGATGCCAAGTGAGGAGGCCAGCCTAACCTCCTCCTGCAGCTCCTCCTCAAACGACTTCATGGCCTTGGACTTGGCCTCAACGGCGAACGCGCACCTGCCGTCGGGCAGCATCGCCCTCTTCTCACAGTAGGCGAACTTGCACTGGGGGCCCACGCACCTGTCGCCTACCAAGGCACACATGGCCACCTTCACGGGCCTGCCCCTGTAGTGCTCAACCGTTATCCTTAGGGCGTTCTGGGCGCACCTGAAGAAGGGGCAGAGCGGGTTACACCTGTCCCCTATAGGCTTGGGCTTTGGCTCCTGCCTCTGCTCAGCGACCGAGTTCTGTTGGCTGTTGCCGACCTGCGGCGAGCCTCTCTGCAGAGGCCTGCCCTGCCTCTGGTCCTGAGGGCCCACGCCTAGCACCTTCGCCGAATCTACAGGATCTAAGTTAGGGGCGAAGCCATTTAAACGTTATATAAGTAGGCTGCCTAGCACCTGGGCCTGCTGTGGCCAGGACGAAGACCTTCCTGACGCTGTGGCTGACCCTGCCCGCCCTCACCAGCTCGACTGGGTCGAAGGGCTCGTCAGGAGGGTAGTAGTGAATCACGAAGGGCGCGTGCTCCAGGCCAGGCCCTTTCCTGTAGGCCACGAAGGACGCCCCGTACTTGAGGCCTGACCTAACCACGAGCCCCCTTGACCTAAGGTCCCTGTAGACCAGGTAGGCCCCCCAGGCCCCCTCGGTCACGTTGAGCTTCCTAGCCAGCTCCTCCAAGCCCAGCGGCTTGCCGTCCTCGTCCTCCACCTCAAGCTGTCCCGTCTCGAGAAGGTAGAGGGCCTCAAGGGGGTCGAGCACGAGGGGGGAGTTGACCTGAGATGGGTCCTTGACCTTCTCGACCCCTAAGGGCTGGCCGTAGAAGCCGCTCGCGTAGAGCCGCCTTGAATCCTCAATCGATGGCACTACGACCCTGCCGCCCACGAGCTTAGCCCTGGGCATGGCTCAGCCGTACATGCCGAGGCCCACGAGCCTTGAATAGGTTGACGCGCTGTAGGCGCAGTCCACGGCGTCCTCAAACGCGTCTATCACCTCCTTGAACATCAGCATCTTGGCGGGCTCCCCTGAGTACCTGGCCACTATCTTTGCGAGAGCCTGGCGGTATATGGAGTCAGCCCTCGCCTCTGACTCGGCCGCCCTGGCGAACTTGTCATCGATGAGCTTCCTTCTGGCCACTGGATCCCTCGGAGGGGCCTCGCTGGCCCTCTGTATGTCGACCAGTATCATTGAGGAGTTGTAGAGCTCCTTGAGGAGGGACCTTACGTCGTCGAGTATCTCACGCGGTGGCGCCTTCTCAATGCTTAGGAGCAGGAGGAGCCTGTACGTGCCAGCCTCGAGCCTGCTCATCACGCACTCAAGCTGCAGGGAGGCCTCTATGAAGAACTCCTTGTACGGCACCAGGGACAGCCTCCCGTTCACCAGGAAGTCGAGGAGCCCCTCCTTGCCCTTGCTGACCGTGTCCTTGAAGGTTATGAGGTCCTGCCTGTATACCTTCTCAACGACCTCCGCTGAGGGGGACCCCCAGTCTATCCCCTGAAGGAGGTACGCAGTCGCGTCCTCAACTCCCTGGGACATCGCCATGAGCCTTTCGACAAGCGTAGCGAGAGTTATGCTTGAGGCCACGCCCTGGGCACCGCGCCGCTTGCCAGGCAGACCATAGACATATAAATCTAACTTTGATGAGCTAATGGTGATGCTAAGTGGCCAGAAAGCTGATAGTATTCGACTGCGAGGGCGCTAAGGTGTTAGAGGTCTCTGACCTGGCCCAGCTGGACAAGCTGGTCAAGGGACGTGCAGGAATAGCCATCATAGAGGGTGACGTAATGGCCCTGGGCACCCTTGAGCTGAGGGGAGGCGAGGGCGCTAAGGCCGCCGCTGCCCAGACCGCGGCCCAGACAGCTCCAGCCCAGCCAGGGGAGACCGAGGGGCAGGCAAGAAAGGTCATAGCTGTGCTGGACCAAATGTTCAGGGGGTACTATGCTGACGTTATAGAGCGCGAGGCGCCCTACGCAGAGGTCCATGAGGTCGTCGGAAGAGGGGTCCAGGAGACGCTCGGGGTGAGCGAGGGGAGGTACCTCGAGCCTGCCTCGGACGACTTTGACGTCCTGAGGCTGGTGAGCAGGCTCTCCTCGTCTGGGGTTCCCGTGCTCTTCTTCACAGGTGATAAGAGGCTGGCGTCACAGGCCCAGGCTTTAGGGCTGCCGAACTTGAGGGTCCTCTACATGCCGCCTAGCGAGTTCCCTGGCAAGGAAAGCGTGGCCGAAGCTATGATAAATGAGATAAAGAAGGCGTCAAAGGCCTAAGGGCCTAAGAAGAAGCCTTAACCCCCTAATAGTAATTGATGAGCTCGACCCTGGTCCCGTCAGGCCTATAGACATAGACCTTGCCTGGCTCCTCGTCACGGGTCAGCCTGTGATGCCCGTCGCAGTAGGGCTTGTTCTGAGAGAGCCCGCAAGCGCAGATGTGAAGCTCCTGCCCGTTGGACAGCTTGATCACGTAGGGGCTGTTCCTCTCGTGCAGCACTATCCTAGCCACGCACATCATCGCGTAGGGCTTCCATGTTCTAAATAAAAACGCCTGTTAGATAGAGACCATAAGCCCCGCCTTATAACTGGCCCTCGGTCAAGGGAAGGGCCTGGCTAACTAAAGCTTACCTGGGCTGAGCTCCTCCCTTATCTCCCTCGCCCTCCTGGTGGCCTCCAGGACCGACTCCATGAGCGTCCTCTTGAGGCCGTTGCCCTGGAGAACCATAACGCCCCTTATGGTGGTGCCGGCAGGGGTGAGGACCATGTCCCTCAGCTGGTGAGGCGACCAGCCCTTCTCCAGGAGGGACCTGGCGGTCCCAAGCATGGCGTGAAGGACGGCCCTGTAGGCCAGCTCCCTCGGCAGGCCGGCCGCTATCCCCCCGAGGGCCAGGGCGTCAACTATCTCAGCTATGAAGGCGGGCGCGCTGCCGCTGAGGGCGGTCAGGGCGTCAAGGTACTCCTCGTCAACCCGCTCCACGACGCCAAGCCTGCCGAAGACCTCCTCAGCCATGGCCCTGGCCTCAGCGTCAGCCCCTGGCCCGGCCGAGAGGGTTGTGAAGCCGTGGCCCACCTCAACGTTTACGTTCGTCATCCCCCTCATCACCTTGGCCTTAGGGGCCAGCGACGCTATGAAGCTCGATGGCACTGCCGCGGCCAGGGAGACCAGGGCCTTCCCCTCCAGCCCCGCTGATACCTCCCTCAGCACGTCCGCCACGGACCTGGGCTTAACCGTCAGGATCACGAGGTCCGCCTCCCTCACGGCCCAGGCGTTGTCCCTGCTTGCCTCGGCCCCAGCCCTCCTGGCCTCCTCAAGGCTGGCCTCGCTCCTGGCGGTCGCTATCAACCTCAGGCCTGCCCCTGACCTCACGAGGCCCCTCAGGATAGCCCTCCCTATGGTGCCCGCGCCTATGATCGCTACCGACCTCACTCTCATAACGCTTCGCTGGGGTCCTGCCAGCGACGCTTAAAACCCTAACTTGGTGGGCTAACGCGCGGGCTCTAGGTTGTCAGGGCTCACAAATGAGGGGCTGAGGCTGCTCAGGGAGCTCATGGACATGCCCTCAATCCTCGTGCTCGGGGCCCTTGAGGGCACCCTGTGGCTTGACGAGCTTGAGGAGGTCAGGGAGCTCGAGGGACCCTCCGTGGTGGCCCTTATGAAGTCCCCCTACACGGGCGACACGTTCGTTGACGTTATCTGCAGGGGCAGGTGCGGGAGAAAGGTCCTTGAGGCTGTCTCCCCTTACATTTACTCGGTTGAGAGGGCCTGGGTGTCGCTCTCTGACCCCTCGCTAGTTGACGCCCTCGTTTCCTCAGGGGTCAGGCTCGGTGAGTCCCTGGCCTTTTACGTCATGAGGGCTGACAGCGCCTCCTTCAGGCCCTCCCCTCCCCCGCCGGGCCTCAGCTTCACGGCCCTCGACGAGCACGACCTGGAGGCCGCCAGCTCGCTGCTGGCCAGCTGGGATGAGGTAAAGGGGGCCCAGGCCTCGGACATGGTGATGAGGGGCAACAGTTACGGGGCCTGGGCAGGTGAGAGGCTGGTAGGCATAGTGGGGACCTACGCCACTACGCCCGACTGGTGGTACCTCGGTAACCTCTTCGTTGACCCCGAGTTCAGGGGGAGAGGGGTGGGCAGGTACCTGGCTTCCCTGGCCACTGCTGAGGCCCTTAACTCGGCCAGGGAGGCCTACGCCACTGTGGAGTACGACAACTCTGTCAGCAGGGGGCTGCTGGCGAGGCTTGGCTACAGGGCCCACGCCGTGTCGACAGTGGTCGAGGTGAGGAAGGCCAGCTAGTCCTCGTCCTGTTTCTCGTCAACGTCGTAGACCCTGTAGTCCTCGCCCCCCTCCAGTACCTCCTGGACCTTGCCGTAGAGCTCCCTGACGCTGGCCTCGTCGTAGGCGCTCACGGGCAGC
>Ga0209739_100109_pt1 | contig 37907 bp, 45 predicted proteins | sample JossMetagenome_2_FD_184729 | JGI IMG/M metagenome (GOLD analysis project Ga0209739, IMG submission 184729) | Hot spring sediment microbial communities from Joseph's Coat, Yellowstone National Park, USA - JC3_ASED (SPAdes) (version 3) | ecosystem: Environmental > Aquatic > Thermal springs > Hot...
TATCATCATGTGTGTCATCTTCTCTATATTCTTACATAGTCCACGGCGTTCATAGTCAATTTAGTCAATCTGTCTATCCTTCCTCTGCACTCGCGCCGGTCATCCAGCTTTGGCAAAAACACGAAATTGTAACACGCCGAAAGAAAAACAGTCTAAGCCGACAGAGAAAGAATTTTACACTAGAGTTGGGCTCCGCACGAGACGCGAAAACAGCGCCAGCGGCCTCAGAGGAGCTAGAGCATCCTCACGTATTCTCTCGCCGCCGCGGCAAATGCCAGCAGTCCCTACGGCTGAATACCTCTCTTATCTTTGTCTTGAACTGGCTGAACTCCAGCTCCAGCCTTGTCTCCTTCACGGCGCCGTTCCGCGCGCAGAAAGCCTTCGGCGGGTTTAGCGAGAGACACGCCTCAGACCCGTCCACCGCCACGTAAACCTCCACTGTGTATGGGTGGAGAATGCTTACCGGCCTCTGCCTTATCACCTCAACCATCCATGGGTATCTACGCAATGCTCTAGCCATCTCTACAAGCCCCCCTCATGAGGCACCTAAGCCCTTACCCACTCCACGCCGAATGTCTACGGCAAAGATTTCCTCAGCTTTTTTCCTTGCGTAGTTGTTTTTAAACCGGCGCATGGAGGTGTGGCGTAGACGTAGAGAAGCCGCCTCAGCCCGGCTCTCGGCGGCGCCGTACTCCGCGCATCATAAGCTGTATTCTGAGGCTGTGGTTTCCTCCTTCGCCTCGGCTGTTGCCCTCGCCGAGGTGGGGCAGTTCAAGAAGGCTGTCCAGCACCTGCAGAAGGCGGCGAAGACGCTTTACGAAGCGGCTAAAGAAATATTTGGGCATGTAAAGGTAACAGTCCAGCGCTTTGTGGAGCTGTTTGTGGAAGCCGTCGCACAGGTGTTGGCTTGGGTTGATGAACACAAGGCCTACCTCTTCTTGATGGCGGCTGGGGTGGTTGCGCTGTCGGTTGCGTTGAACCTGTGTGGCGCGATTGAGCTGGAGAAGCTGGCCTACGCCGCCGTGGGCGTGTCGTTTGGGGCGGCTGGCGTCGAGACGGATGAGAGAAAGGTTGCCGAGGTGGTTCGGCTGGTTGAAGGCTCCTTGGGCGGGGCGCTTGTGCCGGGCGGCGTGTTGGCTGAGGTGGAGAGGTGGGTGGCTGGGCTGGAGAGGGGGGAGGTTAAAACCGAGGTGGCTAGAGCCGCTGGGGAGCTTGAGAAGTGGCTTGAGGCTGTGAAAGGCGGGAGATATGCCTACCACTCCTCAGGACGCGTCGCGAGGATATGCGCCGAGGGGGTCTGCGCCGTGAAGACGCGGGGGTGGGCCTTCTACTTCAAGCCGGTGAAGATTGAGGCGGAAAAAGCCGGCGAAGCCAAAGAAAAGTGGATAGCGGCCAGGACACCAGAGGAGCTTGAGACTTGGCTCTCTAGGGCTGGCTCAGCCTACGTGGCGCTGGCGTTGTTCTTCACCAGCGGCAAGCCGGAGCTTCGCGTAGTTGCCGTCTCCGAGGCAGTGGTCGACGAAGTTAAGAGGCGGCTGGCGGCGGTTAGAGGAGCCGGCGGAGTCCACTACGACGCCCTGGCCGCCTCTGCCAGACGCGGCGTCTTGACTGCGTCTAAGGTAGGCGACGTGGCGAGGCTCTGGAAGGCGTATGTAGACGGAGTAGAGTCTTACTTGACCGACCCAGCCAAGCATGAGGAGCTTAGGCGCGAGGCGGAGAGGTGGATAAAGGCGCTGAGGCTGAACACAACGGCGGAGGAGGCAGTGGCGAGGGGCTTAGAGATGCTGAAGACGTTGCGAGACTCTGGGCTGTTTGACGCGTTGAGGACGATGGCCCAGCGGCTTGGGGAGACTGGCGTGGAGACTGTGGAGAAGATGCTGGAGGCGCTGGAGGGCGGAGAGTTCTGGCTGGGGGCCACGTCCACGGGCAAGGCGATAAAGATCTGCGGAGAGAAGTGCCTCTCCGTTGACCAACGCGGCGTGTATACAATGGAACTTGAAGGGCTTTCGGCTGAGGTGCAGATCCCGCGCCCCCTGCCGGAGGAACACGTCAAACGCCTCCACATCGGCTGGCTGGCATCAGACGAATCACGTAATCCACGAGGCTTTGCAATAATGGGCACAACACAGCTCTGGCAACTTTACGCATGGCTCATCACGAAGCCAGGAAGAATAAGAATACACACACAGAATTTGGTATTAAGGAAGGAAGGGATGTCGACAAGGCCGTTTGCATTCTCAAGAGATTTAAGGCTAATCGCTAGGGGTTCGACGCTGTTCGTAGCTGAGAGTGGACGGGTGATTTACCAGATGCCGCTGGAGGGCCGGGATATTAAGACCTCTGTGATTAGGCTAGTCCTTGAGCTTCTCGACGCCGGGGATCCTTTGCCGCTGGTGGCGTATTACCTCGGCGACGGCGTCGTGAGGAGTGATAGGTTGATTATATCTGTGTCTAGTAAGCGGATGCATCTCTTTGAGAGAAGGGGGGATAGCGTTGATGTAAAGCGGCAAATGGTTGTCTTTCGGCTTGCCCCCGAGCTGTACGCCAAGGCCATCGCGGAGCTGTATCTCTCCGGCGTTGGTGTGTTGCTTGACGTTTTGCATTCCCACAAGTGGCATGCGTTTAAGAGACTGGCGGCGCAGAGCCTAGCCAGGTTCCAACTGGCAGGCCAATACGTAAAGCTATCCTCGGCCAAGGGCCTGCGGGGCAGAGTGCTATTTAGGACTAGGGAGGAGGCGGAGAGATACGCAGAGGCGGTGCGGAGAGAGCTGGAGAAACTAGGGATAGACTCCGCGCCTAAGGTCGTCCGCCGTGGCCTAAGCTACGACGTGGTATTCGACGAAAAAACATTGAGAAGGCTGGCTGAGGTAGACGAAGCCGTAAGGCTGGCCATCGAGAGGCTAGAAGTTCTCTCTGCGCCGCGCATAGCCGCCCAGCCCATAGACGCGGCGAGGTTAGATGCAAAACCCGAGAAGCTGGTCAAGCCGAAAGCCGCGGCGAAGCGCGAAGAGCTAACTAGGCCGAAAACCGCGACGCCGAAGGCTGTGGATAGGGTTGTGTTTCAGCTCGTGGATGGGTTTGCGTCGATGAAGCTGAGACTGACGTATGTAATGAAAGGGGGGAAGAAGATGTCCACTGTAAACGCCGTGGCGCGGTTTTCTGTGTTGGAGGAGGCGGAGGAGTTTAGGCGGCGGCTTAGGCTTTCCGGCATAAACGCCTCTGTAGTAAGCAAAGGCGCCTCCGGCTTCGAGGTGGTGGTGCCGAAGGACGAGCTGGAGAAGCTTACGCCAGAGGAGAAAGAAGCCATAAAGCAGTACCTAGAACACCTGACACAGACCAGAGACGAAGAGAAGAGAAAAACGGCAGAGGAGGTGCTTCGCCGCTTCGACTTCGGCGCCAAGGCGGTCAACATAGGCGGGATCAGACTCAAGCTTGCATACGATAGCGGCAAGATCAAAGCCGAAAAATACGGCGACCCACAGCTGATTGCAGAGATCAAGACGGCGTTGGAAAAGAGGCTAAGAGAAATCCTGAGCTACGAATTTGAGCGGTGGAAAGACCACATAAAAGTAAGGGAGGGAGGAAGACGCCTTATAATAACACATCACCTGCTCGAAAGACTCGCGCAAGACCCCAACACAGCCAAAACACTAAACGAAAAAAACTTAAAAACACACAAAAACAATGACACACCCCCGCAGATCGCTGCGCCGAGGCTGTTAACCCGTAGGTCCCGGGTTCAGGCTAGAAGCCGCCTAAAAATCCCGGCGGCGGCGTCCATGCCTTCTTCTTGTTATGGCAGTATTTTTATATTGTCTGTACGGGTGGGCTGTGGTTTGGAGCCGGATTGTTACTAGGGATGGGTGGGCTGTGCTTGGCCCTGGGTATGTGGCTACGTTGTGGCCGCCTGTTCCTGTGCCTAGGGCTAAGATGCCGGTGCTTGTTGGGCGGCGCGGCGGGAGGGCGGTGGTGACCCACGTGACTTTGGCCCGGGATACCTTGATGCCTCCGAAGCTCATAATTAAGGCCAGGGACTCGACGTATGAGGTCCAGCTCGTCCCGCTTTCTGAAGTCTACGGTGTTTTCAATGGTGAGCCGCATCTGGCGATGCTAAACTGCTGGGCTGAGAGGTGCGACTTGTCTCCGCTGTATGTCGTGGCGTATCCCGCGGGCGTCGCCGAGGTGGCCTACGGCTTTGTGGAGGTGCAGAGGGAGGAGGGGAGGTGGAGGCCGGCGGACCGCGCGGCGGGCCCCGAGGCCTTGAGGGTGCTGGGCGACCCCGAGCTGGCCAGATGCCTTGTGCGGAGTAGGTATGCTCCGGTGAGGTGTGGCGAGTCTGTGGAGGATGCCTTGCCGCTGGTGGAGCATTTCCTGCCTGTTAGGTTTTAAACGTGGTTTTTCTGGCTGTTTGTGAACTGCAGGGTTCTGGTGGTGGATCTAGACGGGACTTTGACTCTGAGCCGCAACACGTATGAGCTGTCTGCGGAGGCGCTTCTGGCGCTTAGGAGGGCGCGCGACGCGGGTCTGCGCGTTGTCCTCGCCACGGCGAACGGGCTGGACTTCGCCCTGACCATAGCCAGGTACCTGGGCATAAGGGACGTGGTTGCTGAAAACGGTTGCCTTATATACCTCGACGGCGAGACCCACGAGCTGTGTAGCGGCGATATGGTGGCTGTGGACAAGACGGTGCTGGCCACGGGCGCCGCGGCGCCGAGCCCCCAGAATAAATGCCGGAAGTACGACCTGGCCTATATCCCCCTGGCGGAGGACGCCGTGGGGAGAATTGCGGCGGCAGTCGGCGGCAACTACGTGGTGGAGTCAAGCGGCTACGCGATACATGTGAGGCCGGCGGGGGTGGACAAGGGGACGGCCGTGAGGTGGCTCTGCGAGAGGCTCGGCGTTTCCTGCTTCCAGGTGGCCGCGGTGGGAGACAGCGACGTGGATGTGGGCATGTTGAAAACCGCCTGGGGGATTGCGGTGGGGAACGCCACTGGGGCGGCTAAGAAGGCGGCCCGCGTGGTGGTGGAGGGGCCGAGCGGGGTGGGGTTCAGAGAGGCGGTGGACTTAATCCTCTCAGGCGGGGCCTGCTCCCCGTAGGATGTAGACGTCGAAGGGCCCCACCTCCTCCTTCTCTGCCTTCTTAAGTGCCTTCTCCTCGTCTAGGGGGCGGGTTAGGCCTAGGGCGTCTAGGAGGGTTGCGTTTAGGAAGGACACAACGGAGTCCCTCGGCTTTATGTAGAACACCTCCTCGGCCACCTCTCTCAGGGCGTTTAAGTCGGCGCCTCTCTGGCAGGCCACGGCTAGGTTGAACTTTCCGTATTTCTCCGCCGCTGCCTTTATCTCATTCAGCGGCAGGTTTTCGAAGGCGTAGAAGCTGGCGGCGGCTAGCTCCTGCCCCAGCGGCGCCGGGGCGAGGGGTATGAGGGAGAGCCTGTCCATCTCCAGAGCCACCAGCTCCTCCCGCTCCTCCACGATGACCACGTCTCTCCCCGCGATGGACATGAGCTCCGAGGAGAAGCCGCAGGGGAACCACCCCGCGACCAGCGTCAACCCGCCGTAGCGCACCAGATCCTGCGCCACCACGACGCGCATGTTTTGAAACGCCGTCGTGTAAGTGTAGAGCGCCCTCTGAAGCTCCGTGGCGAGCGTGGCGACGCGTCTCCCCGAGACGAGGTACGGGAACACCACCTGTTGGAAAAGATCCGAGACGGCCTCGGCGAGGGGTGATACGTCGTACGGCCTGGGGGGATGCTGGGCCTTTTTGTACTTGTCGCCTTTTCTCTGTAGGAGACCTATGTCCGTGAGGAAGTCGAGGAGGTGTCTCAGCTTGTGGCTTGGCTTCACCTCTTCCAGCTCCGAGAGGAGGGCCACCAGGGGCGTGTTGGCGATTCCTGCGACGATGTCGTCGCGGGGTATCATACATTTTCCTCAAGGGGTTTATATAAAACCTCTACATTGTCTTTAAGCGCCGACATGTAGTAGATCTTGGCGGCGCCGACGGCGTTTGCAATCTCATCCCCCTCGACGAAGAGCCCTAGCTCCTCCGCGAGGTCCCGCTTGTTGCCTATCAGCACCACCCACCTGTAGGGGGTGATGCCTCTGTCAAGCAAGGCGCTGTGTAGCTCCGCAATTGCATAAAGCGACGACTGATCCGTAAGGTCGTACATATATATCATGAGGTCCACATAGAAGGTCCAGGCCTTGGCGAAATTTCTGGCAACCTCTGTGGCCACCTGGCCCGGCACGTCTATGAAGTCCACCTCCTTGTCCCTCAGGTAGAGGCGGTATATGCCGGGCCTCAGCGTGGTCCTTGGCTTGAGGGAGAGGCCCAGCAGTCTAAACACGTAGGTGGTTTTCCCCACGCCCCCCCAGGACCGCCACCGAGTGCCGCCTCACGGCGCCTCCTGGAGCAGTTTTTCAACTCTCGCCTCCAGCTCCGCGAGATCCCGCCTCGCGTTTTTCAGCCTTATGCAAAGCTCCCAGCGGGACACGCCGGCTATGCACCTCAAGGTCTCAACGTCTATCTTTGCAACTGGCACGTATCAGTAAGAGACCTGCAATATATATAAACAGCCCGTAGAGAAAAACCGCAACGACAATCGCCACGTCGCCCACGGCGAAGCCGGCCGCAATCTTCTTCCTTAGGATGGGCAGAAGCGCCGACGCGATCACAAAAAGCGCGGTCAAGACGGCGTAGGAGGAAAACAGGAGTAGGAGGACCCTCTTCATATGGGCATATTCAGCAGTCTTAGGAAAAACGCGAGGGCCGCCGTGAGGGCCGAAGACGCCGCCACCGCTACAGTCAACGTCTTGAATACGTCGTATTCCCCCATGGGCCTGTCCGAAACCGCGACTCTCACAAGCGAGATGATGGGCGAGGAGCAGTCTTGATACACGACGCCGTCTCTGAGATACGTCGGCCTCGCGATCTTCTCCCTAGCCTTTATGCCGCCGGAGGTGAAGATTATCAACGCGCCGTTGACCACAAAGGGGAGTCCGGCCAAGATGAGATACGGCACTAGGTCATACAACACGGCCAGCGTCGAGAGGCCTGCCCCTAGGAAGTAGCTCCCCACATTTCCGTTGAAGGTCTTCGCCGGGTACTTGTTGTAGAGGTAGAGGGCAAGCGAGGCGGCCATGTGTATCATCAGCAGGTAGACAGCGTCTACCTGCCCCCTCACGGCCGCCACTGCGGCGAGCGAGGCGGCCACCGCCACGTTAGCCGCCGGAAGGAAGCCGTTGACTGGGTCCAGCATGTTGAAGGCGTTTGTCATAACCGGTATCGCCAACACGGCGAGCCACCCGGTGGCCCCGTAGAAGAGACCCACCGCAGGTATCGTGAGCCTGACGTCCACAGCCCTGGCAAGCACAAACGCAAGAAGCACGGGGAAGAGGACCCTGGCGTATTCGTGTACCCCCCGCAGGTCGTCCACGAGACCCAGCAGCCCAACGGCGAGCGCCACGACCAGAAGCGGCACAGCCGCCCACACAGACGCCGAGATGATGCCGTAGCCCACAGCCGCGGCCACCAAGGCGATCAAGCCGCCCGCCCGCGGGACGCCGTCTACCCCCTTGTAGATGTCGCGCGAGGTGATGCCCCTCCTCTTCTGATACGGCACCCACCACATCCCAAAGAGAACGCCGGCGCCAAAAGCCGCCACTGCGGAGACCGCCTCCAGAAACATATCAAAGGCTCTTGAGGAGGATGGGCAAGACAAGCGTGGCGTCTGCAAAGACATAGACTGTTCTTGCGGAGGGCTTCACCTTGCCCCAGCTAACCGCCTCCCTAGGCCTTGCCCCACTGAGGGAGCCGTCGTACTCCGCCGCCGTCGAGACGTAGACCGCGTAGTCTAGACCACCCCTGAACTGGGCCCACCAGATGACGTGGTGTTTGCTTATGCCACCCCCCACGATGAGGGCCGCCAGTTTCTTGCCGCTGTGTACAAGTTCCCTGAGCGCCTCCTCGTCCCTCAACACGTCTACCACAAGCCGGGACCCGCCCCTCCTGGCCCTGGCGAGGTCGTTGCATGTCAACAAGGCGGTGCCTACGGCGCCGTCTACTATGCCGGGGACGAAGATCTTCACGCCGGCTCTAGCCGCCGCGCCCAATACGGAGTCCTCGGGCAACTCCCTGCCCATTTCCTCCGCCAGCTCGTAGGTAGCGACGGACCTGCCCCACAGCCTCTCGCAGAACCTCAGCACGAACCTCTCCACCAAGGGTCCGTATTCCTCCTTCCTAATCACCACGTTGCCCAGCCTGTGGAGGCCCCGGGCCCCCAGCTCCACATCGTCGAGGTCAAAAGAGCCTGCCATGTACCTCGCCCCCATAGCCTTGGCGATGTCGTGATCCAGCGCGCCAGCTGTCGTCACCACCACGTTGAATAGTCTCCTCCTAAGCGCGTCTGCGATAACCTCCCTAACCCCAGTGGCTACCAGGTTGCCGGTGAAGGAGAAGAAGCGGAGATCCGCCTGCTCAACAGCTTCCTTGAGGACGTCGTAGGCCTCGGCGGCGTGAAGCGCTTGGAAGCCGCCGATCCTCCGGTAAAGCTCTATGACTTCCTTCATTTAATGATCTTCACCTCCTCCACCACGCCGAGCTTCCTCAGCTCCTCCAAAGCCTCCCGCACCTGCCTAATGGTGACGCCCAGCTTAGTGGCTATCTCCTCGAGGGAGGCGGCCCCGTCTATATGCTGAGCCACCTGCCTAAGCCACCTGTCCTCGACTGCCCTCACCTTGCCGGGGATGGGGATCTCCTTGCCGGGGATCTTGTAGAGGTAGAGCTTGTGGCTCCGCCACTCCTCGTAAACCTCCTCCACCACCACGGGGCGCCAGCCGGGGACCTCGAAGTCGTGCGTAACCACCCGCGTGGCGGGCCTAAGCTCCTTCTCGAGCTTCGGCTTAAGCCTCTCGTTAACCGTCGTGAGCAGATACATGGTGATCACGTCGGCGTCTGTAAGCGGCACTTCGTAGAAGCTGGCGTTTATAATCGCCGCCTTGTCTGAAAGCCCCAGGTCTTTTATGCGGGCTGTGGACTGCTCGTAGAGGTCCTTCCGGATCTCAACGCCGAAAGCCCGGGCCCCGAACTCCTTGGCCGCGGCTATTACAATCCTCCCATCCCCCGACCCCAAGTCGTACAGCACCTCCCCGGGTCTAACCCGGGCCAGCTGAAGCATCCTGCGGACAACCACCTCGGGCGTAGCCACGAAGGGTACGTCGTACATAAACCCAATGATATCAACAGAATATAAATTTATGAGGGGGAGATCCCAAAGCCACGGCGGCGGCTGGCCCATGGGCGGCATATCTACGCCCTTTAAAAACTGTTAAAGTTTATAAATGGCTGGATTACTGGCGTCGTGCCTCATAGATCTCGCGATAAGAAGGGCAGATCGCGTTCGGTGAGGCCTGCCCACCCCACTGTGCCCACCTGGATCCAGTATACGCCGGACGAGGTGGAGCAACTTGCGGTGGAGCTAGCCCGCCGCGGTTTCCTGCCTTCTCAGATCGGCTTGATTTTGAGGGATCAATACGGCATACCGCTGGTTAAGCCGATAACTGGGAAGAAGCTGACGAGGATCTTGGAGGAGCACGGGGTTAGGCAGGAGCTCCCGGAGGACTTGCTTAACTTGATCCGCAGGGCGTTGAGGATAAGGAAGCACCTGGAGGAGCACCCGAAGGACGTGGCGTCGCGGAGAGGACTGCAGCTGGTCGAGTCCAAGATCCACAGGCTGGTGAAGTATTACAAAAGAGTTGGTAAGTTGCCGAAGGATTTTGTCTACAATCCGCAGGCTTTGTCGCATCTGGCGACTTAACCTTTAAAAAGCCGGCTGGTGTTTTTACGTGGAGTTTAGGAATTTCGTCATTGACCACATCGACAGGGTGCTGGAGTACCTGAAGCAGAACCCATTGGCGATATACGTCAGGAGGTCTGTGGATGCGTACCTCGCCGCGTATGCGCTGGCGGCTGCCTTGGGGGAGACGGTGCATGTGTCTGTGGTGGATTGGCCGCCGCAGAGGGGGGTATGTGTGGGGTTTAGGTGCGACGGGATGTACATAACCGAGGGTGAGGTGGGCGTGGACGGCAGCAGATACAGCTCCGACTTCACGTCGCTGAGCTACTACGCCGCGGTGATCATCCAGACGCTGTCTCCGCTGGAGGAGCACATACATAAGGCGCTTTATGTAGGCCACTACGCGTGGAGTGTGGACTACTGCGAGTACAGGTGCCAGTTCCCCCGGGAGATCTTGAAGGGGGATGAGCGGCTCGCTGTGGTTTTTCCGTTTCTGGAGTCCCTGCCGGCGAGGAAGGCGCTTTCTCTCTCCACGTTGCCAGTGGTGCCGGGGGTCACAGGCCGCCAGGTGGAGGGCGGCGGGGTTATTGCCTCCATGACGCAGGAGGAGGTGGTGTCGCTCCTGGACTGGGCGCTGGGTGCCGTGTTTAACGAGGGTTTCCACACGGCGGTTTTAGACAAGGCTGTGCGGCCCTATTCCCCCGCTTTCAAGCCCGCGGACGCGGCGGCGCGGCTTGAGGCCGACGTGGCGGGGTTTGTGGATAAAGACGTGGAGACGTATGTGTCTAACTTCGCCGAGGTTTTCTACATGGTTGTGAAGAGGGTTAAGGAGGGCGTGGTGCCTGTGCAGAACCCCTTCTATGTGTATAAGATACCGCCTTACCTTTCCCACTACCTGAAGCTGAGCGACTGGGTTGCGTTGCGTCACGAGACATCCCGCGGGTCGCTTGTAGCCGTGGTGGCGCCTCCGGCCCAGCGGGCCGGCTTGAAGAAAATGGCGGAGGCCCTGGCTGAGGTGGGGCAGACGTTGCTTTTTCCCACCCACCTGGTGACGTATGTGGAGAGCGGGAAATACGTGGATTTCCTGCAGATCTATGAAAGAGGTAGAGGCTGAAATAGCGACGCCGCTGGACTGCGGCCTCATAGACGCGGTGAGGCCCGACGATGTGGACATCCCCAGGGGCATGGAGATTCGACACATATGCGCCGGGGGGCTGTGGCATATCCATGTGAAGTACGTGGTGGAGAAGCCGGAGGATCTCCTCACTCTGAAAAACACACTTGACGAAATAGTGCGGGCCCTCCAGCTAATCGAGGCCGCGCTTCGGGGGAAAGCTTAGGTCACTCCTCTGTGACTTTTCCGCTGGGCGGCGCCACGTACCTCCCCACGTCTTCCGCGTGTTTCTCCAGGGTGTCCGCTATGTAGATGGGCGCGTTTACCCTCACTGCGATGGCCACCGCGTCGCTGGGCCTGGAGTCGAAGGTGTGCATCCTCCCCTCCCGGTCCTTGACGTAAACAGTGGCGGTGTAGGTGTTGGAGACCAGCGCGTCTATTGTGATCTTCTCCACGGCGGCCCCCAGGGCCTCCAGCACGTCTACGAAGAGGTCGTGGGTTAGGGGACGTGGGAACTCCACCTCGCCAAGCCCCTTCTTGATGGAGAGGGTCTCGGCCGCCCCTATTATGATGGGCACCGCCTTGTCGCCCCACTCCTCGGCCCCTATCAGCATTATGCCGACGAGCTGGCCGTAGGAATCCACAGTCTCAACCAGGCTCACAAGCTCGGCCTTGAGGTATTTAACCATTGTAGTTACTATTTAACGCCCTTAAATCTTTATACGCCTAAGAACCGTGATGAGAGACGGCTACTGACCAGTGATAGGTCCTGAACCAGGCTGAGCTAGTCGCTCTCCCGCTCGGACTCCTGAAGGTTTTCGAGGAGTTGCCTCCGGAGCTCCTCCATCTCCTCCTTGTCGTACTCAATCCTCTTCTCCTCAGCCACCATTACGCCTCTTTTCTTCTCCTCGGCGACCTCCGACCTCTGTCTATACGCCTCCTTCGCCTTTTCTGTGAGCTTCACCTCGTACCCGCACTTGGGGCATTTCAACACGGTTGTGTTGTTTTTCTTCTGGGGCACCATCAAAGTGCCGTCTCTGGGGCAAAACCGCATCCCGTCTTATATCGCACAGGTATTTAAGCCTTGTGTCTTCTATCTATTGAAAACTTTATAAACTATATATGATTATGTATACATGCGGTTGCTTCTTCTGGGCAACGAGGCCATCGCCTACGGCGCCTTAAGCGGCGGCGTCGCGGCGGCTACGGCCTACCCAGGCACGCCGTCTACAGAGATCCTGGAGACTCTGGAGGAGTTTAAAGACCGCTTCGTCCACTGGGCTACAAACGAGAAGACAGCCTTCGAGCTGGCCTACGGCGCCGCCCTCGCCGGCGCCAGGGCCTTGACGGCCATGAAACACGTGGGGCTAAACGTGGCGGCGGACCCGCTACACAGCGCGGCGTACACAGGCGTAGAGGGCGGCTTCCTCATCGTAACAGCAGACGACCCGTGGATGCACTCCTCACAGAACGAGCAAGACACCAAGTGGTACGGGCTCCAGTCCTACGTTCCTGTGCTGGAGCCGAGCAACCCCGCCGAGGCGTGCAAAATGGCCAAGGCCGCGTTTGAGCTAAGCGAGAGGCTGAAGCACCCGGTTATGCTCAGGAGCGTCACCAGGGTGAGCCACGTGAGGGCGCCGGTGGAGCTGGAGCCCCCGGCCCCTCCCAAGTGGGGCAGATTCACAAGAGATGTGAAGAGGTTCAACCTCGTGCCTGCCAACGCCAGGGAGCGGAGGAAGGAGCTGGTGGAGAAGTGGGAGAAGATGCGGGACGTGGCCGGCGAGTATGTCTCAGTGGAGGGATCTGGAGATGTGGCGGTGGTTGCCTCCGGAGTCGCCTACAACTACGTCAAGGAGGCGCTGAGGCGGCTGAGGATCAGCGCCACCGTGGTGAAGCTTGGAATGCCGATTCCCATCCCCCGGAAAGTGGCGGAGCTGGCGAAATCTGTAATCGTGGTGGAGGAAGGCGACCCAGTGGTGGAGTTTCAGCTAAGGGCCATGGGCGTGGCGACCAAGGGCAAGCTTGACGGCTACTTCCCAAAATACGGCGAGTTGGATATAGGCAAGGTGGCGGCGGGGCTCGCCAAGGCGCTGGACCTGCCCTACGACCCGCCGCAACCCCCTAAGCCGCCTGTGGAGCCTGCGCCGAGGCCCCCCGCCTTCTGCCCCGGATGCCCCCACATGGGCACCTTCTACATACTTAGGCTAGCCACCGCGGGCCTCAACCCGGTGTGGTCAGGCGACATAGGTTGCTACTCCCTCGGCATCAACATGGGCCAGCAGGACTTGATCACCCACATGGGCTCCTCCGTGGGGCTGGGCGCCGGCATTTCAATTGCGGGGAGGCACTTCGTGGTCGCCACAGTCGGCGACTCCACGTTTTACCACGCCGTGTTGCCGCAACTAGTCGACGTGGCCACGAGGCAGGTGCCCATCCTCATCGTGGTTATGGACAACGCATATACCGCCATGACGGGGGGCCAGCCCAGCCCCAGCAGGACAGTGCCGGTGGAGAAGATCACGGAGGCCTTGGGCCTCCCCACCTTTGTGATAGACCCCGTGGATATCAAAAAGTCAATAGACGTGGTGAAGAAGGCTGTGGAGGTGGTCAAGGCGGGCAAGCCGGCGGTTGTGGTGTCCAGAAGGCCTTGTACCTTAATCGCGACGAGAAAGGCGAGGAGGGCGGGTCTTCAGCTTCCTAAATACCGCGTCGACCCGGACAAATGCACCGGCTGCGGCCTTTGCTACAACCTTCTAAGGTGTAGCGCCATCTCAAAGCGGCCGGATAAAAAAGCGTATGTAGACCCGTCGCTCTGCGTGGGTTGTGGCATGTGTGCAGAGGTGTGTCCCTTCGGGGCGTTTGTAGTTGAGGGGAGGAGAGAGCAGTGGCTAGAGCTATGGCGACAGGCATAGTCATCGTGGGGGTCGGGGGCCAGGGCGTGTTGACGTTGGCCAGGTGGATAGGCGAGGCGGCGCTTGCCGAGGGGTACGATGTGCGCATCGCCGAGATACACGGGGTGAGCCAGCGTGGGGGATCCGTGGAGGTCCACGTGAGGTTCGGGAGGGAGGTCTACGCCCCAATAGTCGAGGAGGCCGGCGCGGACTTAGTAATCGCGCTGGAGGCCGTGGAGGCGCTTAGGGGCTTCCGCTACCTCAAGCCCGGCGGCGTGTTGGTGATAAACAAGAGGGTGATCCAGCCCCCCGGCCGGTGGTATGAACTCGGCGAAGTGGTAGACGCCATCAGAAAAAGCTGGCCAAAGACGTATATAGTGCCGTGTTACGAAGCGGCGCTGGGGCTCGGCTCAGCTCTCTATGAGAACTCCGTAATGCTCGGCTTCGTCTCCCAGCTACTCGGCCTGCCCATGCCGCCTAGCCTAGACGAGAGAAACCAGGCGGCGTTTCGCAAAGGCATGCAACTATTCCAAGAGGCGGCGGCCGCCTACCAGTAGCCACCCCTCTTCATCCACGTCTACATGACCACGCCAAGCCCCCCTTTCCACAAGCCTCTTAAACAACTCATGAGGCGGGAGGGGGTTGCCGAAGAACTCCAGCACCCGCTCCACGTCGCGTCTAAGGTACTCCAGCTCCTTCGGGTGGCCCCGCCTCACGGCGGAGCCCCAGTCAATAAACCAGGGGTTTTCGCCGTCATACAGGACGTTGAATGGACTTAAATCGCCGTGCACCAACCCAGCCGCGACGTAAGTCTTCTCCAAGTTTTTCACCACCTCGTAAAACACGTGATCTACGTCGTCTATGCCTTCAAGCCCTACCTCAGCCAGAAGGGGGGCGGGATTTCTGTCTACGCCGATGAACTGCATTACGAGCACGTTGCGGTAGAAGCCGTAGGGCCTCGGCACGCGGACGCCGGCGGAGTAGGCGCGGGAGAGGTTGCCGAATTCCTTCCTGCACCAGGTCTCCACAAGGTGCAACTGGTCGCTTATCTTCAGCCCCCTAAACCTAGGGTCGCCCAGGAGGTAGCTGTACCTACTCTTCACAAACCTCACCGGCACGGGGTAGAATATCTTCAACACGGCGTAGGTCCCGTCGCCCCTCCTGGCCAAGACCAGCTTAGCCTCCTTGCCCTGCCCCACGGGGCCCAGCACCTCCTCCACCACCTTCCTCTCCTGCAACTTCACGACGGCGGCCCACGTATATGCGTTTATGGCGTCGTCTAACACCTTGAAGTAGTCGCTGTCTCTCTCAGTCCTGAAACGCCCCACAAGACTCTATCCACATAAATATAAATCCCTTATCCCTAAGAGCCGTGGCTTCGGAGTATCTGCGCGGCACGACCCTGGAACCCATAGAGAGGAAGCGGCTGAAGGCCGCCAGGGAGTTCGTGGAGGCAACCGACGGGCGGTACGGCGCCAAGGTGGAGCTGGACGAAAAGGAGCTGTACATAAAAATCACCCCGGGGCCCGACGCCACTGTAGACGTCATACTGAAGCTTAAGGACATGGCCAAAGCCGTGGCGCTGGGCTTCGCCCCAGACCAGGCCCTGCAACTGGAGAACGAGGACTACGTCCTGGCCGTGATTAATCTGAAGGAGTATACGGACAAGCCCAACCACCTACGGCGTATCCTGGGGCGGATAATTGGGGAGGGGGGTAGGGCACGCCACACCATTGAACAGCTGGCCGAGGTGGACATGGTGGTCGGGGACAACTACGTGGCGATCCTAGGCAAGCTGGAGAACGTGGAGATCGCTAAACGCGCGGTGGAGATGTTAATAGAGGGGAGGAAACACGACACGGTGTACAGATTTATACAAAGCACAAAGAGGCGTTAAGAGGCTACGGCCTCTGCCGCGACCTCCTTCACCGCGACCTGCTCCTCCTCGGGCGGGTACCTCAACACCTTTATTTTAGCCAGCTCCACCTTCCTGAGCGGGGCCACCTTCTTGCCCGCCACAAAGAGGTCTGCTGCCAGGGTCCCCTCCAATGCCTCCTTTAGGAACTGGGCTATATCCATCTCAGCCGCCTTCTTCACGAGGGCATCTATCATCCTCTTCCTCATGGCTGACTTCTGCGCAGATCCAATTCGGTGAGTGGTCACGGCCAAGACGGCGATTCTCATGACCCAGCCGTCTTTTGTCTTGACCTCCGTCACGGCGGCGACTTTGCTGGTGCCCCTCCTCACGAGGGATCTGAGGTAGTCGCGGGTGAGTTCCAACCCCTTAAACCTGGTGGAGGCCCGCAACCCGTCTACCCGGTGGATCTGGAAACGTAGCTTTATTGGGAGGTGCGAGATGTCTTTTGTGAGGTCGTAGAGAGAAACCTCAAGCGTCCTCATCAACAGCATCTGTGCCTCGGAGGCGGGGACCTCGGCGATGAAAACCCCGCCGAGGTAAGAAGGCGCGTGGACGCTGAACCACTTCTTCAACGCCCACGGGTCGCGCTTGGAGATCGCCACCTTTTCCTGCTTAGCGACGGCCTTCTGCTTCTCTGCCATTGACGGGGACAACATCTCGTAGAATATAAATTTTTGCCTGTGGCACACGGCGTGGTGGATCGGGCGGCCGGCCTCTTTGTGCCCGCGGGGTTAAGCTATATATTGAGGTGAAAAATCTGGCGTATGGACGAAGTGGACCGGAGGCTTGTTGTGTTGCTACAGGCCGACGGCAGAAAGACTCTGCAGGAGCTCAGCGAAGAGCTGGGCAGGCCCAAGACCACAATCGCCGCGCGCATCAAGAGGCTTGAGCACGAGGGCGTTATCATGGGATACAAGGCCGTGCCCAACCCCTTCGCCCTGGGGTATAGGTTGCTCGCCTTCGTGCTCGTCAGCGTCCGGAGGGGCGCCGCCGCAAAGGAGGCCAAGCCGCTTCAACAGGAGGTGGCAGAGAAGGTGCTGGCAGACTGCAACGGGGAGAGGGGGATGCCCTTTGTTGAGGAGGCGTACATAATCACAGGCCCCTACGACCTGCTGTTTAAGGTCTGGGCCAGAGACGTAAAGCAACTTTCCACTTTCTTGGTCGCGTACCTCGCATCTAACCCCGACATACAGAGAACCGAGACCTTGATGGTCCTCGAGATCATTGAGGACTGGAGGAGGCGCGTGATGCCCCCGGCGTCTCCCGCTTGAGACAAATTTTTATAGGGGCCCGAGTATTGGGACGTGAGCAGGCGGAGAAAAATGTATTACTACGAAGAAACCCCCATGGGGCCCATAAGCAGAACCCCGGCCGAGGCAAAGGCGTTTAGATATGTGGACTGCTCCGTAGTGGAAAAGAGCCCCACCTCCCTCACGGCTATGTGCAAGCCAAACACGTTGATTAAGGTCTACAAAGGCGAGGGAGAGGGGGCGGAGTACGTTGTGGAATTTACAGACACAGACACAGGTCTCAGCGAGAGGCATCGGGTGGATCTCTCCACCGCGGTGGTGATCCGCAGGTACTTGGAGTCGAGAGGTAGATAAACTTTAATAACTTGCCATATCTAGAAAGTTATGGAAGCCGTGGTGTTTCTCAACATCGACATAGGGTCTGAGGATAAGATCATGGAGCTACTGGCTGCGATACCCGAGGTGAAGGCGGTCTACTTCGTCTACGGGCCCTACGACATAGTGATCAAGATAGAAGCCCCCGACATAGACAAGATAAGGAGCGTGGTGAGGGAGAAGGTGAGGAAGATCGACGGGATAAGGTCAACCACAACCCTAATAGTGGCCAAGTCCCACACAAAGGCGACTCCTCCCCGCGCCTAGTGTGTAGACTATATATTTCTAAAGGACCTATAGATTTGTCCCACGCCCTCAAGCTGGCCGCACGCCACGACCCCTACATGCCAAGCGAAAAGAAGCAACACGGCGACGGCTGGGGCTTCGCCGCGGCGTCAAGAGCCGGATTTATGCATTACAAGTCGGGCATCCCCGCCTGGGAGGACCCAACGGCGGTTCCCCTGAGAGAGGCCGTGCTGGCGCATGCGAGGGCGGCGTCTCCCGGCGAGCCCCTCGGGCCGGCCCACGCCCATCCCTACATGGTCTACACCCCAGACGGCCGTATCCTCTTCGTCGCCCACAACGGCTCCGTGGATAAAAAAGCCATGGCGGCGGAGGTGGGCGTGGATCCCTCCCTCTATACTGACAGCTACGTGCTGGCGCTGTTTCTCGCCAGGAGGTGGGAGGCGCCGCAGAGGGCGTTTGAAGACTCGTTGCGGTACGTGAAGACGGCGCTTAACGTAGCTGTCTTGGAGTTGCCCAGCTTGACCGCCCACGTGTACACCTACTACAGAGGCCCGAGGGAGTACTACGCCTTGTATCTGATAGAGGAGGGGGAGGCCAAGGCCGTTGCGTCTTCAACCCTCTTGAGGCATCTGGAGGCGCGGGGCCGGGAGCTGGAGAACGGGACCTACCTAAAGTTCTGACACCGAGAACCCGACGCTGTATAACACGTCGACTATGTAGTCAAACAGCTTGGAGGAAGACGCCGGCCTAACTGCCTCCGCCTCGCCGCCTTTTATAAACACAACGCCGAACCTAAACCTAGGGAAGTTGGGCGGCCTCTGCCCCTCCACCACCAGCACCGTGTTGTGCATCCTCCGCCAGAGCCTGCGCGAGTAGGAGAGCCAAGGACATACGGCCACCACGCCGCTTTTCTCCGCCGAGCCGTCAACGGAGAGGTAGTGGAGGCCGCATCGATGCTCAGCGCTGAACTCGTACTCTCCGTGTAGAGAAAGCGCCTTGGCCAAGGCGTCGGCCCTTCTCTCCTTCACCCGCAACATGGCGTCTAGCACCTCGTCTGCGGAGTAGACGGGCGACACCACGAGGCCGACGTCTTGTTGATAGATGGCAACCCGCCCAATTCTCAGCTCCCTCGGCGGGTCCCCGTAAAAGGCGCTGTGTAGCTCAGCGTCCAGCTCCTCGGTGAGCAACGCCTCCAGATACGCCATGGTGGCGCCGTCGCGTGAGTAGGCCTCAAGCTCCTCCCGTGGATTCGGCTTGCAGAAGGAAGCCGCCTCCCCCAGCTCTATCAGCAACTTGGCGAGATACGGCGGCGCCGTCGCCACGTCGTCGTCGAAATGCATCACGAGCCCCCACCTCAACAGCTTCTCGAGGGCGCCTGGGCGCCCAAGTAGCTCCATCCCCAGCTCCAGCTCCCTCTCCAGAGCCAGATTCCGCCCGTAAGCCGCATAGAGCGCGGCCGTGCCCACGTCGTCTATCCTGGACTTGACCAAGTCCACCAGCAGGACTGGGCTCTTCTCGGCCGTCTCCACGTCCTCCTCGCCGGCGTCGTAGGACGCCCTCCACAGCTCCTCCCAAGCCTTGCCGTATCTCAGCTGGAAATCGCCGCGGATGGTCTCCTCGCCGCCGCGGAACACCGCCCGCTGGTACCTAGCTTCAAGCAGTTTAGGATCCACGGCAAATCCATTCAACGTATTTAAATGCGAGGCGCCCGCATCTCCGTGAAGGGTTTCAAGACCCTCACGCCGATCCCGGAGGCCCAGAGGGCGTTCATCGCCGCGGTGGCCCACACCCCCTCCGAAGTCTCTGTGCCGACGCCGCAGGCCGTGGGGCTCTACGCGGCTAGAGACGTGGTGTCTCCCGTCGATGTGCCTCCCTTCGACAGGGCGGCCTTTGACGGCTACGCCGTGCGGTCTGCTGACACCTTGGGCGCGTCGCGGACCAACCCCGTAATGCTCCGCGTCGTAGGCAAGGCGTTGCCGGGGGCCGAGTTCGGCGGCGCCGTGGGCCGCGGCGAGGCGGTGGAGGTCGCCACGGGCGCCCCGTTGCCGGCAGGGGCAGACGCGGTTGTTCCCTACGAGGAGGCGGCGAGGCGGGGCGAATACATAGAGGTCTACAAGTCCGTTCCCCAGTTCTACTACGTATCTAGGCGCGGCGAGGACGTCGCCGCGGGCGAGGTGGTGTTGAGGCGGGGCCGCAGGATCAAGCCGTGGGACGGCGGCGTCCTTGCCTCCATCGGCGTGAGGGAGGTCGCCGTGTATAAAATAACGGCGGGGCTCATCTCCACCGGCGACGAGCTCGTGGAGCTCGGCGAGACCCCTCCGCCGCCTGGCAAGATCATCAACAGCACCCGCCACGTGATCGCCGCGCTTTTGCGGGACCTCGGCGTGGAGGTCCACTACCTGGGCATAGTTCCAGACGACGAGGAGGCCATATATAGGGCTGTGTCCGACGCGGTGGGACGCTTCGACATCGTGTTAACCACGGGCGGTGTGTCCGTAGGCGAGCCGGACCACGTGGTGAGGGCGGTCACGCGGCTGGGCCCCGAGGTGTTGATCCACGGCATAGCGGCCAGGCCAGGCAGGCCAAACAGCGCGGCGACTGTGCAGGGGAAGCCCGTCGTCATGCTTTCTGGCTTCCCCGTGGCGTCCATCGTGGGGTTCGAGGTGTTTGCGAAGCCGGCCATCCTCAAGATGGTGGGGGCCAAGGAGGAGCCCCTCCCCGTCGTGAGGGCGACATTGACGAGGCGGGTCACCACGCCCATAAACGTCAGGAGCTTCGTGCGGGTGAAGGTCTACCGGCGGGGCGACAGGATCTACGCGGAGCCCCTGGCTGTTACTGGCAGCGGCATCTTGTCGACCCTTACAAAAGGCAACGGGCTGTTGATAATACCGGAGAACCGGGAAGGCTACGATGAGGGCGACGAGGTGGAGGTGGTACTACTGGGACCCGTCGACGATTAGCCTCACCTTCCCAGACCACTCATATCTCCGGTAACCCCGCGGCAGGTCGCGGAGCGCCTCCTCTGCGATCTGCAGCGCCTTGTCCAGCACCTCCTTTCTCGCCAGGAGGTCGTACTGCTCCCAGCCTATCGGGATGAAGTGCAAGCCGTAGAGCTCCGCGGCGTACCGCACCCCGACGCCGACGTCAGCCCTCCCCTGCGCCACCGCGGCGGCCACTGCCGTGTGGGTCCTGACCTCGTGGGTGTACCCCCTGATCCTCCTGGCGAGCTCCTCCAGAGAGGCGCCGAGGCTCTTCGCCGTCTTCTCCAGCAGTGAATCCAGAAGCGCCCTGGTCCCAGTGCCCCTTGGCCTGTTGACCATGACCACGTCTGGCCTGAGGAGGTCCTCCACGTCTTTTATCCCCTTGGGGTTCCCACTCTGAACAATCAGCCCCTGCTCCCTCTCGAAAAGCCCCACCACCGCGACCCCCCTCAGCCCCAGCCTCTGGACCAGCGGCACGTTGTACTGCCCCGTCTCGGGGTCGAAGACGTGCACGCCAGCTATGTCCGCCTCGCCGCGTTTCGCCGCCAGCAGGCCGCCCATGGAGCCCACGTAGACGGGCTTGACGTCGTGTCTCGCCAAAACGGCGTCGAGGTGTGGGTCGTGGCTACCTATGAAGTAGAGCCCCGCCGGCTTGTACCTCTCGAAGAGGTACACCTCCACCTCCTCGCCCTCGGTCATGAACTCCACGGTCTCGGGTATCACGATGTAGCCGTCGGCCCTAGCCAAGACAGATATGGCGCCGGACTCGGCGTAGAGCGGATACGCCTTGTAGACCCCGCCCCGCTTTATGAGAACCACGGGGTAGAGGGCCCGCCTCCCCTTGGCCCCCTCCACGCCGAAGGCGAGCCTCGCCTTGTAGACGGCGGGTGGGTGCGGATCTAGGCACTGGAGGCGAAGCAGAAACGGCCTCACCACTGTGTGGAATATCATGAGGGCGGAGGAGGGGTAGCCCGGGAGCCCCACCACAATCTTCCCCCCCACCACGGCGGCGAGCGTCGGCTTCCCCGGCCTCACCATAACGCCGTGGAAAAGCACGTCGCCCAGCTCCCCCAACACCCTGTAGGTCAGGTCAGCGACCCCCGCCGACGTGCCGCCGGATATCAACACCACGTCGGCCTCAGACAAGGCCTTGGCTATGGCCTCTCTGTAGCTTCGCTCCTCGTCCCTCACGATGCCAAACAACACCGGCACGCCCCCCGCCTCCGCCACCGCCGCCGCCAGAGAGTAGCTGTTCACGTCGTACAGCCTGCCCAGGCCCAGGGGCTCCCCCGGCGCCGCCAGCTCGTCGCCGGTCGAGATTACGGCGACTCTGGGCCGCCGCACCACAGCCACCTCCCCGAGGCCCAGGGCGGCTAGGACGCCTATCTCCCTAGCCGTGAGGCGTGTGCACCTCCTCATAACCACCTCCCCCGCGGATATGTCCGAACCCGTAGCCATGACGTTTTCCCCCGGCGCCACGGACCTGAACACCCGCACAACGCCGTCTCTCCCCTGGGTGTACTCCACCATGACCACGGCGTTTGCGCCCCTCGGCAGAGGCGCCCCCGTGGCCACCTCGCACGCCTCGCCGGGCCTCACCTCGGCGCTTGGCCACCCGCCGGCCTCCACCCTACACACCACCTTTAGCTCCACGGGGGTGAGCTCCGACGCGCCGTATGTGGCCTCCGCCACCACGGCGTATCCATCCACGGTGGATCTGTCGAAGGGAGGCACGTCGAGCGGGGCGACCACGTCCTCAGCCAGCACCCGGCCGTAGGCGGAGGCCACGCCCACCTTCTCGGCCCCAAGCGGAGCGGCGAACTTGAGGAGCACCTCGGCGGCCTGGTCAAGAGTGACGAGTTCGTGGAAGATAACCCTCCTGCCCATTACTTAAGTAACCCACCGAGCTCTCGCCCGAGCAGAGCCGCCACGTTCTCCTCCACGTATTTCCTGACCTTTTCGGCGATTTCGGGGGGGATCTTCTCCAGGGCTACGCCTTTGCAGTCCACATATGACAGCTTAACCGCCACATGGAAACCCTCGTCCCCGAACTTGGTCTTGACGAAGCCGAAGAGCCAGTCGTCGCCCACCCTCAACCTAAACGACGCCACGGACCTCTTGAGGGCGCCGAGCCGCCCCAGCGCCTTCCTTTTCGCTACCTTCTCCGCGGTCTGCTCATCGACACAAGACATAATGGTCTTAATGGCACAAATTTATAAAGTAGAAGCCCTTTGTTCCCGTGACGACAGTCCCCGTGTCTGACGAGTGAGGAGTTCACGTACCGGCTGACGCGTCTTCGCCGAGGTGTCAGGAGGAAAGTTTTTAAGTGGATACACACAACGCCACATGCTCCCGGTGTTTGACCCAATCGCTCTGGGTCTATACTTCGTGGGCTACATATTCATGTTTGTAGTGGCGGCCACCGTTGCTCCTAAAGTTGCCAGCTCCGTCTCAGGCCGCTTCACGCTCTACGGCGCCATGGCGCTAACCGCAGTGTTGATAGTGCTCACCACAGCCTTCATAATTTACCTATTCGCGACAGTTGCCGCGCCTGGGCTAGGCGCCTACGGTTGGGGCTTCTTCCTCGGCTTGATATTCTTCGTGGTGTTGATGAACTTGATAACATACTTCGCCTCGCCGTTTATGATCAACGCGTCATACGGCGCCAGGCCCGACCCGAGGCTTCAGCAGGTGGTGGACGAGGTAGCCGCCAGGCTGGGCGCCCCGTTTAAGCTGAAGGCGGTGGTGGTGGACGGACCGCCCAACGCCTTTGCCTACGGCAACTTCCTCGCAGGCAGATACGTCGCTGTGACAAGCGGCATGCTTTCGCTGACCGACCGCCGGGAGCTGGAGGCTGTTGTTGGCCACGAGATAGGCCACCACCTCCACAGAGACAACGCGCTTATGCTCCTATTCGGCGTCCTCCCCTCCATAGTGTACTACCTAGGCGTTACGGCAGTACACCTGGGGCTGTCCTCGTCTAACAACAGGGGCGGGAGCCCGGCGCTACTCGCCGTCGGCGTCGCCGCCGTGTTGGTGTCTTTCCTCATCCAGCTACTGGTCTTGGCCTTCAGCAGGCTGAGGGAGTACTACGCAGACACCGCCGGCGCAAAGGCCGCCGGGAAGGAGTCCATGCAGTTCGCCTTGGCCAAGATACACAAGTTCTACTTCTCCGCGCCTGAGGCGCGCGTCGCCGTGCAGGAGAGCAAGTTCAGAGCCCTCTTCATCTACGCCCTGGTAAACGCCGTGGCGAACCCATTCGTCACCGTGACAAGAAGCGACGTCGAAGCCATCAAGAGAGCTGGCTACTCCCCCTTTGAGGAGGTCTTCGCCACGCATCCGCCGATACCCAAGAGGCTGAGGTTCCTAGACGAGCTACAGCTCTAAAACAACGTCCCTCTTTTACGTTTTTATGGTTAGGTCGGCTTTTTCTCCGTGAGGCGTCTTGTGTTGACCCCGACTTATGGGAGCTACGGAGACGTGGAGCTTCTTTCAGACTTCTTGGTGTCTATGGGCGGTGTGTACAACGTGTATAGGGATGGCGGGTCCATCGTGTTGGAGCTGGACGACGGTGTCTTCCCTGCTGAGGTTGTCCGGAGGGTGTTGGACCTCGGCCACGAGCTGGCCCTGCCGCACTTCGTCTTCGTAGCGAAGCCGAACCAAGACGAGAGGACGGTGGTGAAGAGGTTGATGGAGAGTCCTTACGTGGTGGCGGCTGAGTACTACCCCAGGTCAGGCCGCGGCGTCTTGGTGGCGGTGCCGGGCACCGCAGAGGAGGAGGTGGCGAAGGTTTTGAAGGAGGTCTTGGGCAGGTCTGTACGCGTGGAGTCCACCTACGTCCAGCCCATTAGGATGTCCTTCGGCTAGCGGCGGACACGCCGGCGGAAGGAACACCGCATTTCGGCGTAGTTGCGCCATCCAGTCTATTAATGTACCGGTTAATTTACCTGATCAGAATATAAAGCCGTGCGTGTGTGGGTCCATGCCGACTCTCTTTGTTAAACCTGGTAGAGTTTTCGTCGCCGTGAAGGAGGAGGATCTAGATCTGGTGGAGGAGGGGTGGGTCCCCGTGGCTAGGTTTAAAAGCGTGAACCTGGCGTTGAGGGCGGCGAGGTGGTACGCGGACCGGTTTGAGTACGTTGTGGAGTGGGGCTAGTATACGAAGGCGAGTCCTTTCCTGAGGAATCTCTGTAGTATTATGTAAAGCACGACGGGGGGGATTGCGTAGAGGAGCGCCGCCGCGGCGAATCTGTTCCACTGCACCGAGTAGACGTTAGACATGAGGGAGTAGATCCAGAGGATCAGCGACCTGTTTTCGCCCGAGAGGAAGAGGTTGGCAAGTATGAGCTCCCCCCACGCGCCTATGAAGGAGAGTATCGCCGACACGGCCAGAGCCGGCGCCATCAGCGGAAACACCACTCTAAACAGCAACGTGGCGACTCCTGCGCCGTCTATCAACGCGGCCTCCTCCGCCGACCTGGGTATCGTGTCTATGTAGGTCTTCAGAAGCCACGTGTGGTAGGGGATGGCCCCGGCCGCGTATATGAGGGCAAGCGCCAGCAGGTTGTTCCTCAGCCCCAGCGCCGACACGATGGCGAATAAGGCGATCAGCCCCGCGATGCCGAGGCCGCCTGAGACTTGGGTAAAGACCACGTAGAAGGAGAGGAGGGGGTCGCGTCCTTTGAACCTGTGGCGGCTGAAGGCGTATGCCCCCGGCAACGCCAAGGCGATTACTACAACCACCGTAGCCCCCGCCACGATTAAGCTGTTGACGAGGCCGCGCCAGAACTCGGGCTGTTGCAGAACCCACTGGAAGGACTCAAGAGTGGGGACGAAGTCGCCTCCTATTCTGAAGTAGGGTATTTTGTTCAGCGAGAGGAGAACTATCTGGAGCACCGGGTAGAAGAGTAGAAACGTTGTCAAGATCGCCACTGAGGTCTGTGCCAAGCTAGCTCTCATACATCCCCCTCATGAGGCCGGTGAGTCTTATCGCCAGTATCATAAACACAGATATCACAAGAGCAGATATTGACAGCACCGCCGCGGCTAGGCCGTATTCTCTAAACGGCGACCCGAAGGCCCAGTAGTAGCCGTAAGCCAGCATGAAGCGGTCGTATAGCTGTATGAAGTTCCACAGAAACGCCACTAGGAAGAACTGGAGCGAAGCCGCCGCGGTCATGACCGAGGCGTAGATGAGCGGCCTCTTGATGAGCGGGAGAGTTATCTGCGTAAACACAGCCCACCTGCCCGCGCCGTCTATCTGCGCCGCCTCGAAGGCAGTCCGCGGGACGTTGGCCAAGGCGCCTATCACCACTGTCATTATGAAGGGATACGCCAGCCACGCCTCGATAACCACCATGGCGGCGTAGGCGTAGTCCTTGTTCACAAACCAGTCAGGCGGCTTCGAGACACCCAGCGAATACAGCATCTGGTTGACGACTCCATATGTGGGGTCGAAGACGTAGCGCCAGGCAACCACAGAAAGTATAAGCGGGAGAGCCCAGGGGACTATCAAGAACGCCCTCATCACAGACTTGCCCAACACCTTTTCGGAGGACATCAAAAGACCTACAAACGTCCCGAGGGCAACCTTCGCGGGTACAGACACGGCGACAAACACAAGGGTCCAGAGCACGGCGTTCCAGAAGCCCGCCGATGCGGGGCCCGTGAAGATCGAGGCGTAGTTAGCCAGGCCTACGAAGTCGGGCGGCGGCCGGGCCTGCTTCAGCTCCTCGGGGGCCCAGGGAGGCGGTTGCGGGAAGTTCCGTATGTTGGCGTTTGTGAAGGAGATGTATATAGAGTAGACTATGGGCCAGAGGTTGAAGAAGAGAAAAAGGAGGAGGCCCGGGAGTATCAGTAGCTGGGGCCGCATCAACAGAGACCTCTGGCGCAGAGGTCCTTCGCCGCGTCTTGCACCGCCTGCGTGATGGTCTTCTGGTCTGACACTATGGCGTTTTGTATGACGATGTCCACGGCGCCCCAGACCGGTTGCATCTTCGGCGAGACAGGCATTAGGTAGACGTTTTTAATCGCTTCGTAGAAGCCTTGGACCACCGGATCTTGTATCTGGGTGTCTTTAATCACCGGGACGTAGCCGAGCTTCTGTACCAGTATCTTGGCTACTTGCGGGTCTGTGGTGAACCACTTCATGAAGTCTATGGCCTCTTTAGAGACGTAGATTGTGGCGTAGAACATCTTAAGCCCTCCGTAGGGCTTAGGAACGTATGTGCCATTTATGGGCGGCAACGGAGCGACGAAGAAATCTATGCCCGCCTTCTTCACGGCGCCTATGCTCCACGGCCCGTTGACCATACAAGGCGCCTGGCCGCTGAGGAAGAGACTAACTTGAGTGTTGTAGTCGGTGGGGTTAGGCCCTACGTACGGCATAATGTTACGCTTGAAGAACTCAAAGCCGGCGATCGACCTGGGGTCCGTGAGGCCCTGCTTCTCGGTCTAGTCGTCGAAGTAGTAGCCGCCCGTCCCGTGGATCCATGCCGAGATGAAATATGGATTCACCCAGTAGGCGATGCCGTAGCTCCGGGGAGGCTTGTTGTACTGTTGCATTATCTTTGCCAGGTCGGCGAATGTCTTAGGCGGCTCGGGCACCATCTTCTTGTTGCATATCAACGCGACGGTCTCGGCAGTGAAGGGGAGCCCATAGATGCGGCCCTTGTACTGAGGTATCTGCACGGCGAATTTAGGCAAGACGTCAGCCACATCGTTATCCACAGGCTTGAGGACATCGGCCTCCACCATGAGGCCAATCCAGTCGTGTGCCCATATGAACAAGTCGAACTTCTCTCCCATCCTAATCGCCGCTATTACCGCGGTCTGGAGGTCCGGCGCCTTGTTCTCAAAGATTATCTGGACGTTGGGATGGCTCTGCGTATACAACGCGGCTATCTCCTTAAACACGGCCTCCTCCTCTGGGTTAAGCGCATGCCATATCTTTATTGTTACTTTCTGCGCAGGCGGCGGCGCCGTGGTCGTAGGCGTTGGGCTTGGCGTTGTAGGAGTTGTCGTTGGCGTGGGCGTTGTGGGTTGCGTGGTGGGCGAAGGAGTGGGCGTGGTCTGAGTTGGAGTGGGCGTGGGTGTTGGCGTTGTGGGAGTTGCTGAGGCTGGCTTGTTGTGGTCTGTGTGGGGGCTGGGGGTTGTTGGGTGGTTAGGTAGGCGACGGCGGCGATGATGATAATAACTACTGCAAGTATTCCAATTAGGAGGTTTTTATTCATGGTCTAAAAATATGTATTTAGTTTTTATAGATTCCGCCGCCTTGTTAATATGCCTGCCGCCAGCCCGGCTATTAGGGCGAGCACCGCGGCGGCGGCTGTGGCGGTCCAGTCCGTGGCGGTTTCTTTCACGGTCGTTGTGACTTGATACGTCGTGGTTACCGGCGTTGTGGCGGTTACTGTAGCTGTTTCGCGTATCGTCGTGGTGTAGGTGGCGGTTACTGTGGCTGTGACCGTGGTGGTTTGTATCTGTGGCGGCTTCTCCGCCGATGTGTATAGGCACACTACGGCGGGCTTGCCCACGTATGTTCCGTTGGGCAGTCTGGAGACTTGATACGTCGTGAGGGCCTTCGTCTGGGCCTCCGCGGTCTGGGCCAGCAGGTCGAAGACCCTGGGCGCCACGCCGGCCAACACGGCGACGGGATCCGCGCCGCCTACGGTCCACTCGTCGGCCATCACGCCGAAGTTTCTGATGTTGTCGGGGCCGTAGCCGTCCCAAGATGTTAAGAAGACTGTGAGCTTCCAGCTTCTGTCGAAGTTGCCCACGTATCTCTTGGGGACGTCGGCGATTACCGTGTTGTTTGGACCTGCCCTTATGGCCATGGCGTCGTCTATGTACGTCCCGTCGCTGTATACTACCCTGTTGCCGCCGGTCCAGCCGGGGCCTATCAACAAGGCTACGTCCCACGCCGCCTCTCTGCAGAGCGCCAACCTGAGGCCAAGCGTGTCGTTTCTAGCACCGGCGCCTCTGTTGATGTAGACGTGGAAGAACTGAAGCGAGAAGCCGGCTGGGCCTCCCCACGGGTTTCCGCCGAGCTCGCGTATCTTGAACACAAGCCTAAGCCTATCGCCTAGGTCGTACAGGGCAAAGCCGAGGAGGTCGAACACGCCTGGCTTGAAGACGGGTTTTTGGGATATTGATACTTCCCGGGGCCGAAGTCGTCGCCGGAGGGGTCCGAGGCCTCTAGTAGCAGCTGTTGGCCCGCGGCGGCCTCGGGTATGCCGAGGGCGTAGACCAAGCCGTTGAACTCGACGTAGAGCATGCCGCCCGGCTGGGCCCCCACAAAGCTCAGCTTAGCCACGTTGCCCACCGGGTAGAACCTGCCGCCGTCGGAGAGGTAGACTGTCCCTGTACAGCTGTCTATTGCCATGTCGGCGAATATGTTGAGCCTCTCTCCGCGGAGCCCCTGCACAGCTCCTCTGAACATATACGGCGACCTGGGGAGGGCCGGGTTGGAGACGTAGACAACTCCACATCTCCCTCCCCGGGCCCATATATGTGTCGTGTTTGCATACACGGCGGGCCCGCCGTAGGTGGTCACGTTGCCGTCGCCTTTTTTAACCACCTCGCGGGGGGTCCCCCCGGGGTACGCCGACGAGAGCAGGTAGGCGGGTGGCTGGAGGCCGGCCCGTCTGTAGTACGCAATGAGGGCGGACTTGGCGATTGGGTCGAAGGTCTGGGGCGACCCCATGTCGTTGCCGTACCAAAACGGCCAGTCGCTGGCCTCCGCGATCAGTAGCGGGAAGAGGACGTCCCATCCCCTGTCTGTGCCCACGTCTTCCCTCGCCTTTTTGAGCCACATCCACCACACGTTTTCATCCACATCGCCTATCCACACGGCGAGGCTCCCCCCGGCGGACCACGTGCCCTCCGCTATTCTGCCCTTTACCACGCGGGTGGGCAGATCCCTTATGGAGTTGTAAAAAGATATGTCCACCGCGAGGTTGAAGTATTTATACTCTTTAAGCGGCAGAGGGGTTGCTTCGTCTTTACACTCCTCTACAAACTCGCTGGGTTTCCAAATCGTGACCGTGCCGTTTTTCTCCAACTCCGCCAAGCCTCGGAAGAAGACGGTTAAGAAGTCGTCGCCGAAGTTGGGGTAGTTCTCCCAGGGGTTTTCCCCATCTAACGCCACCACAACCACCGAACATCTATCTCGGGGGACCTTTCTGAGGTACTTGACGAAGTCTGCCAGGGCCTCTTCAGGCTTCATGGAGGAGTATCTAAAGCCGAGGTTGTCCGACAGCGTCTTGTCTCTAAAGAAGACGTAGAGGCGGCGGCCGCCGTAGTCGGCGTAGTAAAGCTTGAAGTGGCTGGCGTCTGGCAGAGTGGCTCTCAACACGTCTTCGTCAGTAACCGTCCAGCTGTACCCCGCCTCTGCGAACAGTCTAAGCACCTCGTCGTTAACCGCCTGCTCGGGCGGCCACACCCCCGTGGGCCTCACGCCGAGGTAACGCCGAAAGAGGCCGTTGGAGAGATTTATGTGGAGTCTCAAGTCGTCAAGCGCGCCCATGTCTGCCAGAAGCGGCATAAGCGGGTGGGAATACGGCACGGGAACCAGCTCTACGGCCCCCCGTTGCGCCAGGCTCTTATAAAGCGGGAGTACCTTCTTTATTAGGTCTATATGGACCTCGAGAATTCTCTTGAGGTCGTCGCGGGTATAAGACGTCTTGTTTCTCATGGCCCAGATGTCGGGGTACTGCCTCGCCATGTATGGATCAATCCAGAGCAGGTTGAAGAGCACGGCTAAATCCACGAAGTCCTGGTCGCTGAATCTCGAAACCACGCAGGTGACGTTGCCAGGTGGGCACTTGCTGAAGGCGTCGTTTCTCATCCCGAGCAACACCGTATATCTCGGGTGTCTGTACACTATGTTCTGCCAGTTTATGTCGAAGAAGCCCCCCGGCACGGAGAGCATGGCGTATTTCTCCTCGGCAGTGAGGGGCCTCCCCTCTGCGATTTTCTGCGAAATCTTGAACCGCAGGTCTGTGTAGGTGCCGTTGGCGTACCAGTTGAGTTGCTCTATCAAGCTCCCAGAGAGCGTAAACGCCACGGGAACCCCGCTTTGGTTTATGAGGAGAGGCACCTTGAGGTAGTTGCCCACCGCATGCATCCGCACCTAGGGCAACACGAGCTCGCCTCTGTCTAAGTCGATGTACCAGGGCTGGTGGTTGTGCAGGATAAAGACGACATTTACGGGCTGGGCCAGCAGAAAGGCCGCAAGCACCAGCACAAAAACCCACCTCATAGAATCTCGCAACCACAGGTTTTTAAAAATGGGCCTGCTGGCGTGCGTGGCTGTGTTGGTGGTGTTTGCAGGGGGCAGGTCCAGCAGGTTCGGCCGGGACAAGTGCACCTACGTCCACGGGGGGAGGCGGCTTATCGACTACGTAATCGAGGCCGGTAGGGAGGCCGTCGATAAAGTCGTCATCGCCGCGGGACAAAACACGCATCTGTACCCGGGCGAGGAAGTTGTTGCAGACAGCCCCCGCTTCTCAGGCCCCCTCGCCGCGGTGGACAGCGCCGTCCAGCTGTTTGACGAGACGCTTATATTCGCGCCTTGCGACGCCCCCCATCTACGGCCCGCCGCGTTTAAGGAGCTACTACGCGCCGAGGCTCCTCTTTCGGTGTGGGTCTTCCCCAACGGTAGGGTGGAGTCCACCATATTTAAGGCGGAGCCCACCGCCGCTAGGGAAGCGTTGAGACTGTTAGCGCAACACAGGAGGAGCAGGCTTGATGACTTGTTTAGGCTGGTGCCTACCGAGTTTCTGGCCGTTGAGAAACATGAAGCTGATCCCACGTGGCTTCTGAACGTAAACAAAGCGCAGGACTTGGCCGGCGCCGCGCCGGCCTTTAAACACAAGGTGTTCCTCGACGACTACCTCCTACGGTGGGGAGAGCCGCCCTTGGCCAGGTGGCTGACGCTTGGCGACGTAGAGGCGTTGCGGACGGAGTTTCTACGCTACGTGGAGGTTGGCCTCCTCTCCATGGCTGCGCACGTCGCCAAGGATCTCGGGACTCCTAGCTTCAGGGCTCTTGCCGAGGTCATTTATGAGGCGGTTGACATAGAGAAGGCGCGGCAAGGGTAGGCCAAAAGTGTCAACGTACTCAGAAGATAGTTGTAAGCCGTATTACCTGGGGGTTTTAAACCCGTGTACGTATACGTACATGTACCGGGTCTACCTAAACCCCAAGGAGGAAAGAGTCCTCGTAACTAGGACCAAGGTTGCAGGTGAGGGCTGGGTGTTGGTCACGAAACACGCCACCTGGGACAAGGCGTATAGAAAGGCCCTGTACCTCGCCAACAGACTGGACTACGTCTTGGAGTGGTTTCTTGAGGACCAGATAGAGCAGACGCTCCAAATCTTTAAAAACTAGGGCCCCCGCCGCCTAGATGCGTCTATTTCTCGTCCTCCTGCCCCTCCTCCTTTTCTCTCTATCCGCCGCCTACGTGGACAAGATCTACATCTAGCTACGGCAGTGTCTCTGTCTAGAGCCTCAATGGCTTTATCTCGACGTAAAAGCCCACATCTCGTCGACCGGCAACTCGCCCCTCAACTTGACGCTACAGTGGTTCGACGGGAGCTGGGGCGGCGCGTGTCTCCTAGGCTCGGGGCCCGACGTCTACAACATATGCTCAGTGCCCCGCTCCTCCTCGGCTGTGGCGCTGACGCTTTATCAAAACGGCCGGGAGATCGACCGCGTCGAGATCTGGGGACTTAGGCCGGCCAACGCCAGCTGCGTCGCCGTGCCGGAGCTCCGCGTCTTGAACAAAACCACGCAGTACGAGCCGCCTCTCGCCGTAGTCGCCGTCAAGAGCACTATGGTGCGTAACATGACGGCGTATTTCCAAGCCAGCGGCTACACAGCGGCTAGGTCCATATCTATACGAGGGCTTAACCCATGCGACGACTACGTCATTAAGCTTTTCTACTACCTCCCCTCTCCATCTACCTGGAGAATAGCTATATACGGCGACTTGGCCACCGTGTTGACCACAACAGAGACCGTGGCCATAACTGCCACGGCCACTAAGGTGGTCACCTCAACAGTCACAATAGAGAAGACCACCACGGCGACTGTGGAGAAGACCACGACAGTCACCATAACCGAGACTAAGGCCGAGGAGCATACGGCCACAGTCACCTACACTGTCACGGGCGTAGAGGTGGTTAGAGAGGTGGACTTCAGAAGCATCGTCTTGGCTTTTCTAGGAGTGGCAACGCTCGGGGTCTCTTTGATAATTTTTATAGTAAGTGAAAAGAGGAGACGTGTATAGGAGGTACGGCGAGAAGCGGATACTGACGCCAGGCCCCACAGCTCTGCCGCAGAGAGTTAAGGCGGCCCTTGTCCGCGAGACCACAAACCCAGATCTAGACCCCCAGTTTTTCGAAGAATACCGAAAAACCGTAGATATGGCGAGACAGCTGATTGGGGCAGAGCAGGGGCGGGTGTATATATGGGCCGGCGAGGCGATGCTGGGCCTCGAGGCGGCTGTGGCTAATTCCGTGAAGCCGGGCACTAAGGTGTTGGTGGTGGACAACGGAGTATACGGCTCCGGCTTCGCCGACCTCGTGAAGATGTACGGCGGGAGGCCCGTCGTCATGGACCTCGACTGGAGACTGCCGGCGGATCCAGCGGCTGTGGATAGGTGGCTCGAGAAGGAGAGAGACGTGGAGGTGGTCACCCTCGTGCACTGCGATACGCCGTCTGCGCTTTACAACCCGCTGAGGGAGTTGGCCAAAGTGGCGGCCGACCACGGCGTCTTGTTGATAGTAGACGCGGTCTCCTCCATCGGCGCCGACGAGATATTGTTCGACCAGTGGCGCGTCGGCGTGTTGATAGGGGGGTCGCAGAAGGCGCTTAACGCGCCGCCTGGCTTAACCATACTGGCCGTGAGCAAAGCCGCGCTGGACAAAGCCAGGGAGGTGGGCAGAGAGACCTTCTACATGAACTACTTCCTCTGGGAGGAGTGGCTGGAGAAAGGCGGCTTTCCCTACACCATGCCCGACGTGTTGATATACACCCTCAAGGAGAGCCTAGACAAAATTTTGGAAGAGGGGCTCCCCTCCGTCTTTCAAAGACATAAGGCGGCTAGGCTGGCCGCGCGGAGGGCAGTGGAGGCTCTTGGGCTCAAGCCCTATCCGCAGTCCCTCGAGTGCACCTGCCCCACAGTCACCGCCTTCAAAACCCCCATACCGGCTGCCCAGCTTAGGAGACATATCTGGGAGAAGTACGGAGTGTTGCTGGCCGGCAGCTGGGGGCCTTTGGAGGGCGAGGTGATGCGGATAGGCCACATGGGCGTGCAGGCATCGCTTGATCACCTAGCAACTGCAGTGGCGGCGTTAGGCGCCGGACTTAGAGACCTCGGCATAGACGCCGACGTGGAGAAGGCAGTAGACGCCGTGGTGGAGGCCTTTAGGTGATGGAGAGAATCGGCGGGGTACACGCCGAGTGGTATAGACGCCATATAGTGCATCTCGCCTATGCGATGGAGGCGCTGGAGGAGGGCGACCACGGCGCCGCGTGCTACCACGCCTACCACGCCGTCTCTGCACTGCTCAGCGGGATAATCGGCCTAGACCCCTACGCCCCCGGAGCCTACGTCAAAACCCTCTCCGCAATGTTGAAAACAGCCGTGGACCATCCCCCCGCCGACGTGGCCACGTGCGGAGGGTTTTTAGACTCGCAGTATTTCTCCGGAGAAGACGGAGAAAAATGCGTCGCGTGCGCCGAACGCCTCATCGACGCGCTTCACGAGCTTTTACTCCTCTGAAGAAATTCGGTACCAAAAAGCTAGTTTCAGACCGTATAGAGGTACTGCTGATATTCCCAGTCGGTTATCGTGTTCCAGGTCTTCTCCCAGGTGTATTTAGCGCTGTAGCTCTCCCATTCCGCCTCCTTAACCTTCACGTAGGCCTTCACCAGCTGAGATGGGAGCTTACCGGCGATGTTGCTTTCTGTGAAGTATTTCAGGGCTTCGCCTAGGTGCTTGGGCGTTTCTTTCACGCCCTCTAGCTCATACGCCACGTCGGCCACGGGCTGGGGCGGCTCTTTTCTCGCCGATATGCCGTCAACCACCGACATAGCGATTACGGCAAACGCCAGGTACGGGTTCATGGACGGGTCTGGATGCCTATATTCAATCCTGTTTATCTTACCGCCGTAATACGGCACGCGCACCATCACCGAGCGGTTCCCCAGGCCCCACACGACGCGCGTCGGCGCTTCGTGGTGCGGCACGAGACGCTTGTACGAGTTCACCGTGGACGCCACAACCGCGGAGATGGAGATCGCGTTCTCTAAAAGACCGGCCACCGCGTATTTCAGCTCCTCGGTCGGCTCCTTATACGAGGCGAAGAGGTTCCGCCCGTCTTTCCACACGGATATGTGGGTGTGGGCCCCGCTCCCGTTTATGCCCCAAAACGGCTTTGGCATGAAGGTGACCCCATATCCGTACTTCGCCGCGATGGAGCGGGCCATTATCTTAAAGACCAGTATCGTATCCGCCACCTTCACGGGGTCGCCGTATGGGATGTTGACCTCAAACTGCGAAGGTGCCACCTCGTGGTGGGCCTTTGTCTCCCCTATGCCGCATGCTGCGAAGTTGTCCATTATCTCCTCCACCACCTTTCTCGTAGACTGCGGCGGCACGTCGAAGTATCCAACCGTGTCTACAAGCTCAGGCGGGTTACCCCTCACAATGAAGTACTCCACCTCGACGCCTGTCTTAACGTCGTACCCCCTCGCCCTGAGGTCCGCCAAGGTCTTCCTCAGCACGTTTCTTGGGTCTAGCATCGAGTAGCCGCCTCCCTCAAGGGTGTTGGTGAAGACAAAGGCTGACCTTCCGCCGTTCCACGTCTCTACATACACCGAAGAGGGGTCAACCTCGGCCACTAAATCGCTTCTGTTTACAGTTGTGTAGGCTGGGATCGACGACCCGTCGTATTGTACGCCGTCGAGGAACGCATCCTTAGCCGCGTCTATCGACGCCACATCTACCCTCGCCCTCCCGAGGATGTCCACTATTACAAAATTCACGTATTTCACACCTGCACCTTTTAACACCCTCCACACGTCTATTGCCTCTATCGGCATAAACACGGGAATCCCCAGATATATTAGCTTTACTCTTCTAAATATTTAGCGGAAGCCTCAGGCTATATAGGGAGTATATACCTAGGAATCCAGGATGCTGATATAAAAAATACAGAAAATGCCGAAATAATACGGAAAAAATACAAGATAGGCCACAGCTGTGTTCTACATAAGTTACACCATTGTAAATCTTACATTTATTAATACATAACAAAAATTTATCAAATATACATAGAGTACTATGACCCACCTCCCGGGCTTCACATGACTAACATGGATAGCAACCATACTGAAACAAGGAGCCAAGACAAGTGTACACTAGCCTACCAGGAGGTGTGATCAGCTAGGAGAAGGATCCCGTGGTCTGCCTGCAGCGGATACTCCACTTACAGATGAAACTGAAGTATAATATAGAATTCAGGGTCCGCCGACGATGCCGGCGACTTTTGGGTAGGGGCGTGCCTCCCAGAGGGCTCTTAGGCCGCACAGATACCTCGTGAGTCTCTCAACGCCTATGCCGAAGCCGGCTGTCTGTAGCGGGTAGAGCTCTTTGGCCATCTGGAGGAACCAGGAATATTTAGCGGGGTCTTCGCCGCCTCCTCTAATGCGGGCCACGAGCCTTTCGGGCTCGTACTCTCTCTCCGCGCCGCTTACGGCCTCCCCAAAGCCCTCGGGATAGAGCATGTCGAAGTCGCGGAGGATCCCGGGCCTTTCGGGGTCCTCCCGGTCATAGAAGCCTCTTGAGCCGAGCGGGTAGTCATATACGAAGAACGGCGAGTCGTGGTGAGCCGACATCAGTTTCTCGCATTCCCACAGGAGCTCCTCCTTGGGCGGGTTTCTGCAGCCAAGCTTGTTCACAAACTCGACGGCTTCGCGGTGCGTGTACCGTTTAAACGGTCTCTTGAACTCGGGCAACGTCCTCCCTAGCTTCTCCTCAAGCTCCTTGCCGTGGAGGTCCTGAATGTACCTCACCACATAGCTTACCAAGTCCTCCGCCAAGTCCATGGCGTCTATATACGACGCCTTGTACATCTCTATGTCGACTTGGTAGAACTCCACGAGGTGCCTCCCGGTGTATATGCTGTCAAGAGGCTCCAGCCGCACGTTGGGACTTACAAAGTATATCTTGCCGAGGGAGGCGGCCATGTACTGCTTGTAGAGTATCGCCGACGACATGACCTTGTACTCAGCGCCGTAGAAGTTTATAGTGGCTTGTTTAGCCCCTCTTATGCCGGGGTCCGTCACGGGCCCGATCACCGGCGAGAGCACCTCGACGAAGCCGCGCGAGTCGAGGAACTCCCTTATTCCCCTCAACACCGAGGCCTGAACCCTAAAGATGAATCTGTATTTATCGCTAACGGCCCATCGCCAAGAGTACTTGACCCACTCTTCAAGCTCTTTTCTGTACTTTTCCCTGTCTGCCACCATCTTTTCGAACTCAAGCACGGCAGGATGGGGACTTGGCATAAACGGCCAGTAGCCACTCCACTTAAAAATCAATAGTATAAAACACAACAAAGCTACGGCTATCCTAGAATATTATTCAACATATCGAAGCATTATACAGTTCATTTCCCGATAGATTAAGCCAAGAACGTACAACTTACTTGATGCTTCGCAACAGCCGGAACTCGGTTCCCTACGCCATGGCCGGCAAAAGGACCTCTAGGTCGGAACCAGCGGCAGACCGATGCTAGCTGTAGACGTGGGGTACTCCCAGCACCTCCGCAAGATCTCTGCCCAGAGACGTAACATCTTCCGCACTGACATCTCTCAAATGCAGATGCTGACGTCAGCATCTGCATTTCTATCTTCAGCAACTCTATGTAGTTCTCCACGCCCTCCTTGCCCCCGGCCGCTATGAGGAAAAGCCATGACGTATATGTCGACGAGACGCCTAGCGCCAAGCTTTTTACCACATGTTTCCTGTCGTAAAGCCCGCCGCCTATTTCCTCTGCGCGGACACGTCTTATGAACTTAAGCGCGGCCCTCTATCAGCATCGGCACATCTCACGCACTCAGGAGGTGTTATGAGCTTTGCCAGAGTCATTATAATACGCCGCTTGTACCCACAACCCCGTTTCCATGAAAACAAATACCGCCACAGTTGACTAGATCCATCCTCTTAGTTTCATGGCTTTGTATATTCTTTCTAGTGCGGTGACTATTGCGGCGTCGCGCATGGTCCATTGTTTTTCTTTTTGCCATCTGTCATATACCTTGGCGAAGTTGT
>Ga0209739_100110_pt1 | contig 37667 bp, 34 predicted proteins | sample JossMetagenome_2_FD_184729 | JGI IMG/M metagenome (GOLD analysis project Ga0209739, IMG submission 184729) | Hot spring sediment microbial communities from Joseph's Coat, Yellowstone National Park, USA - JC3_ASED (SPAdes) (version 3) | ecosystem: Environmental > Aquatic > Thermal springs > Hot...
GGTCCACCTTAACGGCCCCCTTGCCGCCGCCGTACGGCAGGTTGTTGAGGACGTTCTTCAGCACCATGCCCAGGGCGAGGGCCTTGTCAGTATCCAGGTCGACCTCTGGGTGGAACCTTATGCCCCCCTTGTAGGGGCCTAGGGCGCCGCTGTACTGGACCCTGTAGCCCTCGAAGACCTCTAGCCTCCCGTCGTCCATCCGACGGGTATGCTGACCGTCAGCACCCTCTCAGGCCTGCTCATCACCTTGTAGAGCTCGTAGGGCAGGTTGTCCATCTTTATGGCCCTCTCGAGCACCTGTAACATCCACTCGAAGTAGCTGACCCTCTGGGCCAAAGGGATCCTCTTCAGTATACAGATAAGTATTTCTGCTAATTAAAGTGTGACGTTCTATCAGGACCTTTAATGAGATTTGTTAAAGATTGAATAAAACATCAAAAGTGTGCTTAGGGAGGGTCTTAAATTATCGTATTCAGTTAACCTGTAAAGCCAAAGGGCTTACTCAACGGGCAGGCCCCTCTCCTTCATGATCTTCAGGTCCTTGGTCTCATAGGCTGTGTAGACCGTTTGTCCCTAGGCGCTCATCCTCTTATTTACGCTCACTAGTCGCACCTAGGGACTTCCACCTCGCCCACAGGGCCCCAGCGGCACCTGTGGGTATCATGGGCGGCCGTCGGGCCCAACGGCACGGGGCCCCCATCTACAGGGGCTGAGGGGCCTCATCGCTATCATCTCCCTCGCCCTTGGGGCAGCGCCCCCATCAGGTGAGGGTCATCCGTGAGACCTATCACAAGTATTACTATATAAAACTCCATTGATGTTGATGCGAAAAGGACAGCCCAACCAAAAGGTGTTGTAGACGGTAGCCAGGGCAGAGATAATCACCATGGCGTACCAGATCAGGAAGGGAAGCGGAACGCCACGACTATGACCGTTGACAGCAGGAGGGCCACCCAGGGGCTCCTGAACTTCGGGTGAAGCGTAGGAAGGCCCTGGCCAAGGCCCTCAGCCCCTGCGCGGCAGGTAAAGGTTGACATCCGACGACAGCAGGAGGGCGTTGAGGAGGCTCTCCGAGACAACTGGGTGAGCAAATACCAGCCCCTTGGCCTCCTCAAGCGTCAGGCCCTTCCTTATGGCTATAGCTGCGGCATTTGCCACCTCGCTGGCGAGCGGGCCTATCATGTGGAAGCCTACGAGCCTCCCTGTAGAGGCCTCTGACACGGCCTTAGCGAAGCCCACCGCCTCACCTAGGGCTATGGCCCTGTAGTTGACGGAGTTGGGGAACTTCACGACCCTGTACCTTGGATCGCCTCTCATGGCGGAAACCCCCACGCTGGCCACCTCGGGGTCTGAGAAGACGGCCATGGGCACGAGGCCCCTGTCAATCTTTGAGTCCAGGCCCGCCGCGTTCTCGGCCGCCACAACGCCCTCGGCTATCGCGGCGCTGGCCAAGTAGTGGAGGCCCGTGACGTCACCGACGGCGTAGATGTTAGGCACTGATGTCCTGCACCTCTCATCAACCTCTATGCCTCGCCTCGTGTACCTGACGCCAGCGTTCTCAAGGCCCAGCTCCTCCACGTTAGGGGCCCTCCCCACGGCCACCAGGACCTTGGAGGCCTCCAGCTCCCTCCCGTCTGATAGCCTGACCCTCCTGGAGTCGGGCTCTAAGGAGGTAACTGATGTTGAGAGGTACAGGTCTATCCCCCTCTCAGCGTACACCTTCTGAAGAGCCTGGCCCAGCTCAGGGTCAAGGCCTGGGAGGAGCCTGTCCATCATCTCAACTATTGAGACCCTGGAGCCGAGCCAGTGCCACGCAGCAGCCATCTCAACCCCTATCGCCCCGCCGCCCACTATGACGAGTGACTCAGGGACCTCGGCGAGGTCGAAGGCCTCGTCGCTCGTCATCGCGAAGCCCCTGTCCATGGCCTCCCTGAGGCCCCTTATAGAGCCCGGGACGAGAGGACGTGACCCGGTGGCTATTATTATGCTCCTGGCCCTGACCAAGGCTTTCCCGACCTTCACCTCTGTGGGCCCCCTCAGCGACCCCGTCCCTATGACTACGTCGATCCCGTGGCTCGGGAACACCTGGTCGAGGTAGTAGCTGACCACCATCTCGGCGAGCGACTTCCGGTAGGACCTGAAGGCCCCCATGTCAGGGATGGCGCTGCCTGACTTGACGAGACCAAGCGACGAGAGCTCCCTGTGCGACTTCATGAACTCGGCCAGCCTCAGGAGGAACTTCATTGGCACGCAGCCCACGTTGACGCAGGTGCCGCCCACCGGGGGCCTGTCTATGACCAGCACCTTAAGGCCGAGCTGGGAGGCCCTGAGGGCGGCCGCGGCGCCGCCCGAGCCCCCGCCTATCACCACAACGTCGTAGCTCCTCCCGTCGACCTGGGACTCGTCAAGCACTTCCCCTCCCCTCCGCCTCATCTATTACGTTTAAGGCTATCTCAACGGCCTTCCTCACTATGTGGGTGCACTTCCTCCTCTGCTGCTCGCTGACGAGGTCAAGTTTCGGGTTAAGAACCCTGCAGTAGGGGCTGCCGAACTCGGCCACGAACCTCCTGTAGACCTCCTGGGTCGCCATGTGGACGTTCATGTGCCTCTCCAGGAACTTGCCGCTGCCCGAGGACCTCCTGGAGAGGTAGGCGCTGGTGGCCGCTATGGCCGCCGAGAGGGCGCCGCACAGCTCCCCCATGCCGCTCAGGCCGCCGGCGAACCCTATGGCGGCGTTGAGGCCGTCTCTCCCTACGTCAAGGCCCAGCGCCTCCGCCAGGGCGACGAAGGGCGAGTAGGCGCAGTTCTCGGTCTCTGCGAGGAGCGCTGTGGCCCTGTCCTTCACGGCCTTAACCCTGTCCTCCCTGGCCCCCTGCAAGCCTCTCAGCCTCCTCAAGGACCTTCTTGTAGTACTCCCCCACCACAGGGATCAGGTCAAACCTGGCCGTGTAGGTGAGGATGGGGGCGGGCGGGTACGTTATGAAGCCGAGGCTGGTCTGCTTCTTAAGTCCGTCAACTATTTCAGGCAGCCACGACATGGGTGAGGCGAACCCCATCTCGTAGTCCTCAACCCTGCCCACCATCCTGTCCCCCAGGCCTGGCAGGAAGAGCCTGGGCCTGCCCTCCCTCAGCGCAGCCGCCACAGCCGTGTCGCTCCCAGCCTTGGCGAAGGTCTCAAGCCTGAGGGGCTCGCCTGTCTTGTAGACGTACGCCGCCGCGAGCTTAACCATCTGGCCAGGGGTCCCGTAGACCAGGAACGCGTCAGGCTCGAAGGGGGCCTCGTCAAGCGGCGCGGTGACAATGGCCTTAACGCTCCCCGGCCTAAGCGACGACAGGGAGGAGTCTATCTTGGCCGCCGCCTCCCTGGTCTCGGCGTAGAGGCCAAGGCTCAGCATGCCCTCCTTCACGAAGGGGGGCGGCGGCATCATGCCGAACACCAGCAGGGTCCCTGGGCAGGAGATCTCTCCCATCTCAGCCCCCACGGCGAAGCCGTAGTACCTGCTCATGGCGACCATCTGGCAGAACGCCAGCTTCCTCCTGAAGTCCCTGAGCGGCCTCATTACCCTTGACGAGAGGTCACCGAGGCCGTCCCCCAGGAGCTTCACCGCCACGGGCTTCGTCCTGAGCTTGAGCTCGCTAATCAAGGAGATTGTAAGCTCCTTGAGGTCCAAGCTCCCACCTGGCTGAAAATAACGTCACAGTCCCACGCTTTAAGGAACCATGTAAGGGAAATACGTAGACCTTTTCCGTGGGCCTTTAAAAAGCAGGCCTGTGTGAAATAGCGTATACGGGATAGACCTAGTGGCCGAGGACGCTTGCTCAGAGGTCATGAAGAGGCCGTGGACCTCAAGCTACGACAGGCACGTGCCGCCAACTGTTGACGTGCCTGACATGTACCTCCAAGACCTCGTCAGGGAGTCGGCCAGGAGACACCCGCACGCCCCAGCGCTCACATACTTCGGCAGGACCATAACGTACTCAGAGCTTGAGGAGCTCATAGAGAGGGCCGCTGGCGGGCTTGAGGGGCTGGGCGTAAGGGAGGGCGACAGGGTGGCCCTGATACTGCCTGACACGCCCGCGTTCGTGGCTCTGGCGTACGGCACCATGTCGCTTGGGGCCACCGTAGTGCCCTTCTACGCGCTCTGGAGCCCCGCCGAGGTGGCCGACGCCATAAGGAGGTCCTCGCCTAAGCTTATAGTGGTCCAGGACGTCCTCCTGCCGAGGCTCAGGGACGTCCTACAGGCCTCCAAGGTCCCAACGTTCGTCTCCATGATAGACGACCTCTCCTCGGCCAGGATGAGGCTCACCGCCTCCCTAGGGAGGCTCCTTGGTAAGCTGCCAAGGGCCAGCGGCTTCAGGAGGGCCTCAGAGCTCTTCGGCGAGAGGCTCGAGGTGAGGCCGAAGGCGAGCCCCTCTGAGCTCGTAGCCGCCATGATGTTCACGGGGGGCACCACCGGCGTCCCTAAGCTCGCCGCCCTGACCCACAGGAACGTAGCCTCTAACGTCTACTTCCAGAAGGTCTGGTTCAACAGGAAGGAGGCGAGCGACAGGGCGATAGGGGTCCTGCCCTTCTTCCACGTCTACGGCTTCGGGAGCATACTGGCCCTCACGCTCGCCATCGCCGCCCACATGGTACTCATGCCTAGGTTCGACCCCGTGGAGTTCCACAGGAACGTGCTAAAGTACAACGTCAACCTGATACCGGGCGCCCCAACGCTATACCTTGCTCTCCTGAAGGCCCTCCCGCAGGGGGAGATGGCGAAGTGGAGGGGCGTGGTCGAGATGTGCTTCAGCGGCGCCTCCCCGCTGCCTGTTGAGACGATAAACAGGCTTGAGTCCATAACCGGGTGCCGCGTCGTCGAGGGCTATGGGCTCACCGAGACGAGCCCTGTGATAGCGGCTAACCCGCTCTACGGCAAGAGGAAGGTCGGGAGCATCGGGCTCCCCATGCCGGGCACCCTTATGGCGGTGGCCGACCCCGAGGAGCCCAGGCTGCTGCCGAGGGGCTCCACAGGGGAGATAGTGGTCTCGGGCCCACAGGTCATGCTGGGCTACGTGGGAGGGGAGGAGAACCCGTTCTTTGAGGCCTGCGGCCTCAGGTGGCTGAGGACAGGCGACATCGGCTACGCTGATGAGGAGTGGTTCTTCTACATAGTTGACAGGAAGAAGGACGTAATAAAGTACAAGGGGCACAGCGTCTACCCGAGGATGATCGAGGAGGCCCTTTACAGGCACCCCTGCGTCGCCGAGGCCGCCGTCATAGGGGTACCTGACGAGGTGGTAGGCGAGAACATCAAGGCCTTCATAGCCCTGAGGCCTGAGTGCAAGGGGAAGGTGAGAGAGGAGGACATGATTGAGTGGGCTAAGAAGGAGCTTGGGGGCCACGAGTACCCGAGGCTCGTTGAGTTCAGGGACGAGCTTCCAAAGAACCTAGCCGGCAAGATACTAAGGAGGGCGCTGAGGGAGGAGGAGCTCAGGAGGCTCAGGGAGCAGGTGAAAGGACAGATGAAGAAAGAGGGCTAACCTATAGCCGAGAGGCTGACCTCAAGGACGTCGCCCGGCCTGAGCGTTATCGCCTCGCCCAGCCTGACCCTGTCCCCCTCTACTGTCACCTTGACCTCAGCTCCGTTGACCTTAACCCTGGCCAGGCAGCCCCTGGCGTCAACCCTTATCGAGGTCAGGGTGAGCGGGAGGCCGTCAACGTGCCTCACTGTTATGACTCCAGGACAGGGGCCAGCGGACTCTATGGAGAGCAGCGAGCCAGAGACCAGCGCTGGCCCCCTGAAGGGGCTTCCGAGCCTTGGGGAAATCGTCAGCTCCTTAGCTACGCCGTCATACGTTACGCCCGCTATGGCGTTCGCTATGGTCAGCGCCGCGAGGGGCCTGGAGTAGTGGCCGTCGCACTCGAGGTGATTGAAGTAGAGGCCCCAGGAGGCGTACCTGTCATGGATCGACCTGAGCAGCTCAAGCCCCTCCTTCACGAGCCCCTCGTATATCATCTGGGAGGCCACACCGAACTCCACGCCCGTCCACGGCGTGTCGGCCTGCGAGCCCACCCTGTTGAGTATCCCCGTGCCGTTAGGCTCCTCTACGTCCCCGACCATGGAGGGCCTCGGGCTGCCGGGGTAGGTGCCGTTAAGCAGGCCCTCCCACCTCCTGAAGTTCCTGGTATAGACCTCCCTGAGGGCTGACCTGACCTTGTCCTGGTCGAGCCCGGGGCCGAGGCCAAGGAGCCTCAGGTACCACTCCCCGGTCAGCTGGGCCGAGAGCACGGCCCTGTCCCTCAGGCCGCTCACTGGGTCATACCAGTCGTCGAAGTAGCTGCCGTTCCACAGAACCTTAACCAGGCTATCGTAGGCCCTCTCCGAGTAGCCCCTGAGGGCCTCGGCCCCCTCAAGCCCCTCCCTCCTGGCTGCCTCCGCCATGGCCTTGAGCGACGCTGCCCAGAGGTCGCCGGTGAACGAGGCCACCCCGAGCAGGCTGAACGTGTCGAAGGTGTTCACGGAGTTCATGACGTACATGGGGCCTGAGAACAGGACCCTGGCCACGTTCCCGCCGTAGAGGCCGGGCAGGAGCCCCTTAGCTGAGGCCTCAGCGGCAACCCTTGACATGCCCTCGTAGTCAGACGGCATGTAGTGCTCTATCAGCCCTGTCCCAAGGCTGTCGTGCTGCCTCCTGGTGCCCTCAACCACCGTCATCAGGTCGCCCCATATTGACCTCAGGAACTCCCCGTCGCCCGTGGCGTAGTAGGCCAGCAGCGCCAGAAGGAGGAGCTCTGGCATTAGGTCGTTCCTGTCGTATGTGTCTATGAGGTCAAGGGATGCCCTGAAGGAGTGCGGCACCCTCCCTGTCGGGTCCTTCCCCGTCCTCTTAACGATCTCAGCTATGGCAGCTGAAAGCTTCTCCGGGTAGTTCTGTATTGACGGGTCCCTCCCCAGCATCTCCCTGTAGAGGCTCATGTTCTCCGGGTAGGCCAGCGCGAACAGCTCGTACCAGTAGTGCTTATCGGGCCTGAGTATGTGCCTTGTCACGTCCTTGACCGCCGCCTTAACCAGCTCAGGGTACATGTTGACTACGCCTGTGAAGGCCCAGAGCATCACGTCAACAGTGTTGAGGCCGCAGCAGCCGGGCCCTCCCTCCCAGACCCCGAAGTGGCCCTCCCTGGTGAGCCAGGTCAGCTTCGGCAGGCTAGTGAGCTGAGCAGTCACGAGATCAGCCACGTAGGAGGGGTACGAGACGTTGTACATCACGCTTGAGAACCTCTCGGCCCTCTCCCTCAGCTCATCCCTGTTCGAGAACGCGTAGTCGACAACCTGCTCAACCCCTGAGAAGAAGTTCTCGTAGTAGTGGCCTACCCTCTGCCCCGCCGCGTCCACGTGGTTGGGGAAGTACCAGGCTATGACCCAGTCCACGTCTGTCGAGGACCTCGGCTTAAGCTCAACGGGCCTCGAGGCGAGGGAGGCTAAGACGTCCTCAGAGGAAGAGGACGCTGAGGTAGCCCCTGAGACCGCGCCGTCGCCCCTGAAGTCCACGAGCAGGTTCCTCAGGGCCCTCACGAGCTGGGGCCTGTCAGAGGCGTTGACCTTTATCACGGCGCCTGTGGCCTCCCCTGCGAGGGCAACTGCAAGCGCGCCGTCCCTCATGGGATGCCCCTCGCCAACCCCCTCAGCCTTCATAACCATGCCTGACCAACCCCCGGCCCTCACTACGTCGGTCCTCGCTGCCGCGCCTGCTGACCTCGCGGGGTTCCTGGCCACAGCCATAATTGAGGCCCTCACCGTCGAGCCCCCCTTGTTGACCATGTGGAACCTCAGCAGGACGGCCGGGGTCGAGGAGGTCCTCAGGTCGCCCGGTAGCAGCGGCGAGATCAGCTCAGCCTCCACCTCGAGCCCTGCCTCCTCAAGCAGGGCGTCCCTGTACCTCAGAGCGACAACGGGGTACCTGACCTCCATCTCTACGGCCTCAACAGGCTTGGCCCAAGGTATGTGGTAAGGCTCCATGACCACCCACGGGCCGCAGCCCCTGTAGGTGTAGTCCTCACAGGTCGAGTACCAGAGGCCCGTGAAGAGTCCCCTCAGCTGAGGCTCCTCTCCCTCCACCTCAACTCTAAGGAAGAAGACTAGGTCGTCAGGTCCCATGAACCACTCGGGCTGCCCGTAGTTGGCCCAGGGCCTGTTGTTGAAAATTAGCCACTCCCTGAACCTCCCGTCAGGGCCCACCTCGAAGGAGCCCGTGCCCACGCCCCCCATGGGGACCCCTGACCTGGGAGTGTCATGATATACGATACGCAAGCGGACGCGCCCACGGCTTGTTCGCGCTCGTCACAAAAAGGCCTTTTTGCCAGCGTCGGCCAGGCAGTCAACTTGCCTCAGGGCTGATCCCCTCAGCTGTCCTCTGAAGTAGATAGGACCGTTGGCATGAGACTGAAAAGTAAGTTATTTTAAACAAAAAGTTCAGAAGAGGGGCTTAGGTATCTTCGGGTACTTCTGCCAGTTTGTCGGGTCGTGAGTTATGAACATGTGGACCCTCCTTGAAGACGCCCAGAACTTCATCTTCCTGGTGAAGGACTCGAACTGCTCCCCATTGAAGAGCAGCCACCCCTTGCTCTCTGCCTGGAACTCCTCAGGCATGTGGAAGAAGTCGCCCATGAAGTACCACACGTCCCCGTTGGGGGCCTCGACCCTCACCACCATGTGGCCGGGCGTGTGACCCCCTGTGTGTATCACCTCTACGCCGGGCAGCACCTCAAGCCTCTCCTCGTCAACAAGGACCCACTTAGCGCCCTTGAGGGGCTCAAAGTCAGCTGGCACATAGGCGCCGTACTTGCCCTCCCACATCTGGACGAGGGCGTGCTCAAGCTCCCTCCTGTGGGCTATTAGGAACGAGCTGTCCCTGAAGAGGTAGGCCTGGCCCACGTGGTCAAGGTGCAGGTGGGTGAATATTATCGCCCTTATGTCCTCTGGCTTGAGGCCCAGGAGCCTGAGCTGGTTGACCGACACGTTCTCATCGCTGAACTTGACCACGGGGAAGGCCTCGAAGGACTCCTTTGGCCACACCTTGGCGGCCTCGGGGCTGGGGCCGCTATCTATCATTATCCAGCCGTCCTCGTGCTCTATCAGGGCGCCCGTCATGGGGAACTCAACCCACTTCCTGGGCTTGTCCTTCTGGCTGTAGGTGGCGGCATCAGGCAGGAACCAGCCCCACTCGGCCTGCATGAGCCCGTAGTCGAGGAGGTACGCGTGCCTCACGCCGGTCCCGGACACGGCTACCGCCTCCTCGGGGCAGGCTGACCGAGAATTAAAAACGCCCTATAGTGGGCTTACTATAAATCTTACTATCAATACGCGTGCCGATAGCTGGCTTATATCCTGCTTAGCGCTTGGGCCTCAGGGTGAGCGCGTGGCTTACCTGGCCTATTCTGAGGTCACCGACTCCGTCTTCGTCCTCAACCTCCCCTACATAAAGTTCGGCATGGGGGCCTCTAAGGAGGTCGGCTACGAGGCCAGGAGGCTCGGCATAACGAGCGCCCTCCTGGTTGTCGGCAAGAGGCTGGCCGAGACCAAGCTAGCTGAGCAGGTCAGGTCAAGCCTTGAGTCCCAGGGGATAAGGGTTGAGGTCTTCACCGACGTCCATATAGAGCCGGAGGACGAGGCCATAGTCGAGGGCTACAGTAAGATCAAGGACCTGAGGGTTGACGGCTTCGTGGCCCTGGGAGGGGGGTCAACCATTGACACAGCCAAGCTCCTCAACCTCCTCTACACCTACCCGGCCGACCTGATGGAGTACGTCAACAGGCCCATAGGCAAGGGCGCCTCGCCGCCGGGCCCTCTGAAGCCAATGATAGCCATCCCTACCACCGCTGGGACAGGGGCTGAGAACACCAACGTGGCAGTCCTTGACATAAAGAGGCTTCACGTCAAGACGGGCGTGAGCAACCAGTACCTGAGGCCCTCGGTGGCCATAGTTGACCCCCTCACCACCGTCACCATGCCCCCAATGGTCACAGCCTCGACAGGGCTTGACGTACTGAACCACGCCATAGAGTCCGTGACGGCCCACCCCTACACGGCCAGGCCGGCCGTCCCTAACCCTGCCGAGAGGCCCGTCTACGCAGGCTCGACGCCCATAGGGGACCTCTTCGCCCCAGTGATAGGCTGGGTCGCCAAGTACATCAGGAGGGCCTATGCCGACCCCTACGACCTGGAGGCCAGGTACTACCTGCACCTCGGCGCGGGCCTCGCAGGCCTTGGCTTTGGCCACGCGGGAGTTCACGTGCCTCACGCCATGGCCTACCCGATAGCTGGCCTCGTCAGGGAGTGGCACCCGCCCGACTACGACTTCGGCTACCCAATAGTGCCTCACGGCATAAGCACGGCGATACCGGCAGCCTACGCCTTCAGGTACCTGGCGCCCTATAATGATGAGAAGTTCAGGCTGGTGGCCAGGCAACTCGGCCTTGACGACAGCGGGGCCCCGAGGCAGGTAGGGGAGAGGATATTTGACTTCTACATGAAGCTGCTCGAGGACCTTCACGTCCCGACGAACCTGAGGGAGATAGGGTTCACAAGAAGCGATCTAGACGCGCTGGTTGAGGGGGCCTGGGCGCAACAGAGGCTCCTAGTGCTTTCACCCAAGACCATTTCCAAGGAGGACCTAAGGGCCTTATTCACAGAGATGCTCTGAGGCGCGGGGCGGCCTTGTTCGGCAGGCTGATAAGGGTCGACCTGAGCTCAGGGAGGTCAACGGCTGAGCAGGTGCCTGAGGCTGAGGTCAAGGCCTTCCTGGGAGGCAGGGGCCTCGGGCTCAGGCTCGGGTGGATGACGGGCTTCAGGAGGGGGCAGGACCCCTTTTCCCCTGAGGCCCCCTTCATTCTTGCCTCCGGCCCCCTGGCTGGCACCGGCATACCGATGTCCTCAAGGGCCGTCGCGGTGTTCGTGTCGCCGCTGACCATGAGGTGGAGCTACTCAACGGTCGGCGGCTCCATAGCTGTTGACATGAGGTACGCGGGGGCTGACGTCCTGCTCGTGACGGGCAGGGCGCCCAGGCCCTCCTACATACTGGTTGAGGACGGGAGGGCCGAGGTCAGGGACGCCTCGGACCTCTGGGGCCTCGGGACCTTTGAGGCGGAGAGGAGGCTGAAGGATATCCACGGAAGGGAGTCATCGGTCGCCGTCATAGGGCCCGCCGGGGAGAACCTGGTCAGGTTCGCCTCGATAAACCACGAGACCTGGAGGCAGTTCGGGAGGACGGGCGGAGGCGCCGTCATGGGCTCGAAGAACCTTAAGGCAGTGGTCTTCGTGCCAGGGTCCTTCAGCGTCGAGGCCTACGACCCTGAGGCCACGTGGCAGCTCGTCAACGAGATGACCGAGAGGCTGAGGGAGGGGGCTAAGTCGTACAGGGACAACGGGACGCTCGGGACGATCGACGCCGCCAACGGCACTGGCTTCTTCCCCTCCCTCTACTGGAGGGAGGTCAGGCTCCCGGGCTGGGAGAGGATATCGTGGTTCAGGGCCCTGAGGAACCTCTACTATGTGCCCTGGAGGGCCACCTGCAAGCACTGCCCGGTGGCCTGTCACAGGCTCCTTTACTCGAGGAGGTACGGGCACGTCTACGAGCTGGAGTACGAGACTACTATGGCCTTGGCGGGCCTCACGGGCGTAGCTGACCCTGACGAGCTCCTGAGGCTGGCCTCAGCGGTTGACGACCTGGGCATGGACACCATATCGGCCGGCAACGCGCTCGCGCTGGCGGCCCACCTGAGGGAGAAGGGCATCCTGGACCAGGGCCCCAGGTTCGGGGACGCCGAGGACATGCTGAGGCTAGCTGAGGACATAGCCTACAGGAGGGGCCTGGGCAAGGCGCTGGCCGAGGGCGTGAGGGAGGCGGCGAGGGCCCTCGGGGCCCCTGAGGAGGTCATTGAGGTGAAGGGCCTTGACCCAGCTGGCTATGACCCCAGGTCGCTGAAGGGCATGGTGCTTAACTACGCCGTCTCTGAGAGGGGCGCCGACCACCTGTGGGCCAGCGCCTACGCCGTCGACATACCTGGCCTGGCGGGCGGCAGGCAGGCGACGGGGGAGGAGAAGGTGAGGGCAGTTATGGACCTAGAGGAGAGGAACGCGATATACGACAGCGCTCCCCTCTGCAAGTTCGGCAGGAACTCCTACAGGTGGCCTGAGCTAGTCAAGGTGATCAACGCCGTCACAGGCTTCGGCTACACCGAGGACGGCCTGAGGGAGGTCGCGAGGAGGATAATAGTTTTCCACAGGCTCATAAACGGCACCACGAGGGATGAGGACAGGCTGCCGCCCAGGTGGCTGAGGGAGCCCGTTGAGTTCGAGGGGTCACGCCTAGTTGTGAGCGAGGCCGAGTGGGAGGGCATGCTAGGCCTCTACTACAGGCTCAGGGGCTATGACGAGAATGGAAGGCCTAAGGAGGAGACCCTGAGAGCCCTCGGGATACCCTAGCGGACTATTATCACCGTGACGGGGGCGTTGGCGGCGACGGCCATAGCCGTAGAGCCTATGTTAATGTCGCTCACCGTTAGCCCCCTCGCCCCCATTATCACGGCGTCGTACTTGCCCGTCCCGAGCTCCTTGAGGACCTCGTTGGCGGGGCTCGTGAACCCGTCAAGCCTCACGGCCTTGAACTCGTAGGCGGCCCTGCCAGCGACCCTGGCCTCCACGGCCTTCCTCACCTGCTCAGAGCTGTCGTAGGTGGCCGCGAGGACAGTTATCCTGGAGCCGTAGCGCCTGGCGAAGTCAACGGCCAGCTCGAGGGCCTTCAGGCTGCTCTCCGACCCGTCCACCGGGACCAGGACCTCCCTGAACCAGAAGCTAACGTAGTAAGTGGGCTCGCTCACGCCAGCCTCCCCCTCATTATACCCAGGGTCGAGTCTGTAAGCCTTACTGTCTCCTCCCTGCTGGCGGCCGACATGACAGCCCTTATGGCATCAACGTTCTCGGGCACGACCACGGACTCCTGGTGAACAGCGTACATAAGCGACACCTCGCCCCCGCTGGCGTTTATTGACTCCTCGAAGACCATGACCTCAGGCATGTCGCCCCTCTTCCTCCCCAGGTCCCTCCCTACCTCAAAGAGGTGAGCAGTTCCCTCGACGCCCAGCTCGGGCGGAACGAGGACGATCCTGGGGGACCCTGAGAGGGCCCTCACCACGTCCTCCCTCGTGACAGGCTCCCTGAGGTAGGCGTAGATGAAGTGCATGTGCATCAGCGTGGTCGGGGCCACGACGGCCATTGTGAATATGTCGAGGTCCCTGAGGACAGTCTTGACGTCCCTCGCGTGGTGGCTGGGCGACCTGGCTGGGTTCGGGAGGAGGGAGTTTATCGGGCCCCTCTTGACCTCCTTGGTCTCAGCAGCCCTCCTGACGATTACGGCTCTGACCCTCTCAACCTTTGAAAGTGATGAGAGGGAGCAGATAACGCGGAGGAGCGACGTGGTGTTGCACGAGACCACCCTCACGAACCTCCTCCCCAGGGCCTCCTCGTAGTTGCAGAGGGTTGAGAAGGAGACCTCCGCAACCTCGGGCTCCTCACCGCCCTGGAATATCGCCTTCACGCCCGCCGACTCGTACATGGGCCTGTTCTTCTCCCCCACGCCGTCCGGCGTCGCGTCGACTATCACGTCAGCCCTTGACAGCATCTCCTTAACGGTGCCGGCGACCCTTATGCCGGCCCTCTCGAAGGCCTCCTCCGAGCCCTCGGGCACGTAAATGGGGATCCCTGACCTCACGGCCCCCAGCGCCTCGAAGTTAGGCCTCGTCTTGGCCACGCCGACCAGGGCCATGTCTGGCTGGAGCCTCACGGCGTCGGCTACCCTCTTGCCGATCGTGCCGTAGCCGTTGACGGCGACCCTTATCACTTAGCCCTCACCCCCTTGGCAAGGGCCTCAACTGCTGGCAGCGGCTCCCCCGACAGGAAGACCAGCATGGCCCCTCCGCCCGTTGAGACGTGGACCTTGTTGCCCGGCAGCTCCCCAGCAAGGCCTGCCATGCTGGCCATGTGGCCCCCTCCTATTATCACGAACCCGCTCCCCTCCACCGCTGACCTCAGCACGGAGACGCTCCCCTCCCTGAACCTCGGGTCCTCTATGACCCCCATGGGCCCCCTGAGGACAACTACCTTGGCCTCCCTTATCAGGGAGGAGTAGAACTCCCTCGTGGCTGGCCCTATGTCCTTTATGACGCCGCTGACCCTGCTCGACGGCTCCTCCTTCACGTTCCCGTCCTCCTCCGTCACGTAGTCTATGGGGACCTCGACGGGGACGCCGCTCATGACGAGCCTCCTGGCCCTGGGCACCAGCGACATGAGGCCGAGCCTCTCAAGGACCTCCAGGTTCCTCCTGCCTATGTCAATTCCTTTGGCCACGGCGAACACCTCAGCCACCAGGCCGCCCGTCAGTATCCTCTCCGCGATCCTCCTCTGGGCCAGGTTGGCGATTATCCTGAGCGTGTCGTTCACCTTGCCCCCGCCGAGGACGAACACCTTGGGGGAGTCCTCAGGGTTGAAGAGCCTTGAGAGGGCCGTGAGCTCCCTCTCCATCACCCTCCCGGCCGCCGAGGGGAGGACCAGGGGGAAGCCCACGAGGCTTGGCTGGCTCCTGTGGGCAGTGGCGAAGGCGTCATTCACGTAGGCGTTGAAGAGGGGGGCGAGCCTCCTGACCAGGTGGGTGTTGGCCTGGGCCTCGGGCGGCCCCTCGGTGACCTCCTCAGCGTAAAGCCTCACGTTGTCAAGCATCAGGGCCTCGCCAGGCCTGAGGGACCTTATGGCCTCCCTGGCGCAGGGGCCCGCCACGTCGTCAATGAACCTGACCTCCTGCCCCACGTACTTCGACATGAGGGAGGCGTGCTGGTCAAGGCTTATGAAGTCCCTGTCTCCAGGCCTGCCCTGGTGGGAGATCATCACGACGGCGTTGCCCCTATCGAGGAGCTCCCTGACCGTGGGGGCGTGGGCCCTTATCCTTGAGTCGTCGAGCAGTCTCCCCTCGCTGTCAACCGGGGAGTTAACATCGATCCTCAGAAGGACCTTCATCCCCTTCGGGCCGAGGTCGTCAAGGGTGGGAACCCTAAGCCCGCCAACCTCTATCAGGGCCCTCGCACCGGGCTCCTCCCTACCGACCCATATTAAAAATTTGAAACTTCGGTCGCCCAGGCGTAGGGAGTGCTAAGCACGGCCTCAGCTGAGGAAGAGAAGTTTACCAGGCCTAGGACTTAGCGTACTCGGCCAGCAGGTTCCTCATGTAGAGGAGGCTTGAGCTCACGCGGGGGTCAGCGTACCTGTTCCTGGAGTAGGTCACGCTGACCTGGGTCACCTCAAAGTAGAGGTCCCTCAGCTTCTCGGTCCTCCCAGAGGCTATGGCCTCCACGACCGAGGCGGCGAGCTCCTCGATCTGCCTCAGCTCCTTCACTGCGTCCTCGCGCCCCCACCTGTGGTAGGTCCTGGCAGCGCTCCTGCTGCTGTAGACAAGGTCCTCGGCGGCCTTCAGCAGCTCCATATACTTAGTGGTAGGCGTCATGGCTACAATATATATGGCGTCTAAAAATTATAAGCTTTCTATTACATGTACCGTGACCTAAGCGGGTCGGGCCCTAAGTCCTCCTCATCGAGTTCTCAGAGCCGTCGCCAGCCCTCATCCCCTTCCTGAAGGGGTTAGGGCAGTAAAATCGCTAACGTCGTACAGGTCTCCCTTAGACACTTATCACTTTTACCCTTGAACCTGCTGAAACCCAACGACATAAGCTTTGCCCAGGGACCTAAGGTCATGTATTACCACGCGATGGCAGCCTATAACAATAGCCCTGACTCACATTAGTTGCTAAACTTAACAACGTTGCCCAGCGACTTTACTAGCAGGATTAATCAGCAGGGTCGCTTGTATGGGGTTCAGCTCTCATACAGGTTGTTGCCTTACTGTCATCGCCTCATCCCTGTTCCCCGCACCCCGCTCGGGCCTTCATCGGGCTTGGGGGCGTTCAGGGCCACCCCAGGGGCCCCACATCTTGAGTGCTCGGTTACGTACATCCTGTATGTGCTGATTGCGGTGACAACTTAATAAACCTATATGAAAGTTGAAACAGCTACGTAGGGCGTTGGACGGAAGCAGGCTATGGAGCAAAGGCTGTACCAAGGTGCCAGCCCTAGTTAGGAAACCCTTAGGTATAGATGGGAGCAGCGAAATAGAGTGGACATTGAATGACAACGATGAGGGATTCGCAGGGAAGGTGTAGGCCATGTTCATTGACGAGCTCCAGTACAGGGTCCAGGAGCTGGTTGACAGGAAGAAGACCTCGTCCTATTACACCACCCCTGACGGGCTGGCCGTGATAAGGCAGCTCGTAAAGGAGGTGGACAGGAGGGATGGCATAGTCCTGATGGACCCCTTCATGGGCTCGGGCGTCACGCTGTCATCGGTCAGCGACCTGGTTAGGCCGAGCAAGGTGATAGGCATAGAGGTGAACAGGGCGCCCTGCGAGCTTGGTCGCAGGGTCCTTTCGTCGCTTTACAGCGACGTAGAGGTCGTCTGCGACGACGCCTTCAAGGTGGGCTGGAGGTACAGGGCTGACCTGATCATAACAAACCCGCCCTTCGTCAGGTGGCACCTGATAGAGGACAGGGACGAGGTACTTGAGGCCGTGGTCTCCCACGGCTATAAGGACTACGTCACGAGGAGGGACCCAGGGCTTCACATACTCTCCTTCTTCCTCATGGACTACATACTCAGGGCTGGAGGCTACGCCATACTGGTGCTCCCTGCCTCCACGTTTTACACGGCCCAGGGCAGCGGGCTGAAGAGGCTCCTGAGGCGCAACTATGACGTGCTGGCCATCGTTGAGAACCTCAGGGGGCCGTCCTTCAGCGACGGGAGCGGCTTCAAGGAGCTCATAGTCTTCCTTAGGAAGAGGTCCCTTCCCTTCGGCGACGCCCTGACCTCCGTCTACCAGTACGACGGGGGCCTGAGGAAGCTTTACTCCGTCAGCCTGGCGAGGCTGCCGAGGCTCATGGACAGGAACTGGCTGAGCCTGTTCAACTATGAGAGGGCGGAGAGGCTCGTGAAGGTGATAGAGAGGGGGCTTGAGGAGGGGCTCCTGAGGTACCTGAGGAGGGACGAGATAGTGAGGGGCGTTGAGATGTACGGCCCCGAGTTCTTCTTCATACCGAACAGGACCTGGAGCATTGTGGGCGAGGACGAGAACTACGTCGTGATAAGGGGCCCTGGGACCCTCAGGATCCCGAGGAGGTACCTGGTCAAGTGCCTGAGGAGGCCCGAGCACTACAGCGAGAGGGCGGTGATCAGGGACCCCGGCTTCTACGCCCTGGCCATAGGCGATGAGCCCCAGGACGACCTGAGGAAGTACGTGGAGTGGGGCGAGAGGGAGGGGGTGCCAGCGCTCAGGCTCGGCGACAGGTGGTACCAGCACGTATGGAGGCAGCTGCAGACGAAGAGGCCTTACGGTTACATATTCATACATGACAAGGTGGACCTCACGAGGAACAGGGTCCTGGCGAACTACAGCGAGGCGCCCCTGTGCGCCTCCAAGAACTTCTACGTCATAAGGACTGACAACCCGCTGATAGCGGCCTGGCTCAACTCGTCAACAATGAGGGAAGTCCTTGAGGTATTCAGCAAGAGGATATCCTCGAGCTGGACCAGGCTCCTTGAGGACGACTACCTAGCGATACCTGTGCCGTCGAGGCGCGTCAGCGTGAACCTGTACGACCTGGAGGCCGCAGAGAGGACAGTAAGGGAGTACCTAGGTATCTCATAAGCTGATTACAATCAAGGTCTTAGAGAGAAAGATCATATTGGCCTCGATGCCATGGTCACCTGTCCCCAACCTTTGCTATGTTAGCCCTGAGCTCTGTCAGGACGGCGTGGGGGTCAGGGACCTCTACGTAGATCCTCGCGTAGGGCCCTCCCCTGAGCCTGATGAGGAGGGCCTTCGAGGGGTCCCTGACGGCGAACAGGGCCCTAGTCCTGTCCCTCAGCATGAAGACCCCCTCTATGACCTTGCCAGGCACGTAGAAGCCGAGCAGCCTGAGGAGGACCTGGGACCTTATGTCGTCCCACGTGAGCCCGGCCTCGACAGAGGTTACGTCTGCTAAAGGGACCTTGACCTTCCTCTTGAGCAGCTCAAGCAGCTCAAGGCCCCTGAACTCGACCACCAGGGAGCCCTCCTCAACGTAGACCCTGTGGGGCAAGCCTTACCCCAGCTACTGCTAGGCAGAGAAAGTTGTAATAAATTAAACTGAGGGTGACGCAGACTATGACGCCTAGGCGCTCCTTAGTGGCGGGCCCGCCGGGACTTGAACCCGGGTCCTCCGGCTCCGGAGGCCGGCGCCCTGATCCTGGCTGGGCTACGGGCCCCATGCGCTAGCGCGTGCCAAAGGATATTTACACGCGTTGAGGCCGGAAAAAGGGCCCCTGCCTTAGGCCTAGGCGCCCTCCCCTCCGCCCTCCTCCTCGGCCACGCCCTCAAGGGGCTTGGCCGAGACCCTCGACCTCAGGTCGTTTATCAGCTTAAGGGCCGCCTCCTCCTCCACCTGCCTCCCCATCGTTGTGGCCTTCGAGACGTACTCAGCTACCGCCTCCTCGGCAGGCCTACCTCCCAGCGGCAGCCTAGACCTGCCTATGGTCATGGGGAAGGGCTCAAGCACCGCGCCGGTCTTGACGAGCAGCTCGTCGTCCAGGGGGGTCACTATGACTGCCCCCACCTCCCTGCCGGCGGTTTTAACGGAGTACACGACGTCACCGTCCTCCGTCTCCCCCAGCTTCTCCAGCTCATACCTAACCCCCGTGGCGAGCAGCTCGGAGACCCTTGAGGCCACCTCCTTGGCTGCCTCGGCCACCTGCTCATTTGCCAGCCTCCTAAATACCTCGACCGTCAGGGTGTCCCACCTCCAGATCACCTCCTTCTTCTCCTCGTCTACGTCGTAGTCTATGCGCACCCTCACCACGTCCCCCTTGTCCAGCTTAAGCCTGTTGACGAAGACCTCGAAGAGGACCCTGTTCAGCTGGGCCGCGGCGAAGGCGACCTTCTGGGCCCACTCCTTGTCAGCCCTGGTCCTGTCCCTGAGCTGGGCGAAGAGGGTCCTCCTGACCTTGATCGCGTAGGCCCCTACTATAACCAGGCCTGAGCTGAGCCTAGGCACGGCCGTCACCAATATATTATTATGATGCTCAAATATATAAATTATACGGAGAGCTCCTGGGCCCAGGCCATAACCCTAGCACTGGATGACCTCCTCGGGCTGATCGCCCAAGGTATTACTAAAAAGGACGAAGAGCGCTTCAAGCCCGACGGCTGCTGCTCCTCGCCAGCGCCTTCAGGTCAAGGTAGGACTTTATCATGCTGCCGACACCTATAGCCCCCACAACTGTCAGCACCAGTATGAGGCCTACGTCGAAGGCGTCCAGGTTGGGTATAGGTACGCCCGTCGATATGGCGAAGCTATCTATGGACGGCAACGCGATTACCAGGGCCCCTATTAGGACGAAGGCCAGGCCGCCGTAGTAGAGGGTCCTGCCTGCCGTGGCTGCCCCCAGCTTCCTCACGGCGTCCTCCCCAAGCCCGTACAGCTTGATGAGCGCCGCGAAGGCGGCCCCGAATATCACCTGCATGGCCATGGTGCCCAGGCCGAACATCAGGCCGGGCAGGGGGGCGTAGATGAGGGAGCCCACCTGGGGGGCCAGCACGAACGTTATGACCGTGGCGTAGGCCCCGAAGCCGAAGCCCGCTATCAGGCCGTGGACCACGGTCATCCACAGCGGGACGTCGTCGAGCCTCTCGTATATGTTCGTCCTCTCCGCCTCCCTGGCGTGGGTCCTGCTCCTGAGGAGCCTGTCCACCTCGAGGTGTACGTACTTCCCCCTGAGTATGTACGCGCCAGCTATGGCCATGACCACGCCCACAATTACGTAGACGGGCCCGTCAAGGTTGTACTTCATGTAGAAGTAAGCGAGGCCCAGGAAGCCAAGAGTCGTGAGCAGAGCCCTCTGGACTGTGAAGCCCAGCGAGAACAGGAAGCCGGCCTTCATGCCCCTCCTCGTGCTGTAGGCGCCCACGGCGTAGCTGAAGGTTATAGGCCACGTGTGCTCGTCGGGCGTCGCGCCGTGAAGGAGGCCGAGTATGAGCGACATCAACAGTATGAGCCCTAGCGACAGCCCGTGCGGCGGGTTGAACAGCCAGTAGACCCAGCCCCATGCGCTCACTTGTGCACACCCTCCGTATTTCTTTAAGGAAGCTGTGCACAAGAGCTAATAAGCCTTTGTTCGAGCGGCGCGCTTCAACAAGGGTTAAAAGGAATGCCTGAAAGGACGTGATGGGCCTTGGGCCCCGCGCCGCCGTAGCTCAGCCGGTAGAGCGCCGCCCTGGTAAGGCGGAGGTCCCGGGTTCAAGTCCCGGCGGCGGCTCCTCAGGCTGTCGGGTTAACGGGGCTTAGCCTGGCCAGGCTCTCAGCGACCGCCCTCCTCAGCCTGCCCCTGGCCACGAGGAGCAGGGCGCCTGCCACCACGTAGAGGACTAGCTGGAAGAAGTCAACAATTGATATTAAGCCGAGGACTATCAGCAGCACCCCTATTGACGTACAGTAGGAGGAGGCCAGCATGTAGTTCCCCTCCCTCACAGCCCTTGAGGTCAGCGTCAGGGCTACCGCGGCCGCGGCCACACCGACTAGGCCCGTGGCGAGGAGGAGGCCCCCGAGGGCCCTCAGAACAGTGTAAACCAGGGGCATGAGCCTCGTGACGTTGGCCGCCAGGAAGGGATAGTAGGTCTCCACTGCCCTGGTTATGGTCTCGTTGAAGGCTGTTGGCCCCAGCGACGCCAGGTACAACATTGACGCGCCTCCGGCTATCCCGACCAGGCCCCCAATTATGGCGAGGACGGAGGACGCCAGTATCAGGCCCCTGCCCTCCTCAGTCGGCAAGCCTTGGTCCCAAAGCTGTGCGTCTCTGCGCCCCCTATTATTTTAACACGCCCAGGAAGCCCTTGGCCGCTGCCTGACGTTGTGCTTGCTCAATCCTTAAAATCAGGTAGCTCAACTATAACTGGGCGACGAGGCCTTTGCGCACTGAGGCCAGGGGGTCGCTGGTCCTGACGGACGGCTCCTTCAGGTTCCTGCTGGGCGTAAACTACTGGCCCAGGAAGCTCAACATAAGGATGTGGAGGGACTGGGACGAGGAGGCCCTGAAAGAGGACGTAGAGGTCATGAGGTCCCTCGGCGTCAGGGCTGTCAGGCTCTTCCTGCTTGACCAGGACTGGGTTACGGCGTCAGGTGACCTCAACGGGGTCCAGCTGCAGAGGCTGAGGTGGCTCCTCGACAGGCTCGGCGACTCCGGCATAGTTGCCTTCGTGACCCTCCTCGTGGGCCACATGAGCGGCAGGAACTGGGCAGTCCCATGGGCGCCCGACAACGACATATACTCCGCGAAGGGCGTCGAGGGGACCGCCAGGTTCGCCTCGGCCGTGGCCTCGGCCGTAAAGGGCTCAAGGGGCCTGGGGGGCTGGATACTGAGCAACGAGATGAGCCTGCTCAGGCAGCCTCCCTCCCCTGAGGCCCAGCTGGCCCTCCTGAGGGCCGTGGCCCAGTCGCTCAGGTCAGCTGACGGAGAGCACGTTTTCAGCTCGGGCGACGTGCCGAGCGGCTACGCCCAGAGGCCAAACCTGGTAAGGGGGATCGTTGACTACGTGGGCCCTCACCTATACCTCTACGACGATGACCCCGTCAGGCACGGCTTCAGTTACCCCGGCATGTTGGAGCTGTTCTCGGACGACGGCCAGGTCCCCGTGGTCCTTGAGGAGTTCGGCTTCAGCAGCCTCCAGTTCTCTGAGGCTGACAGGGCCGCCTTCATATACGAGGTGCTTTACTCGGCCTTCGCGCACGGCGCCTCAGGCGCTTTCGTCTGGTGCTTCTCCGACTTCCCGGCCGAGGGGGAGCCCCCCTATGAGTGGAGGGCCCTGGAGCTCGGCTTCGGCCTCGTCGACAGGGACGGGAGGCCTAAGCCCTCAGCTGAGTCCTTCAGGAGGTTCTCAGAGGAGCTGGGGAGGCTTGAGGCCCTCGGCACCCACGTAAGGCTTAGGAGGGTGAGCAAGGTCCTCGTCCTGTCTCCATACTACGTGCTAGGCGATTACGAGTTCGCGGGCTACAGGCAGTGGCTGGTAGGCTTTGAAGCGGCCGTCAAGCCCGTGCTCGTGGCCCACCAGCTGCTGACCATGGCCGGGGCCCAGGCCTCGATAAGGCATGAGCCCGAGTTCGAGGGCAGCGAGGACAGGAGACTAGTCGTTGTCCCCTCGGCCGTCTCAGGCCTGGCCACAACGTGGAGGAAGCTCCTCAACTACGTCGAGGACGGCGGCACCCTTTACGCCTCCCTCCTGAGGGGCGTAGGGGGTGCCAGGTTCCCACATGAGTCGGGCACTCAGCTCTGGCAGGAGCTCTTCGGCGTCGAGCAGGCGCTGAGGGTAGGCTCCTTCGGGGTCAGGCTGAGCGGAAGGAGGATACTCACCCTCGAGAGGGACCTGGGGGGTCTCAGGAGGGGCTGGTCGGTAAGCGTTGACCTCCAGGTGCCGCTCTACACCTACTCCGTGAGGCCAGTTGACGCCGAGGTCCTCGCCTCCCTTGACGGGGATCCAGCCATCTTCATGGCAAGGAGGGGGAAGGGGAGGGCATTGCTGTCCACGGTCCCGCTCGAGGCCGCCCTGGCCTACGCTGACTCCGTGGGCAACTGGAGGCCCTACGCTGACCTCTACCACGCCATAGCCTCGGAGGCAGGCGTTGACACTTTGAGGCCGAGTGACCCAAGGGTTGAGGTCCAGGAGCTGAGGGGCGAGGGGCAGTCCCTCATAATAGTCGTCAGCCACTGGCCAGGCGAGCTCAGCGTCGAGCTCCCGGTCAGGGAGGCCTCGCTGGTGGCCGGCAACGCCGCCCTGAGGGAGGCCAGGCCGGTAAGGCTTGACCTGCCTCCAAGGGGGGCGGCAGCCCTCCTGGTTAAGGCCTAAGCGAAGCTAAGCGGGAGCCAGGCCAAGGCGGCCTCGGTCACGCATATTCTCTACATAGGAAAGCTTAAAGCCAAGTTCTTTATAGAGAGAACCTCGGGAACGGGGATGGCGGGCAAGGTCTCGATATTCCTGATCTCGCCGACCTACGAGAAGCTCCTCTCAACAGCCGTCATTACCCAGGGCGCCGTGGCCCAGGGCATGGAGGTCTTCATATTCGCCAGCTTCGCCCAGGTCGCCTTCAGGAAGGGCGAGGTGGAGAAGTTCTCAAAGCTCGGCAAGGATTACGAGGAGTACAAGGACGTCGCCATGAAGTACCTGGCGTCGAAGAACGTCACCTGGTACTCCATGCTGAGGGAGGCCAAGAAGATGGGCAAGGTCAGGATAGTGGCCTGCAGCCTTGTCGCTGACATGGTCGGCCTCAAGAAGGACGACTTCGACCCAACGCTAGTTGATGACGTGGCTGGGGTCGCGACGTTCCTGGCAGAGGCCGCGACCTCCGACGTAGTGCTCTACATCTGAGCACCTAAGCCCTCTTCCTTTTTTTCCCTCCCCTCCTGACACAGCCTGGCCAGGAGTATAGAGCGTGCCAGGCCTGGGCGGACCCCTTGAGCTGACGCTAGGGCTTGTCGTGGTGCTAGTTGGGTCCATAGCCTACGCTCACTCCTTTGAGTCCCTTGCATCCCGCCTCGGCCTCAGCCAGGGCCTGGCAGGGGCGGTCGTGAGCCCCCTCTTCACCTCCCTCCCCGAGCTCGTGGTGTTTGTAACTGCTGTAGTCAGCGTTGGCGGAAGGGCCGGGGCGCAGGTCGGCATGGGGACCGTCATAGGGGAGCCCCTCATGTTGTCAACGCTCATGACGCCCCTTGTGGTAGTTGCCTCAAGGGGGCTGAAGGTGGACAGGTCGCTGGCCAGGCCCTACCTGGTCTTCGTGGCGGTCTTCCCCTCGGTCCTCCTTCCCCCGCTCCTGGCTAACCATCCCCTGGCCAGGGTCGGGGCCGCCCTAGCCCTCCTGGCCTCATATGTGGCCTTCGCGGCGACGGCAAGGTCAGGGGAGACCGTGGAGCCCGGCGAGCTGAGGCTGGGGGCCGCCGTAGTTGTGCTCGCAGCCTCCGTGGCAGCCTTCTACTTCGGCTCCCACTACCTCGTCAAGGGCGTTATATGGGCCTCAGGGGCCCTGGGCCTGACGCCGCTGGCTGTCTCGACCCTTGCCGTCCCGGCCGTCACAACGCTGCCCGAGGTGGGGGCCGCCCTGGTGTGGGCCAGAAGGGGCCTGGGCACGCTCGCTGCCTCGTCCCTTATAGGGGAGCAGGTGGTCTACGCTACGATATACCCAGCAGTAGCTGTCCTCGCGGTCCCATGGGCCCTCACGGCTGACGCGATGATCGCCGTGCTGATAACTGAGGTCGCTGCGGCTGGCCTGGCCCTGGGCGCCTTAAGGGGGAGCCTAGATAAGGCGCAGGTCGCGGCCGGCCTGGTGTGCTTTGCCTCTTACCTGGTCCTCCTCCCGCTGCTGAGATGACGCTCTGTGGCCCCGAAAGGGGACTACAAAAGCCTGTCGAGCTTGCCGCGCTCCTCAACGCTTTTACTCCGGACGTCATGCTGGGGGGTGAGGGCCCGCGGGCAGGCTGCTTGATGAGCTGAGGACTTACGTAGCTGACGTAACCAGGGAGGTTGAGTCCGCGCTGAGTGGAGTGAGGCCCAGCCTCGACGCCCTGAGGGCCTTCACGCTCAACGAGCTCTACATAGCGCCTTACGACCTTAGGGCCTTCGCCCTCTTCTTACAGAAGGCCTCCGAGGACGACGAGCTAGAGTTCGTCATGGGGCTCCTGCAGGGAGGGCCGAGGTGGCTTAGGGGGCTCAGGGGGCTGGCGTCAGAGCTTGGCGTCAGCTACGGCCCTGACCTGGTCAGCCCTGAGGCAGTAGGCTACGCTCACTTCCTGAGCTGGCTCGCCTTAAACGGCGGCGTCGGCGAGCTGGCAGTTCTGGTCGGCGTGAACTTCCGCACCTTCTGCGTCAACTCTACAAGGCTGGCTGAGTGGGCCGAGGGCCTGGCGTCAGGTCAGCTGGCTTCCTCAGGTGCGTGGGCCTTGACGAGGAGAGGGAGAAGTTAGCGGAGGCCATAGCTGAGAGGCACGTTGACATGTCCATGTACAGGCATGTAGCCCTTGTGGCCCAGTACTACGAGCTGGCCTTCTGGAGGTCTATAGCAAGGGCCGCCAAATGAGGGGCGGAGCTGAGGCTCGAGGAGGTCGGCAGGCATGATTCTCTTAATATAGAAAGGCCTTTATGCCTGCGCGCTATTCTGTAAGCAGGGTACCTTACGTTTGAGGGGTTCCTGAAAAGGCTTGTTGAGGGTGTCGACTTCAGCGTACAGGTAGTTGAGGGCCTTGACCCCTCCCCGAGGGCCGAGGGCCCCATGGCCCTCTACATTCACGTTCCCTTCTGCACTATGATGTGCCCCTTCTGCATATTCTTCAGCGTCCCCTACTCAAGGGACAAGGCGAGGCCCTACTTCAAGGCCCTGACGGGGGAGCTGGAGGGGGTCCTGAGCAGGCTTGAGGGCGCCTCCTTCAGGGAGGTCTACGTAGGAGGGGGGACGCCGACCCTTGCGACGGAGGAGGTCTGCGAGGCCCTTGACATCGTGAGGTCGATGGGGCACCGCTTTGAGGCCTCGGTCGAGGCCTCCCCCTATGACATAGATGACCACAAGGTTTCGCAGCTGGTCTCCGCCAGAGTGACAAGGATATCGCTTGGGGTTCAGTCGTTCAGGCCTGACGTGCTGCCCAGAATAGGCAGGCCTAGGATAAGCGAGGAGGGCCTGAGGGCCGCCATAGAGGCCTGCAGCAGGGTGAGGACGGTCAACGTTGACGTGCTCCTTGGCCTGCCGAGCCAGGGAAGGCGGGACCTTGAGCTTGAGCTCGAGGCCTTCTACGAGAGCAAGGCCAATCAGCTCACCCTGTACCCGCTGATGCCCTCAATAAGGGAGGGGGCAACCCTGCCGCCTCTCAGCGAGCGCAGGGAGAGGGAGCTCTACTACTTCGCTGTCGATAAGGCGAAGACCATGGGCCTCTCCCAGGGCACCGTCTGGGGCTTCTCAAAGGGCCCCTCAGGCCTGGGCGATGAGTACATAGTGGACTTTGACGTCTTCATAGGGGTAGGCGCTGGCGCCATGAGCCACGTCGAGGGGCTGTTCTACGCGAACACGTTCAACCTGAGGAAGTACGAGGACGCGGCGGCCAAGGGCAGGAGCCCCGTTGCCCTGGCGAGGAGGCTCAGCCCAGGCGAGGAGCAGAGGCTCTACGCCCTCTACAAGCTCTACGACCTGAGGCTCCCCAAGAGGGGCTTCAGGAGGAGGTTCGGGAAGCCGGTTTACCTGGCGATGCCGCGCGAGGTCATGGCTGGGCTGGCGCTTGGGCTCCTCAGGGACAGGGGGGAGGAGCTAGTCGTGACCAGGAGAGGCCTTTACGCCATCAGCTACCTGATGAAGGCCTTCTACATAAAGATATCTCAAATAAGGGCCATGGCCATCAGGAAGGGCCTCTAGGCCCTCCACAAAAAGACCTGGAGCTAGGCCTCACTTGAAGAACGCTATGGCGGCCCCTATTATAAAGCCTATCACTATGACGACGCTAGTGAATATCGGCTCTATCACGGCGAAGAAGGGCGCCAGGGCCCTCAGCCCCTGCTCTATGGCAGTCACGTTGCCGCTGGCGACGCTGCTGGCCAGGGACTTCATGTTCAGCGCGCCTATGCTCCATATGTTAAGGAGCTCGCCCACTATGAGCAGGAGGAAGAAGGCCAGGACGTACTTGAGGCCCTTGGCTAGTACATAGCCCACGCCGAGGCCCAGCAGGAACTCTATTACTGTAACAATTATGGTCGCCGGCGACGAAAGGCTCACGCCTAGGGCGCCAAGCAGTGAGGCCAAGGCTTCACCTCTCTCCCGTGTTCAGGGAAGACTATTAAGGCTTGGGGCTCATGGCCTCCGACCTTAAAATCCTGAGGCCGATACCTGGACAGGGTATCCAGTTGAGGAATTTCAAAAAGTCCAGCGTGCCCGGCTACCTGGTCTTCGCCCAGTCGCTCAGCTCGATAGCGCCCCTCAGCTCGACAGCCGCCCTGCTCACGGTGGCAATGGAGCAGGCGCTGGCCTCGACCCCCATAGCTGTGGCGCTAGGGGTGGCCCTCTACGGCCTCTGGGTAGCCATAGGCTACGGGTACTCAAGCGTAATAGCCTCCTACGGGGGCACCTACGACTTCGCCAGGGCGTCCGCAGGCGAGGGCGTTGCCAGGGCCTTAGGGTGGACCTACTGGCTCGGCTACTCGTCATACATCTCAGCCATATCCCTTTACCTGGGCGGCGTCCTCCTGCCCTCGCTCGTCAGGGCGCCCGCATGGGCCTACTACCTGGCCTCCTTCGCTCTCCCAGCGACAGCTGCGGGGCTGACAATAACGGGGGCGGAGGCGCCGCTGGCCGTCACCCTGGCGACCTCGCTTGGCGAGGTCGCCGTCATAGCGGCCCTGGGGCTCGTCACCCTAGCCAAGACGGGGCTGAGGCCCCTAACCCTCAGCGTCCCCCTGCCTGAGCTGGCCGCCGGGGCCCTGACGTCAGCCTTCACCGTGGCCGGTGGAGGGGCATCGTTCTTCATGGGCTACGAGGCCAGGAGGGGGGCTAAGGACGTGAGCATGTCGTTCTTGGCGGCCTTCCTGGTGGGCTCGGCCGCAATATTTTTCGCGTCCTACTACGAGGTGGCCGCCGCTGGCTTCACGAACGCTGGCGTTGAAAGCGTGCTACGTGTTACTCAGTACCCAGGCCTCTGGGTCGCCGAGAGGTTCGCGGGGCCCGCCCTGACTTACATCTATATTGCGCTCACACTCAGTAGCGTCGCGGGGACGATCATAGCGGCCTTCATGGCCGTTCAGAGGCTGACTTACGCGCTCAACGGAGGCAGCCTGGACAGGTCCTCGCTCACGGTCCTGGCCTTCGTTACAGCTCTCAACGTCGCTGGGGTCTTAATAGGCCCCTCTTCAGCTTACGTCTACGTTGTCCTGGTCTCCTTAACCGCCCTCTTCACCTCACACGCTGCCCTCTCGGCCCTTTACGCCTCCTTGAGGGTTCTGAGAAGCGTCGGCCTGACCAGGCCGCTCCTGGCCGCCGGAGGGGTAGTCCTGATGGCGCTGGGCCTCTATTACGAGGTCATCTCGGTCGACCTTCAGGCTGCCGCCATGGGCCTCGCTCTCACGGCCGCCGCTGCCCTGCTAGGCCTGTTCCAGGGCTACGCTAGGTGAGGCCCCTCAGCCCCTAAACGCCGTTACGCCTTTGCCAGTACGCCATGCTTAGCGGCAAGGGCTCCGCCTTGAAGTCCGCCACAGGACCTCACTACAAAGGGGGCGGAGGCTGAGGCCCCTTTACCTCCTCCCTCAAGATATAGCCTGGGAGGTCGCGTGGAGAGGTTCGTCAGGCTTGAGCCCATGGAGGGCTTCTACAGGACCCTGCATCCGTCTCTAACAGTGGTGCTCATAACCAAGTGCCCTAACGGCAGGCTTAACGCCATGCCGGCGTCGTGGAACATGCCAGTCGCAGAGGAGCCGCCCTCTGTGGCGGTCTCCGTCTACAGGGGGACATATACTTTCCAGTGCCTTGAACATCACCCTGAGGCAACCATCAACGTGCCCCACTCGGGCCTCGCCGACGTGGTCTACTGGCTCGGCTCGGTCTCAGGCAAGGACGTCGACAAGGTCTCAAGGTTCGGGCTGAGGCTGGAGCCCTCTGAGAGGGTCTCGGTGCCCAGGTGGTCTGACGCGGTGGCCTCCCTTGAGGCCAGGGTCTCAAACAAAATGGACGTAGGGGAATCCAGGGTCTACGCCTTTGAGGTCCTCGCTGTCTACGTTAAGGAGAGCCTCTACACCAGGTGGGGTTACGACTTCTCCAAGGTGAACCTCCTGCTCCACGGGTCAGGGAGGACCTTCTACCTGGTGGGCAGGAGCCTCAGGGCCAGGCCTCTAGGCGAGCTGACCTCCTCCCCGCCCTGAAGGGCGAGGGCTCCCTTGGGGCGGCTCACAGGTTCGCCGTTTACCGCCTTCACCTTCACAGCCTCACGGCTGGCGGGCGCGGTAAGCGCCCACACCGCTCCGCTCGTCCAGCGGTAGACGCGGGCCAGGCCTTCGGCCCCAAGCCCTTCTTCGCTTTAAGCTAGAAGGTAGTTGGACGTCCCTACAAGTACTCCCCCTTTTAAACAGACCCTTTTAACTAAGCGTGAGGGAATAGATATGCCCTGCGGCACCAAGACCGAGACCAAGAAGAAGAAGCAGGGCCAGAGCTGAGGGCCCGTCGTTAGGCCTTAACAGGCGTAGACTAGGGACCTTTGTTTTCCATTCATGCAGTTCTAGGCGGGCCGAACACCAACTACTCATGGCTTAACGTACGCGAACCCCTGGCCCTCGAGCTCCACTATTTTCTTTATCCCAGAGTCGATGACCTCAACCCCGTCTATGAGGTCCTCCCTCCTGATCCCGAGGCTCCTCATAGCTATGGAGCACACGTAGAACTTGACGCCCATGCTCATGAGCTCATTCACCCTCTCCCTGGCGTAGTTGTCCAGGCTCCCCCTCATTAGGGCCATGGGCCCCCTCACGTTGAAGACCAGGACCACCTCAGCGTTCCCCTCCCCCACCACGTCAAGCAGGTTGTAGGCCATGCTGAGGGCCATATCGAGCTTCTCCCTGGAGTCCTCGTCTACGTGTATGAGGAGCTTGTACCTGGCCTGCAAGGGAGCTCCCGCTGAGCGTTAAATCCAGGCCTGACTTAAAGGGCTTCGGCGCGAGATGGCCGCTGGCAGGTGCTCGGACTGCGCCATGTGGAGGCCTCACGTGGTGTACCCCTTCATAGGCCTCTGCACGCTCTGGGGCAGGCTGACGGCCGACGACGACGGCTGCGACAGGTTCAGGCCCATAGTGATAGAGGACGGCTCCTTCTACTGGTCCCCTGAGCTCAGGACCAGGGTCACGGGGGAGGAGGCAAGGCTCCTAGTTAAGAGGGGCGTGAAGGTCTACCTCGGAGCCTACGTCGACCCTGACGTCAGGGAGGAGATATATGGCGCCTTCTGACGCTTTTGTGTTATCTTAAGTCCTGTCAGCCCTAAGTGTTCTGCTTTAATAGTTCTGGGCCACAGCCTGCTAGGCGCAGGTGTCTTAGGCTTGAGCGAGAACGTCGACCTCGACGTCATGATAGGCGGGCCCCAAGGAGGCGGCATAGAGTCCTCAGGACAGATGACGCTCAGGGTCTTCATGATAAAGGGCTACGACGTGTTCGGGATAAGGGAGTACCACAGCGACATAATGGGGGCCCACAGCTACTACAACATAAGGGTAAGGGCGAGGAAGCCGAGGAGCGTCAGGCTCCCCGTTGACGCGCTCCTGGCCCTTGACGCTGAGGCCATATTCACCCACTACAACGAGCTGGCCCCTGGAAGCTACCTCATATATGACAACGACAGCCTCTCGACAAGGATGGACAGGATAGCCCCCATGGAGCCCGAGACGAAGGAGAGGGTCAGGGAGGACCTGAAGGAGAAAGGGGTTGAGCCCGTGGCCTCAGAGCTCGTCAAGTACCTCTCGAAGCAGGGAGTTAAGACCGTGGGCCTGCCGCTCAAGGACCTCCTAAAGGTCACGGCCGACAGGCTCAAGACCTCAGTAGTGAGCGTCGCCAAGACCGTGAACACCATGACGATAACTGCCCTCTCCGCCATGTTAGGCATAGACCTGGCGGCCGTCGAGAGGTCCATAGAGCTTTACTTCGCGGGGAGGAAGTCGATAATAGACTCGAACGTTGAGGCGGCCAGGGTCACGTACGAGTACGTCAAGGAGAACTACGGCGTCGCTAAGCCGCTGCCAGATGGGCCCCACAGGAACAAGACCAGGATGGTCGCGACAGGCAACGACATTGTTGCCATGGCTAAGATAGTCGGGGGCGTGACCCTTGAGACCTACTACCCGATAACCCCGAGCCAGGACGAGGCCTTCTACATGGAGTCCCACAGGGTCTTCGACCTCGATGAGGACGCCGCCAGGTCCCTTGGAGCGCAGAAGATGCCAGCTCTCACGCTCCAGGCCGAGGACGAGCTGGCGGCCCTCAACATGGCCATAGGGGCGGCCCTGGCTGGGGCCAGGGTCGCAACCACGACAAGCGGGCCTGGCCTCTCGCTCATGAACGAGGCCATAAGCTTCGCGGTCATGGCAGAGGTCCCTGTCGTAATAAGTGTCTGGATGAGGACAGGCCCCTCGACGGGCATAGCCACGAGGCAGGGCCAGGGCGACCTGCTCCACTCCATGTTCGCTGGTCACGGCGAGGCCTTGCCAAAGATAGTCCTGGCCAGCGGCGATCACATAGAGGCCTACTACGACACCATAAAGGCGTTGAACTGGGCCGAGAGGTTCCAGGTGCCCGTCATACACCTGCTCGACAAGTACATGGCAGCTTCAATGATGAGCTTTGACATGGAGGACGTAGACCCCTACAAGGTGCCGCTCGACAGGGGCAAGTTCATTGCCCAGCCCGACCCCAAGGCCTACAAGAGGTATGAGCTGACGGATGACGGAATAAGCCCACGGGCTCCGCTGGGCGCCGTCAGGTACACCGTCTCGAGCCTTGAGCACAACGAGGAGGGGGTCGTGACCGAGGACCCCGTGATGAGGGAGAAAATGGTCATGAAGAGAATCAGGAAGATGGAGACGATAGAGCGCGAGATACCCGACTCAGAGAAGGCTGTCCTGCATGGGGACCCCGACGCCAGGGTGACAGTTATCTCCTGGGGCACCACTAAGGGCCCCATACTCGACGCCATGGAGAGGCTCTCAGCGGAGGGGCTCAAGCTGAGGTTCCTCCAGATCAAGACTTTCCTGCCCTTCCCCACGAACATGGTCAAGGGCATTATTGAGACCTCTGATGACGTGATAGCTGTCGAGAACAACGCCTTCGGGCAGATGGTGTGGGCCATAAGGATGTTCACAGGGCTTGACATTAAGAAGAGGATAGCTAAGCTCAACTCTAGGAGCCTCATGGAGCAGGAGGTATATAATGGACTTAGGAAGGCCCTCAACATGAAGGAAGGCCTGGTGGTGGTGAGCGATGGCGCGTAACTGGATGGACTACAAGACTGACGCCTGGGTTCAGTGGTGCCCGGCCTGCGGCAACTTCGGCATACTTACGGCCATGCAGAGGGCCTTCGCCGAGCTCGACCTGCCTAACGAGAAAGTCACAGTGGTCTCAGGCATAGGGTGCTCAAGCAGGATACCCTATTACATAAAGACCGCCAACATACACACGCTGCACGGCAGGCCCATACCCGTGGCCCAGGGGGTCAAGCTAGCTAACCCTGACCAGGTAGTCATAGTGGCCTCAGGCGACGGCGACCTCCTGGGCATAGGGGCTGGCCACTTCGTGGCGATCGGCAGGAGGAACATAGACATAAAGGTTATACTTCATGATAACGCCGTCTACGGCCTGACCAAGGGCCAGGCGTCCCCGACCCTCCCGCTCTGGTTCAAGACGAAGGCCCTGGGCCAGCCCAACATACAGAGCGCCGTCAACCCGCTCCTGCTGGCCTTCGCTAGCGGGTTCACCTTCATAGCGAGGGCGTATGCCTACCACATAGATCAGCTGAAGGAGATGATAAAGACAGCCATAATGCACAAGGGCACGTCCCTAATTGACGTGCTCCAGCCCTGCCCGACCTATAACGACATAATGACGAAGGAGTGGTACGAGAAGCGCATCTACTACCTTGACAAAGAGGACCCGTCCTGGGACCCCAACGTGGAGAAGCCAGAGGACCTCAAGAAGCTGCCCAAGATTGTCGAGAAGATGCTTGAGTGGGAGCCGAGGATACCCCTCGGCATATTCTACAGGAACACGATGGTCGAGCCCTTCGACGCCAGGATAGAGAAGATAATGCCCGGCTACCTCGCCATGCCGCCAGCTAGGAGGCCTGTGAGCGTCAACGGCAGGGCGCTTACGAATCCGTTCCAGGCGTTCAGGGACAGGCTAGTGCAGACCTGACGGCGAGGGTTTTTGGCAGGGCTGGCCTACAAGGTCATGAGGACAGAACACGGCGTGATGGTCGCCGTCGCCGACGCCGAGCTGCTGAACAGGAGGCTTAGGACAAGTGACGGAGTGGTGGTTGAGGTAAGCGAGGACTTCTTTGGCGAGAGGGTGGGCGAGGAAGAGGAGGTCATTAGGGCCATGGACGAGGCAGACATGATCATACTTATTGGGCACCAGGCGGTCTCCCTGGCGAGGTCCCTTGGCCTCGTGGCCCCTGGCTCTGAGATCTACATCCAGGGCGTGCCATACGTGCAGGTCTTCAAGTCACTGATTACCTGAGCGTGAGGCCCGAGCGCCAGGACCTCGTCAGGCGGTCAGCAGATATAAGGTAGTCCTGCTAGAGCGGAAAGGTCCCGTTCAAATAGCTCCTTATTATCCGCTCTGACCTTAGGGCCCCAGGTGAACTAGTTGGGGGACCTAGTGGTCTTGCTCAAGCCCGCGCTCAACCCTGAGACCATAAGGGGCACGCCTGAGGGGCTCGTGGACTTTGACTACATGTCCCTGAAGCTTTCAGACATAGACAGGAACGCCGTTGAGGAGGCCGTGAGGCTGAGGGACACTTACTTCAAGGGGTCTAAGATCTACTCGATAACGGTGGCCGCCTGGGGACCTGTGGACAAGAGGGACAAGGACGTAAAGATGGCGGTCCAGGAGGGGCTCGCCAAGGGCGTCGACGAGGCCTTCATAGTCGAAGATGACTCCCTCACGCCGGGGGACCCCGCTACGACGGCCTCCGCCATAGTGGCGGTCATAAGGAAGTTCAACCTTAAGCCCGACTTAGTCCTGGCCGGCGAGGCCACAATTGACGGCTTCACTGGGCAGGTGGCCGGCAGGGTGGCGGCTAAGCTGGGCCTCCCCTACGTGAGCTTCGCGAGGAAGCTTGACGTGAAGGACGGGAGGATAGTTGCTGAGAGGGACGTTGAGGACTACGTAGAGGTGGTCGAGGCCCCCATCCCCGCTGTGGTGAGCGTGACCAGGGAGATAAACGTCCCGAGGCCGCCGACGCTCATCCAGATAAGGATGGCCTCGAGGAAGCCCCAGCACGTCCTCAGGGCCTCAGACCTCGAGGGCGTCATGAAGCCCAAGAGGAAGCTCGTCGAGGCGAGGGTGCTGGCCGTTAAGAGGAAGCAGACGATAATAGAGGGCAAGACCCTTGAGGAGACGGCTGACAAGCTGATAGACGCCCTGGCCGCTGAGGGCGTGATCAGGGTGAGGTGATAGCAATGACCTCGCTAGTCGTTGCGCAGAAAGAGGACGACGTAGCTGAGGCGCTCACCATAGCCAGGCAGGTCGGGGAGCCCCACATACTTGTCTTCGGCCAGGTCGACCCAAGCCCCCTGCTTGACTACGGCCACCCCGTTCACCACCTGAGGTCTGACGACGCTGAGAGCCTCTTCCTGGCCCTGAGGTCCCTCTACGAGAGCCTTAAGCCATCGATTGTCCTGGCGCCCACCACGAAGAACCTCAAGGACGTTCTCTCCAGGGTCGCCGGCCTCTACGACCTGCCGCTGGCGACGGAGGTCTATGACGTCAAGGTCTCAGGGAGCTCAGCAAGCTACAGGAGAGGCTTCCTGAGCGGGAGGGCCATAGCCCTTGAGGAGGTGCCGCTGCCAGCAGTTCTCCTGCTGGCCCCTAGGAAGACGCCAAGGGCTCCCAAGGGAGGCGCTAAGGGGACCCTTGAGACAGTGCAGCCCCCCTCGCCGACCGTGAAGGTCCTTGAGAGGAGGCCAAAGGAGAGGGGAGGCGTCAACATAGAGGCCGCCGAGCTCATAGTGAGCGTGGGGAGAGGCTTCAGGTCGAAGGAGGACCTGAAGATAGCCTTCGAGCTGGCTGAGGTCCTGGGGGCCCAGGTAGGGTGCTCAAGGCCAATAGCGGCTGACCTCAAGTGGCTCAGCGAGGACCACTGGGTAGGCCTCAGCGGCCACAAGGTGGCGCCCAAGCTCTACGTTGCCATAGGGATAAGCGGGGCGCCTCAGCACCTTGCGGGGATAACTGACGCCAAGCTTGTCGTGGCCATAAATAACGACAAGAGCGCGCCCATATTCAAGAACTGCGACTACGGCGTTGTGGCGGACCTGTACCAGTTCGTGCCAGCCCTCACCAAGAGGCTCAAGGAGAGACTTACTAAGTAACTTTTAAATCCCTTTTCTTTTTAACTATTACGAATAGGTTATGCTTCACGATACTGCCCAGGGACTTTCACCTAGCGACCCACGGGTAAACGCTCACAAGGGCTGGCCCTGAGGTCTTTTCCTTCTCTTTCCTTTTCTATTAAGAGAACCTCAGGGGGAGCCCTGACTTTTTAATAATTACCAAACTTCTAATAATTACCAGAAACTTTGCTGGCTAAAACTTATTATACCACCCACAGTTTTACTAAAGTTCAGTAAGGGGTCCCATTATGGCAGGCGAGAAGCCTATAGCGGTTGAGAAGGCGGAGACCACGGACAAGCAGCTGAGGAGGGCCCTGAACTTCTGGGACATAGCCTACCTAGTCGTAGGCGCCATGATAGGCTCAGGCTGGCTCTTCGGCTCCCTCTACGCGGCCGCCATGGTGGGCCCGGGCGCCATACTCTCATGGATCATAGCCGGCGTGCTCATGCTCTTTGTAGCCCTCGCCTTCGCCGAGCTTGCGGGCATGATACCCAAGTCAGGGGCCATAGTGAGGTACCCCCAGTACTCACACGGCAGCCTGACCTCGTTCATACTGGCCTGGGCATACCTGCTGAGCTCGATAACCGTTGCCCCTGCTGAGGCCGAGGCCGTCGTGACCTACATGGGCTCATACGTCCCTGGCCTCCTGACGCCGACAGGCGTCTTAACGGCATTTGGCCTCTTCGTTGCGTTCCTGTTCACCGTGTTCTTCTTCCTGCTCAACTACTTCGGGGTTCACGTTATGGGCAAGACGAACACGGCCGTCGGCTGGTGGAAGCTCCTGGTGCCCCTCATAACTATAGTACTTCTCCTCGCCCTTTACCTGCACCCCTCCAACTTCACGACGCCCTCTTTGTTACCTTATGGCGCGGCCCCCTTGTTCTTTGCTCTGCCGACTACAGGCATAGTGTTCGCCTACCTGGGCTTCAGGCAGGGCCTTGAGTATGGCGGTGAGGCTAAGAACCCTCAGAGGGACGTGCCGCTTGGCACAGTCATCGGCTTCCTCATAGTGGTGGTGATATATGTATTGCTCCAGACGGCCTTCATAGGCGGCGTGGACTGGTCAAAGCTTATGCTTAACGTCTCGACGGGCAGCTCCTGGAAGCTCGTGCCAGTCAAGCCCGGCCAGTGGGGCAACCTGACCAGCGCCCTTGTCAACACCACTGGGTACCCGTCTCTCAGCCATGGGCCCTTCTACGAGATCCTGAGGATGTCAGCAATACCGATACTTGTCGGCTGGGGCATCTTCCTGTTGATTGACGCTATAGTCTCGCCCAGCGGTACGGGCTGGATCTACGAGGGCACAGCCACCAGGACATTCTACGGCATGGCCGCTGACGGGCACCTGCCAGACTGGTTCCTGTGGCTTAACAAGTACAAGATACCGTGGGTCTCGCTCTTAGCCTCGCTGGTAGTAGGGGCGCTGTTCCTGATACCATACCCTGCCTGGGTCTTCATAGCCTCCTTCATATCGTCAACGACCGTGTACACTTACATGATAGGAGGCCCCGCAGTACTTGTCCTCAGGAGGACGGCCCCGCAGGCGCCGAGGCCCTTCAGGCTGCCGGCCGCCTGGGTCATGGGGGCCCTGGCCTTCATAGCCGCGTTCCTCATAGTCTACTGGAGCACGTTCGCCGTGCTCTGGGGCGTCGTGGCGCTGATACTCGCCGGCCTACCGCTGTTCTTCATGTACACTTTGCCCAGCAGGTACGGCTTCAAGAGGTCCCTAGGAGCAGCGATAGGGATAGTATACTGGGTCGTCCTCGGGCTCACGACATATTTCTTCCTCTACCAGGACGTGGTCCAGGCCGCGTCTACTATGATCAGTAACGGAGTCCCAATCCACCACGTGTTGATGGCCACTGTGCCCTACTTCATATACTGGCTGGTCATAAACATGGCCGTCACCATAGCCGCAATCTACGTGACCTCAACGAAGCTCCCTGAGGAGGGCAAGCAGCACATAAGGGCTGGCTGGTGGATCGTGATAACTACGTTCGTCGGCCTCATCCTGTCGTTCCTCGGCCCCTTCGGCCCCTACGTCTCGGCTAGCTATGCGATAATCCCGTTCCCGTGGGACACAGTGACGGCAGCCGTTGTCGCCCTTGGACTGTTCTTCTGGGCAGCGTACTCAGGGATATACACCAAGGACCTCGAGATAGTCCTGAGGGACATGGGTGTAATCAAGTAAGCGATATTATAACGCCTCTTCAGTTAGTGTTTCCTTGTTTTCCTTACCTCTTAATAACTTAGGCCCTGCAGACCTGTTCCCAGCAGGACGTCCAGAAGACCCTTTAAAAGGCGACCCATGTAACAGGCCTTGAGGGGAAAGCTATGGCCTTCAGGCTGTACTTCCATCAGAGCTGCGCCACGAGCCGAGAGGTCATATTGGGACTGAGCAGGCGA
>Ga0209739_100113_pt1 | contig 37122 bp, 43 predicted proteins | sample JossMetagenome_2_FD_184729 | JGI IMG/M metagenome (GOLD analysis project Ga0209739, IMG submission 184729) | Hot spring sediment microbial communities from Joseph's Coat, Yellowstone National Park, USA - JC3_ASED (SPAdes) (version 3) | ecosystem: Environmental > Aquatic > Thermal springs > Hot...
GAGGGTAACATTTTGTATTGCTACTATTTCACCATATTTTGCCGTAGGGAATGTTAGGCCATAAGGTGACTGGTTAAATGGTACGTATATGTATCCATCTTGCATCCAATAAACCCCTCCACATGACCCATTAATTTTTCTACTGCAAGCTTGATAATCTGAATAATATCTGTGACATTCACTTTTACTATTAGTTACTCTACGTATTCTACCATCTGAAGCATAAATTAAACATTCCGTTAGATGCCCCCATGAATTTGCAAATATCCAACATTTTGGAGTTCCATATACTTCTTGACATAGTTGGGATTGTGTATCATATCCAACCAGCAACATAGCATGACCTGTACCATCTACAGGATATAAAGGATACATGTTTGGGTTAGATCCACCTCTTCCAGCCATAAAACCACCAACTATTAGTGGACCATAGCATAACAAATATTGAATTATTTCTTGATCTGATAAATATCCATTGGATGGGGTTAAATATATAACATTATGTGGATAGTATATGGGTGAAGTAGGTCCATTATAATCAAAACCACATACATTATAAGGATAAGTAGTATCATTTGCCATACAGCCTGCTAAAGTAGAACTATAATATCTTCGTTCAGGATCTGCTGGTATACCATATTTAGATGCATAAAACACACCTGAATATATTCTACCACCCATACAACCCAAATTAACACAATAAGATGGAGTATTTGGATACCCTATATTGCATTTTATCGCTAAATATGCAGGAGATAATGTTAATCCTTCGTTAGGTTTATCATTTCTTATCATATAAACTGCAGCAATCCCATTTGAAGATGCAAATGCCCAACAGTCTCCACAAACCCCCTGATCTCCTATTGGAGGTAAGTAATTATTTCCATTTACGTCACCCCAGAAAAATTTTGGTTGTCCAGTATATTTAACTAAGCATCTACTATTTGAGTTAATGGTATTATTAATTTGATTATTTTGATTATTATCTGGATTTATAATTATAATAGTTCCATTGGGTAAATATTGGTTAAATATGAAAATTGTATCATTAAAATCTGTAGAAATAAAAATAGTATTATTTGTACTAACTAAATATATATAATTATTTGGATATAAAAAACTTACATTTTGACCATTGTTAAATAAAATTACAGATTTATTTTGAAAATTAATCGTATAATTATAATTATTATATTGGATTATTAATTCGTTGTCTCTTGAATATAATATAATTCCACTTGGTATATCAACTTTTATATAATGTGTACCTTGTATGGTGTTTATTGTATCCTGTAAATTTTGTAAATTATTGACAAAATTCTCAAACATATATCTTTCCTGTTCTCTTTTAACATTTGTAGAATATTGATAATAAATTAAGAAAGATAATGATACGATTAATAATATTATTGCTACTGAGAGCAAATTTAACTGGTTCTTTTTCATTATGATCTATAATATTTAAAAAAATTTAAAAAATTTTTAACTTGGATTTTCTATATAAATTGTTACATTTGTTGGGGAAGTTTTTTTAACAAGTAAAGGTATTTTTTGATTAGGACTTCCACGTGACAATTCATAAAATAATCCGGAAGTATAATATTGAATCATATTATTTGTTGTATTTATTATTACATTACAAGGCACTGTATAATTATAATATTTGTCATATATGTAACAACTTAGTAAATTACCATTACTATATATATAATTTAGATATTTGTTTATTTCAATAGTAATATGAAATTCTGTTCCATTATTGGAATAGCACGCTCTTTCAACTGTTGTATATAAATTTTGACATGAAGATATATTTTTATATAATAATTGAGTCTCATTATTTATACCTGTAAATTTAAAATATAAATATAAAGATAAACCAAAAGCAATAACTGTTACAATTATCCAAAACCACTTTTCCATCTTTATCCTTGAATATTAATATAAACATAATTTCCTGCCGAATAAATTAATATATAATTTCCAGGACTTATATTATAATTACAATTTTGCATTATAACATTTGGATCTATACTATTTACTTCATTTATTAATTTTTCGCATGTAAATGACGGTCCATGATAATGAATCAAATAACAAAGACCTTGAGCTTTTTTATAATAACATGATACTACATTCATTGCAACAGTTGTCATTGAACTTACATTTGTTTCTACTACTGTCTGCGTATTATTATATTTAGGCATTATGTTATTTATGTATGAAGATATATTTCCTTTTAATACAAATATTATTCCTGCAATTGTTAATGTAACAATTATTCCAATAAAGATTAGAAAAGTATAATTAATTGGGAGCTCTTGAATTCTCATTGCCATATTATAATATAGCTATTGTTGTATATTATAAATATGCTGTTGTATGGATATATATTTCCTCCACTATTATTTAAACGGAATATAATTTTATTTGGATTAAATTTAGTATAATTTTGTACATATTGTATTAATGTTGCTGAATTTAGGATAATATTCTTATTTATATAAACATCATAACATATATCAAATAATTTATTTGTATTTACATTATTATTGTAACAATTTAATATTAATCCTACTATACTTAAATAAATTGTATCAGTACTCTCATTTGAATATATAACATTTGTTGCAGAAGGATAATATTCTTTGCATGAGGGGGAAAAAACACCCTGTGATATTAGTGTTTGACAATAATATGCTTGAGAATTAATAAAGAATTTTGTATATATAATACTCAATATAACTACAGCGGATATTATTGCTATTATTATTGTAAATATAGTATTTATTGCTATGTCGTTCTTCATATATAATGAATACTTCCGTTATAAATATATATAATTCTATAGCCGAAAGGTATTGTTATTCCATTTATTGTACAGTTCTCACTAAGGAATACTTTAATATTAATTATCTCTCGAAAACTTTCATCATATAGATTTTTTAATTGCTGACAGTTAATAGTCTGTATATTCTCCCCACCCAAATTATTTTTTACGTTATAAATATAATAAAAAGAAAATATACTAGCAGCTACAATTAATATAAAGGTTATTATAATCCAATATATTGAGTTTTGAAGTTTCATAATTGTATACTTGTTGGTAAATATGGGCCGAATATTGTATATACTAATAATATTCCTAATATTGAAAATATTACATAATATATTGTTCCAAACAGAAGATTTCTACCTATATAATATGAGGTCATTGTACTATCAAAGCCATATTTTGTTCCAGCGCTCATATATGATGTTATTATTACATATTCTATAAAAAATATACCAATTATTGCTTCAAAAAATGTTGGTGGTATTAAATTATATAGATTAAATGTGGTTACAACAAAATTGAATAAACTAGATCCACCTCCTAGACCAAAAGATTGGCTTATCAATTGAAAGAAATATGCAAGTGCAAAAAGCATTGAAACTATACCATTATTAAAAACTGTAACTATTGCAGAAATTAATGGTACTAGATTTCTTGATGTCATATCTATTAATCCAATTATTTCGTTTAGTATTTTTCTTACACTATATCTTATATTGTCTACATTTTCTAAATTTATTGATACATTATATGCAATTTTTGATAAAGTTTCAGGACCCTTAGATGCAGAAGTGACTAAAAGTTGCATAGACTCTCTTACTAATTTTGATGGATATAAATTTAATGAACCAATTTTTTGATCAAATATAGATGTATTTAAATCATAACCTCTTCTTAAATTATATAATGTTGTTTTTAGGAAGTTTTCCATAACTCCAGAGGATTTTATTATCTTATAATTATAATAGGTTTTTTCAATCACCATTTCAAATGGATAACCATCTTCTAATAGTGATGCAAATTCATATACAATAATTGGAAACTCATTTTCTATTTCTTCAATTTCATATATTTTTTTAACTTTTTGGAAAGATGTCAAATAATAATAAGATCCTATGCCTAAACCCAATCCTAAAGGTAATGTTAAAGTTAAAACAGAATATATTAATGCTCTATCTTGATAAACTATGTTCAAATAATCATTTAAAAATCCTTTTGGGATAAGAGCAATTTTTATAGCTAAAGAAATTAAATGATAAATTCCTATAATTGCAATTGATCCTAATATTATTGAAATTATTATTGCTGGAACCTCTTTATTTCCTAATTTAAATTTTCCAGGTTTTGGTAAATCTTTTACTAATGATAAATCTGGAACAGCAAATGCAAATGGATTTTTTGATAGAAAATTTTGAATTATTAAGAATGTAATGACAGGTAGAATTATTATATAAGAAAATGCTATGAAATAGAAACTTACAGTATTTAACAAAAACACAGATATTATTGGTAACATCATTAAACTTACTATAGGCATCATTACTAAGAAAGATATAATAACTGTTGCTGGTTCTTTCAGAGCATCTACATATAATTGGGATTTTTCTAAAGATTTCTTTAATACCCATCCTAATATTCTATCTAATAATTTATTTATATCATCAATAGACGTTTTATATTTAATATTTACAATATGTGTCATTGCATATACAAAATCTGGACTTAAATAAAACCATCTTCTCTGATAATATTCTAGTGCTGATTCAATATCTTTAAACTTGCTTGTTTCTAAATTATATAATAATGATTTAAAGTCTGTTGCAATATAACCTTTCATATAATGTGCTACATATTTTATTCCATTTTCTAGATTGGAATTTCTTTTTAGATATAAAGATAAATATAATATTATCCATACAATTTCTGATGTTACCTGTATTCTAACAATTTGTGTATAGAATATTGGATAATATGCAAAATAGAATGATAATATTAGTAAAGATATTAATAAAGAAAAAGCTAATTGAAAGCTAATAAAACTTAAAATAATATATATAATTATAGATAATATTATTAGAGTTATTACAGAAGAAAATATATTATCAGGATTAGTATTTAATCTATTTAACCATAAATGAAATGCATATTTTTTAAATATAGAATTGGGAGCTTTTAATTTTATTAAATTAAAATTATTGTAAAAATACTCAAAAAAATTCATTACTTTTAACTTGTTACGGCTGGTATGTTAATTAACTGATTATATGGTACTCTCATCAAGAATTGACATAGTGGCATACCATTATTATTATTTATACCCAATGCTGTACAATTTCCTGTTACTACTAATATTCCATTACTGACTGTTAAGTTTAGATTACATCCATGTGCGCTATTATAATATTTAAGAACTTTTAACAATGCACCGAATACTTGGTTTGTAATCCATGTTGGTAATTGTGCGGAACACTGTGCTGGACCTGGATATAATATTTGGGATGGAGAAGAAATATAAATTATTGCTTGTTCAGTTTCTACATTAAATGATGTGGCAGAAGAATAATTTCCAAATACATAACTTGTTGCTTGTACCGGACTATAATATAATTGATCAATATAGTTTCGACATGTTAAATACATACATGCCAATGGTGTTATAGGATATCCTTGATATTGACATTGACTAGAGGGACCTCCGTATAATTGTAATACTACACTACATGGGACTGCATTTGAACAAATATAATATCCAGGACTTGCTTGTACAAGTCCATTTCCTATACTTTCATACCTTGTACAGAATGTTGCTGGATCTTGACAATAGTTTAAACAATTAGCAACTGCTTGTTGTATTTGTGTGTTTGATATTTGGCTAATATTTGATGATTGTTGCTGAAATAGTCTAATTACAATAACTGCTACTACTAACATTATTATTATTACAAATATCAACTGTACAGCCATCTCTATACCCCTCTTTTTCATAATTAAGGATAAATATTTTATTCTTTATAAACGTTTTCAGTAATATATAATAAATTCCATATCTTTTTCATACCTTAATTTTTCTATTAGTTTCTTATCAATATCAATAGCACTTTTATTTGAGTTTATTGCTAAGGTTCTATCATCAATATAATTACTTTTTCTTATAACAATACTTCTGTCATTTGTTAATAATAAATTTCTTGAGCCATAAGCAATTATACTGTCTATTAAATCATCAACCTTAATTATAATCTTTATTTTTCCTTCATTTAATAAATGATCTTTAAGATCTTCTGGTAAATCTTTTACGGAATAGTTTGCATTTATACCAATTATACAATCTCCTCTTTCAGTTAGATAATTGTCTTTAGTAATTTCTAAGGTGCTTTTATGTGTTGCTTTTATTAATTTATGCCCTTTAGCTTTTATTACTAATTTCATTTAAGTAATTTAGTATTTCTCTTGTAACATTTCTATTTAAATATTTATCAAATCCCTCGTATTGAAATATATGATGCAAATCTATTAAATAATATTGGCCATCTTTTAATAATAGATCAAATGCAAATATTTGTAAGTCACATTTATCCATAATCTTATATCCAATATCTATTATTTCTTCATCTAATTCATATTTTCTTCCATATCCACCCTGACTAATATTTGCCTTAAAACTATATCTATTAATTCTCTCCATTGCACCAATTGGTTTTCCCACAAAAATTATTCTTATATCTTTCTCATAAGGTATGTATTTTTGAAATATTAAATGTTTTATGTTTATTTTCTTCTCTAATAAATATTTTTCTAAAAAGTTATATAGTTCTTTTTCATTATCTATCTTATGTGTGAATTCTCCTCTATGAATAAACTGATGCTTTATTATCATTGGAAATCCTATTTTATTTATTACATATTCTATGTTATCTATTGAATATATTTTTATAAATTCTGGAATTTCTACATATTTATTAAGAATACTGTAAAATAGAGTTTTTGATATTACTGATTCTTTAATGTGTATAGTATTTATTACTTCTTTTCCATTTTGTTTAAGATATCTTGCTAGAAAGTGTATATCGGATAAAAAATTTGATCCAAGGAAAAAGTAATATACGTCATAGTTTAATATTTTTTCATTATATGGAAATATATTGTCCTTTTCTATATCAATAATATCAATATTATTATAGTTTTTTATTTCTTCTTTTAACTTTATTATTCTATAATCATGTGAATTAGTTTTTGCAAATATCGCTATTCTACCCATTCTTAATATCTAGGGGGTAAAGTTATAAGTTTTTTATAAAAATTAATTAAATGGCTAAGTCAGTCAAAAAGTCTAAATCTAAAAAAGTTTCTAAGGTTAAGGAACCTAAAAAGAGTTTAAGAGAATTATCGGAAATTGATATAACAAAACACTATTTAGTACCAAAACATGTAATATTATCTGAAGAAGAGAAAAAAGAATTATTAGAAAAGTATAAAGTATCTCTATCAGATTTACCAAAGATCAAAATCTCAGATCCTGCATTAAAAAATTTAAATGTTAAGCCGGGAGATGTGGTTAAGATTATAAGAAACAACCCATGGATCGGGGAAGAAATATACTATAGGGTTGTTGTTGAGGATTAAGCTTATAAGAATATCATATATATACATAAGAAGTGGCTAATAATAAAATAGACAATTATATCTTGTTTTATAAATACTTGGAAGAAAATGATCTCTTAGGAGTACAACTTAGGTCCTTTGAATATTTTGTTGATGTAGAAATGACAAAGATTGGAAGGGAATTGGGGATATTTTCTCCAAGATTATTAGCTCCTGGATTAAGAGATTTGCAATTTAAAATAGAAAAATTATGGTTGGGGAAGGCAGATTTTATGGAAAAAGAAGGAGTTTCTAGATTAATATATCCGATAGAGGCTAGAATTAGAAGACTTACATACGCTGGAACAGTATTTATGGAATTTTCTGTATATGAAAATGAGACTTTTAAGAGTAAATATCAGGTATCTATTGGAAGATTGCCAATAATGGTTAGATCAAAATATTGTAATACTTATGGATTATCTGAAGAAGAATTAATAAAAATAGGAGAAGATCCAACAGATAGGGGAGGGTATTTTATTATTAATGGGAATGAAAAATTAATTGTACTATCTGAAGAACTTGGTACAAATAAATTTTATGTTCAAAAAGAGTCTGGTTCTATAAAATATAGTGGATATTTATTATCTGAATCTTTGACTCAATTAAGGGCTCATAGAATGGAGATGACAAAAGATGGTTTATTATATTTATCATTTGAGAAATATAAAAAAGTTCCTCTAATACCACTGGTAAGGGCTTTAGGCTTAGAAAAAGATGTTGAAATAAACCAATTGATTTCAGAAGGAGAGGAGTTTGAAGAAGTATATATTAACTTATTAGAATTTCAAAATATTAGAACTTCTGAAGATGCAATAATCTATTTAGCCGATAAATTAAAGTTAACAGGATCTCCAGAAGTTAAAAGAGAAAAACTATTATCAATATTAGATAATTTATTATTACCAAATATTGGTACATCACCGAATGATAGATTATTAAAAGCGTACAATTTATTGAAGATGGCAAGAAAGATATTATTATTAGCTCATGGAAAGATTGATGAAGATGTAAAAGATCACTTTGCAAATAAAATAGTTAGAACACCCGGTGAATTGTTAAGAGAACTTTTCTTAGTTACTTTAAGAACATTGATGACAGATGCAATGTATCAATATGAAAGATTAGTAAAAAGGGGAAAAATACCATCATATACATCTATATTTAGATCAAAAATATTTACTGAGAGATTTGAAAATGTAATGGCTATTGGAAAATGGACAAGAAATAGGACTGGAATTTCTCAAGCTCTAGATAGAACAAATAAAATTTCTGTTTTATCTCATTTAACAAGGGTTGTTTCTTCAATATCTGGTGAAGCTGAATTGTTAGAAGCAAGAATGGCTCATGGTACACACTGGGGTAGGCTAGATTTAATAGAAACACCTGAAGGTCATGAAACTGGACTAAGAAAAAATAAAACAATTCTGGCAAAGATAAGTTTTGAGGAGGTTGATAAACGTGAATTAATTAAGAAATTGGAGGATATTGGATTAAGGCTAATAGCTAAAAATATTTCAGATATAAAAAAATAAAATGGCATATGAGGTTTATATAGATAGTATTTTTGTTGGATATGTTGATGACGCTAATAAGTTTATTGAAGAATTTAAGGAAAAAAGAAGAAAAGGTATTATTCCATATTTTGTAAATATACATTTTGATGAAACAAGAAATGTTATAGAAATATTAACAAGAAAAGGAAGGATTTTAAGACCTTTAATTGTAGTAAAAGATGGTAAACCACTATTAACAAAGGAACATATTGAAAAATTAAAGAGAGGGGAAATAAAATGGTCTGATTTAGAAAAGGAAGGTATAATTGAATGGGTTGATCCTGCTGAGGAAGAAAATTTAAATGTTGCATTATATCCAGAAGACATAAAAGAAAATACAACTCATTTGGAGTTATCCTCTTTAGTAATATTTAGTATAGCTACATCTTTAGTTCCATTTTCAAATAGAAATCAATCTGCAAGATTAAATAGAGGTGTTAGACCACAGAGGCAGGCTCATGCTATATATTCTTTAAACTTCCACAATAGGTTTGATAGTGATATATCTATATTATATTATCCACAGCACCCGATTACAAGAACATTTTCTTTTAACATATTTAAGGATGATTATGCAATAGGACAAAATGTAATTGTTGCTGTAATGACACAGGAAGGATATAATATTGAAGATGCAATTATCATGAACAAAGGTTCAATAGATAGAGGTTTATTTAGATCTGTATATTTTAGATCTTATGAAATAGAAAGATTAAGATATTCTGGAGGATTACAAGATGAAATTACAATTCCAGATCCATCTGTAGAATTATATAGAGGTAAGGATAAATATAAAAATTTAGATGAAGATGGAATTGTTTCTGTTGAATCTTTTGTAAGATCTGAAGAAGTCCTTGTTGGAAGAGTATCACCCCCAAGATTTATTGGTTTAACTTCTGAATCTATTGCGACAGGTTTAAGAAAAAAAGATTCTTCATTAACTACTGGTAGTGGGGAAGAAGGATGGGTAGATAGGGTTGTAATAACAGAATCTGATGATGGAAATTTGTTAGTTAGAATAAAATTAAGAGATTTGAGGATTCCGGAACTTGGGGATAAATTTTCTGTAAGACATGGACAGAAAGGTGTTTTGGGAATGATTGTTGATCCATCAGATATGCCATGGTCTCCTTCTGGTTTAGTTCCAGATATAATATTCTCTCCTGCTGGAATTCCTTCAAGAGAAACTGTTGGTTTATTATTAGAATTACTTGCTGGAAAAGTTGGAAGTTTGAGTGGAAGATATGTTGATGGAACTCCTTGGTATGGGGAAAGTGAAGAAGAATTAAGGAAAGAATTATTATCTTTAGGATTTAGAGAAGATGGAACAGAAACACTATATAATCCTTTAACTGGAGATGAATTTAAAGTTAAAATATTTATTGGAAGTATATATTATTTAAGATTAAAATATATGGCAAAGAATAAATTACAAGCAAGAGCAACAGGTCCTGTTACATTATTAACAAGACAACCAACGGAGGGTAAATCAAAGAAAGGTGGTTTGAAATTTAGTGAAATGGAACATGAAGTTCTTGCTGCTCATGGTTCTTCTATATTATTAAGAGAAATGTATTCTTCTGATGATACAACTATTTATGTTTGTGAAAAATGTGGTTCTCTTGCTGTTGAAGATAATATAAGAAATAGAATTTATTGTCCTATTTGTGGTGAAACTGAAAAAATATCAAAAGTTAAAGTTTCTTATGCATTTCATTTATTATTAAATGAATTGATCTCTCTTGGAATTTGGCCTAAGCTTAAGCTAGATTATAAATTTTGATGATGAAAGATATATTCTTCAAAAAGATTTCCGAAATTCAATATTCTTTATTAAGTCCAGATGCTATAAGAAAGATGTCTGCAGCAAAAATAATTGTATCAGAATTATATGATGAAGATGGAACCCCAATAAGGGGCGGGTTGATGGATTTAAGATTGGGAGTAGTAGATCCAAGTTATGTATGTGAAACATGTGGAAAAACTGCAGGAAAATGTTTAGGTCATTTTGGTCATATTGAATTGGCAAGACCAGTATTGCATCCGGAATTTTTACCAATTGTTAGAGAATTAATAAATACTGTTTGCCATAATTGTGGTCATGTAAAGTTAACTAAAGAGGAAAGGGAGTTTGCATTAAATAAAATAGAAAGATATAGAAATTCAAGAAGATGGAATAGATTATTTAAATTTGTAATTAAGTTTGTATATTCAAAAGCTAAAAAAAGAACAAAATGTCCTATATGTGGATATGAAAATCCAAAAGTTGAATTTAAGAAACCATTTTATTTTTATGTTAAAGATAAGGAAAATGAAAGAAGAATGTATCCTGTTGAAATTAGGGCAATATTTGAAAAAATACCAAATGAAGATTTACCATTGATCGGATTTGATTCATTATCTAGACCAGAATGGATGATACTAACTGTTTTACCTGTACCTCCGGTAACAATGAGACCTTCAATAGTTTTGGAAACCGGTGAGAGAGCAGAAGATGATTTAACCCATAAATTAGTTGATATTGTAAGAACAAATCAAAGATTAAAGGAAGATATAACGACAGGAGCTCCACAAGTTATTGTAGATGATATATATAATTTATTACAATACCATATATTTACATATTTTAATAATACCTTACCAAACATTCCAAAGGCTCAACATAGATCTGGAAAACCTTTAAAATCATTGGTTGAGAGAATTTCTGGAAAAGAAGGTATAATTAGAAGATATTTACTTGGAAAAAGAATAAATTATAGTTCGAGGGCAGTTATCACTCCAGATACAAAGATAAGACCAAATGAGGTTGGAATACCATTATATGTTGCAAAAACATTAACAGTTCCAGAAAGGGTTACTGAATGGAATATTGAAAAGATGAAAGAATATATATTGAACGGACCTGAAAGATATCCAGGTGCAAATTATGTAATATCTCCAGATGGAAGAAAAAGAGTAATTACTGAAGAAAACAAAGAAACACTTGCTTCAATGATAGCACCTGGTTGGATTGTTGAAAGACATCTAATGGATGGAGATATTGTATTATTATTAAGATATCCTTCTTTACATAGATTGTCAATGATGGGTCATTATGTTAAAGTACTTCCTGGAAATACTTTTAGGATAAATCCAATAATATGTAGACCCTATAATGCAGATTTTGATGGAGACGAAATGAACGTATTTTTACCAAGAAGTGAAGAAGCAAGAGCAGAAACAGAATTTTTAACAGAAATATCAAATAATTATATTACCCCAAGGTATGGAGACTTTATTGTTGGTATGATTCAAGAAATGATAACAGGATTATATTTGATAACACAAGATGATGTAAAAATACCAATTAATCAAGCTACACAGTTAATATATATGTCTAATGCTAATGATAAAGATTTGGAAAAGTTATCTAATATTATTAAAAAGGCAAAGGATGAAGGAAGGGATTATTTAACTGGAAAGGAAGTTGCTTCAGTATTCTTACCAAATGACTTTAATTTTGAAAATGATAAAATAAAAATAGAAAATGGAATGATAGTTAGAGGATATCTAGACTCAAGTTTAATAAAGGCAGAAAAAGGAAGATTATTTGTTGTATTATATAAATTATATGGAAAGGAATATGTGACAGATTTATTACAAAAATATAGTTTATTAGGAATATATTATCAATATAATTTGGGAATTACTATGTCTATTTCAGATTTTGATTTGCCAGAAGAAGCAAAAGAAGAAATAAGAAAGATAATAGAAGATACACAAAAGGAAGTAGATGATTTATATAAACAATATATTGAAGGAACTCTCGAAAGAATTGTTGGCAGAAGTTTAAAAGAAACATATGAATTAAAATCTATGCAGGCAGTATCTGAAAGTGTAACAAAAATACAGGGTGTTCTTAGAAAATATATGAAAAAAGATACTGGTACATATATTATGTCTATAACTGGTGCAAGGGGTGATTGGCAGAATGCTGTTAGGATGGTAGGATCTTTGGGATTCCAAGCATTTAGAGGAGGATTTATAGATTTTGGTTATAGGGGAAGGAACCTATCAATATTTGAGAGAAATGTATATCATCCAAAATATCATGGTTGGGTAATAAGTTCTTACAGAGACGGTCTAAAACCATGGGAAATGTTCTTCCATGCATTACCTGGTAGAGATGCTCTAATGGACACTGCAATAAGAACCGCACAATCAGGATATTTCTATAGAAGATTGGTATTAAGTTTATATGATCTACATGTAAATGATGATTTAACTGTTAGGGATGCTTATAACAGGATTGTACAATTTGTATATGGTGGAGATGGTGTTGCAGTACATAAGTCAATAAATGGAAAATTAGATGTAAATTTACTGGCCCAAATTTTAAAATCTTATGTAGAAGATAATAAAAATGGAACTTCCAGAAAAAATAAAAAAAGATCTGGAAAAAATAGAAGATGAAAAGTTAAAGAAAGTTGTAGAAGATTTTTCATATAAATTTATAATAGATCCGGGAGAACCTGTTGGAATAGTTGCTGCACAATCAATTGCAGAACCAACTACGCAAATGATATTAAGATCATTCCACTTTGTAGGTATCTCTGCCCAGCAGGTTTCTTTGGGTTTACCCAGAATTACAGAAATAACCGATGCAAAAAAGAAGATGAAAAGAAAATATATGATAATAAGGTTATTGGATGAGTATAAAAATGATTTGAATGTGGCTCAAAGTGTTGCAAAAAGGATAAAAGAACTACTATTAGAAGATATATTATCATCGATAACATTAGATGTATTTGAAAATAAAATAATAATTAGTTTAGATAAAGAAAAATTGAAAAAAGAAGAATTAACATTTGATGAAGTATTTAGAATATTAAAAAAGAAAATAAAGAAATATAAGGTTGAAAATGACAAACAATATATATATATAACTGCTCAAAAATTATCTGCTAGGGAATTATACCTGTTTAAAGAAATGATAAAGAAAATACTAATAAAAGGAATTAAGGGAATTAAGGATGTAACTATACATAAAGAAGATAATGAATATGTAATATATACTGTTGGATCAAATTTATTAGAAGTTATGAAAATACCAGAAGTGGATTATACAAAAGTATATACAAATGATTTAAGAGAAATAGAGAGAGTTTTGGGAATAGAAGCTACTAGAGCTGCTATATTACAAGAATTAGTTAAATTATACGAGCAACAGGGTCTTAATGTAAATGTAAGACATTTTATGTTGGTAGCAGACATGTTGACATGGTATGGTATATATTTAGGTATAAATAGATATGGATTACATGCAGAAAAGGAGTCTACATTATCAAAGGCAGCATTTGAAACTCCAGTTTCTATATTTGTTAGATCTTCAATAATAGGACAATCTGATAAAGTATTAAGTGGAATAGACAATGTCATAATGAATCAACCAATATATTTGGGTACGGGTTTATATGATATATATTTTGTAGGAAAGAAAAAGGAAGATAAGGAATAAAAATATTTTTTATATAGATAAATTTTATGGTAACATTTGATGATTTAAGAAAGAAAATTGTTGATGAGAAAAAAATAATTATTGGATATAATAGAACTTTGAAAATGATCAAAAGAGGAAAGGTAGAGAAAGTATTTTTAGCAAAAAACGTCCCAGAAAATATAAAAAAAGATATAGAATATTATCAAAAGTTGGAAAATTTCGAAGTAGAATTATTGAATTATTCAAATGAAGAAGTAGGTTTATTATTAAAAAAGCCATTTAAAATTTCTGTTATATCTATATTAAAGAATGGCTAACGGATTATTTGCTGCTAAGAAATTAATTGAAAATAGAAAAAAATTTAGATGGAGTAAAAAAGAATGGAAGAGAAGAATATTGAAATTAAAGGAAAAATATGATCCTTTGGAGGGAAGTCCAATGGCATCAGGAATTGTACTAGAAAAAGTACAGATTGAAAAAAGACAACCATATTCTGGAATGATAAAATGTGTAAAAGTGCAATTAAAGAAAAATGGAAAAATTGTTACAGCTTTTGCTCCAGGTGATAAAGCAATAAAATATATTGATGAACACGATGAGGTATTAATAGTTGGAATAGGTGGACCAAAAGGAAGAACCATAGGTTCAATACCTGGAGTAAGATATAAAGTAGTATTGGTAAATGGACAACCTTTAGAACTATTAAGGAGGGGTAAGATAGAAAAAGCTAGAAGATAGCTTTTACTTTTGAATATAATCTAAGTTGTTATTTTTTAATAACGAAAAATAATATTTATATAATTTTATTATATAAAAAATAAATGATATACAACTTATTGATTTCTTTGGGTTATTTTATTGGATTTCTAGTACTTGGTAGCGTAGTAGGTTACTTTATTGGGTGGATAGTATATAAAGCATTAAACTGGCTATTTGCAAAATATGCGAAAATAGAGAGTGTATATGAAAAATTAAAGTCGGCATTTAATAAAATGCCAGAGATAAATGTAGCAACACTATTATCATATCTAGTAGGAATTATAGTAGGAATAATAGTATTTAATAATATATTGGCATTGGTTCCATACTTATTAACATCAACACAGTATTATTATATAGCTGACATATTAAGATTGACAATAACAGTTTCATCAACATTATTATTGATATCAATAGTAGTATTAATAATAACAGCTGGTGTAATATTTTCAATATTCTTTACATCATATCTATACATATTAATTGAGGGATATAATGAACATATAGCAGAATTATTGAAATTATTATTATTCTTAGGATTTGTATGGATAATAACATATTCTTCTCTAGAATTATTAGGATTTCGATATACTTTATTTGATAATATAATAGGCGTATTTATAATATTATCACTTGGATTAATTGTGATGAAGTATATAACAGAACATATAAGTGAAAATGCATATTATAAAAATGTAAAACCATTTATCCAAGTATTTATATATTCAGTATTCTTTATATCATCATTATCAGTATTAACTGTTGGATATTCAAAAGCTTCACCAAGTATAGAGGAAATATTTGCATGGGGATTTGTAATATTGTTTGTACTAACGCTAATACCAGTACTAATTAAGGCAATAAGAGAATCAGAATAATTTTTTAATTTATCCTTTAATATTATTTTTAATGGCGAATAATGATTTGAAATTTCTTGGAAGATGGAAATATGAAATAGATGTAGAAGATGAAACATTAAGAGCATTTATGAATTTAAAGCCATATGTTGTTCCAAAGACAAATGGTAGATATCAAAATAGAAGATTTGGAAGAAGAAATATACCAATTATAGAAAGATTAATTGGTAGATTAATGACACCAGGTCATTATGGAGGAAAACATAAGTTTACATCATATTATGCTTCTGGAGAATATTATAAAGTATTAAAAATATTAATAAAAGCATTTGAAATAATTGAAAAGGAAACAAAACAGAATCCAATAAAAGTATTAACAAAGGCAATAGAAAATGCTGCTCCAAGAGAAGAAATAACAAATATAGAAATGGGTGGTGCAAGATATCCAAAAGCAGTAGATATTTCACCTTTAAGAAGAATTGATTTAGCAATAAGACATATTGTATGGGGGGCATATCATAGTTCTAGAAATAAAAAAGATATGGCAAGTGCATTGGCAAGAGAAATAATAAATGCGTATAAGAATTCTGTTGAATCTTTTGCAATACAAAAGAAATTAGAGTTAGAAAGATTGGCAGCATCTTCTAGATAATTTATAAATTATAAAAAAATATTTTTATTTTATGAACCCGCGGAGTCTAGTACCAAAAAAAGTTTTCTTTACTTCTGGTGTGGGTGTAGCAGATGACCCGCTGTTAAGTTTTGAATACGCATTAAGAGATGCAAAAATAGAGAAGTTTAATCTAGTTCCTGTATCCAGTATAGCGCCACCAAATATAAAAATTATAGACATAGATGAGGGATTAAAATACTTAAAGGCGGGTCAGGTTGTATTTTGTGTTCTATCAAGATTTACATCAAATGAAGAGGATAAAGAAATATTTTCATCAGTTGGAGTAGCATTACCTAAAGATAAGAAATATAATGGATATTTTACAGAATATCATGGATATTATACAGGAAAGGAAGAAGGATATGCAAAAAATATGGCAAGAAATATGTTAAAGTCTATATATAATATAGAAATAGATAAGGAATTTGAAATATTTAAAAAAGCTACTGTAATAGATTATACAACAGTAATATCTGCTGCTGTTTTTGTTTTATAATTTTATTAATTATTTCTTTCAATCTATTCAAATAATTTTTGATATATTTCCTTTAGTTGGCTTGGAACAACATGTGTATATATTTGTGTAATATTTAATGAACTATGTCCTAGTATTTCTTGTATATATCTTATATCAACACCTTTTGATAATAGTGTTGTTGCAAGGGAGTGTCTCAATACGTGTGGAGTTACTTTTTTATTTATTCCAGCTTTTTTTGCAATATTCTTTATAATTCTCTCTATTTGCCTTGGTGATAATGGAAAGATATTTTCGGTATTTATCTTATTTATATATTCTTTTAACTCATTTAGTAAATCTTTTGGTATTGGTATTATTCTTTCTTTTCCGCCCTTTCCATATACTTTTACAAAACCTTCTTCAAAAATTATATCATTCTTTTTTATTTTTACTAATTCAGAAACTCTTACTCCGGTATAAAATAGAAACTTAATAATTAGTTTATCTCTATGATTACCAGCATTTTCCAATAATTTGTTTAATTCATCAAATGTGATAAATTTTGGTAATCTTTTATCCACCTTTGGAGCTTTTATTTGTTTTGCTAAACTTTCATTATCTAAGAATTTTAAAAATGATGATATAGCTCTAACGTATAACCTTAATGAATTTGAATCTAATTTTTTCTTAACTTTCGATTCTGCTAAAAATTTTAGGATTAAGTTTTTATTTAATGAATCATTAATGGATCTTGTATCTGTAATAATTACTCCATTATTTATTATAAATTCTAAAAATTTTTTTGCTATACCAGAATATGTTTTTATTGTATTTTTAGATTTTCCTTGTATTTCTAACCATACCTTATATTCTTCAATAATTTCAATCATTTATATTCCGGAAACTTTGTAATATAAAAATTTTAAATTATAAAAATATTATAATTCTATCCCTACCTGCCATGCACTGGGGATATATGAACCAGTTCCTCTGGGTAGGGAACAATAATGATGTGGTTGGCTTGAAACTGAAAAATGATGAATACGGCTACGCTGATAAAAATATTTTATAAAATTCTTCTTTTATAATATCTTTAGCTTTAGAAGCATATTTCTTATATTTCTTTGAATACTCATCGAATATTTTATAGAGTAATTCTCTATCATAACCATATTTTTTCATTAAATAAGCTAATACTTCAATATCATTTAAATCCTTTTCTTCTTTTCTATCTAAATAAGTAAATATTTTATCTACAAATAGGTATTCCATTTTAGCAATACGTAATTTTATTTTCTTTTTGCCCAACTTTAATTCTATTTCATTATATGGTATGTCTTTATCTTTGAATAATATACTCACTTTTGGACCATCTTTATATACAATCTCAATACCGTCATATCCAAATAGTCGTCCTTCTCTAATTGATAAATTTTGTAATTCTTTATATATTATTTCTTTTGTATGTGTCTTTTTATTTTTGTTTATTATAAAATCAATATCTTTAGTTTTTCTATTATAAGGTAAACCATAATAACTTGCATATGCGGCTACGGCTATTCCGCCTATTAATACAGGTTTTACATCATCAAGTATTTTTAATATACTTTCAAGATTTCTTATTGTAGATCTATCAGATAATTTATAACTATCTTGTGGTAACATATATAAAAATAGGTAAAGAAATATTTATAAATTTTATCTATAGAAGGTCTTTTAAAATCTTTGACTATTATGGTAGAATATAGTAAAAAGTTTTTACTTTTACTTATGATTAAACTATTTAAAAATTAATTTTTATTCTTTAATATTTAATTTTTCCTTTAATATTATAGATCTTCTGTTTGTAATTCTTAATAGTTCTTTTATTGTATCTTTTGTTGGTATTCCTGTATTTAATGATAATTTTACTAAGTTCTGGTATGCTTTGGTTAATAATATTTTTATATTTTCTTTTGTTGGGAATGAAATTTCTACTGCTAAGGATATTGCTTTTCTAAATCCAGATCTTAATTGTTTTATGTATTCTTCTAAAGGTGTTGATAATATATCATATGTATATAAAGTTTTTCCATCATATACTAATAACAATTTTATTTTTACGGGTATTGGAGTTATGTTAAATTTTTGTAATAATGATACCAATCCACTATCAACCTTTTGACCTTTCTTTGCTACCAATGCATCTTCAATAACAACAATTTTTCCACCTTCAACTTTTGTTTTTATATTATATTTCTTTAATTCGGTTAATACTGGACCAGTTGTTAAATTGGTAGGCCCTGCTTTTATTATTATGTCCTCTTCTAATATATCACCTTCTTTAGCAGCCCTATAACTTTTATTTTCTTCCAATATCTTGTTTAATAAGAATGGATTTATTTCTTCTTTTGGTAATATTAATAAAACTGTAATTCTTTTATTTTCTTCAATTATGTCTATCATCTTTTTAATATTTGGATCATTAATTCTTTCTAGAGCTTTAATAAAAAGGTTCTTTTTAACAACTTTTACATCAATATTCATCTCTTTTAACTTTTTTCTGATAATTTGTAAAGAATCAGTTGGAATGTCCATTACATTTGCTATTCCAATTATCTTAGAATTTGATAATTTAGAATATAAGTCATTTACATATAATATCTTTTGTTGAGATACCATTTTATATTATTCTTATTGAATCACTCATTGTTAGCTTTATATAAACACTCTTTATGCTATTCTTATTTCCAGGAATTCTATTAATAAAATATTCTAGTACATAATTAGCATTTTCTAATATATCTTCATATTTCATATCTTCAGTTCCAATTGGTATACCAATAGTTTTATGATTCTTAACAACTACTCTAACTGTTTTTTGTAATCTGTTATAAATGGATCTTAGTAAATCTTGGCTTGCATTATCTGGAATTATCATTCCATATTTTGGATTTGGCATTTTGTTTTTTGTGGATAAATATTTACCCAAATATTTTCCTACATCTGTCATAGTTGATGCTTGTGCTACAAAAATATAATATCTCCTAACCATTTTTTTTGCTTCCCTTTTATTTTCAGATATTTCTTTTATTTTATCTTTAACTAATACAAAATCAAATATTTCTTTTGCTGGCTTTTCTAATTCAGGTCCAACAATTGCAGCAATTTTTATTTTCTTTCCTCTACCTTTAGGAAGTTCAATATATTCTGTAAATCTATTTTCGCTTTTGTTTAAATCATATTCTTTCTTTAAATTAATTATTAATTCTACTGTTTGTTTAAATCTTCTCTTTTTTGATTTTTCTATGAGTGATTGTATAGTTTGAACATCCATAGAAAAAAGAAATATAAAATATATTTAAAAATTATTTTTTAGCAAATAGTTCTATAATATCCTTTATTGATTTTTTAGATGAAAAGTATTTCTTTATGTAATGTCTTATAATTAGAAAGATTATGATAAATGATATAATTATCCCAGATATTAAACCAATAAAAAAACTTAAAATATCAAACATATCATTTTAGTAGGTTATCATATAATCCTTGATCTATCTCTTTTATTAATTCTTTTGGATTTCTATTATTTACTGTTAATCCCAAAGATAATGCTGTTCCCAGAACCATTTTTACTGCAGATTTTAAATCATTAGTATTTAAATCTTTCATCTTCATTTTTGCTACTTTTATTATTTGTTCCATTGTAACATTTCCAACTATTTCGTCCGATTTTGTTCTTTTTGCAATTTCTATATTTGCTTCTTTCTTTAATAATGATGATGTTGGTGGTAATCCTACTTCTATTTCATATTTTTTTGTTTCTGTATCTACTATTATTTTTACGGGTACTTGTAAACCTTTGAATTCCTTTGTAGCTTCATTTATTTTATTTATTACTTCTCCAATGTTTAATTTTAGTTGACTTAGTTTTGGTCCCACATTTGGTCCTGGTTTAGCATTTCCACCTTCTACTAATAATTCTATAACTTCCTTGCCCATATAGATTTGTTTTTTAAAATATATTTTAAAGATTATATAGATGGGTATTATTGATAGTATAAGGGAAATGAAGGAAGTATATGAAACAGCTAATAAACCTAATTGGGATGAAGTAAAAAAATTGGTTTATGTTACATTATTATTTTTTGCATTAGTTGCAGCTATTGCATTGCCTATATTTATAAGTTTGCAGTATAGTATAATGATATGCCAATATATGCCATAGTTGTAACATCTGGAAGAGAAGAACTTGTAGCAGATATTCTAGCGAATGAAGGAAAAAATGGGAAGCATGCTATATATTCTGTGATGCAAATACCGGGTGTAAAAGGATATTTATTTGTTGAAACAACTAATTTTCTAGAATTACAAAGAGCAGTGTTAGGAATAAAGCATGTTAAAAGAATATTACCTCAAGAAATTTCAATAGAAGATTTGTTGAAATACTTCGAAGAAGAAAAAGTTAAATATGATATAAATGATATAGTAGAAGTATTATCTGGAGCATTTAAAGGAACTAGAGGAAAAATAATAAATATAGATGAAAAGAAAAAAGAAGTAACAATAGAATTAATTGATGTTCCAGTTCCTTTACAACTAAACGTACCTATAAATAGTCTAAAATTAATAGAAAAATCTAAATAACTTCTATTCCTAAATCTTTTTCTAACTTTTTCTGTTCTTCAGGTTTTAATTCTTTTTCTCCGGATTTTATTCCTAATATAAATGATGGAGGAGCTTTTAGCTTTGTTATTGTCAATGATACCCTTATATAGTTCTTTTTATCTTCTTCAAATGTAATACCTTGTATTATTTTTGCTTTTGGATCTAATACAGATTTTATTGTATCTAATATTTTATTTATATCTGTAGGTGTTACATCTGGTGATGCAATAATTCTTACTAATGCAGCCTTTGCTCCTGTAGCATCAACATCAACTAATGGATTGTTTAATGCTCTCTGAACAGCCTCTGCCGCTTTATTTTCTGAATTTGATTCTCCAAATCCAAATACACCATATCCAGAACCAGCTACAATTGATCTAAAGTCGGCAAAGTCTACATTTATGTATCCAGGTTTTGTTAATAGTTCTGTTAGATCCTTTAATGCATTTGCCAACAATGAATCTGCAACTTTAAATGCTTGCATTAATGGAATATTTGGATATAGAGTTTGTAATTTGTCATTTGGAATAATTACCAATAAATCGACGTAGTTTTCTAATTTTTCTAAAGAATATAAGGCATTATCCCATATATTTGCACCCTCTACAGAGAAGGGCCATGTACATATAGCAATTACTAATATTCCCATCTTTTTTGCAATTTCAGCAACAATTGGTGCTACACCACCTCCTGTTCCACCACCAAGACCACAGGTTATAAATATAATATCAGAACCTTCTATTGCTTTTTTTAATTCTTGTTCAGATTCTTTTGCAGCTTCTTCTCCAACTTTAGGATCCTTTCCTGCACCCAAACCCCTTGTTAATTGTTTTCCTACCAATATTTTTTTATGTGCTTTTGTTATTAATAAGTGTCTAACATCAGTATTTACTGCTATTAATTCTGGACCTTCAATTCCCATGCTATATAATGTAGAAATTGTGTTGCTTCCCCCTCCACCACATCCAATAACTTTTATCCTCTTTGTTGCTTGTGCTAGGTATTCTTCCAGCTCTTTATCAAAAATATGCGTATCATTAACCATTAAATTTTTTTGAAAATAAAATTAATAAAATTATCTTTTTTAGATAATCAAAAACTTTAAATAATTTATATAAACTTTATTTAGATTTTTTCATCAATGGTAAAGTGGGTTGAAATTGAATATTCAATATATGATCAAGATAATAGATTATTGGAAAAAACAAATGAGCCGGTGATAATGCCTTTAGGATATAATATATTGAATAAAGAAATTGAAGAAAAGTTAATTAATGCAGAATATGGAAAAGAATATAACTTTTTATTAAAAAGGCCTTTTGGGGAGAGAGATCCAAGCTTAATTAAAATAATACCAATTAGTGAATTTTATAAAAGAAATATAAACCCAATACCAAATTTGGTTGTAAATGTAGATAATATGGTTGGTATTATAAGATCTGTAAATAGTGGGAGAGTTGTTATAGATTTTAACCATCCATATGCAGGTAAAGATCTATTATATGTAATAAAACTGAATAGAGAGGTTATAGATTTAAAAGAAAAAATTTTGGGAATATTAAGTATAACACATAATATTTCTAAAAAGAATATTGATGTAAATATTGATGAAAATAATAAGAAGATATTAATAAATGTTAAAGACTTGAATTTAAGTAAAGAACAGAAAGAGATTATAAAAAATTTCATACCAGAAATAAAGGATTATATTATAGAATAATTTATAATTTCTTTTTATCATAAAATTTATATTGGGCCCGTAGCTTAGTCGGTAAAGCGTCGGGCTCTTAACCCGAAGATCGGGGGTTCGAATCCCCCCGGGCCCGGGTTCTTTTTATACATAATTTTTGAAATAATATTTTATGATAAAAGTAGGAACCTGTGGATTTCCTATATCAAGGAAAAAATATTATAAAGAATTTAATGTAATAGAAATAAATAGTACATTTTATTCAATACCAGATATTGAATGGGTTAAAAAAATAAGAAAAGAAGCACCTGAAAATTTTGAATTTACATTTAAGGCATTTCAAGGTATTACACATGATGTAAATTCTTTTACATGGAAGAGATCGAAAATAGAAAATTATAAAGAATTAAAGGGAAAAGTGGGATATTTGAGAAATACTAGAGAGGTATTTGAATTTTGGGAAAAACAAGAAGAAATTGCAAATATATTAAGGGCAAATATAATTGTTATTCAATTGCCAAATTCATTTAAAGATACAAAAGAAAATATTGAAAATGCATACAATTTCTTTAATTCAATTGGTAAAAAATATAGAATAGCAATAGAATTGAGGGGATGGAGTAAAGAAAATAGGGAAAAAATATGTAAAGAATTTGATTTAATAGATATTGTAGATATAAATGTTGAAGAACCAGTATATGATTCTGATGTAAAATATTATAGATTACATGGATTACATGAAGGAAATAGATTAATATATAATTATAATTATTCAAAAGAAGAGTTGAATAAAATAAAAGAAAAAGTACTAAAGTATAATAAAAAAGATAGTTATATAATGTTTAATAATTCAATGATGTATGAAAATGCAAAAGAATTTCTAAAATTAATAAAAAATGTATAATTATTTATTAAGAATAAAATATAATGGAGAAAATTATCATGGAATTGCATATCAAAAAAATGTAAGAACAATTTCTGGAGAAATTTTAAATTATTTTGACATAAAAGAATTTAGATTGTCAATTGTTTCAAGAACAGATAAGGGTGTAAATGCAGAAGAAAATTATATTGTCATATCTTCAGATAAAAATATAGATTTTTCAAATTTTCAAAATAATGATATAAAGATATTGAATGTATATAAATTAAAAGAATTTATTAATATTAGGAAATTTTCTAGAGGTAAATTATATGAATATAAATTACCAAAAAAATTGTTTGGGAAAAAGTATACACCAAAATATTTAATAAATAATGAAAAAATAATAATAAAATCTGAAGAAAAAGAATTTGATATAAATAAATATATAGAAGCATCAAAATATTTTATAGGTATAAAAAGTTTTCACAATTTTGCAAAAGGTAAAGTAAAAGACCCAGTATGTCACATAACAAAATTTGAAATAATTGAAGACAAAGATTTTTATATAAATTATATTGAAGGAAATAGATTTTTATATGAAATGGTAAGAAGGATAATTACATTTTTAGTTTCTGTTGGTTATAATTTGTTTCCTTTAGATTTAATTGAAAAAGTTTTTATATATAATTTAGAACCAAAACCATTCCCTGCAGATCCAAAATATTTAACATTAAAAAAAGTTTACTTGGATTGGAAAGAATTATATAAATATATTGAAGATGTTATTGAAACATAATGTTTTTAATATTTCTATAATAATATTGATATGATTGTAATCTTCCTATCCGTAAAATATGGAGATGGAATAAATATTTCTAGAAGAATATTGGAAAGAAAATATGCAATATCAATAGATATAAAAAAAGTTGAAACATTATATTTGGAAAAAGATAATATTAAACAAGAAGATAGGGAATTATTAATAATAAAGACAAGGGAAGAATTGTTTGATAAAATAGAAGAATTAATAAAAGATATATATAAAAATAATATAATTGAAATTTATTCAATAAATGTTGAAGATGTAAATAAAGATTTCTTAGATTTATTAGAGAAAGAAACATCTATAAAGAAAATAAAAAATGCTTGAAGATTTAAAAAAGGCTTCTGAAATTACAAAAAAGGTAAAGAGAGAAGCTGAGAAATTATTGAAACCTGGAGAAAGTATATATAATATTGTAGAAACAATTGAACAAAAAATAATAGATTTGGGAGGATTTCCAGCATTTCCTGTTAATATATCTATAAATAATATAGCAGCGCATTATACACCAACAATAAATGATATTACAATATTAAAAGAAGGAGATGTTGTAAAGGTTGATTTTGGTGTACATGTTAATGGATATTGTATAGATACAGCATTTACTGTAGAAATAAATGATAATAAATATAAAGATCTAATTGAAGCTTCTAGAAAAGCATTAGAAAATGTTAAGAAAATAATAAGAAAAGATATTGAAATATCTGAAATTGGAAAAGTAATAGAAAATACTATAAAATCATATAATTATAATCCAATATATAATTTATCCGGTCATAAGATAGAACAATATGTTTTACATTCTGGAATTACAATACCAAATTATGATAATAAGTCAAAAATAAAATTATCTGAAGGTATATATGCGATTGAACCTTTTGCTACAAATGGTGTTGGACTTGTAAAAGAGGATAAACCATCAGGTATATATTCAATAATTTCTAATAAACCAATTAGAGATCCAAATATTAAGAAATTCTTTCAAGAAATATATAATAAATATAAAACACTTCCTTTTGCATATAGATGGTTATATAAGGAGTATAACAACAAAATAAATTTAAAACTATTTGTAGAATATCTAAAAAAGAATGGAAATATTCAAGAGTATCCAATACTAGTAGAACAGTCTAATGGAATAGTAACTCAATTTGAAACAACTTTTTATATTTATGATAGAGTTTATGACATGATGGACTAATATTTAAGGGACATTATATGATGGTTGTGTTAAATTGAATTAAACAAATGTTAAAACAAAAGATTTTTATATTAGTTAGTCAATAATATTATTATGGCAAAGAGAACAACACCAATTCCAGTGGCACCACTATATAGAATATTAAGGAAGGCCGGTGCATCAAGGGTAGGACAGGACGCAAAATTAGCAATGGTAGAAGCAGTATTGCAAGTAGCAGAGGCAATATCTGCTAGAGCAGTAGAATTAGCAAAACACGCAGGAAGGAAAACTGTACATGAAGATGATATAAGGTTAGCAATTAGAGAACTTAGAGGCCTATAGAAATATATTTTTTAGGTCTTATTAATTTTTATAAAACATTGTTATAATATATTATAAATGGCAAATCTAGAAAGAAAACCAGTAGATTTTAAGAAGGAGAGGCCACAATTGCTTAAAATGAAAGGTATTTCAGCAAAAACAGTAGAAGAACATTTGAAGATATATGAAGGATATGTAAAGAAATTTAATGAGATAACACAAAAACTAAATAATTTGACAGATGAAGATTACAATGCAGCAAATGTAACATATTCATTGATAAGAGAATTAAAAGTTGAATGGACCAGAGCATTTGGAGGAATGATTAATCATGAAATATATTTTGGTCATCTGGGAGGAGAAGGTGGAAAACCAGGATCATCATTGGGATCACAAATAGATAAAGACTTTGGATCATTTGAAAAATTTGTTAAAGAAATGAAAGCAACTGCAATGAGTGCAAGGGGATGGGCTTGGTTATTATGGTCTGATGATTTAAATAGATTGGTAATTAGTATATCCGATGAACAGAATACGTACATGGTACAAAATTCAAAATTAATATTAGCATTAGACGTATTTGAACATGCATATTATATAGATTATGGAAGTAATAGAAAAGGATATGTAGATATATTCTTTGATAATATAGATTGGCCAGTAGTGGAAAAAAGATTTGAGGCATTGAAAGTATAAATTTTTTGAAAATTACTTATTAATCAACAAATTATGCTCATATTCCAATAATTTTCTTTTAAATTCAATCCCCAAAGGTGTATAACCAGAAATATTATCTTCTTTAACAATTCTATGACATGGAATTAAAATAATAAATGGGTTATTTTTTATAGCATTCAATATTTGTAACATATTATATTTTTTATTTAGACTGTTATATAATTCTTTATATGTTATTGTTTTTCCAAAAGGTATTTCTAGTATTTTTTCATATATATCTTTATATTTATATTTACTTAAATCTAATTTAAGTGTTTCTTTATTATTTAATACTTTATTTATCTTTTCTTGAAAAAATTTATCTAAATTCTCATCAAAAATAAGATCTCCATCTAAATTATGAAATTTAGCAATTCTTACTAAATTTTTTATTAGAATATCTTTATTATTATGTAAGGAATAAGCAACAATTTTTCCATTTAACATTATATATCCGGAATATAAGTTATAATCAAATATTTTTATCATTATCAGATATTATTAGAAAAATTTATATTATCCAGATAATTTATAATTAAATATGGGTTGTACTAGAAAAAGTAAGAATAAGAAAAAAGAAAAATAATTGAATTTAAAGGCCTTTGCTATGTAATTCCTTAATTTTTTCTAATGCCTTATCAGCATGTTCTGCAGCATTTTTTAGTGATTTTAATGTTTCAACAATCTTTAAATTTTTATCTATTATAAAAGTAATTCTACTTGCTCCTTTTCCTCTATCACTTTTCGCATTAAATAATTTTATTATCTTTAATTCAGGATCTGCAACTAAAGGAAATTTTGCACCATATTTTTCAGCAAATTTCTTCTGTGTATCTAATTTATCATTACTTACTCCAATTATTTCTGTATTATATTTTTTAAATTCATCATATAATTCTACAAACCTCTTTAACTCTTGTGTACATCCACTAGTAAAAGCTTTTGGGTAAAAATATAAAACTATAAAATCTTTATCCTTTAATATTTCGCTTAGTTTTATTTTTCCAATTGTACTTTCAGCTTCAAAATCTATAGAGTCCATATATAATGATAAGTGAAAAATTTTATAATTATTATATTAAATTAGTTATTAATGGTACGAAGATCGTACATAGATGATATTGACAATAAAATAATTAAGATATTATTAAATAATTCACGTATATCAAATACAAAAATAGCAAAATTATTAAATATATCTGAAGCTTCTGTTAGAAAAAGAATTAAAAAGATAATGAAAATTGGTATAATAAAAAAATTCACGGTAGAATTAAATTATAACTTATTAGGATATAAAAGAGTATTTATTGGATTAAATATAGATAAAGATAAAATATTTAATATATTAGAAAAAATATCTAAGAATAAAAATATAAATAATATATATTTAACTGGAGGAGATCATGATATATTAATAGATTTTTTATATTCTAAACCAGAAGAGCTCGATGAATATATAAAATATTTACAAAGTATTGATGGTATTAAATCTATATGGCCGACAATTGTAATAGATTATTATCAATCACGATAAATTAGGTACGAACTTTAACCTTTATAAAAATAATATATAACTATATTTCTTATGGAAGAAGAAAAAAATAATGGAATTCCAAGAATAGGTAGTAGATTTCCAGAAGTGGAAGTACATACAACACATGGAAAAATAAAATTGCCAGATTACTATAAGGGAAAGTGGTTTATATTGTTTAGCCATCCAGCAGATTTTACACCAGTATGTACAACAGAATTTGTAGAGTTTGCAAGAATTTATCCAAAGTTTAAAGAATTGGGAGTAGAATTAATAGGATTATCTATAGATCAAGTATTTTCTCATATAAAGTGGGTTGAATGGATAAGAGAAAAGGCAAAAACAGAAATTCCATTCCCAATAATTGCAGATGATTTAGGTAAATTAGCATCTATGTTGGGTATGTTACCAGTAAATGGAGGAACAAATACTGTAAGGGCTGTATTTGTTGTAGATCCAGAAGGAATTATAAGAGCGATTTTATATTATCCACAAGAAGTTGGAAGGAATATTACAGAAATATATAGATTGGTATATGCATTACAAGTATCAGATAAAGAAAAGGTTGCATTACCAGCAAATTGGTATGTAGATAAATTAGAATGGAAATCATCTAGTTTAGTTGGAAATAAAGTAATAATACCACCGGCAAATTCAATTGGAAAAGCAAAGGAAATAGAAGAAAAAGCAAAGAAAAAGGAAGTAGAAATGTTAGATTGGTGGTTTGCTTATAAAGAGCTAAAGAAATAATTTTTTGAATATTTTCTTATATCTCAACTGCTTCTCCAGGATTCAATATTATTACATTTGTATTTTTCGCTTTTTCTTTTAAAATTTTTGGATTTGCTTCAATAGCGTAGAACGTATTGTAGTGCATTGGTATTACATTTTTTGGTTTTAAATATTCAATTGCAATTAAAGCCTGATTAATATCCATTGTATAATGTCCTCCAATTGGTAATAAAGCTAGATCAATATCCCCAACGATTCTTGGTATTAATTTCATATCTTCAAATACCATAGTATCTCCAGCATGATATATTGTTCTATCATCAACCTTTATTACAAAACTACCAGGATTTCCTAACCATAATATATTATCTCTATTGTCTATTATGCTTGAAGTATGTACTGCTGGGAATAAATATATTTCTATATTATTATGAACTGTTTTACCACCAAAATTTAATCCTACCGTTCTTATTCCAAATTTTTCTAAGTATTTAGCTATTTCAAAGACAGAAATTACTTTTACATTCTTATTTTCAGCTAATTGTATTGTATCACCTAAATGATCAGAATGTGCATGTGTTACTAATATTATATCTATATCTTCTAAATCGGATTTTTCATATTTTGCCTTTGGATTTTGTTTAATAAATGGATCTATCAATATATTTCCATATGTACTTTTAATTAAAAAACATGCATGCCCTATCCATTTTACATATACCATAAAATAAATATATTTATCATATTTTAGAATATTTTTATAATATGTCCATAATCCCTTATATAATACTAATAATAATATTTGTAGAACTATTAATGTCAATATATACCCTAATATTTTTATTATCGTATGATAAGGAAGAAATTAATTATGAAATAAAAGAATATCCAAAAGTATCAATAATTGTACCAGCATATAATGAAGGTAGAAATATAAAAAATACATTGGAAAGATTGATAGATCTAGAATATCCAAAAGATAAATTAGAAATAATTGTTGTAGATGATGGATCAAAAGATAATACATATGAAATAGCAAAAGAATATGAAGAAAAGTATGATTTTATAAAAGTATATAAAAAGGAAAATGGTGGAAAATCTTCAGCATTAAATTATGGAATAAAGAGATCTAGTGGAGAAATAATTGTTACATTAGATGCAGATTCAATTCCAGAAAAGGATTCTTTAATAAAAATGCTAAAATATATGTACTATTATAATGCAGATATTGTTGTTCCAGCAATTCAAACAATTAATACAAAAAAATTAATTGAAAAATATCAATATATTGATTATGCTATACATAATTTCTCTGGTATGGTCATTGATAAAATGAATTCTGTATTTATAGCATCAGGTCCATTTTCTGTATTTAAAAGATCTGTATTTGAAAAAATTGGATTATTTGATGAAAAAAATATAAGTGAGGATATGGAAATTGCATTAAGAGCTCAGAAAAATAATTTTAAAATAAAGTTTTGTCCTGAGGTTATTATAAAAACAATTCCTCCAGATAATTTTAAATCATTATTAAAGCAAAGGGTAAGGTGGGCACTGGGATTTATTGATAATTATATGAAATATAGAGATATAGAAAATATATATTTGAGAGAAATTGTTTTTGGCATTAATATAATTTTATATGTTCTATTGCCATTATCATTTTCAATAATATTATATATGTATGGAAAGCAATTATATGATTTTCTAAAATACTTGTCTTCTATAAATTATGATATATATTATTTTATCAAATATTCTTTTTCTTTTGATATCAATACATATATTTTTCAATTATTATCCACATCTCAATTAATTTTAATAACATTTTCATTTATTTTACTAATAGACTTTGTTCTTTTTATTAGTATATATAAAAGGTATGACAAATCAAAATCCTGGTTATCAATAATCTATTATTCGATTATATATCTACTTTTTTCAATATACTTTAATGCAATTTTTATAATTGTAGCAATATACTATAAACTATTTGGTAGAAATCTAAGATGGGGCGGAATTGTGTGGAATAATAGTTTAATAAATAAACTGCTAAATAAAAAATATGGATAAGCCTAGAAACATAATAACCATATCAGTAATAATATCTGTACTATCTTTCTTCTTAGGAATAATTTTAGGTTATTTATTATATCAATATTCATTCCAACAGAGTGTATTAAAAATTAATGAAATAAATTCTTTGGTAATTTCAGCTCAATACTTGGCAAATTCCCAAAGTTTAGAATGTAGTGATAATTATTCATCCTTTTTAGAATATTTAAAATCAAGAATTGCCCAGGTTGGACAGGAATTAACATATTTAGAATCAAAGGAAAATATATACTATAATGAAGGAGAAGTAAAATATTTAAAATCCCAATATTTTAATATGGAATATTTGCATTTTTTATTAACTAAGAAATATATAGAAGATTGTAATATAACAAATTTCACATTAATTTTATATTTCTATAATAATCAATATTGTAGTAATGAATGTGCTATGCAAGGGAATATTTTAACTTATTTATATGTACAAAATAAAAATAATTTGTATATATATTCATTTGATTCAAGTTATCCAAATTATTTTATAAGTTATTATAATTTAAATTATAATATTACGACTTGGCCATTTATTATTATATATAAACGTAATGAAACATATACAATTAGAGGATTTGCAAGTTTAGATGAATTAGAAAGTTATTTAACAAAATAATCATTTACTCTATAAACATATATTTGGCAACCATTTGGATCTATATAATAATATATTAATGATATATTATAATCATTTGGATTAAATGGGAAAGGTACTCCACAATTTGGGGAATATACAATAAATTGTGGATATACTCTTTGAATTAAATAAGTAGCATTGTACATTATATAAACTTGTGAATTTGTATAATATGCAATCATTGGCCAATTATCATTTGTCAAAATTACCTCTGGATTGTATTGTTTTAAATAATCTGAAGCTCTGTATATATAATTTAGATATGTATTTCCAAGATTTGTATTATAATTTATTAAAAATATTATACCATAATACATTGATACAATATTTAATATAGAAAATAGGAATAAATATGGGAATTGTAAACCTTTTATTTTGTTAATAAATATTCTAGTTAATATTAAAAATGGAGGTAAAATCATTAAAATATATCTTGGATCCTTTGATTTAACAAAAAATGCAAGAAATATTATTGATAATATTACATACAAATATATAGACTTGTTATAATTTTTAATTTTCTTTGGATTCTGTAATAGGGAAAATAAATATGCAGAGGAAAATATTAATAGGTTAAATAAAAATAATGAGATAGGTTTATAAGATGTATATTTATAAACAACCTCAGCCTGTTCTATAAATATAAATATTGGATTATTGTATAATATTAAGTTATATAAAAAGTAGGGAGTTAAAAATAGTAAAGAATAAATTATTGTTTTTAGTTTATCTATATTCTTTAAAAAGATTATTGAGGAAATTAACCATAAACCATATTCATATTTTGAAAGATTTGATAAAACTGAAAATAATGAATATAAAATTAAGTTCTTTTCTTTGCTATCTTTAAAATATTTTATGTAGAAATATATAGAAAATACTAATAAAGAAGATGCTAAAATGTCTGGATAAATCCTTGATGCCCAAATTAAAAATAAACCATTCAATGAATAAAATAAAATTAAAATATAGTTTATATATGTATTTTCATATTCTTCTAATATTTTGTATAAAAATACTATGGATAAAGAAAAAATAAAAATTAAAAATAATTTTATAAGAAATATATTGAAATTTGTAATATAAGAAATTGGAACTAATATCCACCACAATAATGGAAATCTATAATATTCAAAATATGGAGTATTTAATAATACATGTTTTACATTGTTTAAATATGAATATTCATCCCAAAACAATATTGGAGGAGATGATAATAAAATAATTAGTTGTGGTATAAATGATATAAGAAATATGTAAATATAATCTTTTTTCATGAATGATTATTATAATAATTCTTTTAAAAATATATTTGAATAAGGAATATTTATGAAGGCATTAGATTATGTTATTGATTCATATAAAATATATAAACAAAAATTGTTGGAGGCATTTATTGTAGGTGTGGTAATAAACTTTCTATCATTCATAAGTTTAATACCTGTTGTAGGATGGTATTTATATGCTAAGTTATTTCCAAAAATGGTTGTATGGTATTATAATAAACTTAATATAAAGGTAGATCCAAAATATGATGTAACATTTAAATCAATAATGATTCCATTAGTGGTTACAATGATTGGTTTTATAATAATAATTGTTGGAGTTCTTTTATATCTCTTTATGATAGAATCTGATGAGTTTTTAATGAATTCTATTATTATAGGTTTAATAATAATGATAATAGGTTTAATATTATATATATTATTGCTTTATACACTGTTTGGAAGTATAATTGGTAAAGTAGATAAATTTAAGATTTATGCCAAAAAATCCGTATATTTACTTTTAATAGGTTTTATTCCAGCTCTTATAATTCTTATATTTTATATTATTTTCTTTTTATTTGTACCACTCATTGGTCCAATATTATTGTTGATATTAGAAATATTAGTGGAGATATTCTATCCACCCTATCTATTTACTTTATACGCAGTTGCCATTAAGAATATGCAGTCATAAATATTAAAAAGCATACTCACCCAATATTTTATATAATTGAAATTATTGTATATTTAATAATACATGTTTTACATTGTTTAAATATGAATATTCATCCCAAAACAATATTGGAGGAGATGATAATGAAATAATTACATGAAGGAAGTTTTATATAAATTTTTTAAGTATTTATTTTTTATTTATTTCATGAAATGCTTTTATTGTGAAAAAGATGCAATTGTAAGAATTCCATATTCAAAATTATGGTTATGTAAAGATCATTATATAGAATATATACAAAGAAGAGTGTTGGAAACAATTAAGAGATATAAATTAATTAAAAAGGGACAAAAAATATTGGTAGGAGTTTCTGGAGGTAAAGACAGTACATCATTATATCATATGTTATTAAATATAAAAGATAAAATTGATTTTGAATTAATTGGATTACATATAAATTTAGGAATATATGATTTTTCTAAAAAATCTTTGGAAGTTATAAAGAATTTTAGTAAAGAATATAATACTGAATTCATAATTTTAGATTCTAAAGAAATTATTGGAGCATATTTACCAGAAACATTAATAAAGTTGGGTGCAAAAATATTGCCAAATTATAAGGTAAAATATATAAGGCCTGCATGTAGTATATGTGGATCATTAAAAAGATATATACTAAATATTATTGCAAATGAATTAAATGTAGATTATATTGCTTTAGGACATCATATGGATGATCTATTACCTTATATAATTAAAAATTTCTTTTTACAAGATTTGCATTCAATAAGTAAACTAGGTCCAAAAACAGAAAAAATTGATTCTTTAGTTGGAAGAATTAGACCATTATATGAAATATCTGAAGAAGAAATAAAATTATATGCAAAATTATCAGGTATCCCATATTTAGAGGATCAATGTCCATTTAAATATGGTAGTAAAAGAATTGAAACAAAAATTAGAGAATTTTTAGATAAAATGGAAAAAGAAAATCCTGGATTTAAAATATCTTTGGCAAGAGCTATTGCGAGAAATATTAAATTTTATGAAAAAGAAGAAGAAATAAAATTAAATAAATGTAAATATTGTGGAATGCCAACATCAAAAGATATATGTGAATTTTGTAGAATAACAAAAAGAGCCTTTGGTGAACCTAAAGGATTGTATGTTAAAGAAAAAATATCAGAAATTTTAAAAGGGATAAAATAGTTTTTTAATTTATGAAAGTACTATTTATAGATTTAGATAAGTTAGAACATAAAATTATTAATATAGATTCTCAAGGTATTATTTCCTTAGGAGTAAAAGTACATAATGAATATGAATCATGGAAAAAAGATATTTATGATCCTTCAGTTCCATTTATATTTGGTTTAGGTCCGTTTGTTGGGGGGAAATTATTTGGGGTTCATAGGATGGTTGCAATATTTAAAAGTCCATTAACAAGAACATTGCATTTTTCTTCAATTGGTGGTGTTGGGTATAAATTTATGGGATCTGGAATTGATGCAATTGTAATTATTGGATATTCAAAAGAACCTTCTATAATTTTTATTTCTCCAAATAATGTAAAAATTGAACCTTTAAATTATGTAAATTCATATAAAAATTATAAAGGAGTTTATGCATTTTCAAGATATTTATTAGAAAAATATAATGATTTCTTTTCAAATTATAATGCTAGAGCAGTTGTTGTTGGAGAAGGATCTATGTATACGTACAATGGAAATTTATTTTCATTTGATATATTTAATGGGGAATTTAGAATAGGTTCTGAAGATTTCTCTGGAAGGGGTGGTGCAGGATCTTCATTATTTAAAGGTCATAATATTTTAGGTATAATTTCTGGCGGTAATTATAAATATAGATATGAAAAAGTAAATGATTTTCAATTAATAAATAAAATATTCTTAGAAAAATTTGGGAAAAGTTATATAGAAGTTATTAATGAAAAAACAAAGAAATATAAATATGATCCAGAAACAGGATCTGGAGGAACTTTCGGAGAAAATTACCTATTATATAAAGAATTATTACCTTTATTTGGATATAAATCAATATATTATCCAAAAGAATTAAGGAGAAAACATTATGATAATATTATTGAACTATTTTGGAAACCTTTCCAGGAAGAAGTATTTATAAAAAGTAAATCATGGTTTACATGTGGAGATTTATGTAATGTAGCATGTAAGAAAGTATATAAAGGTAAAAAAGTAGATTATGAACCTTTCCATTCTTTAGGGCCATTTATTGGTAATTATATATTTGAAGAAGCATTGAAATTAGTAGATTTAGTAGATCAATATGGAATGGATGTTATTGAAGTTGGACATTTAATTTCATGGTTATTTGATTTGATTGAAAATAAATTATTAGAACCTGGAGAAGTTGGAATAAATGATTACCCAATGTTTAATTTTGAGAATTTTGATCCAAAAAATGATTCATATAAAAATTCAAAAATTGCAGAAAAAATTATTGAAGGATTAATTAAGAAAAATAATGAAATATTATCATTAATATCTGAAAAGGGAATAAGAGTATCTTCAAAGATATTAAATGAAAAATATAAGGAAAGAATTAAAGATAATAAATTTAATGATTATGTTGTATATGCATCTTTTGGAAATGAAGGATATATAACTCCAAATTTATATTGGGGTCCTGG
>Ga0209739_100114_pt1 | contig 37079 bp, 33 predicted proteins | sample JossMetagenome_2_FD_184729 | JGI IMG/M metagenome (GOLD analysis project Ga0209739, IMG submission 184729) | Hot spring sediment microbial communities from Joseph's Coat, Yellowstone National Park, USA - JC3_ASED (SPAdes) (version 3) | ecosystem: Environmental > Aquatic > Thermal springs > Hot...
AAGCTCAGCTCCTTTGGCATCTTCTCCTCGTCCACGAACTTCCTGAGGTCTATGAGCCCCTTTACGAGCGCGAGCTTCTTGAATCTCGAGTCCTCTAAGTTGAACCTCTGCTCGTCAAGGTACTCTATGAAGCCCTCAACGTCAAAGAAGTCGGCGAGCGGGACGAACCTGGTAGGCATGCCGTCTGGACCTCTCTCAACAAAGACGTAGTTGGCCGCCCCGCACATGGGGTGGTTGGCCATGCAGAACTGCTCGCCGCCTATGGCCGCCTCTATGAACTTAGCGAACTTGGCCGCGACAGGTATCGGATACCAGGTGTTCTTGCTTATCTGGCCCTCCGTCTGTTCCTCGATACCATTTATGGCGTCCGCTATTGTGACTCTCATCTTCTCCCTCTCGCTCTTCTTTAGCTGCCCCGTGAGGCTCACGGGCTGGAAGTTGACCGCCCTCACTATGTCCATGTTCTTTCCTGCGAACTTGAGTATGAGGCTCATCTCGTTGAAGTTCATGTTCTTTATCAGGGTCGGCACGAGGACCACGCTCGTCATGTTGGACTTCCTGAATACCTCAAAGATGTAGGGTATCTCCCAGTGGTTCTTGGGGTTAGCCTTAGGGGTCACGCCGTCAAAGCTGAGGTAGACAGTGTTGACGCCGGCCTCCCTGAGCTGCCTGGCGTAGTTTATGGCGGAGGTTGGGTCGTTGAAGTACATCTCGGCGAACTTTATGCCCTCGGTGTTGAGTTGTATGTGGCGGACTCCCTCCTCTCTCAACATCTTAACTATGTCGACCAGGTCGTCCCTCATGGTGGGCTCGCCGCCCGTCAGCTGCACGGCCAGCGTGAACCCCTGCTTCTTGACCTGCCTTATCTGGTACCTGATCTGCTCAATCGTGGGCTCATAGACGTAGCCCGCCTTCTCAGCGTAGAAGAAGCAGTAGTAGCAGCTCAGGTTGCACCTGTTAGTCACAACTATATTAACGAGGGCCGTGTGGTTCTCATGCAAGGCGCAGAGGCCGCAGTTGAACGGGCAGGGGGCCGTCAGCTGGACGTAGGCCTTAGCCTTGCCTGTGCCGTGACCTGTCTCCTCATACTTCATCATCTTATGGTAGAGCTCGGCATCGCCGTAGTAAAGCTCCTCGAACTCCCCGTGCTCTGGACAGATCTTCCTTATGTATACTTTGCCATCCCTCTCGAAGATCCTTGCAGGCAGCAGCCTCATACAGACAGGACATAGGCTTGTTGTGAAGTTAAGGTGCTTCTCCCCCTCCCTCAGGGGTGGTATGGGACCCCCTATGGGGACCTTCCTCTCGGCTATCTCGACGTAGGTCGCGTTATTCTCTCTGATAAGCCTCGCTGGCGACGGAAGCACAGTCAAGGACACGTTATTAGCTTTGGTCACCTGTGTTACGGCCAAGCCTCAAACCTCCACGTCTAGCCCTCTCTTCAGTTTTATAAGCTTACGCAAGTATAAAGCCTTTCACAGTCCTTGTTAGTTAGAAACAGGTGTCTAGTACAAAGTCAATATAAACCCTCTTTTGGGCTTAAACTTAAGGATCAGCATGTCCACAGGCAACGCTTGGCTTGAGCTCGCAAAGGCCCTTGACGAAAGGGCTTCCCTGCTTGAGAAGGTGCTAAAGGAGTTCATAGTGGACGTAACTTCGTCAAACCTTCAGGACATCATAAGTAAGAACAAAGTAGTGATCCTGTACTTCACGGCCGAGTGGTGTGGTCCCTGCGTCACATTCTATAAGACCTACAGGGACGTCGCTGTTGAGAACCTAGCACCCGGTGTAGCCTATGGGAAGGTTGACGTTGACGCTGCCTACAGCGTGGCAGACAAGTACAAGGTGAAGCACATACCATCAATACTGGTACTTGTCGATGGTAAGGTCATGGATACAGTGGTTGGATCCGTCTCTAAGTCAGAGCTTGAGAGAAAGGTCAAGGCGTATGTCGCGATGGCCAAGCAGTGAAGGCTGACGCTTCTCAGCGAGAGGCCAGGTCGTAGGCCTCCTCTAAGCCTAGTATCTTGGCGTTAATGTTTGAGGCAGCCCTTGACGCGAGGTCCTTAACGCCCTTCAGCAGCTCAATGAGCCTTGCAGGCGTAAGCGCCTGGCCGTAAACCCTAATCTTATACTCAGTGCCGCTCTGCCTCAGCAGGACCCATGAGCCGTCGTCAGCCTGAAGCCTTAGGCCATCTATATCAAGGCGGCTTACGACCTTCGCTGGCCTCAGTACTCCCTCCAGGTCAGCCAGCATCCCTTTAAAGAGTCTCTCCCTCTCCTCAGGTCCAGGCACAACGAACGAGAGTCTCATGCTGGGATAGCTGGGCATCTTCGTGAAGACCTCGCCGAACTTCTGGCCTCTTACCATGACCTCATCGGTGACCACTAGGGCCTGGTAGATTCCATCAGGCCAGGGGCCCCAACGGGGCTCTATGTACTTCCAGGGCTCAGCCGCCATCAGGGCGTCAGGGTTCGAAGCCAGATACTCATGCAGTCTGCCAAGCGGCGCCCTTACAAGCCTGCCCCCGTTCTTCTCTACTACCTCCTCTACCTCGTAACCTACGTCAACAGACACTATTACCGTGCCCTTGTGATCCCTTAGGGCCCTCTCGGCCAGGAGGGCTATGACAAGGTCCTGCTTAATGAAGCCCAGGCCGCGGACTACCAGGGCGAGCCTGTCGGCGTCACCGTCGTGGGCCATCATGGCCTCGGCGTTAGTTGCGTCCAGGACTGGCGTCAGGGACTGCAGCACGTCAGGCCTTGGCTCTGGGAGCCTGCCGGGGAACATGCCGTCAAGGTTACAGTTGACAGTGACCACGTTGCCTAGGCCAGCCTTCCTGAGCAACTTGGGCGTCACTATGCTGGCGGCCCCGTTAGCGCAGTCCACTACAAGGCGTGGCGGGTCACCTCTCCTCCACTCGGAGGGGTCGACCCTCAGGGCCGCGTCATTAATATAGGCCTCCAGGGCCGAGGGCTCCAGAATGTAAGAGCCCACCCTGCTCCACTCCACCTCTGAACGTGAGCCAATGGACCTCTCAATGGCCTCTTCCTCAGACCTGTACAGCTCAAAGCCGCCTGCCTTGAACAGCTTAATTCCGTTATCAGTGGGAGGGTTATGACTTGCTGATATCGCAGCCCCTAGGCTAGACCTTGACCTCTTTACCTCATAAGCTACAACAGGAAGAGGTGCCTCGCCTATCATTATCACGTCTAGTCCTCCTGCCATGAATCCTGCGGCGGCAGAAAGGGAAAGCAGGGGACTTGTGGTACGTGGGTCGTGGCCAACTACGGCGCTGCCTGAGTTCTTGGCCACCACGTGTGACGCTGTCAGGGCTATGTCATAAATTAGCTTGGGGTTTATGCGAGCTGGGTAAGGTCCCCTTGCGCCTGCAGTGCCGAAAAGCAGGCCTTGCACCCTAGTAGGGACGGCAGGCCTTGGTTATAAGGGTTTTAAACAACGTCACCGCATTAGGAGCTCCTTAGGACCGTTTGTCCCCAAGCGCTTATCCTCCTCCTCATCTGTTTATATTCATTCGTTGCGTCTAGGGACTTCCACCTCTTGCCGCAGGGGCTCACTGCCCTCCGCGGCGTCATAGGTGGTTGTCGGGCCCAACGGCACGGGGCCCCATCTATGGTAGCCACGGTCCCCTCATTGCCTTATCGCCCTCGCCCTTGGGGCAGCGCTCCCGTCAGGCAAAGGGTCATCTGTGGGAGTCTGTCACGGACAAATATGAAAGGTTTCTATATAAATATAGAAAGGATTCAGCCCCTAAGGGGAACCGAAGGGCACTTAGCCAGGCCTAATAGGTCGCCTATGCTCTTGGGCTTTACGCATATCACGCCGGTATCCTCGTCAACTTCTATCGTGAACTCGCTGCCCCACCTCTCTATTACGTGCTTCTTGACGTAAAGGTTCAAGGGCAGCGTGAAGTACTCATACTCGTAGACCTTAGACCCCACCTCTTTCCTGCCCTTTATCTCCCTGGCCTTTACGTGCCTTACCTTCACCTTTAACACCATTTTCTTTAAAGAGATAAAGAGAAAGCCTTTTATGTTTTGCATAGCCAAGTATAAGCACTATCAGGACCTCAAAACCTTCACGTGAGGTTTATAATTTTAGCCCGTTGCCAGGTCCAGGGTAACCATGAGGGAACCAAAGCTCTATGTGGCCAGCCACGACGAAATAGCCAACGGGGACGCCACGGACATCTATTTCAAGAGGACGCAGGAGGCGCTCAGGGCAGCAGGCCTTCAGAACGTCAGGGTCAGAATGGAGGTTCACCTTTACAGCAATCCGCCGGAAGGCGACTGGGCGGTCTACGCTGGCCTTGAGGAGGCCCTAGCGATAATGAAGGGTAAGCCCTTCACTGTTTACTCGCTTCCTGAGGGCACCCTGTTCAGGCGTAAGACGCCTCTTATGCTGATAGAGGCTCCATACGAGGCCTTCGCCCCGTACGAGGCGGCGATACTTGGCGCGCTTAGGTTTGAGAGCAGCATTGCCACCAAGGCAGCGAGGATAAGGATGGCAGCTGGCGATAAGCTGTTCCTGTTCTTCGGCCTCAGGGCCCTGCACCCAGCCGTGTTCCCGGCTGCCGACAGGGCAGCCTACATAGGTGGAGCTGACTCTGTGAGCGGGGTGCTGTCTGAAAGGTACCTGGGGTTGAAGCCTCAGGGCACGATGCCCCACGCCTTTATAATAACGGTTGGGGATCAGAGGAAGGCCTGGAGGATATTCGCTGACGTCTTTGGCGGCAAGGTCAACGTAACGGCGCTTGCCGACACATTTGATGATGAGAGGAACGAGGCTTTGATGGCTGCAAGGGAGCTAGGCGACAAGCTATGGGGAGTGAGGCTCGACACGCCTTCCAGCAGGAGGGGTAACATGAGGGACATAGTGGAGGAGGTCAGGTGGACACTTGACCTGAACGGGTTTAAGCATGTAAAGATCATAGTGAGCGGCGGCCTTGACGAGGAGGAGATAAGGGAACTCCGTGACGTCGTAGACGGATTTGGTGTAGGGACCTCTGTTGCTATGCCCAGAAGCGTTGACCTGAGCATGGACATAGTAGAGGTCGATAGGGGCAAGGGATGGGAAGCTATATCAAAGAGGGGCAAGATGCCGGGGGCCAAGATGGTCTACAGCTGCGGCCCGCTCGACCACCTGGTAGTGCCCTGGGGGTCTGAGCCGCCTACTTGCCCTAACGGTAGCAAGGCCGAGCCTCTGCTCCTGAAGTACATGGAGAACGGTGAGATAGTCCGCGACCTGCCGTCCATTGGCGACATAAGGTCTTATGTTCTATCCCAGCTCAGGGGGCTAGGCCTCATCAAGTGAGGGCCGGCTCTTGAGGAGGCCAGCGGGGCCCGTCAGGGCTGCTGTCATTAGGGCTGTCTTCTATGGGCTTTCGCTGGTCATTAACATAGTCATCAGTGTCCTTTTGGCCAGGAGGCTCGTGGCCAAGGATTATGCAGCGTACCAGTTTGTAACCAAGAGAGTAATCCAGTACGCCTCGATACCCCTTTCGTTCTTCGGCCTCTGGTCATACAGGTATGTTGCGACCAGGAGGAGAGGGTCCCTGGGAGCCCTTCTAGTTCTCCTCGCTATAAGCGTAGCGATCTCAATCCCTCTAGGCATAGTCCTTGGGCTAGATGAGTCAAACGCAGGGCTTGAGGCTGCAGTCCTCGCAGGACTTGTAGTGGCCAGCCAGAACGTATATTTCACTATAACCTCGGCCCTTGACGCCATGAGGCCCGTTAGGAGGGCGTTGCTGTCACCGCTTTACAGGCTCCTTTACCTGGTCGGCATATTAATAGCATTATATCTCACGGCCCCTACCCTTACCCACGCCTTCATTGGAACCCTGGCAGCCCTGCTTATGGGAGCCGTGTTAGGGGCTTACTGGCTGGCTGAGGAGGTGAGGCCTGAGTACCTGAGGGGTGGCAAGGAGACGCTGCTCGAGTGGGCCAAGGGGTCTCAGCCGCTGATCATAGGTTTTGTGATAGGCACTTTGACGTCCTTTGACGCAGTGGTAGCTTATGACCTAGGAGGCTATGAGGTAGTGGCAGCCTTCTTCATAGCGGCCGCTGTGGCGACGCTTGTCAGGGAGGCTGCTAACAACGGGCTGTCATACCTACATCAGTACGTCCTGAGGACGGGTGACGTGAACGGCGCTGCAAGGGCTGTATACGTGGTCACAACGGCCGCGGCGCCGTTCTTCATCTACGCTGCCGTTCACCCCATTTATGTAATTTACGTCTTTAATCCCGTCTACTATTGGGCCGCGACCGCCATGAGGGTCTTCATGATAATAGCCATAGTCGAGGTCATAAATGCTGGCATCTCAAATGTCTTGGCAGGCTCCATAAGGGAGGTGGGGCTTGAGTCTGTAGGCGCGTTTACCAGGATAAACGTCTGGGGCTCAGTTCCGTCGGCAGTATACTTTGGCGCCCTGGCGGCCCTCATGGTAGCCCTCAGAGGGTATGGTCCTCGGGACCTCATACTGGCCTGGTCTATAGCTTATGGGCTCAGGTTCATAACTAGCGCATTGATAAACTATTGGTTACTTCCCAAGGAGGCAAAGGGCGCCATAAGGCCTTACTTGTCGAAAGTCGCTCTGTGGTCTCTGTTGGCGGCAGCCCTGGCCTTTGCTATAAGTCCATGGTCCCCGCCCGTGAAGGGCCTTGTGGGGTCGGTCAAGGTTTTGACGCTTCCAGGCCTTGCTTTCTTAGCCTCCTACTTCGCTTTGCTGCTGATCGACAAGGACTTCAGGTTCATGGCGCGATCCCTGCTGTCAGGCATAATATTTGGAGGCAGGGAGCAGGGCTCGGTGAGCCCAAGTGCCTGAATCTACGAGGATCCTGGAGTCCCAGTACTTCTATGAGGACCCCTTCTCTTCGGTAGTCCCACCCATATACCTCAGCGTGGCCTACAGGTATGTGGACGATGAGGAGTCGGTAAGGGACGACAGGGGTGAGGTGGTAAAGTACTCGAGGGAGGAGAACCCGACGCTGAGGCCCCTTGAGAGGGCAGTGGCTGCCCTCGAGGGGGCAGACGATGGGCTGGCCTTCAACAGCGGGATGAGCGCCATAGCCACTACCCTGATGGCATTTATGAGGAGGGGCCTGAGGGCGCTGACCATCAAGGAGATGTACAGCACTACTATTCAGTTGCTCGAGGAGCTGGTGGCTATGGTTGGAGGCGAGCTAGTTAAGGTTTACCCCTCGACCGAGGCCATCTTAGAGGAGCAGAAGGGCAGGAAGTACGACCTGGTCGTTATGGAGGTTATGACAAATCCCACTCTCAAGGTCATAGACGTCAGTGAGGTTGGGAAGGTCGCCGCGGAGGCTGGCGCTGCGCTGATCGTTGATAACACGTTCACGACGCCTATCCTCGTGAAGCCCCTCAGGTCAGGGGCCTCCGCAGTCATCCACAGCAGCACAAAGTACCTCTCAGGCCACAATGACGTAATGGGCGGCGTGGCGGCGGCGAACGAGGAGCTCGTGGAGGTGATATGGGAGTGGAGAAGGAGGCTTGGGACAGCGCAGCAGCCCCTGGAGGCATACCTGACGTACCGTGGCCTCAAGACCCTTCCCCTGAGGTTTGAGAAGCAAAGCAGGACCGCCATGGCGCTTGCCGAGTTCCTCAGGGACAACAGTAAGGTGAAGTCTGTGAACTACCCAGGCCTCCCAGACGACCCCCATCACTCTGTGGCCACAAGGCTCTTTGACAGGCAGCTCTACGGCGGAGTGCTCTCGTTCACGCTCAGGGAAGGCCCTGACGCGGCTAAGAAGTTCCTCAAGTCACTGAGGCTGGCTAAGGTCGCGCCGAGCCTAGGCGGCACTGAGACGCTTGTTACATTACCTGCCCTCACTGCGGCAAGCAACATAAGCCCTGAGGACAGGAAGGCCCTCGGCATAGAGGACTCCCTCGTGAGGGTCGCGGTGGGCCTTGAGGACCCTGAGGATCTAATAGAGGACTTTGCTAGGGCCCTGAGCTCTATCAGCTAGGGCCCTGGGTTTTAGCCGTCCAAAGCGACTAGGTCCTGGGGGAGAGCGTGGCACAGACCGTAGAGAGGCTTTCAACAGGAGTCCCTGGCATGGACGACATGCTAGCTGGCGGCATACCAAGGGGCTTCTTTGTTGCTGTCGTGGGCGAGCCAGGCACCGGTAAGACCGTTTTCGCGCTGCACTTCGCCTGGGAGGGTGTAAAGGAGGGCGACAAGGTCATCTACGTGACTACCGAGGAGAGCCGCGAGAGCATAATAAGGCAGGCTAAGATGTTCGGCATGAGGCTTGACGAGGCTGTTGACAAGGGCAGGGTGATAATAATTGACGCCCTCCTTAAGTCACAAGGCGACGAGTGGTCGCTCGAAGAAATAGACGTTGAGACTTTAGTCAACAAGGTAATAGAGGCCAAGAGGAAGCTGGGCTACGGCAGGTCGAGGCTCATCATAGACAGTATGAGCACCTTCTGGCTTGACAAGCCTGCCTTGGCAAGGAAGTATAGCTATGCAGTCAAGAGGGTCCTATATAGATGGGACTTCACGGTCCTCATGACCAGCCAGTACGCAATAACTACGTCAAGCGCGTTCGGCTGGGGGCTTGAGCACGTAGCCGATGGCATAATAAGGTTCGGCAGGAGGATAGTGAGCGGTGAACTCAAGAGGTACGTCCTAATTGAGAAGATGAGGCAGACGCCGCACGACCTTAAGGTACACTACATAGACATAGTTGATGGCAAGGGCCTAGTAATACTTGAGCCAGCTGAGATAAGCAGGGAGGACCTGACGCTCCCTGAGGACGTTAAGAAGAGGATCCGCGAGTCAATGAGGGGCGCAAGACCTTGACGTAGTTCAGCCCATTGGGGGTATATTTAAAAAGCCAGGCATATCAGGGCCTTGTGGTGTGATGCAAGGTGTCCAGGAACATAGTGGTCAGGGAGCTGCAGCAGCCAGCGGTTGAGGAGGGCCAGGTGGAGCTCGTTGAGAGGAAGGGCCTTGGTCACCCTGATTACATAAGTGACGCGGTCGCTGAGGAGGCAAGCAGGCAGCTGAGCATCTACTACCGCGAGAGGTTCGGCACCATAATGCATCACAACCTTGACAAGGTCCTCCTGGTAGGCGGCCAGGCGGCGCCTAGGTGGGGAGGCGGTGAGGTGCTTCAGCCCATTTACATCATAGTATCTGGGAGGGCCACGACGGAGGTACGCACCTCCTCAGGCGTCGAGGAGGTGCCTGTAGGAAGGATTATACTTAAGGCCGTAAAGGAATGGGTCAAACGGAACCTTAGGTTCCTCGACCCCGAGACCCACGTCGTGGTCGACTATAAGATAGGCAAGGGCAGCGCGGACCTCAGGGGGATATTCGAGTCCAGGTCAGCGTCGCATAGGGCTAACGACACAAGCTTTGGGGCTGGCTTTGCGCCCCTGACAACGCTCGAGAGGCTTGTGATAGAGACTGAGCGCACGCTGAATAGCCAAGAGTTTAAGTCAAGGGTCCCGGCGTCAGGCGAGGACGTTAAGGTCATGGGACTCAGGAACGGCAACGTTATAGACATAACTGTGGCTAACGCTATCGTCAGTAGGTTCGTGAGGGACAAAGATGAGTACATGAGCGTCAAGGAGGAGATAAAGGAGAAGGTCTTAGACGTAGCCTCTAAGATAGCTCCTAACTATGACGTGAGGGTTTACGTGAATAATGGGGACATACCTGAGGAGGAGGTGTTCTACATAACGGTGACGGGTACCAGCGCTGAGCACGGGGACGACGGAGCCACTGGCAGAGGCAACAGGGTGAACGGGTTGATAACCCCTATGAGGCCTATGAGCCTCGAGGCCGCCGCTGGGAAGAACCCCGTTAACCACATAGGCAAGATATACAACGTGGTCGCGACCGAGCTGGCCCAGCTTATTTACACTAAGGTCCCGAACGTAAGAGAGGTTTACGTCAGGCTCCTGGGCCAGATAGGTAGACCCATAGATGACCCGCTTATAGCCGACGTCTCCCTTCTGATGGAGAGGGGGGTCAGCGTATCCAACAACGTAAAGGCAGAGATTGCATCGTTAGTTGACGAATACCTGTCCAAGCTACCTCAGCTGACAGAGAGGTTCCTGGTAGGCGCTGTGCAGCTGTTCTGAGGTCTAGGGCATATAGCTAGCAATGTACGACGAGTCTTTTACAGGTGCGTTCTAAATAATCTAGCCTCTGTTAGCCTCATTAACGTCTCTGCTTCTGCTCGTTATCGATCTCGAGAGCCTGTACTCCTTAAGCAGTCTCTCAAGGAGGTAGTCAGAGGCCTTCGACCTAAGTTTTGAGCTCTCTGCCTCGGCGTCCTTGAGGACCTTGGCCTCAACTAGCGTCAGACCGCCAGCTTCGATAACCCTATACTTAGAGGCCTGGAGCGTCGGTATCCCCCTTGACCTAAGGGCGTTAGCTAATGGGGACGAGATATCAGCCAGGATGACCACGGCTACGTTGGCCTTCGCCAGCTTGTCTACAGCTTCCTGCTCAAATTGGGTCCAACCGTCGATCACAACGATTTCGTTTGCTGTCAGCTCGCCTAAAGCGGCCTCACTCCGCCTCAGTTCCTGGACCTTAAGCTCGCTGAGCCTCCGAGCCACGAGGAATTCCCCTGACCTCAGAAGGGCAAGGGCTCCTCTGAGGTCCTCAAGCTGAGCCTCAAGGGCCTCAGAACGCTTCAAGGCATCGGCCAGGAGGGCCTTGGCCTTCTCAGCCTCTGCCTTGAGCTTAGCCACCTCAGGATCTCTCAGGAGCTCAACCTTAAGCCTCTTCCTGAGCTCCTCAAGCTCCCTCTCAGCGTTGTCAAGGCCTGCCCTGAGCTCCTGGACCTGCTTCTCCAGCGCCACCTTCTGGGCCTCAAGCAGCTCGTATTTAGAGGTGTCACACTCCTTGGGCTGTTCGCGCCTTTCAGGCTGTGGCCCTTGGGCCTGACCTGCTGAGGCCGCACTCATCAGCCTCTCTATCTGTCTCTCTACGGCCTCAGCTATCGTTAGGCCCTTTATTACGTCAGCCTTAACTTCGTCTATGTCTACGTCTATGTCCATGGAAGAGAGGTAGCTCTCGACCTGGGACAGCTTTGACTTAAAGTCAAGGTAGGCCCTATAGGCGGCAGCTAAGGCGTCACGCTCATGTGGTGTCCTGGGCCTTAGCTCAGAGCCTTCAACAGCTCTTGAGGAGAGGTCCTCTTTCTCGGCGACCAATAGGTCGTAATTAGGTAGGTAAAGCTGCGCCCCGAGCTGTGCAGCCAGCTTCTTAACTAGGTCAGGGGGGTCCTTAACGTCGGTGGCTACTAGCGCTGGCCTGCCGAGCTTCGAGATGACGCTTATTATCTCGCCCCTGTCGACCTCCTTATAACTTCCCAGGTGTAGTACCTTGCCTTCGAAGTCGAGCACAGCCAATCCTGTTGTCATGCCTGCGTCGATACCGACTATTACAGGTCTCATATTCAGAGAACCCTTATCGTTGCCAAACATCAGTTCCCCTTCACACCTGGTCTCAACCCTTATTGTGTAGTCCACTCCTCTGTGCGGCCTGACGAGCCCGATCAGTCTCTCCCTAGGGGCGTAAACGATGAACGTAGCGGACTCTATGCCTCCCTCGCTAGCCCTATAATAGACGTCATAATCCAGGTTAGCCTGTTCTAACTTCTCCTTGACCTTCTCCGCCGCTATCTTAACTGAAGCCCTAACTCTTCTCTGGTACCTTGACTGGCTCCACCCACCGCTGTGCACGCCACGGCCTCTCGTTACAAATATGTAGGTCTTCTCCCTGCTGAAGCCAACTCTCTGGCCTCCGCCTCTGGCCGCTATCGCAGCGGCAATGAACGCTGTCTTGGCCGAGCTGGGCTTCTGGCTGCCTACGTCGAGCCCTGCCCTTTTGGCCGCCTCGCGTATGTCGACAAAGCCTTCCTCGGTGGCCGTCACCTGGATCAGCTGAGTCCCTGGGGGCAGAAGTGACAGGAACTTGGCTAGGCCCTCAGCTGAACCCCCAGGGGCCAGCTCAAAGACGTTGTCAACGGCTATGACGTTGGGTCTCCTCTCCCAGCAGAGCCTTACGACGCCAGCCAGCGAGACTCCCTGGGCTTTCAGGACAAGTCTCAGGTCCTGGTCCACGACAGCTACAGAGTACCTGGCCCTCTCAGGGGTCTCAGGGCTACCCGACTCAATGTCAACACCCATGTAAAGGCGTTGGGGACCTGAGGACATTAAGTTACCCTTCCCCTCCTTGCACCTCCCTTAGTAGGTCCTCCGCGCTTATGTTAAGGCTAAAGCTTTTATTGAAATACGTTGCTAGCCTCTTCAGGTCCTTGACCAGCGCCTCCTTAGCGGCGAGGTCCTCCGCGCTTATATATTGAGGCCAGTCTATTACATATCCTGAGACCGAACCCTTCTGCCTCACGACCAGTACGTTGTAAGGGCTAAGATCGCCGTGGACTATTCTGGCCACCTTCAAGGCCGACCTCACAGTCAACACCACATCATAGAGCACCTTAGATGCCTCCTCCATCGATAGCCCCCTCACCTTCTCGAGCTCTACCCCATCAAGGTAAGCTGTCACAACCGCGTGAAGGGCCCTGTCAATAGGCCTCGGCACTAACCCTCCTGCCCTTGAGACGCTCACAAGTGCTATGAACTCCCTAGAGGCCGCCTCGATAGCTATATCAATCCATAGCTGCCTTCCCTCGAGCCCCCTATATTTCCTGCTCCTCTTGAGGTTCCTGAAGCTTCTGGCCCCCTCCCTGTGGAGCTTCAGGGCTACCGGGGTCCCAGCCGGCGTCCAGGCAAGGTATACCTCGCTTTCCTTGCCCACCCCTATGACGTCCCCCACCCTGGCTAACACGCCTCTCCTAGTCAGCTCGGCAATGGCAAGTATGTCAAGGCCCCTGAAAGTTATCTGGTACATGTACTCAGGTCCTACCCTGGACCTGACCAGACCAAGGTCCAACAGCTTCGCGAGCGTTGAGCTGAGGTTCGTTACGCCCTTAGTGGCGCCCTCGAGGACGCTAAGGGGTATGAAGGAATACCTCCTGTGAAGCTTCAGTATGAGCTCGAGTAGCCTCACATCGTTGATGTTGACGGCCTCTAGCCTCTCAGGTAACGTTAACACGGCGCCTTACTGTTAGGCAGGAACCCTAATGGCTTTATGGTAATAAATAACCTTAGCTATCAAGTCAAGTCTTATTATCGCATGGGATACAAAGAAATATTAACTCTGCATAATTAAAAGCCATAGGGAACTGAAAGGGGGAGGGGAAAATAGATATGGAAGAGAGCATACCCACGAAGGAGGGGATTTATGCCAGGGGTGATACACTCTACGTTATAGGTCCTCATCATATAGCTAAAGTTTCCTCAGCCCTGGCCAGTGAGAGCAGGGCCAGCATACTAGCGATCCTGCAGAAGGGGGCGGCAGACCTAGAGGACATAGCGACGCAGGTGAACCAGAGCAAGGCGAACGTCAGCAGCCAGATAAGGAAGCTCGAGGAAGCCAACATAGTTAAGTCGCGGTACGTGCCGGGCCAGAGGGGGATAAAGAAGGTAGTGGAGCTGACAGTGCATAAGATAGTCTTCATGATATCTCCTCCGAAGGAATCAGCTGAGCGAGCTCAGGGCCGTTAGAGGGGGACGGGCAGGGCCCCAAGTCCCTTTTCACTATTGGTTTCCTTTACATTTAAAGCATCTAGCCTACACGTTAAAGGGCCGTCAGGGCCTTAAGCTCACGATTTTTCAGCACCTTGACCTCCCTCCTGGATATGTTCACCAGCATGAGGCCCGTAAGCCTGCACTCGTGAACCCTCTTGAGGGTCTCCTCGGCCCACCTCTCCCCAAAGTAAAGGCCTACGAGCCTTGAAGCGCTCAAAACTTCGTCATAGCTGTCGGTATGTTCCAAAAGTATAGAGGGCACAGCCATTTTCACGTACGAAGGAGTCGCTATGTAGAACTCGCTGGCCAGGCAGGCATACTTTATAGTCTTGACTATGGTTCTTGCCCACAGGTACTCCTCAGCGCGCTCTATGAAAATGGGAGGGACGTAGCCTGTCTCGACCTCAACGATCACCGTCTCCTTACCATTGTCAGCATAGACGTCAGCGTAGTGTACGCCATCGACGCAATGTTCTACGTCAACACTGTAGCCCTTCTCCTTGAGGTAAGAGGCTACAATGTACTGGAGTCTAGCGTGAAACCTTGAAACCCCCAAGAGCTTAGAACCCCATGAAGTTTCCTCAGCCTTCTCGGCCTCCGCCTGCCATCCCCTCGAGGCTAGCCCGCCTACTATGTGCTTGTCAGCGTATATTACCTATGCCCTCAAGGCCTCGGGCTGAGGCACGTAAAGAAGTAAGGCACAGGTAGTACTTTAAACTTAAGATGAGCCACTTAGAGCATCAAGGCAGCGTTGCCACGGGCCCTGTAGTTTTTCGTGAACAGGGATATTACCATCATCACGATCGATATGGCCGACCCTATGTAAAATATCATGTTAAAGGCCTGCGGGCCTCCTTCTGTGAACGTAAGCGTGCCTAAGTACGGGATTATGTACTCGGCGTAAGCCCTGTAGTCCGTCAGGAGGGTCGCGGCAAGGACAGGACCTATAGACGCCCCTAGGAACCTAACCATGGTATTGAAGCCTAGCCCCACACTAACGCTATCGGGGGGCATTGAGACGGCGACCATGTTAACTATTGGTATGGTCGTTGAAACCACGCCAACGCCTGCCACAAAGGAGTCGAGGACAAGGGCTGTAGGGCTAGTCCTGTCCCACACGAAGAGGTAAAACCCCAGGGCTGAGACCAGGGAGCCATATATGAGGACAGGCCTCGGCCCCAGGCTTGAGGTGATGGCGCCGACTAAGGGGGCTATGAATATCATCGCGAGAGTGGCCGGCAACAGCGTCATGGCAGCGCTTATAACGGATAACCCGAGGCCGTAGGGTGGGAGCTCCTCGGCATAGTAGATGACCCCCATGAAGAGGAGGAACATTATTACGCCCGAGAGGAGGCCTAGCAGGTTAGCAACCATCACGTTCCTCCTCTTCAGCAGGTCAAACCTTATCAGAACCCTTGTTGACCTGGAGCCGTAGGCTATGAAGCCCCCGAACAACGCGAAGCCTGTCACGAGCAGCAAGAGCTGGCCTAGCGACAGCCAGCCCCTGTAGGGGGCCTCGGTTAGGTACATAAGGATGACGGTGGTCGCTGACGCGAGGAGCACGGTGCTGGCGAAATCTATGCGCTCCCTGGCCACCGGGGATGGGCTCCAGAGGAGGAGCGACGCCAGAACCAGCATGATGATTGATATGGCAAAGGCTGTATGAAACATGGCCCTCCAGCCAAGGTACTCCTCAATATAGGCCCCTGCTATTATGCCTACTGTCATGCCTATTGCGAACATGGCGCTCAGTACGCCTTGAGCTACAGCAACCCTTTCCCTGGGAAACACGTCGGTGACTATGGCCAGGCCTAAGGGGAAGAGGGCAAAGCCGAAGCCCTGGACCGCCCTCGCTGCTATCAGGTAGTACACGTTAGGGACGAAGCCGGCCATGAGCACTGCCACTGAGTAGAGCGCTAAGGAGATGAGGTAAAGCCTCCGCTTACCGTAGACGTCCCCCATCTTGCCAAAGAGCGGCGCTATGGTGGCGCCCACCACTAAGTAAGCTGAGACTATCCAGGCGGCCTCCTCATCGGTAGCTGAGAGGGCTGACTCTATGTGGGGGAGCGACGGCACTACCATGGCCTCAACGTAGCTGGTCATGAGGCTGACTAGGGTTAGGACGCCCAATATCACATTAGGCCTTATCCTTGGATTGCGTGAGGCGGTCAAGACCGCCTCCTCCCTAAGGCGGCCATGACTACTATTATTATAACAACAATTGCCGCCACTAGGTACAATGTTGTTGTACCTGGCGATGTCAGGAGTGACGGCGTCAGAAGCGAGGTAAAGCTAAAAGAGGGCGAGACGCTGATAGGCACCATTATCACCTCATGCATGGGCTGCATGGTCGGCGGCTGAAGCCAGCTGATCAGGAGGGGCAGGTAATACGTCCCGGGCCTTATGGCAGAGCTGACAGACAACACGAAGGTTGCGTTAGCTTCCGCCCCAGCATTTACATCACCTAGGCTGCAGTTCCAGAGCGAGAGCGCTATGACAGGGTTCTCGCTGGACGATATGTAGGGGGTGAAGGCAGGGTTAGGCAGAAGGGTCACTGTCACAAACCTGGCCTTGGAGGTCCCAACGTTGCCAAGGGTTACCGTTACGTAGAAGTCTGAGGAGCCTGGAGTCACATGTGGATAGTAGCTGGTGACCAGGACAAAGTAGGCCGAAGGGGCCACGTAAAGCGTGAGCGGGATCACGTACCTGAGCCCATTTCCAGTCAAAATTAGGTCAACAGTGACGTTATATGGCTCAGGGACCTCGTAGTTGCCAAAGCTCGTGGATGCTAACTTTGTGACGTTGCTGAGCCCAAGCGGGAAGGTCAGGTTAACTGTGTAGCCCGGCGGCAGGTAGGGGATCCTTACAACGTTAGAGCCTGGGTACAGCGGGTACAACGGGGAGCTTACGTTAAGGGTGGCCGTTATATTGGAGGCCAGCGAGGTGCCCTTGTTAGCTATGTACACTACCAGCTCAGCGGCCTGCATGCCAGCATAAATTAGAGGAGGAACGGTCCTGAAGCCCTCAACCTCGAGGCTTGAGTAGCCAGTGATGGAGACGCTGAAGCGTACCAAGGAGCTGCCCTTAATTGTCTCAGCCCCGAGGGGCGTCTGAACCTCAGCAGCGTAGGTCACGTTAAGGGTCTCGTTGTAGATCCCTGGCGAGGCCTGCTCACTGACGTTGAAGAGCCCAAGCATTGTTAGCTCTTGTCCCGGCTGAAGCTCGAGGACCTGAAGCCTGGGCGTCGGCTCGCCCTGAACCAATGACAGGGGGTAGCTAACGTTCAGCGTGACGTTAACATCGTATAGAGTCACGGGACCCTCGTAGAGGAGGGCTATGGTTAAGGGCATGAAGGAGGCGCCAGGATAAGCTACTAGGTAAGTTTCGTTGACCCCCCAGTGGCTGAAGGCCACAAAGGTGGGCTTAATGGATGGAAGCGTCTCAGCTGAGACGCTGAGGGACTTAAGGGGACCGGCAAAGACTGCGACCGAGACGACCAGGAGAGCTAATGCGGCCAAAAGGCGCCCTGATGGCTTCCAGGCTCTACCATAGAGCCTTTCAGCTTCGCCGCCTGTCATAGCAGGTCCCAAAAAAGCTAAGTTAAACGATATATAAAAATGCTCACATAATAGCCGACGTTAGGACTTGGACTTAGCCCTCACGCAGGAACCCATGCCTTTAGCTATGTCAAACAGTATTCCAAGTCCCTGGGATATGTCTGGGTCATTCAGCTTGTTCAGAAGTCCGATGAGGCCAATCCTGCGCGGCTGGCTAAGGTCAACGCTTCCGAGCGCCTTGAAGGCGCATGAAGTCAGGTCCTCCAGGTTGTTCTGGGCCCTTGATAGGTCGTCAGCGTCCACATTAGTTATGCCCCTCTGCAGAGAGGCCAGCACCGCCAGGAGCCTCATGAGAGCCGGGTCGGTGGCCGCTGCGAGGAAGGACTCGTCGGCCTTATCAGCGAGGTAGGAGAGGAGGCCGAGGAGGCCGCTCCTCTTGAGGCCGACTATTGCGTCAAGTAACTGGGCTAGCGCCTGGGCCTGGACCTCAGGCGGGACCTCTGGAGCTGGGGGCAGGGGCGCCTTGGCCTCGGCCTTTGATGCCTCAGGGCTCTGTGCCATCCCTTCTCACCCCCATCAGAACGTCAGTCCATCTATCCACCCGTGGTAAAAGGCCTGCTTGAGGAGCCTGCCTATGCTGTAGACCCCGGTGAAGTAGCACTTCATGGCGTAGGTGCCCTTGCTGGGGTCAAAGGGCAGCTCGCAGGTGCCTGCCCAGCCCTTCTCGCCGGCGTAGCCAACGCATGATACAGGGCTCGGGGCGAAGGCAGGTCCGAAGCCGCCAATTAGGTCACCAAGTATGTTAGTGGCGGCCGTTACAGCCAGTGACTCTACGAAGACGCCCGCGAGGCCAATCCCTAGCGGAGGCAAGGCGTGCTCACCGACAAGGTAAACGTCATCGTACTGGGGGTGCCTGGTGTTAGGCAGCACTGGAGTCCACCTGCTGTCCTGCTTCCAGGCAAAGCCCTCGCTGGAGGCCAACGCCTTGGGCAGCCTGGACGGAGGCACCTTCACGAGCAGGTCGTACTTGAACTCGCCGTCTGAGGTCACGACGGCCTTCTTCTGGGGGTCGACCTCCCTGAACTTGGAGTTGGGATGGTACTCAACGCCGTGCTCCTCAAACTCCTCGAGCAGGAACCTAGATATGGAAGGACCTAGCGGAGAGGCAGGGGCTGGCAAGGGGTCTATCAGCCTGACGCTTACCTTCTTATTGCGGGCCCTGAAGAAGGCGGAGATGGCCGTTGCAGCCTCATAGGGGTATATGCCACACCTGTAGGGTACCTCAGGGACGAGGATCGTTATGTTCTGACCATCCTTGACCTGGTTCAGGGCCTCCTTCATTTTAATGGCGCCCTCTAGGTCAAAGTTGTGAACGCCCTCCTTGTCAAGGCCTGGGTAAGCGCTCCAGCCGTAGTCGACGCCTAGTGCCACGACAAGGTAGTCATAACTGTACTTACTCCTTGCGCCTATCACGGTCCTGTTGGCGGCGTCTATGGACTGGGCTTCATCAATCACTACATTTATCCCGTACTTCATCATGTTCTGTATAGGCGCCCTGGTCTCCTCAGGCTTAGCGTAACCAAGGGCCACGTCAAAGAAGAGGGGAGGCATGTAGTGATATGTGGACTTCTCTATGATGGTCACCTTCGCGTCCACGCCGTGCTCCCTTAAGCCCTCGGCTAGCCTTTTCGCCGCAACGTAGCCACCCACGCCGCCGCCTAGGACCAGCACCTCCTTCGGCAAGGGCGACACCAGACAGGTTAGCCTTTTAGTTGTATATAAAGCTAGTTCCATCAAGGTCATTGAATACCGGATAAAAGGGTAAAGAAAGCTATGTCTTATTTTAGGAGAGACTTCAAAAAAGCCCTGTCTGTAGCTTTTTTACGTAACTACTCGTTATTTTTAATTGCTTCTAATCCCCTTAATGCTATTAAGTAAGCTGAGGCTGCATGCCTATCAAAGCCTTTTTCTCTCATCACCTTTTCATGCTCCTCCGAGTTGGTAGTACCCTTAGGGTTAACTAACACAACGTTGAAACCCAACCTAAGCGCCTTAATAACGCCGTGAATCAGCAACTGCCTCTTAGCAAAACGCGCTATCTTCCTATTGCCGCTCTTGCTCGCGGTAAAGTTCCTCCTCTTCACTAGGAATAAGTCCTCTAAAGCTACGTAATCAACGCCAACCCTTGAGAGGAGATTGAGGGCCTCAGAAAGGGCGTTTAACCTCAAAGCCTTCGCTTTCTCTTTTGGGAAACCGTGAGAAACTACATCGCTATACCACCAGGTTTTAAGAGTAACGACTTCACCCTCCTTGTTAATTACAACAACGTTCAACCTATCGCTGTTTAAGTCAAGACCAGCGACCAAACCGTAGCCTTTGGGCTTTGGCGAGGAGAAGTGCTTCAAGCATAACCAGAGTGGGATCTGAAGGTGAATCGTCGGCTTTTCCTTAAAGGAAATTACAGCACCGTAGCCTTCTTCCCCCTTTTCAGACAACTCCTCCAGCTCGCGAAGTAGTGGTAAGTATTTCCTGCCGAAGTACGCCTTCCCAACTGCCCACCCGCCCCACGGGTCCTTAACCCTGACCTCCACGTGGTCCTCTAGTACGTGAAGCTTCACCCCCTGTTGCCCTTATCGGCCTTGCTCCCCCTGCACGCTAGCCACCTCCCCTTAACCTCGACTTTATTACCGTTGTTCTTGACTAGCGCTGAGGCCTGCTTGTAGGCGGTCTCGGCGTAGAACGCGTAAGGTATGACCTTGTACAGCTCCTTAACGGCATCGTTTAAGGGAACACCCCTTAAGGCTAGGTTGATCCCGGCCTTCACGGCCTTTGAGTAATAGTAGGCAATTCTGGCCACCCTGCCCTCATCCTCAAATTCAACTTCGCCATTTACCGTGACGAACTGAAACCATTCAAGGGCCTCCCTGGAGCCAACGACCTTACTCTGCGTCGTCTGGTAGGATAACAATGACTATCACCTCCCTCCCCGCGAGCCTCAGGGCCTTGTCCTTCAGGCCCTTGGGGATGTATATCGCGTACCTCCTCTCGCCGTACTTGTCGCTCCCAGCAGACGATATTACTCCCCTGAAGACCACCTGCTCCATACCTATCTGCTCCAATATGTTATAAGTAGCAGAAAAGCTTATAAGCTTTTCCATCAACTCTTTAAGTGGAGGGCGCCACCGTGAAGCCTATGAGCAGTCGCGAGGCGGAGGAGGGCGCCCTGTGAGGCTCCCCATGTCGTGGCTGGGAGCCCATGCTCCCTAACCTAGGCGTGGAGAGGGGGAGAGGAGTGATGAGGCCGAGTGACTAGTGGTCACGAAAAAGAGACCATTAGTCACGATGAAGGCCGAACTCTTAAGAGGAGCCCCCTAGCGCCTTGGCTAGAGCTAGCATCACTGAGAGGCTCCTGAGGACCGCTGGGTCCCCGAGCTGAGCGAGGAGCTGGCTTAGCGTCGGCGCGGTCGTCGGCGGCTTTGCAAGGGCCTCCAGGGCCGGCGCTAGGGCTTGCACGTTCATTCTCGAGAGGACCTCTAGGAACGACTCTAAGAGCTTCAGCGTCTCAGGCCTTGTGAGCCTCTCAAGGAGCGGTACTATCTGGGGCAACCTCTCAAGCAGCATGAAGAGCTCCGGCGTCATTATGAGCTTAGAGGCTGTCCTCAGTAGCTCCTCATCGCTCAGCAGCTCGTTTAAGGTGCTGAGTAGGTCCATCAGCCTCTGAAGGGCCTCGGCCTGCCTCTCGGCCTCTGAAGCCATTTACCTCACCTCACTTGAATATCTGCCAGAGCCTCTCAGGCGACGTGGCGTCAAAGTAGGTGTCAAATATTGGGTCCCAGAACTCGGGGTACTTGACTATGTCCCAGTAGGCGTCTGCGAAGAACCTCTTCATGATGTAGAAGACCCTCATGGGAGGCAGCTTAACCGCCGGGTACTTGAAGTCGCTTATCACGAACGTGCCGAGCCCAAGGCCCAGCTCTGTAGGGCAGTTGGTCCTGCCGGTGTTGACAGCGACCTCGCCCCTTAGCCTCCTCTCAACCACCTTGGCCTGCAGGTGGGCAGTGACGCCGGTCCTGGCGTTTGTGGAGGTCGAGGCGTCGCCTATTGCAAAGGCGTCGTCAAAGCCCGCCACCTGGTTGGTGAGCTTGTCCGCCTTTACGAACCCGTCCTCGTCCTTGACGTCCTCAGGGATGACCTTAAGCTTGGGCCCCTTATGCATGGGCACTATGATGGCTGCGTCAAAGGGCATCTCGCCCCCCTCTAAGGCTATCAGCTTCTTGTTATCAAGGTCTACCGAGTCGACGGTGAAGAAGGTCTCAACCTCTATTCCCCTCTCCTTGAGCACGGGCTCCAGGACCTCGTTAAAGGTCTCAGCAGGGTAGGCCCTCGGGTAGGGAACCGCTATGGTTATATTGACGTTATCCCTTACGCCATAGGTCCTCAGCGCCTCGTCAGCCAGAAGGACACCCTCATAGGGAGAGGGGGGACAGCGATGGCGTGGGTCAGCGACGGCTATTACCAGCCTGCCCTTCTTGATGTTCCTTATGGTGGAGTAGACCTTCCAGGCGTTCTCAGGTGTCGAGTGGAAGTCGCCGAACTGCTCGACGAGCTTGTCGTTCCCCTTTACTGCGCTGTGATCTATGGTCAGCCCGGGCGCGATGACTACAATGTCGTACGTGAGCTCGCGGCCCGAGGCCAGGACCACCTTCCTCTCATGGAGGTTAACGGCCTCAGCTCTCTCAATGACCAGGTTAACGCCCCTCCTGACCAGCGAGTCTATAGGCCTCCTCAGCTGCCTGTCGTCACCCCTGAAGGCTATCTGGAGCAGCTGGGGCCAGTAGTAATGATAGAGTGTGTCGTTGATCAGCGTTACGTCGTACTCGCCCCTGATAGCAAGCGAGTTGGCCAGTATCAGCCCGCCGGCCCCGCCGCCCACTATCGCTACCTTCCTCCTAGCGCTGGCCATCGGCCCACCTTCAGATGAAGAGGACCTGGCCTCCCTCAGCCTCCTGGAGGAACGTTGTAACTCCCACTATGTCATCAACTAGCTCAGGGTTGAAGTCCTCCTTCTTAAGCCCCATGGCCTGCGCCATCATGCTGCAGACGTAGACCTTGGCCCCCATGGCCTTGGCCTGCTTGATCATGTCAACCCAGCTGGGCGCGTTAATAGACTTCATGCCGTTCATCAAGGCAGGCACCATGGACTCGAACTCCTTCGGCCACGTGGGCTGAGCGGCCTTCTTAAGGAGCCTCAGCATGGCCCACCCGGTCACGAATATCCTGACCTCAAAGCCCAGGGCTGCAGCCGCCTGGGATACGACGCCAAGGGGTATGAACTTGTCCTCGGTTCCAGAAAAGACTATTATTGAGAGCTTACTCCCCATGCTCCCGCCCTCTCTATTTAGAGAAGTGCGTCGGGATAAATAAGCCTATAAAATCACAGGGTACAGGTCTCTGTTAATATCGGCGTTCATTGTACATAGAACGGCGGGCTAAAGCTAAAAAGTTCGGTTCTCGATAGTACTGTCTGTGGACGGGGCTTAGGGGTGAGACTGGTACCTCCTGTCACAGTTGACCAGGTGCTGGGGCTCGTGAAGTACGTGGCTTCGCTCGGAGGCAGTGTGGACTCATCCAAGCTAGACGAGCTACTTGACGTTGATATGGACTTGCTGCCGCACGCTGTTGAGGCTGCCGTGGTCCTCGGGCTGCTGAGGCGCGAGGGCGGCGACCTGGTGGTGACGGAGGAGGGCCGAAGGTCCGTCGAGCTAAGGGGCAAGAGGTTAAGGGCGCTGATAAAGGAGTTAAGTGATGACGTGGAGCCCTTCAAGGAGATATTCAACTCTATAAAGGATGACAGCATAGGGAGGGAGGTCCTGAGGGACATCATAAGGAGGGCCGGCTACATAGACGTTGACAGGGCCGTTGAGGTATTTACGGAGTGGCTCGCGTACATGGGTATCGAGGTCACTGAGTGAAAGCCTTTTTGAGCCCAGCGGCCCGTTCCCCTTGAGGGGCCCGTAGCTCAGCCAGGACAGAGCGGCGGGCTTTTAACCCGTAGGCCGCGTGCCTTGGCCAGCGCGGGCGGAAGTCCCGGGTTCGAATCCCGGCGGGCCCGCCAACATTAGTTGGCTTCAAGTTCCTGACCTCCTCCCCGCCCTAAAGGGCGAGGCCTTCAGTTATAATGTTGAGGTAATAGACTAGGTTACAGTTCAGACTGGCTCTCTGTGCTTCGATTTGATCAATAGATCAGTTAACTAGAAAACCTCAGGGTACTACCGCTCCCCAGAGGGGTGTTAGAGAAGGCTTGCCCGCTGGGAGGCAACCTGACGAGAGGATACTTAGTCACTTCCTAGTGCCAAAGCACCGCTTGCTGAGCCTTGAGGAGGCCGTGGAGGTCCTTAATAGGCTTAACGTGAAGCCTTGGCAGCTGCCGCGTATTAGCGTCAACGACCCTGTCGTGAGGCTGCTAGGGGGAAAGCCAGGCGACATAGTTGAGATAGAGAGGGACTCGCCGACGGCAGGCAAGTACAAGGTTTATAGGATAGTGGTTGCTTATTGAGGGGAAGAGAAGTTGTCGTCCAATAATATCACAAAGGACGACCTATGGGCTGTCTTCAAGCAGTTCATTAAGGAGACAGGCCTTGCCAGGCAGCACCTGGACTCTTACAACGCGTTCGTAAGCGAGAGGATTCAGAAGATTGTCGACTCCTTTAAGGAGGTAAGGCCTGCTTACAAGCTGGCTAAGAAGGGGGCTGAGCAGGCGATAGGCCCTGACGTGAAGGTAGTCTTCGGAAAGGTCCGTGTAGGGATACCGCAGGTCAAGGAGGCCGACCGTAACGTCAGGCAGTTCCCGAGCGTGACGCCGCTTGAGGCCAGGCTGAGGAACTTCACTTACTCAGCCCCCCTTTACCTGGAGATGACGCTTATCGAGAACAACACGGAGGTTGATCATCAGGAGGTCAAGATAGCGGACTTCCCCATTATGATAAAGTCAGTGGCGGACCCCCTCTCTAAGCTCAGTGAGGAGGAGCTCATAAAGTATGGCGAGGACCCCAGGGACCCAGGAGGCTACTTCATAATAAATGGCAGCGAGAGGGTCGTGGTGGCCCAGGAGGACCTGGCGGTAAACAGGATCATAGTAGGCGTTTCAACGGCCAGCACCGCCAAGATAACTCACAGCGCTAAGACAGTATCCACGGTCCTTGGCCTCAGGAGACAGGTAATAGTTGACAGGATGAGCGACGGGTCGCTCGAGGTAAGCATGAGCAGACTGAACTACAGGATACCCTTCGTCGTAATGATGAAGGCGCTTGGCCTCGAGAAGGACGCGGACATAGCGGCCGCGGTGTCGCCTGACCCCGATATACAGAGGGAGCTCCTGCCCAGCTTTGAGAAGGTCTCCGCCTCCATTAAGACCCAGGAGGACGCCCTGGAGTTCCTGGGCAACAGGATAGCATCTGGGCAGCCTAAGGAGATAAGGATACAGAGGGCTGAGGAGTTCATAGACACCCAGTTCCTGCCTCACCTGGGCACGAGGCCCTCTGACAGGAAGATTAAGGCCTACTTCCTGGGCGAGATGGCTAACAGGGTCCTCCAGCTCTACCTCGGCAAGAGGCCCGAGGACGACAAGGACCACCTGGCCAACAAGAGGCTCAGGCTGGCAGGGGACCTGATAGCCGAGATATTCAGGGACGCCTTCCAGCAGCTTGTCAACACTATGTCAAGCCAGCTCGAGGAGTACATAAGCCAGCACAAGAAGATAAAGAGCCTTGACGTCCTGGTCAGGCCTGACATAATTACGGAGAGGGTCAGGGCGGCGCTGGCCACGGGCAACTGGACAGGGAACAGAACAGGCGTCAGCCAGGCCCTCGACAGGACGAACTGGATGAGCCTCCTGAGCCACCTTCGCAGAGTCATCTCGCCCCTTAGCAGGGGCCAGTCGAACTTTGAGGCAAGGGACCTCCACGGCACACACTGGGGCAGGCTCTGCCCATTTGAGACGCCTGAGGGCATAAACTGCGGCCTCGTTAAGAACCTGGCCATGACTGCCTATATATCCGTTGGCGTTGACGAGGAGCCCGTCGAGAGGCTCCTCTACAGCCTTGGCGTGATACCGATAGATGAGGCGATTAAGGAGATAGCCTCAGGGGAGCCCGAGGCCTCCTCCAAGTACATCGGTATGGCTAAGGTGTTCCTTAACGGCAGGCCAATAGGCTACGTCCAGGACGGCAGGTCGCTAGCGGAGGCCATAAGGTCTCGCAGGAGGAAAGGCGAGATAAGCTTTGAGGTGAGTGTGGCGTACCTTGAGCAGGGCGAGGCCAAGGAGGTTTACATCAACACTGACGAGGGTAGGCTGATGAGGCCTGTCATATTGGTTGAGAACGGCACGCCAAGACTCACAAAGGACATGGTCAATCGCCTCGAGGCTGGGGAGCTTTCCTTCTGGGACCTCGTCAAGATGGGGGTAATAGAGTTCCTGGACCCTGACGAGGAGGAGAACGCCTACATCGCTGAGACCCCTGAGGAGCTGACCCCTGAGCACACACACCTTGAGCTCTGGCCTCCGGGCATATTCAGCGTCGTCACGTCAATCATACCTTACCTTGAGCACAACCAGAGCCCAAGGAACACCTACCAGGCAGCCATGGCCAAGCAGGCGCTGGGCCTTTACGCCCTTAACTACCAGCTTAGGATGGACAGCCACGCTTACCTGCTGCACTACCCCCAGAAGCCGATAGTTCAGACGAGGTCCTTAGACCTGATAGGTTATAACGATAGGCCCTCAGGGCAGAACTTCGTGGTAGCTGTCATGACGTTTATGGGCTATAACATGGAGGACGCGCTGATAATGAATAAGACCAGCGTCGATTACGGCCTTGCGAGGGCCCACTTCTTCAGGGTATACGTGGCCCAGGAGAACGAGTACCCTGGCGGCCTTACTGACAGGATAACAGTCCCCTCGCCAAAGCTCTACGACCACAAGGGCGATCAGTACTATACCAAGCTAGGGCCTGACGGGATAATAGAGCCCGAGGTTGAGGTCGCCGGAGGTGACGTTCTGGTAGGGCGGGAGAGCCCGCCGAGGTTCCTGGGTGAGGAGAGGGTCATGACTCCAGGGGCGCTGATGAGGAGGGACACCAGCGTGCAGCTCCGCTACGGCGAGAAGGGCGTCGTGGACATGGTAGTTGTGACTCAGACCCTTGAGAGGAACAAGCTTGTGAAGGTGAGGGTCAGGGACCTCAGGATACCTGAGCTCGGTGACAAGTTCGCCAGCAGACACGGCCAGAAGGGCGTCATAGGCATGCTGTTCCCTAAGTATGATATGCCTTACACGGAGGAGGGCTTAGTGCCAGACGCCATAATTAACCCTCACGCCATACCGTCAAGGATGACCGTAGGCCAGCTGCTAGAGCTGATAGCTGGGAAGGCGGGGGCCCTTGAGGCCAGGTACGTTGATGGGACGCCGTTCTTCAAGGAGGAAATTGAGCCGCTTAAGGTGGTTCTTCTGAAGAACGGTTACGCGCCTGACGGAACGGAAGTCATGTACGACGGGAGGACGGGCAGGCTCTTTGAGAAGCCCATAGCGATAGGTCTGGTCTTCTACCAGAGACTATACCACATGGTTGCAGATAAGATGCACGCTAGAGCGACGGGCAAGGTCCAGCTGCTTACTAGGCAGCCGACAGAGGGCAAGGCAAGGCAGGGAGGCCTGAGGTTTGGCGAGATGGAGAGGGACTGTCTCGTAGGGCACGGGGCCACGATGTTGCTACGTGACAGGATGCTGGACGGCAGTGACGCGTTCACAATGTACGTCTGCACCCTCTGCGGCCACATAGCGTGGTACAACGCCAAGAAAGGCGTTTACGAGTGTCCAATACACGGGGAAAACGGCGACATAAGGCCAGTAAAGGTGCCCTACGCCTTCAAGTTGCTCTTACAGGAGATTATGAGTATGGGGATAAAGCCGAAGATAGAGGTAGTTGATAAGACGGCCCTGGTCAGCAGAGTAAGCCCCTTAAGTCTCTCCAAGCTCTCCGCGGCTGCGAAGGAGGGTGACAACGGTAAGGGCGGCTCGGGCAACGGCTCAGAGGACAGGAGGTGAAGGCCATGTCGTATGGACCATATGGCGGCGCTGAGAAATACGTTATCAGCGCCATAAGGTTTGGCCTCCTCAGTCCTCGCGAGATAAGGGAGATGGCTAAGGTCACGGTGATCAGGCCTGAGCTCTACGAGAGCGATGGCTCTCCCGTCATGGGTGGGCTCAGGGACCCGCACTTCGGCGCGATAGAGCCCGGCGAGACGTGTCCGGTCTGCGGGAACAGAAGGGAGGCTTGTCCTGGTCACTTCGGCAAGATTGACCTAGCCAGGCCCGTGGTGCTGCCTCACCTAGGAGAGAAGATATACAGGACGCTTCAGGCTACATGCAGGAACTGTGGTAGGGTCCTGATACCGCCTCAGCGGGCAGCTTACATGCTATCGGTTTACAGGAGGTTGAGGGAGAGGTGGCCGATCTTGGCAGAGATTTTCGCAGAGGAGGTAATTAAGGAGGCCTCGTCGACCACGGAGTGTCCCCACTGTGGCGCCAAGCAGTACAGGATCAGGTTCGTCAAGCCGTACAACTTCTATGAGGAGAGGCCAGAGGGCGAGGTGAGGCTGACACCGGCTGATGTGAGGGAGAGGCTCGAGAAGATACCTGACGAGGACGCTGAGCTCCTTGGCTGGAACCCAAAGACCGCCAGGCCTGAGTGGGCCGTTCTCACGGTTCTCCCTGTGCCCCCGCTTAGTGTGAGGCCCTCGATAACCATGGAGACGGGCCTGAGGGCCGAGGACGACCTGACTCACGCCTTGGTAGAGATAGTCAGGCAGAACGAGAGGCTGAAGAACTTTACCTCATCCAGCGCCCCTGAGTCGATGATAGAGGAGGCCTGGCAGACCCTCCAGAACGTGGTGGCCGCCTATATAGACAACGAGCTGCCCAATATATTCCAGCTCTCGCACAGGGGAAGGAAGACCCTCAAGACGCTGGCCCAGAGGCTGAAGGGCAAGGAGGGGAGGCTGAGGGGCAACCTTAACGGCAAGAGGGTGAACTTCTCCTCAAGGACCGTCATATCACCTGACCCGCTCCTGAGCATAAACGAGGTAGGAGTCCCCGTTGAAGTAGCGAAGATATTGACTGTGCCCATGGTTGTGACCAAGTATAACATAGAGGAGGCCAGGATGTACGTGCTCAACGGCCCCTACACCTGGCCTGGGGCCACCATGGTTTACAAGAAGCGGGAGGGCGTAAAGATAGACCTGAGGTACCAGAGGAACCTGAGACAGCTCGCCGAGAGCCTCGAGCCTGGCGACGTAGTGGAGAGGCACCTGGTGGACGGGGATATCGTGCTGTTCAACAGACAGCCCAGCCTCCACAGGATGTCAATCATGGGCCACAAGGTCCGCGTAATGCCGGGCAGGACCTTCAGGCTGAACCTCTTAGTGTGTCCGCCCTATAATGCCGACTTCGACGGGGACGAGATGAACCTCCACGTGCCGAGGCTGGAGGAGGCCAGGGCCGAGGCCGAGGAGCTGCTGCTTGTTGAAAAGCACATCTTGACGCCGCGCTACGGAGGCCCCATCATAGGGGGCAGGCAGGACTACATAAGCGGGGCCTACCTGCTGACTGTTAAGACGACACTTCTAGACGCAGATACGCTGGGCCAGCTTCTGGCTGCCGCTGGGTACTCAAACAGTGAGCTGCCCGAGCCAGCGATACTTAAGCCCAGGAGGCTCTGGACCGGCAAGCAGCTCGTAAGCCTCTTCCTTCCGAAGGACTTCAACTTCAGGGGGAGGGCCAAGATAAACGCTGGCGACCTGAAGTGCGACGATGAGAGCTGCTTTGTGGACTCTTACGTGGTGGTTTACAAGGGGAGGCTTCTAGAGGGAGTCCTAGACAAGAACGCCATAGGGGCCGAGCAGCCCGGGGGCGTTCTCCACTATTTGGCGTTGGAGTACGGCGGCGAGTTCGCTAGGAAGTTCCTTGACAGCGTCTTTAGGTCCTTCATAAGGATGCTCGAGATAAAGGGCTTCACTATGTCCTTGGAGGACATAGAGGTCCCAAGTGACGCAAGGGCGAAGATAGCTGAGATGGTCGAGAAGGCCAAGGAGGACGTAATGGAGCTGATAAGGCAGTACCACGAGGGGTCGCTCGAGATAATCCCTGGGAGGACCCCTGAGGAGAGCCTCGAGCTCAAGATAATCCAGAGGCTTCAGAGGCTGAGGGAGGAGGCCGGTAAGCTGGCCATAGGTTACATGGACACGTTCAACAACGCCTTCATAATGGCCAGGACTGGCGCAAGGGGCAGCGACATTAACATAACCCAAATGGCCGCCATGCTGGGCCAGCAGACCGTAAGGGGCAGGAGGATAGTAAGGGGCTTCAGGACAAGGACTTTGCCTCACTTCAGGCCTGGCGACCTTTCGCCTGAGGCGAGAGGATTTGTGGTTGGGAACTTCCGCGACGGGCTCAGGCCGCACGAGGTGTTCTACCACGCAGCCGGCGGAAGGGAGGGACTTGTAGACACAGCGGTGAAGACATCACAGAGCGGCTATATGCAGAGGAGGCTCATTAACGCGCTTCAGGATCTCTATGTTGCCTATGATGGGACGGTCAGGGACTCCATGGACGACATTGTTCAGTTCAGGTACGGCGAAGACGGAGTGGACCCACAGAGGACGTATCACGGCGAGCCAGTAAACGTGGACAGGATAGTTGAAAAGGTGAAGGCCCTAGGAGGTGGCTCATGATGGCCAAGAAGGGCGCTAAGCGTAAGGGGCAGGCCCGTAAGGGGCAGGCCAAGGAGAGCCTTGAGGTAGGTGAGGAGCTCAAGAGGAAGCTGGACGCCGCAAAGGAGATACTGCCTCCCAAGCTATTTGACGAGCTCTACAAGAAGGTAGTAGACAATAACGACCTTACGTTACAACAGAAGGTCATGGCTATAGAGGAGGCCGTTAGGACATATATAAGCGCGATGGTTCAGCCGGGGGAGCCTGTTGGCGTTGTGGCAGCTCAGTCTATTGGGGAGCCAGGAACACAGATGACCCTCAGGACCTTCCACTACGCGGGCCTTATGGAGTTCGACGTAACCCTCGGACTGCCCAGGCTCATAGAGATAGTTGACGCCAGACACGAGCCCTCCACGCCACTGATGAAGATATACCTCGAAGAGAAGTACGCCAGCGATCCCGAGAAGGCGAGGGGGATCGCTAGGTCCGTAGAGTACACCACGCTAGCTAACGTAGTCTCCGAGGTCTCCTGGTCCCTCGGCGAGAGGACCTTCATCATAAGGCTTGACCCCGAGATGATGGAAGACCGTGGCGTCACTAGGGATATGGTCGTGGACGCTCTTGAGAGGCTGAGGCTGGGCGAGGTCAGCGAGGGTGAGGACGAGTGGACCGTAGTTCTTGAGGCCAACAAGAGCGCCTTACCCGACGACTACCTCTTTGACGAGAAGACCTACGACGAGCTGGTCAACAAGATGAAGAAAGCTTACATAAAGGGGATCAAAGGAATCAAGAGGGCCATAATCCAGGAGAGAGTTAACGAGAAGACGGGCAAGAAAGAGTACGTGATAATTACGGAGGGTAGCAACCTCGCTGAGGTCATGAAGGTCGATGGAGTAGATCCGCTGCGCGTAGAGACGAACAACATACACGAGATAGCGGAGGTCCTCGGCATCGAGGCCGCGAGGAACGCGATCATAAGGGAGATCATGGACGTGCTTCAGAGCTCAGGCCTTGACGTTGACATAAGGCACGTCATGCTGGTCGCTGACATGATGACGTGGACAGGCAAGGTTAGGCAGATAGGGAGGCTCGGCATAGTTGGCGAGAAGCCTAGCGTCCTAGCCAGGGCCGCCTTTGAGGTCACGGTGAACCAGCTTTACGACGCAGCCGTAAGAGGGGACGCCGAGAGCTTCAGGGGCGTCACCGAGAGCATAATCGCCGGGCTCCCGCCAAGGGTCGGGACGGGTCTGGTTATCACAACAGTGGGGGTCAACGCTCTTAAATCCCTGCAGGGCAACGTCCCGCAGGCAAGCACTGAACAGAGCTAAGGTGATAGCGGTTGCCTGAGGCCATAGCGCTTGAGAGAGAGCTGAAGGCTGTAATGAAGTCAGGCAAGGTTGTCTTAGGGGCCAAGGAGTCGCTCCAGCTCCTTCTCAGAAATGAGCTTAAGGGTCTCGTAATAGCTGATAACACACCATATGAGGTAAGGGAGAGGCTCACATATGTGGCCAGGCTTAACAACGTACCTGTCGCCATCTTTAAGGGGACCTCAGCAGAGCTGGGCTCGGTGATAGGCAAGCCATTTAAGGTATCAGCCATAGGTATCATAGACCCTGGCGACTCCAAGATAATTGACCTACTGCTCGAGCAGCAAAGGTGAAGCGCGTGGCCATGGGGGAGAACAAGAGCGATAGAATAGGCCTTGAGGAGCTTCGGTACATATCACTCCTCCAGGACCTCACGGGGGCCATGGTGTACAGAGCCCTCGAGGACGATAATGACAACAGGATAATATACCTCGTTGACAAAAACGACGTCGGTAAGGCCATAGGTAGGGACGGGAGGAACGTCAAGATGTTGTCAAAAATGCTCAACAAGAACATCGAGATAGTTGAATACGCAAACAACATTGATAACATGGTTAGGAACCTTCTTCCTGGCGTGACAGTACTTAAAGTTGAGGTCACGGAGAGGGACGGCCTGAAGACTGTCTACGTTAAGGTGAAGGACGACGAGAAAGGTAAGGCCATAGGTAGGGACGGGAGGAACGTCAAAAGGGCCAGGCTGGTCCTGAACAGGCTCTTCAACGTTGACAGGGTCGTGATAAGGTGATCAGGGGAGCGCATATAAACCCACCTCGTACAGGCCCTTAGGGAAGCGCCTTGCCAGAGGGACCAAATGGGCTCTTCGCGGCCAGGAAGCTCAGGAAGAGCAGGCTCAAGTTCAGGTGGGCTAAGAGGGAGTTCAAGGTCAGGATGCTTAAGCTTAAGGAGAAGTACGACCCGCTAGAGGGCGCCCCTATGGCAAGGGGCATAGTCCTGGAGAAGGTGGGCATACCGTCAAGGCAGCCTAACGCGGCCTTAAGGAAGTGCGTCAGGGTCCAGCTGGTTAAGAACAAGAAGGTCGTCACGGCTTTCGTACCCCGTGACGGCGGGATACTGTTCATAGACGAGCACGACGAGGTTATAATAGAGGGCATAGGGGGTCCTAAGGGAAGGGCCATGGGCGACATACCTGGCGTCAAGTACAAGGTCATAGCTGTCAATGGTGTTTCGCTTGACGCGCTGTGGAAGGGCAAGAAGCAGAAGGTCAAGAGGTAGCCTGTGCAAGCGGACGGATGTCAGAAGGAGGTCTCTCCCTCCTCGCCCTCTCCTCCCTCCTCGCCACCCTCCTCGTTCATCTTCCTCTCCATCTCAACGAGCCTACGGGTCACATATATGGGCTTACCCGTTATCATGGCCAGGTATATGGCCTGGCTGGGTATCATCTTCACGCTCAGGTTTATGCCCGAACCCTCGAACTCTACGGTGGCTGTGTAGAGGCCCGTGGTGAGGTCAACTTCGTCTATTATGACCCTCTTCAGGGTCCTGCCTATCAGCTCCTTGAACTCCTCGTGTGACGCGAGGAACGTGTATATGCTCTGCCTGCGGGGCGGGACGCTGCCGTCGTTGAGTATCTTTATGGCCTCGGCCACGTCGTAAGGTATGTTTACGAGCGTGAACTCGCCGCCGTCCTCAAGGGTCAGCGAAAGGCCCACCAGCGAGAAGGTCATATGCGTCCTGCTGTCCTCCACTACCCTGTAGAAGGGCTCAACCGAGGTCACCCTTACCAGCTCTTCCTCGCTCAAGACCTGTGAGGCCCAGCGCCACAACTTGGATCGGAGGCTCTTAAGTCTATCCTAAGCACAACTGGGACTGCCTTTCGCTTTTAAACCTCGCCCGGGCTCAGGCCCTGGATCAACATGTCGCAGGAGTCCAAGGTGCCAGACCCAGCAGTGGTGGGCTCCGGGGCAGCCAGTGTAAGGCTCTTCGGCAAGTGGGACTGGGCAGGCGTTGAGGTGAGGGACCCCAGCCTCAAGAAGTACATAAGCCTGAGGCCTGTCCTACTGCCGCACACCGGGGGTAGACACGAGCACAGGCGCTTTGGCAAGGCCGAGGTGCCCATCGTTGAGAGGCTGATAAACAGGCTGATGTACCCTGGCAAGAACGGCGGCAAGAAGTCGCTGGCCTATAACATAGTAAAGGCGGCCTTCGATATTATTCACGCAGAGACGGGCGAGAATCCAATACAGGTCCTGGTCAGGGCCATTGAGAACGCGGCTCCCAGGGAGGAGACCACGAGGATAATGTACGGCGGCATAATCTACAGGGTCTCAGTTGACGTCTCGGCCCAGAGGAGGGTCGACCTGGCGCTGAGGTTCATAACCGAGGGGGCCAGGCTCTGCGCTTTCGGAAGCCCCAAGAGCATCGAGGAGTGTCTCGCCGAGGAGATAATGGCGGCGTCGCGTGGCGACCCCTCAAGCTATGCGATAAGGCAGAAGGAGGAAATAGAGAGGATAGCGCTCAGCTCCAGGTAAGCGACGTCCTCTCCTCCAGTGAGCTTTTAAATCCCCGCTACCTCCTGTCATAACGCAAGGCAGAGGGTGAAGGATATGCCCGAGAAGCCACACTTGAACCTAGTAGTGATAGGTCACATAGACCACGGTAAGAGCACCCTGACAGGTCACCTGCTCTTCAGGCTCGGGTTCATCGACACCAAGGTCATGCAGCAGATAGAGGAGCAGGCCAAGCAGGCGGGCAAGGAGTCGTTCAAGTACGCGTGGGTACTCGACAAGATGAAGGAGGAGAGGGAGAGGGGCATCACTATAGACCTCTCGTTCATGAGGTTCGAGACTAAGAAGTACTACTTTACGATCATAGACGCCCCAGGCCATAGGGACTTCGTCAAGAACATGATAACTGGCGCCAGCCAGGCTGACGCGGCGCTCCTCGTGGTCTCCTCCAGGAAGGGAGAGTTCGAGGCCGGCATGAGCCCTGAGGGGCAGACACGTGAGCACGTGCTCCTGGCGAGGACCCTAGGCATAGAGCAGGTCATAGTGGCCGTTAACAAGATGGACGCTCCTGACGTAAACTACAGCCAACAGAGGTACAACGAGATAGTGAACACCCTCAAGAAGTACTTCAAGAGCATTGGATATAACCCTGACGTCGTACCGTTCGTGCCCGTGAGCGCTTGGACTGGCGAGAACCTTATAGAGAGGAGCCCCAACATGCCATGGTACAACGGCCCCACGCTGGTTGAGGCCTTTGACAACCTCAAGCTACCGCCAAAGCCTGTCGACAAGCCGCTGAGGCTCCCCATCCAGGGTGTCCTGAGCATACCTGGCGCTGGAACCGTGGTGACCGGCAGGGTGGAGACGGGCGTTCTCAAGCCAGGCGACAAGGTCCTAATAATGCCAGCAGGCATAGTGGCTGACGTGAAGAGCATCCAGATGCACTACCAGGACCTGCCGCAGGCTGAGCCCGGCGACAACGTCGGCGTTGCCCTCAGGGGCGTTGAGAAGAGCCAGGTGAAGAGGGGTGACGTAATCGGCCACACTGACGTGCCGCCGACTGTGGCCGAGGAGTTCACCGCAAGGGTGGTCATAGTATGGCATCCGAGCGCCATAGCCGTGGGGTACACGCCAGTGATACACGTCCACACGGCATCGGTGGCCTCAAGGATAACCGAGATAGTTGCTAAGCTGGACCCGAGGACTGGCAACCCGATAGAGCAGCACCCGCAGTTCCTGAAGGCCGGCGACACCGCTATAGTGAAGTTCAAGCCCATAAAGCCGCTTGTGATTGAGAAGTTCAGCGACTTCCCGCAGCTCGGAAGGTTCGCCATGAGGGACATGGGCAGGACCATAGGGATAGGGGTAGTAGTTGACGTAAAGCCGGCCAAGGTTGAGGTCAAGAAGTGAAGCTGACCCCGCCAACCCAAGCGGTGTCAGGTCATGGCGGCATTCAACGTTAGGATATGGCTGTGGAGCACCAACCCAAGGAGCCTCGAACAGGTGGTGCAGCAGATAAAAGATATAGCGCAGAAGACCGGGGCCCCGATGAGGGGTCCTGTGCCGCTCCCCACGAAGAGGCTCGAGGTCCCCATATTCAGGCCGCCTCATGGCGAGGGCAGTAAGCACTGGGAGCACTGGGAGATGAGGATACATAAGAGGCTTATAGACATAGAGGCTGACGAGAGGGTCCTCAGGAGGCTCATGAGGATCCAGGTTCCCCCGGACGTTTACATAGAGATTAAGTCAAGCAGATGAGTTTGCCTTTTTACTCCTGGGCGTGTTAGGTTCCTGGCGGCGCCGGGGTGCCCGAGCGGCCCAAGGGGACGGGCTTGAGACCCGTTGCTCCATAAGGGGCGCGTGGGTTCAAATCCCACCCCCGGCGTCTTCCTCAACTATCCTCTTCCGAGTTTTAACTCTCGGACGTTACTTCAAATACGGGGGCACGCATGGCAGACTTCAAGTTTGAGGAGATAGCTAAGACGTTCGCTAGCATGGAGGGAATAACTTCAAGGACTCAGCTGACCCAGCTCCTGGCAGGCCTCCTGAAGAGGACACCCCCTGACGCTATAGACAAGGTCGTCTACCTAATACAAGGGAAGCTGGGGCCCGACTGGAAGGGCATACCCGAGCTGGGCGTCGGGGAGAAGCTGCTCATACAGGCCGTAGCTATGGCCTACGGCAAGACTGAGGGCGAGGTCTCCAAGCTCGTAGACAAGCTAGGGGACCCAGGCAAGGTGGCCGAGCAGCTGGCCCAGGCAGGAAGCCACGTCAAGAGCAGCCTCGCCGCCTTCATGGGCGGGGGCGGGGCTCAACTAACCGTGTCAAGAGTCTTTGAGTCCTTTATGAAGATAGCCTATGCCGCGGGCGAGGCGAGCAGGGACCTCAAGCTGAGGGTTCTAGCTGGCCTCCTAAAGGACGCCAAGCCCGTCGAAGCGAGGTACATAGTTCGCTTCGTTGAGGGACGGCTTAGGCTCGGCATAGGGGACGCTACCATACTCGACGCGCTGGCCGTGGCCTATGGGGGCGGGAGCGCCGCAAGGGAAATCATAGAGAGGGCCTACAACCTGAGGGCCGACCTGGGCGAGATAGCCAGGCTCGTGGCCATGAACGGTGTGGAGTCCCTTAAGGGGATCAAGCCTGAGATAGGCACCCCCATAAGGCCCATGCTGGCAGAGAGAGCCAGCGACGTCAGGGAGATACTCACAAAGGTCGGGGGCAGGGCCTTCGTGGAGTACAAGTACGATGGGGAGAGGGGCCAGATACATAAGGACGGCGACAAGGTCAAGATATTCTCAAGGAGGCTCGAGGACATAACGGCCATGTACCCTGACGTTGTGGAGGGCATTAAGAGCGCCATCAAGGCGGAGAGAGCGATCGTTGAGGGCGAGATAGTGGGCATAGACCCTGACACGGGCGAGTTCAGGCCCTTCCAGGAGCTTATGCAGAGGAGGAGGAAGTACGACATAGAGAAGATGATGAAGGAGGTGCCGACCAGGGTCTTCCTGTTCGACGTACTCATGAAAGACAGCGAGGACCTCACGATGACGCCCTTGCCCTACAGGAGGAAGGTGCTGGAGTCCATACTCGAGCCTAACGACAGGGTCACGTTGGCGAACTACATAGAGAGCTCGAACCCTGACGAGATAATGAACTTCTTCCTGCAGGCCGTCTCAGAGGGAGCGGAGGGGGTAATGATAAAGGCCGTCCACGACGAGAGCATCTACAGGGCTGGCGTCAGGGGCTGGCTCTGGGTTAAGCTCAAGAG